>WNFP01000879.1_pt1 | contig 37417 bp, 27 predicted proteins | sample 5400201 | NCBI WGS metagenome assembly WNFP01 (sample SAMN13153355, study PRJNA577476) | soil metagenome | isolation source: 115 cm saprolite under Madrone tree | place: USA:California | collected 2016-06-14 | reverse complement strand
AGCATGGTCCCCCCAAACTCAAACGGCAGGTCGATTTCATCGTTCGAATGAGGATTGCTCAAATAACCCGCCTTTTCTGCCCATGCCATGCAGAAAAACCAGAAGAGTCCGACATTCATGAGAATTCGCGCAAACTGCAACACCTGGTCGAGATCCGTCGACACGTCCCAAGTCGGCGCGCTCAGGCTAATGGGACCCCGATCCCCAAAAGCCCTGTAGATTCTCACGATAGCAAGAGGAAAGAGAACGCTGACGATTGCCGGACCCATGAGGAAATCGTTCCAGTGCGAGTATTCGAGCCGGTACAGAAAATCGCCGAGCGAAGGAACGATTCGATTCAGTCCGTCGTGAATCCACGTTCCGGGCCCGAAAAAGTTGTGGAGGTTTTTGAAATAGAACTTGCCATCGTTTCTGAATTCGGCAAAGAAGCCGATCGTGACCGTGGCTAGCAGTGAAAGCAAAAGGCGGATTTTCGGTGGAGCCGGGAAGGTCTTTGATGAGAACAAAATTCCGAGAGCCACAGCGGCGCCGGCCATGGCCAGCATTCCGGAATCCCTGGCCCACGGCAGATAAGGCCGAGCCGCCTCCAAATTGGCGCGCGCCCAAGCCCAGTAAAGCGCGATATAGCCAGTTACGAGAAAGATCAGAAACGAGACGCCCAGGAGAATCAAGGTAAGCACGACAAGGCGGTTCTTCCAGGCACTCATGCTTTCTTCCCCAGGTGCAGACTCCCGATCGGGAAGGGATCCACCAAGTAAATGAAAGCAAAGATCACCGCGTTCTTGGTACTGGCCGTGTGCCACAGTTGGGTCCCATCATGGCGGTTGTCCGTCATCGTCGTGATATTACACCTGGACACGTGGAGTTAATTGAACATACCTGGTAAGTCGTATACTCGTAGAAGTGGCCGGCCCGATTCCGCAACGGACCTGTCCGCAATCGCTGTTAATCGGGACCTGAGCTACTTGCTTGCAACTGGCGGTTTTTCCTTCGCAGGCGGGAAAAACAATATCGAGACCGTAGTATCCACCTCGACAGCCACGCCGTTCACCAACGTCGGCTTATATTGCCATTGCAGCACTGCCTTGACCGCAGAGTCCCGGAGATACGGCGGCCCGGACACAGGTCGGGCGCTCTTGACAGAACCGTTCTTGCCAATGATTACGTGAAGAACGACTGTGCCATCCATGCGCCTCTGAAGAAGAGGTGGGTACACTGGGGAGACCATGTGAACCAGGTTTGCCTTTTGAACATCCTCTTTGACGCGAATTCTATGCGGCTGCTGTGCCCCTGTCGCCTGTGAGACCTTGTCTGGTTTTGTCCCGGAGTCTTGTGCGAAGACGCTTACTGCTATCAGCATCCCCATTGCGAATGCAAATGCAGCTATCTTATCCATCATTAGAATTAGACACCAATGCCTTGCGTAAGTGCCGGAGAGAAAGCGGAGGCTTGCTGTTGACGTTACTGATAAATGAGGCTCGACCCCCGATTAGTGGCGCTCCCGTCCAATTGACCGGCAGCCGTTCGCGACGGATTCCGTATGGTCGAGTAGCCGGGCGCCATTGCTGGCGCCCAGCCGTCTAAGAACCGGACTTGAAGGTTTCCCGTTCATCCGGCTCGAGCACCCAAAAAAAAAACGCCCCCCATGAACAACGAGGACGCGGCCTGATGCAAAACAAATCAGACCTACTCGATACTGACTTGCTGCCGATTCGCACGGCGGAGGGAATTCCGCCCGCTGTGTGTGAAGCCGCACCAACGGGTTGCCCCGTCGTCATTTGCTTTGCTTCATGCATCGGTTCCTCAAACGTTCTCGAGTTGAGCACCAACAGGAAGTCAGCTCCGTTTCCGGCGAGGTGATCTTGTCCCAACCTGGCGACGCAACCTCTATCTCCCCCCGTTACAGGGCAGCCTTCGCTTGCTCCCATTTCCGTTACCCGCATCGCCATCGGATTCATCTTGCGATGGTCCTTCCCCTTGCGAGGACGAGTTCCTCCTCTCCAGACAATCATCTTCAGCAGCTTTACAGGTCGCACTACGCGATCGCTGTTTACCAGGCACTGGCCGCGAGTTCCCTTATACTGGGTGGGAAGCGTGATAGGGTTTCGGAGGCCAGCAGTGCGAGATTGGGGCAGAATTCTTATACGCTCTTTCGGCATTGCCAATTGGTTTTACGGACTGACCGGCGTTTATTTTTTGGTGGACGGTCTGCAGAGAGTTCGCCACTTCGGGCCGCGTCCATACGAGGCAAAAGCCTATTATTTCCTCGTCACAATTAATGCTCTATTCCTTGTCGCAGTTTTCCTGACCGGCTACTGGTTGATTCTAATTCGTAGGCGTGGTGCGGTTTTCTCGAACTACGTTTTTTCCATGGAGATTCTGTTTTGGGTGCTGTCCCCCTTAGTCGAACTCAAACTCGTTATGTCTGGAAATGCTACCGCAGTTTCCGTTGGGATGAGCCTCGGGGCCGTGGAGGGAATTGGAAATATGGGGACGAACCTTCAAATGCTCACGGCCTATCCCTTGATTGCGTTTATAGCTCTAAATCTTGCTCGGAGACATCTGGACCGCAAACGTTCTTGGAACGCCGCTCAACCTTCTCAGCCGTAGGTCGCACTGAGGGCTAACTGATTGGGATGAGAAGGCATTAGTCCCGCCGACCGCCGCTCGGCTAGTTCGTTCCCATTTTCTTCCCTGCAGCTTCAGCGTACTTAGGGTCGGTTGGTTGCAACTCGTAAGCTCGTTGATAAGCGGATGAGGCCGCAGATTGATTATTCAAACGCTGGTAGGCAATGCCGAGATTGAACCAATATGAAGGGACCTTCGGTTGGTACTTCACGGCGTCGCGAAGCCATCGAACCGCTTCCTGATTTCGGTCTGCGACGAGAGCGTCATAACCCCATTTCCCCTCCTCATATCCACCTTGGCTGGAGAAGTTGATGAAGGGTCGCCCGATAGTCGATCCAAAGAACCCAAATAGGACCAGCGCAGCGATGCTCCCTCCGATTAGCGCACGGCGACCCGGAAGCACGATCGCATAACCAAGCAGCAAACCAAGGACGGCACCGGCAGCATGAGCGACATTGGCGACGTTGAATACGTGAGTGACTGTCGTCAAAATGCAAATGAAAAACCACCCCACGAACAGATTTACTGTCCTCTTGTCTAGCGAATCTTTGAATCGTTCATCGTGCTGTGAAAGGACGTACAGTAGACCGAATAGACCGTATCCGACCCCGGAGAGTCCCACTCCTCCCTGAGCAAAAGCAAAATCCACGGAGCTGGAACCAATCGCAAAAAGTAAGATCAATAGCGCTGTTCTGAAATGGCCGAAGACGCGTTCGACAGTTGTTCCGAGTACCCAAAGCCAATAAAGGTTAAATGCCAGGTGCAAGATGTCCAGATGTGGTAAGAAACTGGTTGCGAACCGCCATAACTGTCCACGACGAATCTCGGCGTTCTCAAATAAGGGCGAAATGTTCGTGCCTGCCCACCAAGCAATCGTCACTCCTACTGAAAGGGCTGCGATGCCAAAGATCACAGGATATTTTGGAATTTCCTTCCATCTGGGGACGCCCGGCATTTTCGCTCCCGTTGCATAAATTACGAATCGTTCAGTGAGTTTTCCCTTCTAGGTGTTTAGCCTTTGGGGACATGAGATCAGTCGACCACAACGCGACCTGTTCTATCTAAGTAAGTAGTACAGGTGTGATGACTAAGTTAAGAGAAGAGCAGCTTTCGGGAACGAAAGGAATTTAGCACTCCATTGCCAACTCCTGGTCGGGTTACCGGACCCGGTCCCCTTTCCGCTGGATTCCACTTCGACGATTTAACGCGTTAACCAGGACTAAGATGGTCATTCTGAGACGGGTTCTGAGTGTCGGCGAAGGACCTTCCCAGCCAACTCAGGATGTAGGTCTCTTCGCCACGACCAAGTCGTTTGCCAAATCGCACAAGTAAGACTCCGAACGCCAGGAGAATAGGCGGCACGATAATGCCGATATTCGTGTGGGAATTGCCGCTGACGTACCCGGACAGGGCTTGACCGATTGAACTCACGAAAATCAGCCCTCCGATGGTGACCACACCCGCAAACCACACCGCCAGAAAGATTTTGACGAAGGGGTCCATGCCAAAACGCCCTTCTACTCTCGTCCCCGTAGTCTGTGGAATGAGCCTTCCTCTGAATTGAGGCGCAAAGGAATTTCGATAATCTCTACGGACGCACAAACGGAACTTGTACCCGTCGAAGCTCGCCAGGATAACGCCGAATGCGGAATATCCAACCGACCTAACAGTTCTCTGACATTCGGAAATGTTCTTGGCAGTATAAAGAGAGATTGCATCTCTGCGGCTCGCGGAATCCGCAATGTCAGTTTTTGTTTCGTTCCCCTTCGAGGTTCGGGCAATGCTTTGTCGGAGCCTACTCAACGAGCCAAGCCAGTTGGTTGGAGCGAATATGGCGTACAAGAAATTCAGTGCGGAGCTACGAATTTGTTTCGGCGTCAGCTGTTGTCGCTGAACGTAGGCCAACACCATCCCAGTCACGAAAAGATAGAATGGTGCCAGTTCCAACAGGTGCAGCTGGTGCTCGTCTTGCTCAGACAGATAGACGACATGCCCGTGATTATTTGAAGGGTAGTTTCTGCCCTCACTTGGCTGCGGAACGGTGGGGCGAGTAGCGTCGAAGTGATAGAACAGACCGATGAATCCAAACCAAGTCGCAAGAGCCAAAAACGCCAGGAACCTGGATAAGAACTTAATGAATCGTGGGAAAGGAGTGTCTTGTGCCATCGGCTGAACCCAGGAGACCTTAACGCGCAGTTCGAGGCACTTCCAGCATGCGCTGTTTGAGCGGGAACTGTCACACCACGCCAGATTTTATACGCTTTCTCGGTGCGTTCCTTGCGTTAAGAGTCTGTGTTGCCCAATTAGTAAAAACATCTGATTACATCTGATAAGAACTTGGTCCAAGGTACTGCTGTAACTCCGAATGACTACGCGGCTCCAAGGCCTGGTAAGTCGGGTTCTCGTCCATTTGACCCACCAGCTTTCGCGACAGGTTCCATTTGGCCGCGATCGCTGTTTCTCGGGACCTTGGCGTCAAGCGATGCTAAGATTTGGCCGAACAGCAAAATGGCCTCCACTAAATCTCCAGGCTTCGATGCTGCAGTGGCGCGTTTCCGTGCTTTCCTCAAGGCGAACAACTACTCTGAAAATATTGTGTGGGTAATGCCGGAAGACATCCTGCTCACCGGGAAGCGATTTCTCTACGTTCGAGTGCCCATTCCTGCTGACAATGAAAAGAGGATTCGTCGGATGTACGACGAAGGCATGACACAGGGGAGAGGTCTACTCATGGGTACGGTCTGCAGAATGAATCAATCGACTTATTGCTATGTTTGGTTCCCGAAGTCGGGGGAAGAAATACCGCAAGGGATTTGGCCGAAAGATGGAGATTTGAAGTTGTCTGCGAGAGAGAAGTCATCGAGTCCGGCAGCCCGACCAATAAACCATCGAGGGCTCTGGATTCTATTGAAACTCTGGCATCACAAGAAGCAGCACATGAAGAACCTCTTGTTTAGTGGAAACGGACTGATAACGGAAGGTCGGTAAAAGCATCTGTGCCGACATTCTTGCTAGTACCAACTTTTTCGTTTTGCGCGTTTTACCAGGCCGTCGCGTGTTTGACGCGGAAGCGTCGAAATAAATATATACTTGTATCGGTTAGGAACCATGAAGAGCCGAATCATGTACATCGAATGCAAGGGTGACGAAATCAGTGGACCGGCCCGAATCGGGCGGGTCACTTTTTCCAAGTCCGGTAAATCGCTGTACTACCAAGGACGCCGCTTTCATACGCTTTCTGGAAGCGGTTTCAAAGCAAACTACGCCGATTCGGAAACGAGGGTGCAATATTGGATTTCTGGTTGTAAGAGGCGGGGCGGCGACAGACTCTATTCCGGAACGATTGAAATCGATGAGGACATCCGAGAAGAATATTGGACCAAAATCCGGAACTTGCCGGACCAGAAGAATAAAAAGCTGATACGTTGCGTAGGAAAGTATTACTGATGAAACGGACTGTGCTCGCATGAGTCGCCTTGCCCGATTGACCAATGGGTTTTTAAGAAAGATAGAGAATCACGCGGAGACGGAGGCGATCCGCTTGCGTAAGAGCAGTCACAGTAAACTCCGACTTATAGGTACGGCCATCGGTATCGTCGTTGTGATCCTGCTGGCGGTTTGGATGGGCTGTCATCATAGCCCCCTAGTCTGAATCAACTCGCCAAAGTCCTGGAAAGTGGGGTTCTTGTCCATTCGACGAGCTCCCTTTCGCGGCGGATTCCATGTGGACGCGAACGCTGTATATCGGGACTTGACCTTGTGGCCTCTCCTTGTTGCTTCAAGAACTGCGCTGACTAATAATCGTTTTATGCGTCGGGTGATAGTAATCGCGTTCACGTGCGCATTCTTCGTCGCTTCTGCACAGGCGGTTCGAGAACTCATAATTATCGAAGAGCCCCAACTTGCTCAGAGAGTCGAAGGCATTGTCCTTGACCCGTCCGGTGCTCCAATCCCAGACATGACCGTAACGGATCGTACCGAGAATGGCGTCGCGGTTCTCCGTACCGCGAAAACGGACAGTAAAGGACATTTCCACTTCCCCTCGCAACGTGGGAAGACTGTCTATTGTCTCCGCTTCGATCACCCCTTGTGGAATCCGCTGCAACTAACGCTCAAGCTCGACAAGCATGCTCCTCAGCGAGGTATTACGGCAAAGCCGGAGATCGGAGGCTGATTGGAACTGGCTGTCCGGGACGAACCGGCGAGCACTGGGGTACTGATACGTACTTGGGAGGTTATGCTGTTTGCTAGGACCTTGCTTGCCTAGACACGCTGAACGTCCGGTCAGGTGCCAAGCAAGCCCAAGGCGGATACGATAACTCCGTCGATGACTTATTCTCAATTAGTCCTGATTTCTGTCTTCTGTCTCTTTACTTTCGGCCTAAGTTTGATTTCGCTGGTGTGGCCGGAAAAGATGCAGCAATATGCATTAAAGCACTGCACCAAATACTTTTTCTGGCCGAATCCATTCTTAGGCTGGATGAAAACTCGTAGTTATCTTATCTACCTCCGCGTGGTGGGCGCAGTTTTTCTGGCGGCTGGACTGTTTGTTCTTTTGGTTGCTCTAACATCGTGGTGGGGCAATATTCATCAACGCAACTGCGAAAAACACATAAAGGAAGAAATCCATCCGGGAGTTCCGGCAGAGATTGCTGAAGCTGACCTCAAGAAGTGTGGCTTCAAAACAACCATGGACCCTGCAAAGGAAACTTTGTATGGCGACAAGGTCATTGAGGGTAGCCCAGTCTCAGAGCGGACGCAGGTCCTCATCAATCTGGATTCGGAAAACAGGGTTGCCACCGTCCGCGTCACCACGGGACTCATCGGACCCTAGCAGAAGCATCGCTCACTCCGATTCATTGTCACTTGACGTGTAGTGACGTTCGCGGACAAGTGGCTCCCAGTACCCACTTCGGCGGTTTCGCTGCTTGGACGTAGCCGCCCGGCGTTGACTGGCCGCTCGGCAATCAGCCCACAGACCAACTCTTGTCGGAGTGGTTTCAATTGTGTGCGCAGAGAGTAACTTAGAAATAATTGCTGTTCGGAGGAACCCTCAAAATGCAGCTTAAAATGGGGCTGGAATCGCACTCCAGATTGCAGTTGGACCGGAGATTCTCCTACGCATATGGCGCTCACCACGAAAGATAAAATTGCTCTTCCGGTTGCTGTCTTGCTTGGCACGGCTTTTGGATATTTCAGCATACTGGCGGGTTTCGGCGGAACAGTGATTGGTGGTTTTTATGGGATTCTCATTGTTCCTCTCGTCGTAGTCTACGTCGCTGACCAACGAAAAATCCTAATATGGCAGGCTTGTATTATTCCGTTTGCTCTCTGTGTTGTCGTCGAAAATGCACGGCTCGGAGCCTTGGGGATAGCCGGGGCTTTCGGGGTCTTTGAAATTTTTTGGGCTGTCGGAACTGTCATTTCTTCTCCTGTTCCCATTTTTCTTTATTGGAAGCGTAGCAAAGGGCGCGAGAGACATCAGGTCTGGTGGTTCTTTCTTGGCTTGGTACTTGTAGGGCTCATTTGCAGTCTCTGGGGTGACCCATTCCTGTTTCTCGGCTTGAGCCTTTTATGGACTGTGATGTGCTTAGTGAGATTTGGATGGGAATGGCGTACGGCTCTCGAACCGGAGGGTGCCAGAACGGCGACTCTTGTTGCATTCTTGTTTTTCGTCTTGGCGATTTCAACATCGGCCCTGACAGCCGTTTCCTTCAAGCAAGAAACTTTTTCCTCGGCCTTGAATCACCACTATCCCAGAATTGCTCGATTATTCGTGACGATGGGGGCTGACCCAAATGGGCAAAACGCATTCGGACAAACTATCCTGGTCAGCGCTGCATGGAACGGAGATTTGAACGGCGCGCACGCCTTAATCTCCATGGGAGCCAACGTGAACCAGATACAAGAAGGCACGCTCTCTGGCATGTTGCCGAGCGGAACCGCGTTACACGTGGCTGCATACGCTGGTCGAATCGAAATCTGCAAGTTTCTGCTAGAAGCAGGTGCGGACGTCAATGTGAAGAATCAAAAGGGTGCGACACCCTTATTGGTGGGATTGAGCAGAGGGACAATCGCCTGTGTACCCACTCTTTTGGCTCACGGCGCAGATGTGAACTCTAGAGATATACAGGGGAGAACTGCGCTCATGTTCCTAGCGATGTACGGAGAAAATGACGCAGTGGCGCAGGGCGTTCTTCACGAAGTGCTCGCGAATGCCGCCAATGTCAATGCAAGAGATTCGAATGGAAAAACCGCCGAGGACTGGGCGACCGACTACAAGCGCGAACACCTGAAGGAGCAGTTACGTTTGCTGCGGGAATCGAGAAGCAAAGAGCATTAGGGAATCTAAGTCCCGATATGTGCGGTTCCCGTCCACTTGACCGGCAGGCCCTCGCGACGGATTCCACATCGACGTGAACACTGTCAATCAGGACTTACGCGGAGACTAGCAGGTCGTGGAGCTGTTCTGCCTCGAAGGCTATTCTTCGGCGTGGATAGTATGCGGAAAACCGTTTCCTGCAACTGTTCTGACAAGTTTCGTCCGCGCGTCGACTCTCCTTAGTGTGCGGAAGAGAGTTCATCGCCCTCGAATAAATTTCGCCAGGGACCGCGACAGCCGCATCGAAACTGGTGGTCGCATGAATACTCCGCGAGAGCGCCCAAAATACTGGGGGATGGCAAGAGCAGCAAGAGCAAGCGGGCCTTGACACCAGCCGAAGCAAAGTGTACGTTGCCCGTGTCCCCACGTTTCGAGTTCAAAAAATTCCTCAATTGAGGAAACCCAGCAAGGATTCAGTCGCAATTCGAAAACATTCTCTATGTTCATTCAAGTGCTCGATAACTGGTCTGATGGGAGACGTATCATGAAAAAACTCTCTTTGCCTCTCACAATGATTTTTGTTCTTTGCCTGGGCCCAGGTGCCTTTGCTCAACAAACCCATGGGCCTGCAGGCAAAGCCGGTCCCCAACTGTCCGGCTTCTTCGATTTCTCGAGCTTCCCCGCCGATTTCCCGAGCGGAGTTGGAACTATTCAGCGAATCACCTGCACCGTCGGGTCGTCGGCCCAGCCGGCAATTTACGGCGGCAACATGCTGCTGGACTGCGACGCGGAAACGCCGCACAACGAAACCACGATTGCGGTCGATCCCAACGATCGAAACCACGCGATCGGCGGTTATCACTCCTACCAACTCAACTTCAACGGCTCCACGCTTGTGGAACGCATCGTTGCGGCAGCCTCGGTGACGTTCGATGGCGGCCAGAACTGGCGCGAGATCATTCCCAACGTCACCCCTTATCAGTTCAACGGCGATCCCGGCCTGGCTTTCGACGCCAACAGCCGGATCTATTACACCACCCTGGCTGATCACGAAGGTCCCGGGGGCAGCTTCACCGGCCCCAGCATCGTGGTCACGCATTCTGATGACGGGGGACTCACCTGGAGCAGGCTTGTCACCATCGCTTCCGGACACACCGCCATTACGCCCAAGCAGAAGGGTTTCGGACCGAACTTATTTAACGACAAACCTTTCCTTGGTGTAGATACCTTCCCTGCTAGTCCCTTTAAGAACCGTGTGTACGTGACCTGGACGCCTTTCAGCCAGTTCTTTAGTCCGACTGCAGCTTCTCTCCACTTTCCGATCGCGGTCTCCTTTTCCGACGACGGCGCCAACTGGAGCGCACCCAAGACCATCAGCGGCTTCAGCCCAGCTTGCTCGGCGGCCTTGTTCGGCTTGCCCAACGAGTGCGACCTGGACCAGGATTCCTACCCCACGGTCGCACCCACCGGCAGAGTGTACGTTAGCTTCGAGAACTTCAACACACCGGCGGAAAACCAGGCACTCATAGTCTCTTCCACCGATGGTGGGCAGACATGGAGCAATCCAGTTAAGGTTGCCACCTTGTTTGACATCAACTACCCGGCTAACAGCGACGGGCGCTCCACCCTTACCGGCTGCTCCTTCCGCCATGGCGTCAAGGCCAACACCGCCGCTGATCCCAGCGATCCCACCGGAAGAATGGTATACGTCGTTTGGGCGGACAATCGCAACGGCACGGTGAAGGCCACGAACACGGACGTTTTCCTGGGCAAGTCCACTGACGGCGGTGCGACTTGGACCACTATCCCGGTAGATACCTCGGCGAATGATCAGTTTTACCCTTGGGTGGCGGTGGCCCTGGACGGCACCGTGCAGGTTGGCTATATGGACCGGGCATATTCATCGGGGCAGAATGTCTGCGAGTACGGCTTCAGCGTGACCACCCTTGACACGACCGGTACTGTCGTGAAAAAGCAGCGCGTCGATTCCGCACTCTCCGACCCCGGTCACTCGCGCTGGTTCTCCAACAGCACCAACCCCCAAAGCCGGTTCCTGGGTGACTACAACGGGCTCGCCATTGGCCCCGATGACTCGATATGGAGCCTGTGGACGGATTCGCGCGACGTCGTGGCTAACCCGCCGTCGCCATTGCGCAATCACGGTCAGCACGCCGTCGCTTCGAAAAACTAATCGAGTCCACCGCAAGGCCCAAGCAAGTATGAGGGCATGTCTGAAACCACGACCATTCGAGCGACGAGTCCCGCGTTATCGTTTTTTGCGGTTATGAGTCGTGGGCGATCCTCTACGCTTGGACAGGCAGATACATTGTTCGGGTGACCCGTCGGGCTCCTCGGTGACATCTCCATTCGCCTTCTTGCACGTAGGAGCCATCGCGGAACTTCGTACGCACAAGAATGATGAGAAGTTTCAAAAGAATAAAAGAATATCACGAACCGAAGTCGTTAGAGACGATAGCGGATGATTGTGGGCACTGACTCGAAAGCAGCGCCCGTAGTTTCGAGAGCCGGTGGATGGAGGTGGGCAGCCCCCCGCCGATAAAAACGCAGAAACCGTCAATTTGAAGCGCTTGCAAATACCCGGCAGATAAACCCCAAACAATTCGGTCCAACTTCGGTCCAATTCAAGGGCGAGATAAATGACGCGCTTCCTCGTAAGCGACACCAGCAGCGGCACTTAGAGTTTTGTACTGCGTAACTTCTAAGCAGAGGGTCGGGAGTTCGAGTCTCCCCGGGCGCGCCATCTTATTGAAATGAAAAGAGTAAGAGGAATCGCTCTTCACCGTTGACCTTCTGCTAAGAAAGCAGAGGGTCGGAAGTTTGAATTTCCCCGGGCGCGCCATTTAGCTCTCGTGAATCGAGCGCTTGCAGCCATTTCCAAAGCAACTTCGTTTTCGATTTCGGTCCATTCGGTCCAACAACAGACTTTTCAGACTGAAGCTCGAAGCACAAACGGCTCCGGCTGGTCCAACTGTGCGCTGACGGCTTGGTGCCGCGCTTTTCAGCAGATGCGCGGATGTGCGAGCTTCTTACGCAGAAAAAACACCGAAGAAAATGATGGCAAAATAAATGGCAATGCCACAAACGGCAGGTAACACGGTCTACCCGCTCCAGTTCTTTGAGTCGCTTGGCCTGATCTAGCTTCTGTCCGCCAAACTCTCTTCTCCAGCGGTAGTAGGTCTGCCCGGTGATCTCGGCATCCCGGCACGCTTGTGGGGTGGTCTTTCCGTTCGCGATTTCCAGTTCAATCTGCTGCAGCACCGTTACGATCTGGTCCGACTTGTATTTCTTCATCGGCATACCAGCTTCTGTCCCTACCGAAAATGCTATCCGGCGCGAATACGCTTGAAATCAGTGATTTTCAAGAAGATGAAATTGAAGCAGGCTAACCCGGAGATCGGACAATGTTACATTGGGCTGAAAACGGCTGGATGGAGTTTTCAGTAAGCACAGTACTTGTCATGGAAGACGAGGTTCGTTCGAAAGAGTACTTCTTTCGATGAACAGTCACTTCAACAGCTTTCAGTTCGCAGCCACGTGATTATCCTGAATGAGCGCCATCTCAAACGGCTGATGTCTTCCTACCTACTCTATTATCACGAGGACCGGACTCATCTTGGACTCGCGAAGGACACGCCAGCAGGTCGGCCTGCAGAAATCCACTCTGCGCGTGAAGGCCAGATTCAATCCCTGCCGAGACTCGGCGGGCTGCACCATCGTTATGCAGTCGCAGCGTAGACTCAAGAGCCATTTTCTGATGACCAAACGCCTTTCCTTGTAACCCGGCCAAGGCGCGGTTCACGTTTTCTGCGAGCATCTTTCGCCGGTCGACGAATCAGCCTGCAACCCCAAACCGAAGAGCTTGCGCCAAGCAGAAAGAAATCCCTTTCATGTCGAGCACAACGAATTGGCGAACTACAACGGTCTTTTTGGCGGCCAGAAGAGATTTTCGGTAGGCACAACCGAAGAATGGAGACAGAAGGGGTGCAATTGCCTGTAACATGGCTTCGTGCTATAGCAAACTGGCTGTGGATGACAAGAACCCATGCTGTTGATTTCAAAGGAGAATAGAATTTTGACGAACCAGAGAACTCCTCACTGCAACTGCATTTTCGACAGCTTTTGCGAGGTAGGCTTTGTCAGCTCATGTCGGTTGTTGGCATGCAATTTCGAAAGGATATTCGAGAGGTGGAACTTCACCGTACTCACGCGGATCTGCAAGAGGTCCGCGATTTCCCTGTTCGAAAGGCGTCTGCGCACCAGTTCCAGAATCTCATCTTCGCGAGGGGTTGTCGCTTGTCGAGCCTGCGTGTGTTTACGCAGCACACTGTTTACCTCGCGAAGGAACTCGGGGAGCACGTCGTGGGGAACCCACAGTTGATTAGCTGCGATGCAAATGATCGCGCGAATGAGTGTGCTCGGTGCATCCGTATGTGAAACATATCCGTGAGCTCCCATCACGAGGGTTCGCACAATCTCTTCCTTCGACTTCTGATCGTCGAGCACTAGGAATCTCGCATTCGAGGAATGATCGCGCAGTTGCCTTAGGCACTCACACAAAGGTATTTCCAGTCCACACTGATCGATGACGAAGATGAGGTTCCTTCGGCGGGTCGGCGATAGCTGAGCGTACTGCTTTAGATTCAACGGGCAAATGCGAGGATCTGCGCGCAACAATTGGTCAAGATAGGCTTCCGCAAGACAGTTCTGCGCCACGGAACAAACTTGGAGGGATGCTCGTGAGATCGCGCAGGACATGCTCCAACCTCTCGAATCAGCGCGGGGCCGCGCGGGGCCCAATTCCGTGGGCTCTATGGAGGAACGCGCCGAACGAGGCCAAGGCACGCCACTATGAAGGAGTTGCTTGCTATTGTCAACCTGCCTGCCTACTGCCTAAGTACCTAGTCTTCCCGGGGAGGCAGCTACTCTACCCTTCGGCTGTTGTCGTGTCTTCCGCTCGCGCGTATCCTTTCCGCATTTATCGCTTCTGTTGTGGGTTTTCCGCGGCGTCTTGGGTTGGAAACCTCTATGTCAATGCAGCACGCCCCATGCAGAAGCAGGTCGCTCAACTATATGCGCTGGAACCCGTCAAAACGTTTCCTGAGCCTGAGGGGCACCCAAAAACAGTCGCCCGGGCCGGGTCACGATCCTCTCAGCGCCTCATCAGTTGCCGTCATTAAGCACAGATCTTCCACAAAAAACAGGTCTGCTATCTTCCTGTAAGTACAGCAATCACACCGCAAGCAAGGAGAAGCTAAGGCAAAAGCATTGGGCTCGACAGGAACGACGTTCCAGCTAAGGCTCACGCGGCTCTTTCTGATATGGAAGAGCCATTCTGCCGGAAACGATCTGCTCGGACCCATCACTATTCGAATTGAGTTGTAGTTTCTATTTATCTTTGTTTTGCCAATGGAATTATCGGTTCGCATGCTCGTGGCATTTTTATAACCCAGTCCGTCGGTGGCTTCTTAAGGGGCTTCGTCAGTAAGGCTCAGGTGACGCTAGGAGCGGTCCAGGGAAGAGATTGGCGAAAACTGAATTGATTGCGAAAGAATCCAAGCTCAGAGCAATTTCTATTGTTTGCCCCCTTGTTTTATGGAACGCCTTGTCGGCACTCTCCGGGAAAAACAGGCTCTCGCCAAGTTGGTGGGGACCGCTCCTGCGTTCGAGGAGGCTGTCAAGAATTTGCCGGCCATCGCCAAGAGTGATGCCAATATGCTCATTACCGGTGATACCGGCACAGGTAAGGAGCTCGTAGCTCGCGCCGCGCACTACCTGAGCGATCGTGCTGCATACCCTTTTGTGCCTCTTAATTGCGGCTCGTTTCCTGAAGCTTTGATGGAAGTCGAGTTGTTCGGCCACGAGCGTGGCGCCTTCACGGATGCGCAGATACGCCGAAAAGGTCTACTGGCGCAGGCTGAAGGCGGGACACTCTTCCTAGACGAAGTCGACACGTTGCCCATGAAGGCGCAAGTGGATCTGCTTCGTTTTTTGCAGGATCGATGCTATCGCGTTGTCGGCTCCAGTGAGGAGAGCCGAGCCAACGTGCGAATCCTGTCGGCAAGCAATGCGCCTTTATTCCAGAATGCGACTTCTGGAAACTTCCGTCTCGACCTCTATTATCGGCTTTGCGTGTTTACTGTGCATCTTCCTCCACTTCGCGAACGCGCCGAAGACATTCCCCTCCTCGCAACACATTTCCTTGCGAAACACACGCCGCAGAACCGGCAAGTTCCAACTTTGTCGACCGAGGCGCTCGCAGATTTGCTTTTGCGGGACTGGCCCGGCAACGTTCGCGAACTCGAGAATGCCATGGTTCGAGGAATTCATCTAAGTCAGGGAGACACGATCGAAACGCAGGACCTGAGCTTGCCCCCCCGAGGAACGGGAATCCCGGCCTCGTCCAGTCACGGTGGCACAAAGCTCCAAGATTTTCGCGTAATGAAGCGGGAAGCGATCGAGTCATTCGAGAGGAGCTATCTGACCAGACTGATGGCCGAGCATCATGGCAACATCAGTCTTGCTGCCCGCTGTTCGGGAAAAGAGCGACGTGACTTAGGCAGACTCCTGAAGAAATATCACTTCAACGCAAGGACCTTTCAGTTGTCTTCGCAAACAGGAAGATAGGAATTGTCCGATTCATTCTCTCGGCTGGGGGGAAACTACCGTAGTCCTGGGGAGAAATTCCCTCAGTAGGGTAACCTGACTGAGAACGCATGATTTAGGCGTTAGGCAAGGCACATAAGGCTTCGCTATTCTCCGGGTTGTTCCTCCCCCACTTCTCTCTTGCGGTGCGGAACACTCCAAAGCTAAGTACTTGGCTGGGGGCTCTTTGCGCGATTTGCAGGCAACGGTTACCCAGTTGCTTTGCATTCACGCGGAGTCCGTTCTGCGGCAACCGTCTCGATATCCGCCGGAAGATTCGCAGCGAGAAGAAGATCTCGCGCGCTGCGTATTGGACTATTTGTCCGAACATCCACAAGCAACCGACACGCTCGAGGGCATCGCGGAGTGGTGGGTCATGCGAGAACAAGTTCGAGTGGATGTGAAGTTACTGGAACGAGTCTTACATTGCCTCACTGAACGAGGCTTCTTGGAAGAGATCCACGGCGGTGCGCAAGTTCGCTTTTCTCTGAAAAAAAGCTGCGATGGGATAGAGAGGGAGGAATCACCATGCCAGGATTGACGCCGACACGAACAGAAATATCTGACCGTTTCTCGGTGCTGGGCTTCCGAGTGCGTTCAGGACGAAATCCCTATTTTGAAGTGGCCATCGCCACCGATCCTTCCCTGTTCCATGCTGATGCCAAGACGCAGCGGTCCGCAGCGAACTTTTTTTCGTCGCGCAGCGCCGGGCCGCTCCTCGCGGGGCAAGGGGAGGCGATATATTTCATCCCCCCGCACGTGTTGCGGCATTTCGCGGGCAAAGAGCGGCTCTACTATACAGTTGCCGCTTTCTCCGACACTTCGCGCGGTAATCCTGAAATTCTTGATGTGCCGGACCAGGCACGGCCTTGGATCACGATCTCCAAATCATTCACGGGGCGTGAGATTCGGCGCCTCATCGGCGCCCCCTCAAGACACCCGACTTCAAATGGCGTGAACGGGTACGGCAAAGCAAGCCCGGACGCGTTTCTGTGGGCTGGCGACGAAATGATGCCGGGTGCTACTCAGAGAGTGGAACCTACAGGCACCGGAATCTCGGCGACAGTGAAAGGATCCAATTCCTCGCAGCCCGCGGCAACCTCGCCGAATCCCGGGCCCAAGAATGGTTCGAAGTCTGCAGGAGCCGCGCCGACAGCTACTGCGACCGCCGTCGCAACGGGGAAAGAATTTGAATACGACGATGGCCACGGCATGGACTTCTGGGCCCAGCAGCAGGCGGACGATAGCGGTTCCGAGCCCGACTTCAGCCAGTATGGAATCGACGGCCCAATTCCTGACGGACCTGAAATCGCCGAGAGTCAGAGCGTGGCGCGGGCACTGGACATAACCCCGGAATATCCGCAGGCAAATCGGTTTGCTCCAGCAGCGGCCGGCAATTTCTATCCCCGGTCCTCGCCGCGAACTATCAACAAAGTCGTCATTCACATCACGGATGGGCAGCCAAAGATCGAGGGGACTGTCGCGTGGTTCCAGAATCCAAACCAAACCATCAATGGGAAACCGATACACGTAAGCGCGCACTACGTCGTCGGGCAGAACGGCGAAGTCGTCCAGATGGTGCGGCAACAGGACGTTGCTTACCATGCGAACTCCGCGAACGGCGACAGTATCGGAATAGAACATGTGGCCCGAGCTCCACACGAATGGAAAAAGACCGACGCCGGGTTGGACGTGACGGATGCCGAATACTGCGCATCCGCGGCGCTTGTGAATTGGTTGTGCAATCAATTCAAATTACCCATGGATCGCGACCACATCATGGGTCACAGCGAAGCAGATCCCAAGACAACGCACAAAGATTGCCCGAACGCGGTCTGGAACTGGGACTACTACATGGGGCTGGTCACGTCGGGAACGTGCACGCCGCGTTCTACTTCCAGTGAGTCGCAATCCTATTCTTTTGAATCCGCCGCTCCAGGCAAGGTTCGCATGTCGGCCACGCCGAAGAAGGCTACGACCCGTGCGTTGGAAGTCGTGCAGCCCGACTACGTGCCAAGCGATAAGCAGTCTGCGCTACAGACCCAATTGGACTTTCAAACGCGCTACAAACAGTGGTTTTGCGGCGTCCCGGATACTAGCTTCTTCCCGCACTCCGCGATTTGTCAGTTGGTGCGAGACGACGGCGGGTTTGGCACCGGCTCGTACATCGCCCCGGATCGAATTCTGACCGCCGCTCATGTTGTGGAGGGCGCCAATTCCATCACCGTCATTCCCGGCAAGAACGGGGGAACGGCGAATGACGGCCCGTTCCGGCACTTCACTTGTCCGTCCTCGGATTGGGTGACACATCCGAAGCGGACTGCCGACAATCACGATTTTGACCTGGCTGTTCTCAAGGTTGGCACGCCGCCCCCAGGCGGACAGTTTTTTGACATCCTCGAAGAACTGCGCCAATCGATGCCGAGCGACATCATCGTTTGTGGCTATTCGGCGCAATCCGATAATGATCCTCAGGTCAATGCGAAGATTGATCCCAACAAGCAACATATGGATGGCGATTTCATCCGCACCGTGAAGGACGAAACGTTTCAGTACAACCTCCAAACGCTGCACGGGGCAAGCGGTGCAGCGGTGTACTACGTCTGGGCGCGAGAAGATGATCAGAGACAGCAGTCGGTTCTCGAAACGCATCTGGTCGGCGTGCATGTGTCGGGCTTCAGCAAGACGCTGAACCAGGGCTGCCGTCTCACCGACGGCAAGATTGCGTGGATCCAATCGGTGGGCCAGACATTTTCGGCAGGTGCCTCCACACTGGCTCAGACTCCACAACAAAAATCAACGAACGCGGGTGCTCCGGCGGCGCGAGGTTATGCGATGGCCGGGAACCCTTCCGCAACGGCCGTGAAACCCCTGGCTCGAGCGACCGCCGCTGGAGTTGGGCAACCCACGGGTTCTTCTGCGCCGCTGACCACCGGAGCTCAGAAAAAAATGCCGACCAAGGGGGGCGTGCCCGTTCGGGCGCAGGACGTGTCGACCGATGTGGTGGCTGCAGTTCCGCCGTCCTTGAAAGATGCGGACTACGTCGTGGAAGTCGGCGAATCTCCGGATCCCGAGCGGGAGGCATCGGAGTCACCCGCGGCCATTCCTCTTACAAACCAAGCGATGTACGAAATCATTCGACAGGTTGCCGCCGGACACTCAGGTGACAGTTTGTACTCGGCGATCTCAACCGATCGTGAATTCGCAACCCCCGGATATGGAGCCTATCAGAAGCGTCACTTCGGTCTCGGCTTCGGGATCGTTCTGTTCACACAAGAATCAGGCCAATTGGGAGCGGTGTTGCAATTGATGCATGACCGGGATCCAGAACGATTCTCCAAAATCTTCGGAGCTGACAGCGACGCGCTCCTTGGGGTAACAAATGCCGAAACGTCTGAAGCGCGTTTGCAGCCCGTAGGCGGCGAAAACCTGTGGAGCCCAACGTGGGTTGCGCGATTCCAGGCGGCGGGCGCTTATCCGCTATACCAGGCGGCACAGAACGAACACGCCATTGAAGGCGTATTTCGTCCGCTGCTGCATGTCGCCGGGGGATTCGGGTTGGTAACGGATCGCCTTCTCGCCATGGCTCTTGATATCGCCGTAAGCCGTGGCGTGGGAGGGGCGATTCGCTGGCTCGCCCATCACATCGGTCCATTTGAGACTCCCGCGCAGCGTTTTCACGCCTTCGAAGCTTTGGGTGTGGACAACCTGGCCAATTTCCAGGCTGAGGTTGGGTGGACACCGCAGGACGGTCAGTTTGGCCCCGAAACCCATGCGGCACTGGCCGGCGCTCTTCGGCGGCTTGACATCATCCCCATGGCAAAAACGAGCGACCTGGCGTGCCGTCTGGTCGCGGCAGCGGAGGGAACGTTGAAGCAGCGCCTCCTTCGGTTGCGGGATTCGCAGTCGTTCACTGATCAGGCTTATGAGTTGAACTGAAATCCGCACGAAGGAATGCTGACCGATGGCTACGCCGCCGGAAATCAACGTTGCTCGCCAATTCACGGCAAACGCGCCGCACTTGTTGCAGCGTTCGCAGGCGTTCCTGTCGCTGGCCCCGACGATGCAACAGGCCCTTCTACGGGACCTTAAGAAAATCAACGAATCCCTCAATCCCGCACCGGCGAAGGCCGCTTCGGATCCCTATTCCTTCTCTCTTGACACGCCCGACGACTTTGACCGGCACCCTCGATTCCCAGGGCAATCAGACAATCCTCCCCCTAGTGATACGAGTGATTCCGGGCAGCCGACTACAATCCGGCAGCAAGGTGGAGGAGCAACCCCGCAAACTTCACCCTCCGTCACCGGACCAAAATCGGCTGCGACACAGACTCTCGCTTCACGCGTTGGCGCACTAAGTGACGAGATCAACTTTCCTGCATTTGTGGCGGCGTTGGTTCACGGAACATTCGACGCAATCGTTGACGCGACCATTCGCCAGATGGAAGCCTTCGCCGATTTGGTGAGTGCCGTCGCCAAGGACGTCGAACAATTCACCAATGAAAATGTTTCCCCCAATCAAGCAAAAGATTGGCTCGTCAAGCAATATCCGCAAGACCTTCAGGTCACCTTCAATGATGGTCAACCGAGTCTGCAACCCAAACGTACGCAAGACAATTTGGATAATGCCCCATCTTGGTTATCGGAGTATGGCCTCGACGGGCAGTTGCTTTCTACGGAGATGATCGATGAGCAACTCGTGCCGATGGCCCGCAAGCGAGTTGGACAAAACCGCCTGCAGACCCTGGCGACTATGGTGCTACTGGGAATGAATCGCGTGGTCGTTCGCGATGGCACCATTTCGGCGCGCATACAAATCCGCGCGCAAGCGGACGACAAAGCAAAAGTGGACTACGCAGTGTCTTCGGATCCCGGAGGCCAGACATGGGGCGATCGGGGAAGTACGACGTATGGCCAGCCCGGGTTGATGGTTTCGACCGTTGCCGCGAACGTGCAAACGGACACGCAATTAAAAGCAGATCTCTACGGTGAAGTTCGCATCAATTTCGCCAGTGAGACGCTGCCACTCGAGCGATTCGCAGACCCCGCACGCCTGGCACTGCTACAGAGAAACTCGCGCACGGGAACTCCGACAAGCGGGGCACCCACGGCGGCTGCCCCGGCGGCACTCCCCGGTCCAGCACCAGCCCCAGCCGTGCTGGGGACACCCGTGGCAGCCACGCCAGTTCCCACAACTACCGCGCCAATTCCCACGCTCAGTGCAGGCGGCACGGGAACTCGCACCGGGGCGGGGGCAGCTCCCGCCCCAGCAAGAGGGGGAGGTTAAGACATGAAGCACCCGTTCGGAGAATCGCTGTGGGAACTCATGGAGTCGGTGCAGCCGGCCGGCATTGAGGCTCAGCAGGTGCGAGTGGTCGGTATCTATTTCGACCTGCCGCTCGAAGTGGCGATCCGACGTAAAGGGGAGGAAGCGGAATTTCTTGGCGACCTTCCCAATTGGCGGTGGAGAACGGTATTCGATTTACCGCCGGGACGTATGCGGGTGCGTTGCGACTTAGGAGACTCTTTGTGAACGATCGTGACTCAGGACTCCCAGTTGAACAGTTCATTCAAGCTCTGACGAGCCAACTGGATCGTGCGCAAGATGCTATGGCACTTAAAGCCCATCTCCGCCCGCTAACATTTGCGGTGAAAGACTTGACGCTGGATCTTCGCGCCCATTTTGGAATGTCCGGCAGTGTTGTACACATTACTCCTGCAGGGCCGGGTGACAACTCCGCAAGCACGCTGCATCTCTCCCTTACCACCATCACGCGGCCGATGATGGAAGAGAACACACCACATCTGAGTGTGGGACCGGACGAACCAACCTTGCAGGAAGCGCTGGGCAATGAATTGAGCCCGGAAGAGCGCCGCCGCCTAGAGTGGGCCGGAATCCACACGCTATCTCAGTTCAGGGAGTTGCAGAGTCGCAGCGGAGAATCGGCCATCGAACAAGTCGCATCCATCCCAGCAGCGCGATTGAAAGCGGCGCTCGAGAGAGCGACCCACCCCTTTGTGGATTCGATTACTCCAGTTCCATCTGAATCGGATGGCACACCGCCACTACTTCAGATTCGCGGGCGAAATTTCCTGGAGAACAATCCACCGGATGTGCGCATTGGAGGTGAGCCCGTGCCGGTCGTGAGGGTATCCCCGAGGGAAGTTCTCCTTGCGCCCCAACCGCACCAATTCCATGGCGATCTGACGATACAAACCGCACCAGGAAGAGTAGCAAGGACCTCGCTCAATCTCCCCAATGCCGCCCCAGAACCGCTTTTTGCCGCTGACAAGGAGCAAAGCACATGACGCGATTCCTAAATCGTTTGGCGCAACCGTGGGCGCGCGCGGGGAGCGCGTATTCAATTCCCGGCACGCTGGTGATGAAACTGCGTCTCGGTGAAGTGCCAGAACATCTGCCTTCGCTGATGGACGCTCGAAGGAATGTTCGCGAACAGGCAAGCTTTCTCAAGGTCGAACCAGTGGACCGAATCCTCAAGCACTTTACGGATGATTGCTGGGTCTCCAGGCTGCACTCTTCTATGGCGGCATGGAAAAAAGCGGATGACGGTGAAGAAAAGTTCGACGATGTGGAACACGCGATCGGGCTGTCGCGCACATTGCACTTGGAAGTCGATGACGAATGCTCGATCGCAAATCTGATCGACGCCTTGCGTCAATTGGCGATTGTCGAAGAGGCCTCCCCGCAATATTTGTGCACTGTGCCCTTTGGAACAATGGTACAGGCATTGGATCCCGATGAAGCACGCTGGCCGAGAGAACAGATTCGCGCGCCGGAAGCGATGGCGTTTGAGCCAGGCGATGCGACGGTGATCGTCGGTATCGTGGATACCGGGGTGGAGCGCCATCATCCAGAGCTGAGAAACAGGTTACGCAGCGGATTTAATACCGTGGATTTCGATAAATCCGATCTTGCGACGGGAATTCGGCTGGTTGGTCATTGGTCCGGGCCGGATTCAGATCCAGAAGACTTTGTCGGACATGGCACCGCTTGCGCCGGAATCATAGGCGCTGTGGGCGAACACATTCCTCCAGGAGTTGCCGGAGAGTGTCGCCTTCTGCCGATAAGGGTGTTGGCGGCCGCGTTGATGCCCGGTCACGATGAACCCGTAGGCATCGGCGCAATCTACGACATCGACATGGGCGTTAAGCGTGCCATCGACCTTGGAGCCAAAGTACTAAATATGAGTTTTGGGACCGCGGCGTCTTCTCTGGAACCCGGTGACCCCAAGCCTCACACCGACATCGTGAAGTATGGCGTAGCGCGCGGGTGCGTGATGGTGGCTGCAAGCGGAAACAGCGGGAAAGAAGAGAGTTTCTACCCTGCTGCGCACGATGGAGTGATCGCCGTGGGTGGCGTCGACAAAACCGGCAAACCTTGCTCTTTCTCAACGCGAGGCCAGCACGTCGCGCTCTCCAGCCCTGGCCAGGGAATCGTCAGCTCCAACCTGCACGGCTACGCAAAAGCAAGCGGCACAAGTTTCGCCACGCCCTTCGTGACCGCGGCCGCCGCGTTGCTCGTCAGCTATGCGGAAGGCCGCGCGGAGCCCGTGTGCAGCGGCGACGTAAAGAGAATCCTGCAGAATTCGGGCAATGGAAAAGGGGTTCGATGAAAAGAACTCCGCGGTCCTTGCGGCAGCAGGGAGGAGGCATGGATGAAATTTCATAGACACCACGGAAAGCCCAAGACAAGAGACCCCGCTTCTGGGCCTGCCGCTTCGGCGGCGGCGGGCCCCTCACTTCCCAGCGGTCCAGTTAACCCGTCAACGTCCGGAGCGGCACAGCCCCCGGCAAAAATTTCAAAAGGAGCAACGACGATGGCTACCGGTTCTAACCCGATTATGTTTTTGGATCTTGCGCAACACTTTCAGTCCGCTATTCAGGAGACGCTTGCGGACGTGAGCGATCTCTATCTGCAATTTTCGCAGAATGGAGGGCTCACGCCCGACCTGATGCAACAGCTTCAGAATGATGTGCAGTTCTTGCTGAACGCGGCAAACGCTAACCCGAGCGCAGGCATCACAATTCCGGCCGCTCCGGCTGCGCTTGCGGGCTCCCTGCCAACGAAGGCACAGACCGGCGGTACGCCAACTCCACCAACTGTGCTCGACCCGATGTTCAGCGGATTATGGGACCTCACGGCGTCGCCCATCAATCAACTCAAGACAGGGGTTCGCGACACCCTCTCTCACATTACGAGCAATACTGTCAACGACATTGATGTCAATGGTGAATTCCCCAGCCAACTGTCATCTGCTCGTCCACTAGCCGCCGCAGCGGCGGCTGGAGCCGGGGGTGCGGCTGGGGCCGGTGCTCCCGCCGTAGCCGCGCCGACGCCTATGGATCTAACTGTTCCTGAGAAACAATTAGCTGCTGTTTACGGATTGATGGAGAACGACGGCTTTACGGATCCCAAGGTCGAGCGATTCGTCCCCGCTGTCTCCACCAGCCTGGGTGAATACACTGCCAGTCAGGCGCTGTTTGATGGTGTATTGATCGTGATGCTCAGTCTCGGTCAAACGACCGACAGCACCGGGGCTGCCATTCGTCAACTCCGCGCAGATCAGTGGGCCTCCGTTGCACGCACGTTGCGCAGTCAGGGCGTACAGGCCGGCGATGCACTTCTCGCCCTCAAGGTTCAGACAGCGCTTGCCGGTGAGGTTGGTGGAGGTGATGCTACTCCCCCTTCGTCCATCGACATCGACTTGCCGGACCTGGAAGCGCAATCGGACATTGAAATCCAGACCGACAATCTTCAGGCCATGCAGGCAATCTATTTCTCTGCACAACTCGAAGATCTCAAAGTGTTCCAGGTGGTGGACAAGCTGGTCGAACTCTTCCAGAACGGCATGTTGCCGCTAGGGAAGGGAAACGCTGGTAACACTCTGTACGATTATTGGAAGCAAGCCATCAAGCGAATGACCGAAACCGAGCGCCGCAATCTATACTTCCGGACGTTTGGCTTCGCAGGCGGCGATCCAAACGCGGGCGCTCCAAACCGCGAATTCAATGACCTGTGGCTCCGGTTTGTCTCCGCTGTTTCTTCGTACGCCCGGCAGGTGACGGTTGAGAACCTGCTCCGCACCAACATCCCCATCCCCGTCAGCCAGCAGCAAGTGAAGAAAGCGGCGCGCGATCTCGGCGCCAATCTGTCACTTCATGGTTACGGAATCGGATATTTCGCGGCGACGGAGCTTCAGACCCAGATCCGCGAAATCATCAGGCTGCTTTCCGATCCCGACATCAAGACGGCGTACGGCGCCCGCGATATGTGGCAAGTGATCGACCAGGTCGCCAGCCTCGAACTCGGCGGCGCAAAGAACAGCATTCGTTACCGTACCATGGCAACGAGCGGCGCCATTATCATCCGTTGGCTCGCTACGCACGCATCGGTCCTCGTTTCCACCGACCAGATCATCGTTCTGGACGTGAACCAGTTGCGGAATCTGAACTCCATGCGCGCGCGCGGCGTGAAGCCAACCGTGTTGCCCACGGACCGCGATCTGGTCGACGCTTGCGATCAATGGCTCGCAGTTACCGGAACTGCAGACAAGAACGTGGAAGATTATGCGCAGCCAGTGGAGGCTCCGAACGCCACTTCACGGCCCATTTACGTGCCGCAGGTCGCGCGCGATTTGCTCGAATCGGTCGGAATCCAATCCCCTGGGGGGCGAACGGCAGCACAATGATGCGGAAGGCCTGAAGAGAAATTACCGGAGGTGAACTATGGCTTCCTGCACAGCAGCTGCTCTCATTACTGATAAATTGACTCACGCGGCGCGTTCGCTGGGCACTGTGGATCCGAAGGAGTTTGTGGGTTCTCTGCTCCACCGCTCCTTCCCGCTTCCCGCAGGGTCTCGCGAATACGCCGCAAACGCGCTCACACCAGGGGCGGTGCCTTGTGAACCGTCCTTCTCGGAAGATGAGCCGCGTATCCTGCGATTCACCATCGTCCCGCTCGAGCCGCGATGTTCACCGGTTTCGCGGCGCGCCGAGGCTACCCGCGAAATGCGCCGCCTCGTTGGCCCTCTCTTCGGAAACGATGCGCTGCGCTGGTTCGACCAGCGGAGCGAAGATTGGAGAGGTCTCTATTCCCATTCCCGGCTCGACTACGGCGCGTGGTTTGGGACCGCATACGACTCCGAGGGCTTGCACGCCGCGAAGGTCTACTACGAAATGCAACCCGGGCAGTTCGATCCGCTTCCTGCCCATCTGCAGACGCTGGTGCGCAGCGTCCTCGAAACGATGCCTGCCCTGGTGCCCGTCTTCACTACCATCCGCTGCGGCCGCGATGCAGGCAGCCAGCGCGTCACGTTTCTCCACCGCGGTCCCCTGAGGCTGGCAAACCTAGCGCCATTACTCGAACGCCTGGGCCTGTCGCACCAATTGCCGAGCATCTTGAAAGTCGCCGGAGTTGCTCTCGGTGGTCGCTTTGAGTTGCCAGAGCGCTCCGTGCTACTAGGCATTCAGGAAACATCCGAAGGCCCCGAGCTTAAGCTTGAAATTCTGCTTAACATGCTGCCCGACCTTCCTCCTAATTTCCTCGACCTGCTCGCGCTCGGCCTGTCCGAACGCCCGCAAAAACTTCACGCGCTGGGCCACTGGCTTCGCGCCTTCACTCCACCGTCCCTCGAATGGCCCGGCGATTTCTCTGTCATGAGCATGCGAGTCACGCCGCGAACTTCTGCGCGGGTGTCTCTCTATCTGCGGCCAACCGACTTGGAAGTGCGGCGCAAATTGTCCGACCTCCAGAGCCTGAATTCGTCGGCCGCGGTGGCATAAACTGCACCGCATCACATCGGGAGGCGCAGGATGAATTACGACTCGAAACCCAAGCCTGAAACCAAGGGCACGCAGCCAAGCAAGGAAACCTTGGACCTTGCTCGGAAGGGCGTGCGCGCTCTGCTCGAGAACACTCCTTCCTTCAGGGCCCTGTCTGCTCCCGCCCGCCAGCAGATCGCGAGCGATACCGTCAACCTCGTCGCTTATCTCGCGGAACCCGAAGGGGTCAAGGCCACGGAGCTGCCCTCTCCAGTCAACAAACCTTCCGAGAATCCAGCACTGCCGCGCAAACAGGACGCTTACTCGTTCGCGCTCGGCGGAGGTTCGACCAGCAAGAGTTCTTCTTCCGGCGACGGAAAATTCACCGCGCAAGCGGCCTCCGAAGGAGCGCGCGTAGCAGGAGTCTACTTGGAAGCGGTTAACTTCCCGAAATTCGTTGCCGGCCTCATCAGTGGCGTCTTTCATTCCATCGTTGAGTCATCGATTGAGCAGATGCATGCCTACGGGCAGCTTGTGGCCGATGTGGCAAAGACCCTCAATCAGTTTCGCGACGATAACGTCACTGACAACCAGGGCCGCGACTATCTTACCCAACAGTTCCCAGATACTTTCAAGCTGGACATCGACACCGGCGACGGCGGCGCGGCTGCTCCTCGGGTCCGTATGCGTGACGGAGTGGATGAGGACCAGGCCCTCAAAAAGGTAAACAGCCTGCCGATTGAAGGTGGCCCAATCACCAGTCTGGATGACGACTCGATCGAGGGGAAGCTCGTTCCCGCCGCTCGCACGCAACTCGCTACCAGTCGGCAGCAGCTTCTTGCCACCATGGTTCTGATGGGCATCAACCGCATCGTGGTCACAGATGGCAGGATCGCCGCAAAGGTACTCTTTGATTTTCAAGCCAAGGACAACTTCAAGTTTCAGAAGAGCGCGACGTCGTTCGACTACGGCGATCAATATGCGTACACGAGCGCCGGGGAGTTCGACACGCAATCACAAGGCGCAGAAAGAACGCGCTCCTCCAGCAAAGACTCTAGCGAATCGGATGATCGGGATGCCAGCTACTACTCGAAAGGAAAATATCAGAATACTGCCCAGCCCGTCCTGAAGCTGATGACCGCCAGTCAAGCTAAGACGGACGCTGCCCTAACGACGAAGGCCAGTCTTTCCGGAAGCGTCGAGGTCAACTTCAAGAGCGAAACTTTTCCGCTCGAAAAGATGGCGGATTCTTTCCAGATTGGCCAGATTCAGAACGCGGCGAAGCCCGGCCAGGCGAAGCCTGCTACAGCTGGGGCTGCGCCTGCCTCGACAACACCTCCGCCCGCACAACAACCGGTAGCGGCTCACGCTTAGGAGCTCCAAAGCAATGGTCAGAACTGGGACAACCGCAAAGCGCGCTCCAAAGTGGACCGACGGTCAAACGTTGGCCCCAGTCAGGGCGAAAGTTCGTCAGCTCCTCGAAAGTAGCTCTTCGTTTCGGCGGCTTACCCCTGAAGAGCGCCAGCTCTTTGCGAAACAGATGGTCGACATATCGGCTTACCTGGCGAACCCCGAAGGCGTGGTTACCGAAGAAATCGACCGTCAGAAAGTCCGGCAAGATGCCCCGAAGAAGGCCCCCCTCGCCAGGGCCCAGGCCGATCCAGTTGACATTGCAGGCAAGAGAGCGTCCAGTTCACCTGGATTTGCAGGAAAAGATTTTCAGGCTGGGGCCATCAAGCAGGGTGTGCAGCAATTCGGTGAGCTTGTCAAGAAAGTGGATTTCCCGAAGTTTGTATCCGGTCTCATCCAAAATGTCTTTCAAGCGATTGTCGACTCCTCTATCCAGCAGATGCGAGCCTATGGCGACCTTCTGGCCAATGTAGCAAAGACCGTAGACCAGTTTGCGCAGGACAATATCAGTGAGAACAATGCCAGGGACTTTCTCGCGCAGAAGTATCCGGGCAAGCTCGGGATCGACACTTCCGAGATGAGCAGCGGGTTTGCGACCGGTGAGACGCCAGCCGTGGCAGCCCCCAAGCTCGTCACCAAGGGCGATGATCCTGCGGCTGACCTGAAATCGATCTCCACCGACCTCGGCTTAGACAAACCGATTACGGATATCTCGGACTCGGATCAGGAACAAGCTCTCGTGTTGAAAGCACGTTTGCAAATGGCTCGGCAGCGCCAGCAGTTGCTCGCATCCATGATAGTTCTCGGGATCAACCGCATTGTGGTAACTGACGGTCTAATTCACGCCAAGGTTGTTTTCGATCTCCAGGCCAGCGACGTAGCCCAGCGCGGCTCTCGTGCGTCCCTGTACGATAGCCAGGAAAACAAAACCTCCACGGACATGTCGGTTAGTTATGGAAGCTGGCTCTCGCCCGTATCTGCTTCTGGCGATGTCACTACTAGCAGCGACCATGTCACGACAGTTCAGTCGTCGCTCGATGAGACCTCCGAATCGAAGGCACAAGTGAAAGCTAATCTCACCGGCGAAGTACGCGTCAATTTCAAGAGCGACTATTTCCCTATGGAGAAGCTCGCCAGCCCGGAGATGATCTCCGCCATTCAGGGCAATGCAGTACCGAAAGAAAAGCCAGCAGCCGCGGCCGCTCCTGCCAAAACTTGAGGGTCGAGAATGAGCACCTCCGCAACCAGAGTGCACGGCATGCCCCACCCGCAACTTGCCGGAAGCTTCAGCCTTGCTGAGCGGCTCATCTCTGCTGCCGAAGCCGTCATTTTTCCCGGGAGTTCATCTGATCCTGGAGTCATTGATCTACCTGCCGTACTCGGCGCCGAAGGCGATCAGGCCCAATTGCGCACGGTTTCACCTCTCTATCTCTGCTCCGAACTGGAAAGCGCGCGGCTTCTTCCCGTGGTAGAAAAACTCGCCAGCTTGTTTGCTCTCGGTGGTTTGCAAGCTGACCCTGGCCACGCCGGCCCTCATTTGGTGGCTTTCTGGCAGAAGCGGAATGAACGCTTCACTTCACAAGAACGCCATGCTCTCTTTGCCCGGCTCTTCGGGGCGTCAGAAGGCCCGGCCGAGGGAGGCTCCCAGCCACGGAACGAGGATTTTCTTCCGCGTATGATCGACCTGGCTGGCGCGCTTACGCACATGGGCTCCGACCCCATTTACGGCCGCACTCCAAGTGCAGAAGAAGCCGTACGTATGTCTGCGGAGGCTCTGGCCGCCAATCTACTGCCGCGCTCGGGTGGCATCACGCTCTTTGCGGCGCGCGAGATTGTTTCCTCAATTCGCGAAGCTTTCACCATTCTTGAGACAGGTGCGATGCAAGCAATCGTGGGGCAGCACACCGTCTGGGGAGCGGTATCGGCACTCAGCAGGCTCTATCTCGGCGAAGAACCGGATGTCACAGACCATCTGAATGCTGGTCGCGCGGGAGCACTCCTGCTGGCCTGGGTTGCGGAAATTTCGCCAAATATCGAGAGCGCCACCGAATCCTCGTTGGTTCCCGAGGATGCCATTCTTTCTGCAGCGTCCGCGTGGCTCGACGCGACGATGTCGCTTCATCATTTGAGCAGTGATCCTTCGGTCCGAGGCACTTAATGTGGCGACCGCCGTCTCCAATCTTGCGCCCCCCCCAGCGAACAAACACCGCTCTCTCCCGGAAACGCTGCCGCTCGTCCGTGTCCTCGTGCGCGATATCCTGACGGCTTCGCCTTCGTACCACAAACTAGATCCTGGCCAGCGCCGCCAACTGGCCGCGTCCATGGTCCACATTTGCGAGGCAGGAGCATCCTTTCTCCGTGAAGAACACGAAAACCGTTCGCGCGCGCGTGAGCTGGCAGTTGTGACGGAGAGCGCGCCAGCGACCGCTTCCTCTGGGCCAGTTCCGTCTGCGAGGAGAAGTAGCCGCGCCTTGAGTTTTGCGCAAAATGCCGGAAGCGATTTCAGCGGGGTGTCCGCGCAAAAGGTTGCCGGGACAACGCAAGCCATCTTGAATGCGGTATCCTTTCCGCGTTTCGTCACCGATTTAATCAACGGTGTTTTTAAGGCCATGATCTCGTCCAACACGCAGCAGATGAACGCCTACTTGGAGCTTCTCAACAATGTTTCTTCGTCCCTGTCGGGGTTCGCGGATACCAATTTTTCCGATCAGGGCGCCCGGCAATGGCTCGTCGACAAGTTTCCCGGCTCTTTTGAAATCAGCGGGGGAGGAGATGGATCGGGTTCCGGGGACGGTGAAGCTCCCCAAGTGCAGTTACGCGACGGCGCAAAGCTGCCTTCGGAAGAAGCCTTGAAATCCGCCTTTGGCCTTGGGCCGTCGGACAGTGTCCCATCCGGCGATCCGGAAACATCACTTCTGCCATTCGCCCGCATTCAGATGGCCCGTCAGCGGCAGCAGATGCTCGCGACCATGGTGATGCTCGGAATGCAACGCATAGTTATTGACAGTGGGAAGATCAATGCCTCCATGCGCTTTCACATTGATACCCGCAGCGCCGCTCAAGACGAACAGGGCAGCACCTTCAGTCTCCAAAACACGCTTAACGCCTCGGGAAGCTACGGCTTCGGACCGTGGGGCGTGAGCGCCTCCGTCAGCAACACCATCGGCTACGTTTCAACGCAGCGCTCGCAGACAACTGAGGAAATGAACACCGATCTCGATCTCAACTCCTCTGTCGAAATCAACTTTAAGAGCGACTATCTCCCCCTGAATCGAATGGCAAGTTCCGACCAGGCCAGCCGCATACGCGCAAATACCTTGAATCCCGAAGCCGAAGCCATTGCGGCTGAGAAAGATCGCGCCGCACGCAATGCTGATCTCGACAAGACTCGTTGGCAATCCTTAGACAAGACCCTCCAACCGCAGAGCCCCCCGACGACGCCGGCCGCCGGCGCACCGGGAACTGTTCAAGATACGCAGAAAGCTCGCGACCGCGGCAACGGCGATGCAGCGAAGAAAAAATCCGCTGGCAGCGGTTCGCAGACATCTCAGAATCCGGCCGATCAAGCAAAAACTCCAGTCGCAAGCACAGCTCCCTCATCCGGGAAAGGTGCTTCGGCTGCTGTTGCAGGGCCGTCAGATGGCACACAGAAATGATTGCAATGCGACAGAACAGAAATAGAATAACTATATTATTATATAAACAAAGAAATATCATACTGAGGTGTGCATGGCGAATTGACACGGTGGCAGTAAAACGATCGGATCCGCCAAACGCGGTGCAACTAAGAACGCAAACACCTCGAGGTTTTTGCAGAGGTCGAGCTTTGTGAAGGGCTAGCAGTGTCGAGGGCTTCAGTACAATTGCGGAACGGAGCAGACGAGTTGGACGAACCAAGAGCGCCAGCAAGCCGGCGAGGATCCGGTCCGACGAGGGCAGATTGGGCGATCGTTGCCGGGAGCGATTCACGATCAAGAGTTGGTGCTTGAGGAGAAGCGACTCCGCAACTAGGGAACGGACGTCGCCAGGACCGAGCAACCGGGCCAGGGTGGCGATGAAATGGATGAAAAGAACAACAAGATTGCGCATCGCAGAATCGTAGCAGGACGGGGAATCCCGAGGAATCATGGGCAAATTGGCAAATTAACAATTCGCCAGCCACAGGGCGGCACGCACTGTGAGGGCCGCTGTTTAGAGTATGCCGGCCTTGATTGAGTTCTGAAACGCGCCAAATTCCTTCTGGGCTGTAACGATTTGTTGTCGCTTTTCACTACCTAACCAAAAAGCTAGTTCGAACGTTCTGCAAGCAGTACCCTCGTACATTAAGTTGGCCTATGAAGAGAGAAGGGACAATTGGAGCGGCAGCGTTCGTCGCCCTCGCGGCTGTGGTGGGGTTTTCTCTGCAGACTGGACCGAAGCAGGAGGTGAGTGGGAGGGCAGATCGGGCAAGTGCGATCAAACGGTCCAAGCCAACGGTAACAAAAGGTGTGATTCGGAAATACCTGCCCGGTTGCAGTAGCCTGGAAGAAGAGCTCGAAGAGTTCCTTGAGATAGATGAGCTGAGTCCTCCCACGCAATGCATTGTACCGGGGAACGCGCCTCCAAAAGAAAAGGACCTGACTCAGAAAACATCGCAATTGAAGTTCGTCATCGCCTTGCTGCCCGATCCGGTCCACACGCATTTATCGGTTCTCTTCGACCAGTTCGCTGTCGCCATTCAGGAGGGCGCGCAAGACGAGAAATACGATTTCGACAGCTCCTGGCTTCCCTGGGACGACAATGAATCGCCGTACGCGCTGTTCGCCGACGAAAAGGCTTCCAATCTGGAAAAGGAAGAGAGGGAGACTCAGCCAGGGATTATTCTTTTTCGAAAGGCGCTCGACTGCCCCGCGAAAGCTGGGGAGTCTAAGAACGGATGCGAGGAAGATTTGGGCGCGCCGCCGAAGAAGGGCGAAGGCGCACTCTCAAGACGGTATAGCGAAGGGTTGGTAGTTTTCGTCGTGGGAGAGGAGGCCACGCATGGAATTCACAGGGATCAGTTCCGGAATGCCGTGGATTGGATCGCTGCTTTACACCCAACAACGGATACGAAGATTAGAAGGATTGCCATTCTCGGCCCAACATTCTCAGGCTCTTTGCCGTCCGTGGCGCAAGTCCTATCCGAACCGGAAATAACGAGGCGATTGGATTTGTCCGTGCCACGGGATGGTCAGGGGCTTGCCATCTACAGCGGAAGTGTCAGTGGCAATACTTCCGCACAAGCATTTCAAAAGACGTTCGATTCCCGAGTCCGATTTCAAAGTTTCGTACAAGATGATGACGAGATTCTTCGAAGATTTTGCAACTATATAACGCATGAGCAAACTGAATTTGACCCGAGCAAAATCGCGATAATCTCCGAAGACGAGACCGCGTATGGCAAATCTGGAGTGCGGCAAAGCGCATCTATAGGGACGGGAGAAGAGCCGGAAAAAGGCGAAAACGACAAAGACCGCAAGAACGAGTGTGCTGAACGAGCTCTGAAGCTTTACTATCCGCGCGACATCTCCGCCTTGCGTGGAGCCTATCAAACAAAGTCGCTTTTCGACGTGGGGACATCTCCGCAGCCTGCCGACGCGCAAAGACGAAATCTTCCCAGCGATTTAGCCGATCCAGCTGGCAAAGTTCATGATTCGATCCGCAGCTACGGAGGAAATCAAACGCCGCTCACTCAAGAGGCAACGTTGCTGGAGATCGTTGCTGCCTTGCGGGAACTTCACGCTCGATACATTCTCTTGCGCAGCAGCAATGCCTTGGACCAGTTATTCCTGACCAACTTCCTTCGGCGAAGCTACGCCGATGGGCGCATCGTGATTTTCGGGGCCGACCTGATGTTCATCCGGGAACGCGGTTCAACCGGACTTAGCGGCACCATGACCCTCAGCACCTATCCGCTTTTTCCCCTGGAGCGTGACTGGACGGAGCATCAATCACTCCCCGCGGCCGACCGGGTATTTAGCTCGGATACTACCGAGGGCACTTATGTTGCTTTCCGGCTATTGCTCAATGACAGCCACCTCAATGTGAGGAAGCAGGAAACCGAACGATGTCAGGTGTTCGAAAAAGCCAAAGATAAAGGCAAGGACGAATACGCAATCTTCGTTCCGCCTGTTTCCTGCGGGAAAGATCCGCCTATTCCTGACTATTCCCCTCCATTCTGGACGCTTGCTGAGCACTGCGGTGAAATGGAGAGTGCGAATAAAGGTGAGCGGTGTCCTTACCCCGGGCCAGCGACTTGGTTGTCGGTTATTGGCGTCAATAGGTTTTGGCCCATGGCATCTCTGACAAGAGACCCCTCCGCATCTGAGTACGAACCCCTAGGACTTTGGGTAAATCCGAAGACGAGTGATCTCGAGGGCGCGAGGGCACAGGACCCGGGCGGACGGCCAAAAATGCCCCTGGGAATGAAAGTCTTCCTGCTGGTTTTAGTGGGTTTCTCGCTGTTTCACGCGTGGTGCTGCTGGTCCGGGTCGTATACTGCGAAGCCTGCATTCCGAGCCCAGTTCGCCAGTACGGGTGACTGGCGTCATCCGTTATTGGTGTTCGCCGGGAGTACTATTGTTGCGTTCCTGGCAATCGTCGTGGGTTGGGGCTGCGGCGTGTTCTACCAGCCCGCTCCTGGACTGGTCTATCCCTGGTTGGCCCGTTACAGCATGACATTCGTGTGCCTGACGACGTGCGGAGCAGTTCTAGCGCAAGGCTATACCACCTGGAGACTGTCTAAGGACATACCAAAGAGTGCGGATTTGCGAAGAGCTTCGACCACAGGCCTCATCATCTGGAATGGCCTGGAATTGGCACTCTTGCTCGTTGCGATGCAGGTATTTTATCAGGTCTTCGTTATTAGTCTTGAAGGAGCGCTTATACCGGAAAACCGCGTCTTGGCCTATTGGCGTGCGATGCATCTGACAAGCGGCGTTTCTCCCGTTGTGCCGATCATTTCCATTCTTGCAGGTCTGTACCTGTCGTTTTGGTTTACGTTGCACGGGTTGGCGTTATTTGGACCGGATCGGCCCTGTCTACCGCTAAGGGCGCAGTTGGAGCTGAAATTCGGAGAAAACGTCGGAAATTTTCTGAGGATGTTCAGTCAAGAAGATTCGGGAGCAATGATTGAGGATGCTGCCATCCCCGTGAATTGGAAGATGGTGGCGATTGGTTCGGGTCTCTTTGTGTTGTTTCTCCTCGTTCCCTGGAAAATAGCCGTAGGCGTTCCGGTGCGCAGCTTGGGTGCGGAGATCTACGCGCTTGCTTTCCTCGTAGGACTGGACGCTTGCTGCACTCTGGCGATTGTGGAAGCCTGGCGATTGTACGAAGCCTGGGAAGAGCTAAGACAACTGCTGGCATTTCTCGACCGACTGCCTCTGAGGCGGACTCTGGCGGTACTCCACGGTTTTTCCTGGGGAAGCGTATGGAAGATGAGTGGAAATGTGCTGGAGGTGCGCTACAAGGTAATCTCGAGACAAATGGAGTGCATGAATCATACGAATGCCGCGCTGCGGGAATTACTCAAGAGTCCGCCAGATCCCGGGGACATTGCAGGTGCCCTGAGTTCCCTCACTGCTCTCGCTGGGATGCACAACGCAGGAGTGAATTTTGCCCAATGGTATTCAACCAACTACAAAATTTCCCGCGCGGGGGACTTGACGAGCTTTTGCGAATTTCAGAAGAGTGTTGCGATTGCGAGTGGCATTCTGCTGACGAAGTTGTTGGTTCCGGCATGGAGGAAGGAGAAAGGGTCTTTAATTACGATGTTGCCAAAGGACGCGAAAGAAGAAGCAACGCCCAATCCGCCGGCCCCACCGCAATCTGAGAAAGTGTATATCCGGAATGCCGAGGAATTTGTGTGCCTGAACTACCTTGGTTTTATCCAGAACGTCCTCGGACGATTGAGAACCATGGCCATGACTATTCTGGTGCTGTTCTTGGCCTCCGCCGTTGCGATGTCCGCCTATCCATTTGACCCGCGACAGGCGTTGAGCGGAATTTTGATCACTCTATTTTTGATTGTAGGCACGGTGATTGTGAAGGTTTACGCAGATATGCATCGTGATGCCACGTTAAGCCATGTGACGAACACGAAGCCCGGAGAGCTGGGGACAGAATTCTGGTTCAAGATCATCGGATTTGGTTTTGCTCCCCTGATCGGACTGCTGGCGAGGCTATTCCCCGGTATAACTGACTTTCTCTTCTCCTGGGTGCAGCCTGGCGTCTCGTCCCTCAAATAGAGTTAAGCAGCATTCCGGAAAGTGAACTCTGTCAGCAGTTGGCGACCTGTCTCTGGTGAATTGATACGGTGGCAAGTTTCATCGCAATATAACATTGTCAATGGCCTTACTCGTGAGGTCTCAGTTTCCTGTTCTTGAATGTCGTTGATTTCAAAGGCGTTCGCGCCGTATAAGGTTTTCGGTAGGGACAGGGTGGGGAATCACGGGCGAAATAACAATTCGGCAGCCACAGCTCCGCCGAGCGCGTGAATGCGCGTGAACGCTTGCCGAGCACCTTGGAATCCCGTAGAGTAGCCATATGAGCGCTCTCCGAGCACGTGTCGAGAAGGGGCGGCTCGTTCTCGACGAGCCGACAACCTTGCCCGAGGGTACGGTTGTCGATCTGGTTGCCGACGACGAAGGCGATGACCTCACCAGCGAAGAGCGGCGCGCCTTGCACGAAGCGCTGTTGGCATCCTGGACATCCGCCGAGGCCGGTCGTCTCCGGCCGACGGCGGAAATTCTAGACGAGCTCCGCCGGCGGCGGTGAGGATACCGGTCCGAAGCACACCCGAAGCGGATGCCCAGATCAGCGAGATCGACAGTTGGTGGCGCAGAAACCGTCCTGCTTCACCAAACCTGTTCGCTGACGAACTCGCGGCAGCGTTCGACATCGTCGGCCAGCCTGTATCGACAATCTCCCGTGCCGGATACGCGTCGTGCCCTACTCAAGGGAACTCGCTATCACGTCTACTATGTCCCGCGCGCTGACGAGGTAAGAGTGCTTGCGGTGTGGCATGCGCAGCGTGGCGTGGGACCGCCGCTTCGTGCGTCCTAAGCTAGCGTGTCGATCATCCCTGGTTCAGGACTAGAAAGTTCAGGCGACGGCCGGATCGGTTGACAGTCGCCGCCGACGCCTTGGTGCACACCTGCAAATGGAAACATTCCAATGCAACTGAACTGAGAGCATCGTAAATTAGTGAAAACGCGTGAAAATCGGCGAGCGCCGACAAGGCAGGTGGATTCTTGGCAAACCGCCGCCTTTAAGTGTGCATGCAGGAGGCGCGCCGCTTCGCACCGTCGCTCAGCAGAACAGAGCGTCCACAACCTTTCTCTCGTACCCCAGTCAGTGTCAGTCCAACTTCGGTCCAATTCAAGGGCGAGATAAATGACGCGCTTCCTCGTAAGCGACACCAGCAGCGGCACTTAGAGTTTTGTACTGCGTATCTTCTAAGCAGAATGCCGCAGGTTCGAGTCCTGCCGGGCGCGCCATCTCATTGAACTGAAAAGAGTAAGAAGAAATGATCTTCACCGTTGACCTTCTGCCGACAAACCAGACGCTCTTATGAACTGAGAACTACGGGCGCAC
>WNFP01001052.1_pt1 | contig 37442 bp, 34 predicted proteins | sample 5400201 | NCBI WGS metagenome assembly WNFP01 (sample SAMN13153355, study PRJNA577476) | soil metagenome | isolation source: 115 cm saprolite under Madrone tree | place: USA:California | collected 2016-06-14 | reverse complement strand
ATCAAAGGCAACTATCCAGTATGCGGGGCAGATTAACGGCGGAAGTGAGAGACAAGCCAAAGCAGAAGGGAGAGTATGAGACTGAGGAGGAGGCAAGTGACGATTGGGAAATAGAACGTAGTGTGTTCGCCGCGGTGGACGATGTCACCAGGTAGGCGGCCGAGGCGCACGGGGATTTTGCCGCCGAAGTAAAGAAGGGCGCCGACGGTGATGAGGAGGGCGCCGAGAACGAGGAGGGTACGGCCGAGATCGCGGAGGGCGTCCACGGGAAAGAGTTTAGGAGAAATGAAGTAAGATGTAACGAGATAACGGGGAGAGATCCGTCGTCGTGATGTTCCTCGGGATGACGACGCTTACCGGGTCGTCAAATCAATTCCAAGCCGGAGAAGAAGTAGGCGATCTCGAAGGCGGCGGTTTCCGGGGCATCGGAGCCGTGGGTGCAATTGTTGCCGATGCTGGTGCCGAGGTCGCGGCGGATGGTGCCGGGAGCGGACTTCTTCGGGTCGGTGGCGCCCATGGTGTCGCGCCACTTCAGGATGGCGCCATCGGCTTCGAGGACAAGAGCGAAAATTTTGCCGGAGCTCATGAAATCGGTGAGTTCGCCGAAGAAGGGACGTTCTTTGTGGACGGCGTAAAAGCCGCCGGCTTCTTCTTTGGTCAGGCGCATGGATTTGATGGCGACGATTTTGAAACCCGCCTTATGAATTCTTGCAAGGATTTCACCTTGCTGGCCGCGGCTAACTGCGTCGGGCTTGATGATTGCGAATGTGCGCTCGAGTGACACGAAAATTTCCTCCGGAGTATTTAAATGCGGCCGGCAAGGCGCCGGAGCTACAAAATCGGGAAAACCCTTGGGTTTCAAGGCCGAGCTAGAGTCTCTTCATTTCAGGGCGGCGGCTAACGTAGAGCCCAAATCCGCGGGCGTTTCCACAGTGCGGATGCCCGCAGCGGCCATCGCGGCGTACTTGTCTTTTGCAGTGCCTTGGCCGCCGCTGATGATGGCGCCGGCGTGGCCCATGCGACGCCCCGGCGGTGCGGTCTGCCCGGCGATGAAGCCCACGACAGGCTTTTTCACATTGGCCTTGATCCACTCCGCGGCGCGCTCTTCGGCGTTGCCGCCGATTTCGCCGATCAAAATAATGGCGTGCGTATCCGGGTCGTCGTTAAAAAACTGGATGGCGTCGAGGAAGGTCGTGCCGATAATGGGGTCGCCGCCGATGCCGATGCAGGTGGATTGGCCGATGCCCAATTCGGTGAGCTGATGCACAGCTTCGTATGTGAGCGTGCCGCTGCGGCTGACTACGCCGACATTTCCTTGCTTATGGATGCGGCCGGGCATGATGCCGACTTTGCATTTGCCGGGAGAAATGATGCCCGGGCAGTTGGGGCCGATGAGGCGCGTCTCCTTGAAGTCCACGACGGAAGCGACACGCACCATGTCGAGAGCAGGAATGCCTTCCGTGATGCAGACGGCGAGGGGGAGTTGTGCGTCGACAGCTTCGAGGATCGCGTCGGCGGCGTAGGGTGGTGGAACGAAAATCACGGAAGCGCTTGCACCGGTGGCTTTGGCGGCGTCGGCGACAGTGTTGAAGACGGGGCGCTCGAGATGCTTGGTGCCCCCTTTGCCTGGAGTGACGCCGCCGACAACGTTGGTGCCGTACTCGATCATTTGTTGCGCGTGGAAAGTGCCTTCGCGGCCGGTAAAGCCCTGAACGATGAGCCGCGTTTTTTCGTTGACTAAAACGCTCATCGCGCACCTCCGGCGAGAGCAACAACTTTTTGGGCGCCGTCCTTCATGCCTTCAGCGATGGTGAAGTTGAGGCCGCTGTCGCGGAGAATTTGCCGGCCGGCTTCGACGTTCGTGCCTTCCATGCGCACGACGACCGGAACATTCAAGTGCAAATCCTTGGCTGCTGCGACAACGCCCGTGGCGAGCACATCGCAACGCAAGATACCGCCGAAAATATTGATGAAGACCGCTTTGACAGCCGGATCGCTCATGAGAATGCGAAAGGCGTTTTTGACCTGTTCGGAGGAAGCGCCGCCGCCGACATCGAGGAAGTTCGCGGGGGAGCCGCCAGCATACTTGATGATGTCCATGGTGGCCATGGCCAAGCCAGCGCCATTGACCATACACGCGACGCTGCCATCGAGCTTGATGTAGTTGAGGCCGTACTTGGAAGCTTCGACTTCGAGAGGATCTTCTTCGTCGAGGTCGCGTAGCTCGCGGAGATCCTTGTGACGGAAGAGCGCGTTGTCGTCGAAAGTCATCTTGGCATCGAGGGCAACTAGTTTCCCGTCGCCGGTGAGAACGCACGGATTGATTTCGAGCATCGAGGCGTCAGTGTCAATGAAAGCGCGATAGAGCGACTGGAGGAACGGGACTGCGGAATTGGCGACTTCGCTGGGCAAGCCGAGGCCGAAAGCGATCTTGCGAGCTTGATACGCCTGCAGACCAACGGCCGGATGAATCGATTCGCGCAAAATGGCGCCCGGATTTTCCTTGGCGACTTCCTCGATTTCCATGCCCCCGGCAGCGCTGGCCATGAAGACGACGTGGCCGCTGGCGCGATCAACAAGGAGGCCGAGATAAAGTTCACGCTTGATGTCCAGACCTTCTTCGATGAGCAGGCGCTTGACGATGCGGCCTGCGGCGCCGGTCTGCGGAGTGACCAGCTTCATCCCAAGAATTTGGCTGGCAAGATCGGCAGCTTCGTCGGACGAGCGGGCCAGCTTTACTCCGCCTGCTTTGCCCCGGCCGCCCGCGTGAATTTGCGCTTTGACTACGACGACATTAACGTTCGAGCGCAGGCGATGCGCGGCTTCACGGGCTTCTTCCTTGGTGAAGGCGACTTCGCCGCGGGGAGTAGTGACGCCATAGCGAGCGAGGATAGCCTTAGCCTGGTATTCATGAATCTTCATCGAAGTTCCGTTTTCCGTTCGACTTTGAAACAGTCTGCTAGTGTTAGAATTTTGACGGCAGTTGAAACATAGAAGTTTACTCGGAACCCCGAGACGGAGCAAGGATGCGCCGAAATGCCCTCTGAAATAAGCAGGAAATACGCAGTCCCCCGCGCGCTTGCCGCGGCACGGCGATGACACTTTCATTGATCAAGCGAGCTGAGGCGGGGAACGTCCTGAATCGCGCGGAAGCCGAGTCGGTGATGGAGGAGCTGCTTTCGGGGCGCGTGGAGACAGCGGAGATCGTGCGGCTGCTTTCAGCTATGAACCGGCGGCCGGTTGAGGTGCAGGAACTCACCGGATTTTCGAGCGTGATGCGGCGGCATGCCACGCGTGTGTTCACCGATGGCGAGGCGCGACCCGCGAATATGGTGGACACCTGCGGGACCGGGGGCGACGGTTCGAACACGTTTAATATTTCAACGGCAGCCGCGATTGTTGCAGCGGCGGCGGGTGCGCGCGTGGCAAAGCATGGGAATCGCGCGGCGAGCTCACGAAGCGGCTCGGCGGACGTGTTGGAAGCGCTTGGGGTGAGAATCGACCTGCCATTCGAACGGTATGGAAAGGCGATCAGGGAAATTGGAATTGGATTCTTGTTTGCGCAAGCGGCGCACACGGCGACGCGCCATGCGGCTCCCGCGCGCAAACAGATTGGCGTTCGAACGGTGTTTAATTTACTGGGGCCGTTGACGAATCCCGCGGGGGCGCAGTCGCAGGTACTCGGCGTTTTTTCCGAGAGTGTGATTGACGTGGTGGCTGCGACACTGGCCGAGCTTGGAGTCGAGCGTGCATTTGTAGTGCATGGCGCGCGCGGGCTGGATGAAATCTCGCTGGCGGGAGAAACGCTGGTTGCGGAAGTTCGCGATGGAACTGTGACGCGGTCCACAGTAACACCGGATGAGTTTGGAGTGGCCCGCGCGCCGCTCGATGCCGTTCGCGGGGGAACGGCAGCAGAAAACGCGGACCTCATCCGGCGGATTCTGGAAGATGAGCCCGGGCCGGCGCGCGACATTGTGGTGGTCAATGCCGCGGCCGCGCTGGTCGCTGCCGGAGTAGCAGCTAATTTTCGCGAAGCGGCAGGCCTGGCGAGCTTTGTGATTTCTTCGGGGGCGGCTGCGGAGAAACTGGCAAGTCTGGTGGCATTCACAAGTAAGGGCTAGATTCGAACGGAGAGTAAGATCAGGGACGGTCGGGACTTTCGAAGGCTTCGTGGACGGCCTTTACCGGGCCACGCTGAGTTTGCGGCATCTAAGAGGCTTCCGGTGGATCGAGCCGGATACGATAGGAAGCACCTTCGGGGATCGTCGCCGCTTCATTTCGATTGGAAAACCACAATGCGCCGCGCCGTGCACGAACTTGCAATTCCTTCGGCCCAATTAGCGTGACCTGCGCAATCGTGGGACCATCGGCAACCGGGCGAATCAAGGCTTCATCCGCAAGAATCTCCATGGCGGCAGCCCTGGCCAGTGAGAAGACCAATGCACCGTTGCGAAGCTGCACTTGCGTTCCGTTCGCGAGACTATGCAAAGTTACCCCGCTGGCGCCAGGCAGATAAACCAGTGACGCGGGACTGTGGAATTGGAGAGCGCCGTTGGCATCGGTGGACAAGCCGTCACCATCGTAAGTCGTGGCTCCCGCGGAAACCGTGGCGGCATTGAAGTGCGCTCCGGAAGCCTTCGTGACGGTGCCTACAGCAAGCAAGTTCGGTGTGCCTGCGGACCGCGCGGGCACAGGGATGCCCGCCAACAAGAACACCAACATCGTCGCCAGCAGGCGGTGAGGCACAGCTGTGCGAGTCCTCTGAGAGAGAGCGCTTTAAGTCTTAAGAAATAGGGCGACGCGAGGAATGGTACTGTGTCCAAATAGTTGCTGGCGATCGCCGCAAATGGAGCGGCGCGGGCATTTGGACCGTCATCCTCCAACTATCGTCCCTGGACCAGATTCAATTCCCTTCTCGACGGTGATGCGGTTGCTTGAAGCAGCGTCGAGTGAACGAGCAGGGATTTCTGATGTCAGATAGAATCGCCTGCGGCCCCGCCGGGTACGGTGCAGCGCGAGAATCGCGGGAAGCGTTAGAGGAGGAAAGCCTTGAGAAACATTGCGGTCACTCTGTTGATTGCACTTTTACCGTATCCGGCGAGTCCGCAGAAGTCCGCGCCTCTCGGGCCGGCGCAGGTGGCGCAAGCCGTGCGGGAATACCGGATGGACAATGAGGATCGCATCGTTCGCGAGCTGAGCGAATTTCTTTCCATCCCCAACGTTGCGAGCGACACGGCGAACATTCAGAAGAACGCGGCCCGGCTTGTCGAGATGCTGGAGGCGCGAGGAATCGAAACGCATCTATTGCCGATCAACGGGCGCGGGCCGGTGGTCTTCGGAAAGCTGATCACGCCGGAAGCAAAACGCACAGTGATTTTTTATGCGCATTACGACGGGCAGCCCGTGGATCCCACCGCGTGGACGGATGGAAAACCCTTCGAGCCTGTGCTTCGCAGCGCCGCCATCGAAGCAGGCGGCAAGCGAATCCCCTTTCCGGAAAACAGCGCGCAACATCGGGCGGTCTACGACGACAATTGGCGCATCTACGCGCGCTCGTCTTCGGATGACAAATCGCCGATCGTGGCGCTGCTGGCGGCGCTCGATGCTCTTCGAGCGAAGAAAATTCCCTTGTGTGTGAATTTGAAAGTGATTTTCGAGGGCGAGGAAGAGGCCGGGTCCACGAATCTGCAACGGACGCTGGAGCTGCACAAGAATCTACTGGGGGCGGACCTGCTGATCACGGCGGATGGACCTGTGCATCAATCGGGGCGGCCGCTGGTTTTCTTCGGCAACCGTGGCGACATCGGGATCGACGTTACGGTCTACGGTCCGGTGCGCGCACTCCACAGCGGTCATTACGGAAACTGGGCGCCAAACCCGGCGATGGAGTTGTCGCGATTGCTGGCCTTGATGAAGGATGCGGACGGGAGGGCGCTGATTGACGGCTATTACGACGACGTGACACCGCTGAGCGACGTTGAGAAGAAGGCGCTCGCGGAAATGCCGGACAACGATGGCGAGCTGGAACGCGAGCTGGGAATTGCAAAACCGGAGGGCGGCGGGAAGAAGCTGGTGGAACTGATCATGGAGCCGTCGCTGAATGTTCGAGGATTGCGCAGCGCGTATGTGGGTGAGCAGGCGCAGAATGTGGTGCCGGATCGCGCGGAGGCTTCGCTGGAGGCACGTCTGGTGAAGGGAGAGGAACCGAAGAAAAAGTTCGAGCAGATCGCGGCTTTCATCCAGAAGCAAGGATTTTTCGTGATTGATCACGAGCCTTCGATGGAGGAGCGGCGCGCGCATGCGCGGATCGCGAAAGTTGTTGATGAAGGCGGGTACCGGGCTTCGCGGACACCGATGGATCTGCCGATGTCGAAGGCCGTGGTCGAAGTCGTGCGAGGGGTGGCGGGCAAGGACACCGTAATCATGCCGTCAACAGGAGGCAGCGTGCCCATGTATATCTTCGAGGACCTGGGGTTGCGGTGGGTGGGAGTTCCGATCGTGAATTACGACAATCATCAGCACAGCTCGGATGAAAATTTACGGCTGGGGCAATTTTGGCGCGGCATGGAAATCTATGGAGCAATATTAGCGGATTTGAATTGGTGAAAAGAATTTAAACGCAGAGATACAGAGTGCACTTCGAGCGGACACGAAGAGCCGGCCCGACGTGGGGCGAACATTACAAAGACAGGAAATTCTTGAGGAGCTGCTTGCCGGATTCGGTCAGGACGGATTCGGGGTGGAACTGGACGCCTTCGATTTTATGGCGGCGGTGGCGGAGGCCCATGATGATGCCGTCGTCGGTTTCGGCCGTGATAGTGAGTACTCGCGGCAAGGATTTTTTCTCGACGATCAGGGAATGGTAACGCGTCGCCGTAAAGGGATCGGGCAACCGGCGAAAAATGTTCTTGTGGTCGTGATGAATCTGGCTGGTTTTGCCGTGAAAAAGTTTGGGGGCGCGGACGATTTTGCCGCCGAAGGCGGCGCCGATGGCCTGGTGGCCGAGGCAGACGCCCAGGATGGGGAATTTCCCGGCAAGGCGCTCAACCAGTTCAACGGAAATTCCCGCTTCTTGAGGGGTGCAAGGACCCGGGGAAATAACGATGCGTTCCGGCTTGCGTCGGATAATTTCTTCCACGGTGATTTTGTCGTTGCGATGCACTTCGACGTTACAACCCAGCTCGCCTAAATACTGCGCGAGGTTGTAGGTGAAGGAATCGTAGTTGTCGAGAAGCAGGATCATGACGGCTTTCCCGATCGGTTTCCGCGGTGCGCTTTTCCAAGCGCGGCGAGCAGCGCTTTCGACTTGTTGACGCTCTCCTGATATTCGCCCGCGGGCGTGGAATCCGCAACTATTCCGCCGCCGGCCTGGACATAGGCGACGCCGTTTTTCATCACCATGGTGCGAAGCGCGATGCAGGAGTCCAGGTTGCCGGCGAAATCGAGGTAGAGAATGCCGCCGGCATAAATGCCGCGGCGGGTGCGCTCGAGTTCCTCGATGATCTCCATGGCGCGAACTTTAGGAGCGCCTGACACCGTGCCTGCGGGGAAGCAGGCCATCAGCGCGTCGAAACAATCGACATCTTCGCGCAGGCGGCCACGCAGACTGGAAACGAGATGCATAACGTGCGAGTAGCGTTCGACGGTGAGCAACTTTTCTGGTCTGACCGTGCCGTAGTCGCAGACACGCCCGAGATCGTTACGGCCCAAATCGACGAGCATGATGTGCTCGGCGCGCTCTTTTTCGCTGGCGAGCATTTCCTGTTCGAGGCGCTGGTCTTCGGCTTCGTCCTTGCCCCGCCAACGCGTGCCGGCGATGGGACGGTAGAAAACGTCGCGTCCCTGCACTTTGACGAGCATTTCCGGCGAACTGCCGACAACGGAGACGTCGTTGAGGTGCAAATAAAAAAGATATGGCGAGGGATTTAGCGCGCGCAGCTCGCGATAAACCTCGAAAGGTTCAGCTTTTGTTTTCGCAGAAAAGCGCTGGCTCAGCACAACTTGAAAAATATCCCCGGCGCGAATGTATTGCTTGGCCTTGCGCACGGCGGCGAGGTATTCGGGGCGGCGGAAATTGGAAGTTACCCTTAAAGGGCCGCGCTTCTTTGCTTTCGAGAGATTCTTCGGACGCTCGTCGGCTGCGGGCTCATCGAGCAGGCGGCGGGTTTCTTTGATTTCGCGGACAGCGGTGTTGTATTTCGAGCGGAGACTGCCAGGGCCTTCCGTGAAAACATTGCGAACAATCCACAAGCGGTGCTGGACGTGATCGAAGGCGACCAGGCCGTGATAGAACATCAGCATCGCGTCATAGAGGCCTATTTCATCGCGGAGGCGCGTGGGAATGCGCTCGATCAGCCGCACCATGTCATAGCTAAAATGGCCGATAGCGCCGGCGACGAGAGGCGGCAGTCCGGGCAAGCGGACGGGACGAAAACGCTCGATGCGCTCGCGCAGAAATGAGATGGGATCGCGCTCTTCCCAAACGACGCGGTCGCGGCTCTCCAGGACGCACGCGCCATTGGCGTAGCGGAAAACCTCCTCGGGGTGGGCGCCCGCAAAGGTGTAGCGGGCGATTTTTTCACCGCCTTCGACGCTTTCAAGAAGGAAGGAGTACCGCGAGCCCTGGGCAATGCGCAGGTAGGCGCTAACGGGGGTCAGCAGGTCCGCGGAAAAAACGTCATAGACTGGGATGAGGTTGCCCTGTTTGGCGAGTCGCGAAAATTCGCGGAAGTCCGGCTGGATCATGGGAATTAGGTTCACACTTCCGACCGAGTCGGAGTCTTCGATCGACAGTTTTCAGTTCACAGAAAAAAGAGACCTATTATTACATCACTTCGGGCCGGCCGGGCGTATTCACGGGCGGCCGGCAGCAAGGAAGGCGCCAAGGCACTCCAAAGTTCCAAGAAAGGTTCTTCACTCCCCATGGTCGTTCAGGCCAGACACTCTTCGCCGAGTGTCTGGTTAACCATAACCGGGATCGCTCCCCCTGTGTTTGTCTATTTCCGGTAGGAGGTCAATCGGGATTTGCGGACTCGAATGGATCGATCGGCAATACCTGAGGATTGTCGTAAAATGGACAGGAGACGGCAGCTTTGGGCGCTTTGCCCAATACGGCGGATGAGGACCTATGTCACTTGAAAAGAAGCAGGTTTTCCCGAACCTGTTTCGATACGTGTGCGATTCCTGCTCATTTGACTGGCCAAGGACGCCGATGAAAGAGAGCGATTTGCCGCCTCCCCCGTCTCACTCCTGCCCGAATGAGAACCGGCCGGAGCTGAAGCCAGCCCTCGAAGAACAAGGAAAGAAAAATGGCGAGAACACGAAACCCAGGCCCGTGGCCGTGTGCACGCGCTGCGGCGCTGTTTCCTACGCACAAAACCTCATTAATGGGCAGTGCGCACAGACGGTTGCAGGGAAAAGATGCGTGGGGGTCAATGGAAGCGCTCTGAACGCTGACGACTGGAAACAGTGTGAAGCGTGTGCAGGAACAGGGACCAATGGAACGGTTCGTTGCGGCCAGTGCGACGGTGCAGGCTGGTTGTATGCGAGATACAGGGCACGGGGCTAGTTCGTGTCTGGGAGAATCTATCATGCCGAGCAGGTCCCTCGCAGTACTTCAGGTTTCCGTTTAGGAGGCGCAGGGACGTTCGGTGATATCTTGCCGATCTGAAATGACCAGCAAGTTATTTCACGCCCGGCTTTTTCCTATCCTGAGTCTCGCGTTAGGGCTGGTATGGCTAGGTTGTTCGCTAGGGTTCGGCGATCGATTTGCTCCGTTTTTCGCGCCGCTGCTCGGTCCTCCAGATGGGAATTTCTTTGGGAATTCCTTCACGTGGCTTGCAGTTCCTGCATTCTTGAGGGCCAAGCCGAAGGAGATATGGAGCTATGGGTTTCTTACATGGGCGCCTCAAGCGATATTTGGGGCTGCTTGGGCGATTGGCCCAGGTTGGTTTCGAAGGCTTGGTCTCGTGCTTGTTCTTTCTTCTCTTCTTGCGGCCGCCGTGGGTGTTCTCGCTTCCTACGCCGGGCTCGCGTTACGCAAGGTTGTGAACAGGATTCGCGCCGATCCCGAAGAACCTCGAAGCATACTCAGAAAATGAATCCGCTTCACCCGCCCGCTCAAGTGCCCACCTAGACTAGCGCTGCTGGCGAGACTCTTCTGCCACCCGCAGGGCCGCGAGCACGGCGCGGCGCATGGATGCTTGAGGCGCGCGCTTTTGCGTCCAAATTTCCCACTGGGCGAAGCCTTGCGCGAGAAACATTTCGACGCCGGAGACGGTGGCGATTCCCTTTTGCGCGGCGAGCTTCAAGAGTCGCGTCTTCTGCGGGCGGTAGATCAGATCCATGACGATGCGGCAGTTTAGCTCACCGGGCGCGAGAGGCGAGATTCCGCCATTCGGGTGCATGCCGACCGGAGTCGCGTTGAGGATGGCGTCGAAGAATTCGGTGCGCAAGGCACGTCGCGCAATTACTTCACCGCCGACGGCGCGGGCCAGTTCTTTCGCCGCTTTCTCGCGGCGGGCACAAATTGCGACGGTGGCGCCGGCGCACGACAGCGCGAAGGCAGCGGCTCGCGCCGATCCGCCGGCGCCGAAGATCAGTGCACGGCTGCCTTTGATTTGGAGCTTTTTTTCGAGGGCGTGGAGGACGCCGACATAGTCCGTGTTGCAACCGTAAAGCGAACCGTTGCTCCGGACCACCACGGTATTTACGGCGCCGATGTCTGCCGCGAGGGGATCGCATTCCTTGAGGTGTTTGATGATGGTTTGCTTGTGCGGAATGGTGACACTGAAGCCGCGGATGCCGAATTCCGGGACGGCATCGAGAAAATCGCCAAGCCAGCGCACCAGAAAAGGGAGATAGACAGCGTCCACCTTTCGTGCGACAAATCCCGAGTTATGCAGAAGCGGAGAAAGCGAATGGCCGATGGGATCGCCAATCACTCCGTAGACGCGAGTGCGGCGCGTGAGGATGTGCGCGCGATAGAGATGCTTTATGTCGGCGAGAGAAACCTGCCCGGGGGCGGTCGCATCGGCGACGGGTGCGTACGCCAGAGCGCTTCCTTCCCGCAACGCGAGGATGCGGGCTGGCAAGCCGGCCTCACCCATCGGAACGGCGACAAAATTCTTCGACTTCCGCGCCAGTCGCAGGAGACGGATGCTGTCGTGAATGCTGCGAGCTTCGGCGGCGATCTTCACGGCGTCGGCCCCGCCATGGGCAGGCGGGTTCACGCTTCGAGGCAAATCCGGCGTGCGCTCGAAGTCGTGAACCGAAAGCAAGACGCGTGAAGGCACGGGATATTCGCGGACTGACTGACCTGGAAGTTTGCGCAAAGTTTCCACTTCCAGGTCGCACCACTGGCAGCCGGCTTCTCGGGCTTGAATCAGCCAGTAGAGTTCGCGATCAATGCCGCCGGCCAACTTGCCTCCGCCTTCGCGGCGGCGGCAGGTTGCAACAAGTGTGACGCTGCGAGGTTTGTATTTGCGAAGCCAGGCGAGGAATTGCGCACGTTCCGAGTCACTGGTAAGCCAATCGAGGCGCAACTCAAGGGTCCTGGTTTGCCTCAAGGCAGAACGTACCAATCTGGCCATCTCGACCGCGTTGGAGGCCGCCACGACCGCACAGATGCGCTGCAACCCGGTGCCAAAGAGGCCCATACCCCACCCTATGCCGCCAATGTGTTGAAAATACAGCCCCTAGTATGCCGTATCAAAAGTGTAAAGCAACCCCGGCCAACTTGTTGACGAGTGGAGTGGGCCCTGATACTTTCGCTAGGAATAGTCCATGCACGGCCCGTCAGGCGTGTTTTTCGAAGGAGTCATGGGATGCGCGCTAGAATCGCTGTTTTGTCTCTATCGGTCTTGCTGGGTGCGGGCATAAGCTCGGCACAAAACGTGACCCCGGCTGCTCCGGCAATTCCTCAAGTCGACTACAGCACCGTGAATTGTGCGGGGTTCGTCACGGACCAGAAGGTGCCCGACGGAATCCGGCTCATTTCGGCTGAGCAATCAAACTACAAGATCACGTTTATGCGCGGCGATTACGTGCACATCAATCGCGGCCAGGACAAAGGTGTCCGCGTCGGCGACCGGTTCTCAGTGGTGCGGCCGGACAAAGATCCCACGGATGTGCCGTGGTTCAAGTGGCAGGCGAAACTGATAAAAGCCATGGGCACGCCTTATTTGGACGCGGGGCAACTGCGCGTCGTGAATGTGCTGCCAAAAGTCTCTGTTGCTCAGGTGATTTTCTCGTGCGATTACATGCAGCGCGGGGACATATTACTGCCTTATCAGGATCGCCCGGCACCACCGTACAAGGATCCTGCAGCGTTCGATCACTTTGCGCCAGTGAGCGGCAAGCCAGTGGCCATGTTGGTCGCTGGAAAAGACTACACGCAGGTGTATGGCAAACTTAGCCCAGTTTACGTCAACCTGGGGAGCGCCCAAGGTGTGAAGGTCGGCGATTACTTCCGAATTTTCCGCTATCAAGGTTCGATGGCGGAGACTGTGCCCCAAAACCGGGGGTATCAATACTCGGTGTACGGATTCGGAAGCGCCCCGGCGCGCTACGAATGGAATGACCTGCCGCGCGAAGTGATCGGCGAGGGCATAGTCATCAACGTCAACCACAATTCCTCGACCATGATGATCACGTACAACGCCATCGAAGTTTACGCGGGCGACTACGTCGAGATCGAGTAGAAGTCCGGCAAGCAATTTCATGGTTCGGGCCCGTTGCGGTTGTTCCGCGCGGGCCTTTTGCTTTTGCCGCGTTGTTTGAGCTCGATCAGTTACGCGGCTGCTTTCAAGCTTCCTCAAATTTCGGAAAACACTTCGCAAGTAAACGCAAACAGGCGAGCTTCGGGATCGCGCCAGGCTTCGCGGCCCAATCCAGCTTTACGGCAAGTCTCCTCCAGGAACTGCTCGCGGGTCAGATGATGTTCGATCGCGACCTGGGGGAGAAGAAGGCCGCGCTGCGCGTGTAACTGGACCAATAGCCCATGACGGCCGATTTCGATGGATTCAGGCGAGATCGGCCCCAGTTGCGAAAGCAAAGAGATTTCGATTCTCAGTTCGGCAAGCCGCTCCGGCTTCATAGGGGCGAACCGCGGATCTTCCAGAGCGGCGCTGGCAGCGCAGCGAACGATGGCTTCTCCCAGCGGTTCATTTGCTTCAATGACGCCGATACACCCCTGGAGACGTTTGCCCACGTGAAGCGTCACAAAGACGCCGCGGCGCTCGGCAAAGACTCCTTCACGAGGAAGGACTTCAGGAAGCTGGCGGTGAGATACGGCTTCGACAACGGCCGTGCGGGCCAGCTGCAGCGCGGCACGGCGGTCCGCATCAGAGAGGGACGGCATCCTCGGACTTCTTGCGGGCTTCGAGCATGCGGAGCCGGCGGCGCTTCTTGATGCTGTCGTCCACGTGGCTCCAAAAGCGCAGGAAATACTGCGCGGCGGAAACTAATGCGCTGATTACCACGAGCCAGAGTAAAATGCGCGCCAGCGGCTTGAACGAAGGGTGGCGGGCTCCGACGATGAGAACCGCCACGGCGCATACCTGCAAGACCATTTTTGTTTTGCCAAGAGTGGAGGCTTCGATGGTGAATCCCTCGGCGGAGGCGATATTCCGCAAGCCAAGAACCGTGAATTCCCTGCCGATGATGATCACCACCATCCACGCGGGAACCAGGTGCATGTCCACTAGAGAAACGAAAGCCGCGGAGATCAAGAGCTTGTCGGCAATAGGATCAAGAAGAATGCCGAGGGTCGTAACTTGCAGCCGCCGGCGAGCCAGATAGCCGTCCGCCCAATCGGTCGCTGCCGCCAGGAGCAGGATCAATACCCCCCAGACCTCGAAGTGCATGGAAAAACCCCAGAACTCAAAGTTGGGGCTACGCGTGAGGAGGATCACAATGAGAACGGGGACGAAAAAGATCCGCAGCAGCGTCAGTGAGTTAGGAAGATTCATGGGCGCATGACGGCGGGGATGCCGCCCAGCGGCTTCAGCCACCGCAGTTTCACTATAGACTCGGTGTAGGGATGCGTCAACACGGCAGCGGCGATCCGGAGAGCATTGCAGGAAGCCTAAATCCATTGACTTTCGGGGCCTGGGTAGTAACTCTGGGATTAACTCTATGGCAAGGGTAAGAGCGAGAGAAGCTGTACTCATTCGTAACGCGCCTGCTGCAAATCTGTGCAAATGTCAAATGGACATCCTTGCACATCGGCGGGCGAAGCGGGGAATGCACAGCTCCTCAGGCGCCACATAACCATCGTAGATTCAATACTATACGGAGGAGGCGCTCCCTGATTCGCGAACCGGCCCACCAAAGCTGGAAGATCGATCCCCGCGACTGAATTACACTTTCCACAACGTTTTCCACAGAGAGTAGGGCTCTAGACATGGAGGACAAAAGGACCCAGGAGGGCCTGCAAGTAGATAAGAACAGAGGTTTTGCGAGGTCTTACTCCACAGTTACCAGGTCAGGACACGAGCGCCGCGTTCAGATGGCGCGCGGACCGCGCAGGAGCCGGATGGGGAGCATGAAGAGAGCGGTGACAAGCCCGAGAACGCCGTGAACCGCAATTCCAACCAGACGGAAAGGTAGCGTAAGAAGCCAGACGATGGGATACAGAACAAGAGCAAGCAGTGCGACCGGCCAGCACAGGATAAAAAGGATGATCCACAAAAGGAAAGCAGCCATGGCTACCTCGCTTGTGACAGAACCGGACGGTTGGACCGAGGAGCACCCGCTGAACCGCCGGCCTTAATCTAATCGTACGAGAGAGCACGCGGAAAAGTTTCCTCGACAGCATATTCTTTCAGCTTCAGGCGCTTGGCGACGGAGGCGGGTACCTCTACATCGAGCCGCATGTGCGAATCGTCGATTTCCGATTGGAGGACCCGACCGAGAGCGTGAATCATGGCCAGGGTGCGACCTTCCGCCAGCGGCAACCTGACGGAGAGCGTTACGACCGGGTCGGTGGGCATCTCGGCGTCCATGCGCCTCAGCAATTCCTCGATCCCTTCGCCGGCGAGCGCGGAGACCAGCACCGGCGCACAGGATGCTCCACTGGATCGCGTGGCGCCATTGGCGATGGCTCTTCTTTCGTCTGGAGCAAGGCGGTCCATTTTATTGAGGACGCGAAGCCTGGGGCGGCCGTCAACTCCGAGTTCGCGCAAGATCTTGTCCACTTCCTCGTCAAGCTCGTCATGATGCGGATTGGACACGTCGCTGACATGCAGAATCAAAGCGGCTTCCTGCACTTCTTCGAGAGTGGCGCGAAACGCCGTCAGCAATCCTTTGGGCAGATCCCGAATGAATCCCACCGTGTCGGAAACGAGCACGCGACGGTTCGAAGGAAGGCGCAGCGCGCGGATGGTGGGATCGAGAGTCGCGAACATCCTCGAAGAGACGAGCACCTCAGCGCGGCTCAGAGCATTGAAGAGCGTGGATTTGCCCGCGTTCGTATAGCCCACTAGCGCAATGGTTCCCAGAGGTATGGCATTGCGCGCTTCGCGCCGCAGCGCCCGTTGTTCGCGGATTTCATCAATGCTTAGCTCGATCTTGCGGAGACGGTCGCGAATGCGGCGGCGGTCGGTTTCCAGTTTCTTTTCCCCGGGGCCGCGCACACCGATACGGCCTGCTCCACCGCCGGCCCCGCCGGCGCCACCTCCGCCGCTTTTGCCACCGAGGCGAGACATCGTGGTTCCTTTCCCGGTGAGACGTGGCAGCATGTAGTTCAATTGCGCCAGTTCGACTTGCAACTGGCCTTCGCGGCTCCTCGCATGACGCGCGAAAATATCGAGAATCAGCTGCGTGCGGTCGATCACGCGGCGTTCCGTCGCTTCTTCAATGTTGCGCTGCTGCATGGGAATACGGTTCCAGCGATCTCCGCTCCCGCGCTGCGAGCTAGTTCAACCAACTCGGCAAGCGATTCGCGCCCCTGTTCCCCCGCGGGCATGCCCGGAAAACGAGGCGCGCGCTTCCAGCCCACGCCCACAAGCAAGGCGCGTTCTGCACTTGAGACTTGATGTTGCGTTTTCTTCACTAAGATTGGCCGGGAATCATCGTGCGGACATGCCCATTTCTGGCGGACCTTGCCTCTAAGTACCATTATACGCTTCTCTCGCGGGCCCCGCGACCCGCCGCTGATCCCAGTGATCCCAGAGGTCTTGCGCGGCGTTTTGCGGCGGCGGTGGACCCGTGGGAAGATAGGACCATGCGAAAACTGACTCTTACAGCGGCAAGTCTTTTGACGGCGGGAATATTGCTGACGGCGAATGCCCGGGCACAGCAGACACCGGCGGCGAATACACCACAAGCTCCAGCGGCAAAAGCTGCAACGGGTCCCGCTGCGGGCGCCCAGAAAGCCCCTGTCGCGAAGACGGGAACAGCAGCTAAGCCAAGAACTCCGACGGTCCTTACTCTGAGAACGCAGAAAGACAAAGTCAGCTACGCTCTGGGAGCCAACCTGGGGATGAACCTGCACAAGCAGTCCGTGGAAGTTGACACTTCGATTGTGTTGCGAGGCTTGAAAGACGCGCTTGCGGGAGGCAAGCTGTTGCTGACCGATGACGAAGCTAAAGCCGCGCTCACACAGCTGCAGACTGATTTGCGAAATAAACAGATGGAAAAAATGAAAGAGGCGGCGGATCTGAATAAAAAAACAGGCACAGATTTCCTGGAAGCGAACAAGGCCAAGGAAGGCGTCGTCATGCTCCCGAGCGGTTTGCAGTACAAGATTTTGATCGAGGGGGCGGGACCAAAGCCTGCACCGACCGACACTGTCTCATGCAACTACCGGGGCACGCTTCTTGACGGTACGGAGTTTGACAGCTCCTATAAGCGCGGGCAGCCGGCGTCCTTCCCGGTAACTGGCGTCATCAAGGGCTGGACGGAAGCCCTTCAACTCATGCCAGTGGGATCGAAGTGGCAGCTTTTCATTCCATCAGACTTGGCTTATGGGGATCGTGGCGCGGACCCACGCTCGGGCATCGGCCCCGGCGCGACCCTCATCTTTGAGGTGGAGCTGCTTTCCATCCAGGAAAAGGCCAAATCAGAAGTAGCGCCGAAATAACATCCCGGGAAAAATCGGATTTCCACCGGTGGACGGCAGTTCGGTTACGCGAAAGGGTTGAGCTTCTGCGGGCCCTCGCTCTGAAGCCATTCGATGACGCCAGCTTGTACGCTGGCGTCGTCGCCAAGGCCTGGAAACCAGCGGACTCCCGGCTCCTTGCGAAACCACGTGACCTGGCGTTTGGCGTACTGGCGCGTGGCCTGCTGAATCGCGCTGCGTGCCTCTTCCAAAGCAAGCTCGCCCCGCAAGACCGCACGTAACTCCCGATAGCCGATGAAGTCAAATGGTTTCGCTTTTTCGCTCAGTCCGCTTTCCAGCAACGCTTGCACTTCGCGCATCCAACCGCGCTCCAGCATCGCGTCGGTCCTGGCATAGATGCGCGCGTTGAGCTGTTCGCGTGGCGGGATCAATCCCACTTTCAGAACGCTCCATCCTTCGAGCGGGATGCGGCCCGCGCGGTACACTTCCGAGATGGGCCTGCGCGTCAGAATACAAACTTCGACGGCACGAATAAGCTTCTGTCCGTCAGCGGGCGCGATTTTCTGGGCCGCTTCCGGGTCGAGCCGCTTCAGCATTCGGTGCAGATATCCCGCCGGATGTTCTTCCATGCCTGCCCGGAGCCGTTCACGCAATTCTTCCGAGCGTTGAGGAACATCAGCGAGACCCTCGAGCAAGGCACGCAAATACAATCCTGTGCCGACTGTAAATACCGGCAAGCGGCTTCGCGTGCGCAGGTCATCCAGAATTTGCAAAGCCAATTCGCGGTAGCCGCCCGCGGTGGCAGATTCTTCCGGGCCAAGAACGTCGATCAGATGATGGGGAACACCGCGACGTTCGGTGGAGCTGGGCTTTGCCGTGCCGGTGTCGAAGCCGCGATAGAGCTGCGTAGAGTCGCAAGCCACGACTTCTCCGCTGAATCGCTCGGCCAGTTTCACACCGAGCGCCGACTTTCCCGAGGCCGTCGGACCAACGATGGCGACGAGAGGCAGGAGCGTTTTGTTTGCAGTCATCGAAAGAGGAGATGCCGCGCGCGGACAAAGAGAAAGATGAGCACGAACAACGCAAGGAGAAGGCTTCCGAGAATCTGCTGGCGGGGAATTTTCACTGGTAAGCGGCTTCGATCGGCAAATTGTACAGGAAATAGAAACGCAACTCGATATACGGTCCGCTGAAAGCCGGGGGCAGCGGTTCGAATGGATTCGAAGAGCGAATGGCAGAAATGGCCGCGCGATCAAGCGGTTCTTTTCCGGAACCAATGAGCCGCACGGGCTCTCCGTCCGGCACACCGCCATTCTTCATGATGCGGAATTGCAGGGCTACGCGGCCGCGATCGCCGAGCATCGCCGATTCCGGCATCACCGCATACCAATTCCTCCGAACGGCTGCAACCACGCGCGCCATGTAATCGCTGAAATCGACGCCTTCGGTGGGAGTAAGAATTTCATATCCATTGCCGTAACTGCCGCCCCCGGCTCCTTGCGCACCGCCTCCTCCGAGTCCGCCACTCGTTTTCGGCATCGGTCCAATAACTGCGCCGGAACGTCCACCCGAGGATGGAGTTTTCGCCGCGTCTCGGATGGTGTCCTGGAGCGAACGGCTTGTCGAATTCTTCGGCAAAATCAGTCCACGTTGCGGCTGTGGCGTATCCGGAGCTTCTAGTCTCAGTGCTGGCTTGGGCGCGTCCGTTTTAGGAGTCGGCGCGCTGGGCTGCGGATCAGGTGGAACATCGTGCTGTTTGGGAACCGGCGCATTCGGGAGCTCTTTCACCGGACGTTCCGGCTGTGGCGCGGGTGCAGGCGCCGGAATGATGGGCGGTGCCACTTCCCGCAAGACGCGCGGATCGACGTGCACCCTAGGCACCGGCTGAACCGGACGAGTCGAAGGCTTCAGCGATTCCAGTGCGCCGGGAGGAAGCAGCACCGTCATCTGCCGCTGCGCAAGCTCCATTTCGGCTTGCGTCGGCTCGTGTGGCGGAAAGAGCTTCGACTGGAACAGCAGCGCAATGAACAACAAAATGTGAAACGCGATGGAAGACAACCGCGTGGTCAGTTGCCACTTGGCCTTTTCTTCCGTCCGCTCGGGAACAATCAGTTGAACTTCGCCGGTGCTGAAAATGTCGGGCCCAACAAGATCTTCCGGAACGCGAAGGGGATGGTCGCTCATCTCCGGTGGCGCGGCGCCCGCCGGCAAAACAATGCGCTCGTCCATGTCCGTTGGTTGCACCGGCGTCGAGAGGTCTTCCTTGACGCCGTAAGCTTCGCGATTCACATCGCGCGGCACAACCACGCGCGCAGCGATGGATTCGAGCGGCAGGTTGGTGGGGATCGTCGAGTTCCCATCCAACGGCACGATTGGCAGCATGCCGGGAACCAGGGTGCGTTCGTCCATGGTGGTGGGACGGCGGCGTTGCGTCGGAGCATCAATCGCCGCGCTTGGACGAGCATCGATCGGAACCAGGATGCGTGAAATCATCTTGTTTTGTCTTGTGTGGCGAATGAACCTATTTGGACGCGCGCAGCGTGTTCTTGGATGCTTGCCATGACGCGGACCGCCAATTCGAGCGCCGCGCGTCCTGCATGGCCGTTTGTGCGGGGTTCCTTGCGCGAGCGTACGGCATTGACGAAGGCATCGAGTTCCGCGTGCAAAGGCTCGATCGCAGGCGCATTCAGCTTCTCAAATCCGAATTCCGGCTGGGGACCCGGCTTCTTCACGCCGATGCGCAGGGCGTCGCGCCGCGCATAATCCAGGGAAATGTATTCGTGTTGCTGGAAGAAGCGCATCTTGCGCACGCGCTCGGTGGAAACGCGGCTGGCGGTGATGTTGGCTACGGCTCCCCCGGCAAATTCCAGGCGCGCATGGGCAATGTCCACTTTATCCGTCAGGACTGGAATCCCCACCGCTTTGACCTCCGTCACCGGCTCGTTGACCAGTGCCAGCAAAATGTCCAGGTCATGAATCATCAAATCGTAGATTACGTCCACGTCGAGGCTGCGCGGCGTAAAGACTCCCAGGCGATGCACCTCGAAAAACAGCGGCCGATTCAGGATCGGCTCAACCGCAATCACGGCAGGATTGAAGCGTTCGACGTGGCCCACCTGCAGAATCCGCCCGTTTTTCTTCGCCGACAGGAGCAGCGCGTCGGCCTCCGCGAGATTCACCGCCATGGGCTTCTCAACGAGAACGTCGAGCCCCGTTTCCATGAGCCGGCAACCTACCTCCGCATGCGCGACCGTCGGTACAGCGACGCTTGCGGCGTCCGCACGTCCGCACAATTCATCGAGACCTTTTAGAACTTGCGTCTGAAATTCCGCTGCAATGGCCGCGGCACGATCTTGATTCTGGTCGAAGACTCCAATAAGCTCCGCGCCTTCGAGTTCCCCGTACACTCTCGCGTGGTTGCGCCCGAATTCCCCTGCGCCCACGACGGCGACACGAATTCTGTTCGGCTCTCCCGCCGCCGCGCTCATTCTTTGTTTATTCCCTTCGAGGCGTTACTTGGTTCCGCCCTCGCTACCGGAGGGAACGCCTGAATCGCGATTCCTCCTTCATCCGCCAATTCGATCAGTTTTGCCCGGTCAAAAAGGAGCGTCCGTCCGGCGTCCACCGCAAGAGCGCTCGCACCCGCACCCCTCATCTGTTCGATGGTGGGCAAACCGACCACGGGTACATCAAAGCGCATGTCCTGGCCCGGCTTACTGACCTTTACGACCACCAGCGGCTTGCCGCCGGTGATGCGAGCGGCGCGCGCGATGGCTTCGTCTGTGCCTTCCATCGCTTCAACCGCCACGCAAGCGCGATCGCTGATGACCACGGTTTGTCCGATGTCCATGCTGGCGACTTGCCTGGCCACGCTTAGGCCATAAGTCATGTCTTCCACTTCGTGCTCATTCGGCGCTCGCCGCGTGAGCACGCCAGGAGCAGGCACCAGGGGTTTCAGGAACAACGTCGAATCCACCAGTTGAATCCCTTCATCTTCCAGTACGCGAGCTACGGCGCCGATTAACGAGTCCGTATTCTTGCGCGGCAGCGAGAACAACAGCTTTGCCAACTTCCAGTCCGGCCGGATGGCGCTGAAAATTTTGTTGTGCTTCACCTGCCCGGCCATGACCGCCTGCGTCACGCCTTCCTGGTGCATCAAGTCGATCGTCTTGCTCAATTCGCCGAGGCTTACCCAGTGCACTCGCTTGGTGATTTTTTCCAGATCCGCCGAGGCTTCTTCTTTCAGCGCGATCACCGCCATTTCGATTCCCTGGCTGCGCGCGCCTTCCAGCACCAGGAACGGAAAGCGCCCGTTTCCGGCAATGAGTCCCCAGCCTGTCGTGTTGGTGGTCGCGTCCGGCATGAAATCAGCAGTCAGGAGTTACTTCACGATGCCGCGCTCGGCGCTTTCGATGAACTTGATCAATTCCTGCACGTCGCCGGAATCGCCCAGCGATTTCCGCATTTCCGCCAGGGCTTGCGTGGTATTCAGTTTCGAGCGCAGGAGCAAACGATAAGCGCGCTTCAATGCCTGCAAGCGCTCCGGCGAAAATCCCTTGCGCTCCAGGCCGATCGCGTTGATGCCAAAACTTTTCGTCTCGCGCTCAGTGACAATCTTCGAAAAGGGCGGCACATCCTGCGTAATCACCGTTGATGCGCCGACATAAGCGTAACGGCCGATCCGGCAAAACTGGTGCACCGGACAAAACGCGCCAATCGTCGCGAAATCTTCCACGGTGACGTGCCCGGCAAGGGTTGCACCGTTTACAAACAAGGTGTTGCTGCCGATCACGCAATCGTGTCCCACGTGCGAGTACGCCAGAAAGAAATTCTTGTCGCCCAATGTCGTTTTGGCGCCGCCTTTTTGCGTCCCGCGGCTTACGGTGACGTATTCACGGAAAATGTTGTCATCTCCAGCCGCCAGCTCGGTGCGCTCGCCGCGAAAGGTATAATCCTGTGGGTCGCCCCCGATCGCACTGAACGGATAAAACACGTTGTTCTTCCCGAACCTGGAGGGCCCACCAACCGTCGCGTGCGAATGCAACACGCAGCCTTCACCCAATTCCACTTCTTCGCCAACCACCGCATAAGCGCCGATCTTCACGCCATCGCCGATCTTCGCGCCCGCCGCGACAACGGCCTGCGGATGAATTTCGCGCCGGCTCATTTCGCGGGCTTTTTCTGCCCGGCCACTGCTTCACGATCCACCATTTTGCACATCAGCGTCGCTTCCGCGGCCAATTGCCCATCCACAGTGGCCTTTCCCTCCAGCTTGCAAAAGTCGCCCCGCCAGGAAAGCACATTCATCTCAACTTTCAATTGATCGCCGGGGACCACCGGCCGACGGAATCGCGCGCCATCCACGGCAACAAAGTAAAGCAGCTTCTTCTCCCGGTCGGGAACTTCCTGCAACAGTAACAAGCCACCCGTTTGCGCCATGGATTCGATGATCAGCACGCCAGGCATGACCGGCGCTCCCGGAAAGTGTCCTTGAAAGTGGGATTCGTTAATCGTTACGTTTTTCACGCCTACAATGCGCTTCAGCCGATCTATTTCCAGGATGCCATCCACCATCAGAAAGGGATAACGGTGCGGCAATATCTTCTGTATCGCAACCACGTCCAGTAGCATTCGCAATCTCCGTCGCCGCGGACCACTTCAGCGGCGCCTTGCACTCCCCGGCAAACTTCTAATTATATGCGATTCTCCGCCCTCTGCGATATGCGCTCTTACCCTGCACGGGTCTTTGGCCCGGAGCGCACGGAAGAGTCAGACCCCGGGCTTTTTCTCTCTCAGGAATGGAGTATGTTCGTTTGCTCTGATCGCGGCTGATTGATAGCATCTCCACGCCATGCCGGACACCGTTTCTCCCAGAAAGCTCTTCGAATACTTGAAGCCACAGCTGCCGCAGATGCTCGCGGCATTGCGCCAATTCGTAACTACTGAATCGCCCAGTCTGGAAAAAGCTGCCGCCGATCGCTGCTGCGGCATCATTGCCAACGAATGGAAGAAGTGCGCCGCGCGCGTGGAGCGCCTCGCGCAGAAGCATCGTGGTGACATTCTCCACATCACCTATGCGCCCGGCAAGTCTCGATCTTCAGGCCAGCTTCTGGTTCTGGGCCACTACGACACGGTGTACTCCACCGGAACGCTAGCCAGGATGCCGTTCCGCATGAAAGGCGGCAAGGTGTACGGCCCGGGGACCTTCGACATGAAGGCTGGAATCGTTCAAGCACTTTTCGCACTGCAGGCGCTTCAGCACGCGGAAATACCGCTTCGCAAACGCCTCGTCTTCCTCTGGACTTCGGACGAGGAAATCGGCAGCGAAGCATCCCGCAAGTTCTTCGAGGCGGAAGCGCGCCGCAGCGACGCCGTTTTCGTCCTGGAGCCATCCTTCGGGCCGAGTGGTCTTCTGAAGACGTCCCGCAAGGGAGTTGGCGAAGCCGAATTGATCGTCCATGGCCGCGCCTCGCACGCCGGCCTCGCACCTCAGGAAGGCATCAACGCCATCCACGAACTGGCGCGGCAACTCGCGCGCATTGAGAAATGGAACGATCTTCGCCGCGGCGTCACCGTCAACGCCGGTGTCATCGAGGGTGGAACGCGCACAAACGTCATCCCGGAACGCGCTCGTGCCGTTCTCGATCTCCGTGCGCTCCGCGTTTCCGACATGCGCGGCCTGGAAGAACGCTTGCGCGGCCTGCGCCCCTTTCAGAGTGGTGCTCGTCTGGAAATCACCGGCGGTTTCGACCGCCCGCCGCTCGAACACAGAATGAGCGCGTCGCTTTTCGCACGCGCCCAACTAATCGCAAAGCAAATGAATCTCTCTTTGGGCGAATGCGCCGCCGGCGGTGGCTCGGACGGAAATTTCACTGCCGCGCTCGGCATCCCCACGCTCGATGGCCTCGGCGCCGCGGGCGATGGTGCTCACTCCTTGCGCGAGCACGTCCTCGTCAACACCATGCCCCAGCGCGCCGCTCTCCTAGCTGCCTTGCTTGCTACCACATAGCTCCCGAATCGCGGACTACACGCAATGATTTTGAAGGGAAAGTAAGAACCTATCTGCGAGAACCGGTTTTACCGTCCGTAGGCCTTCCGCAAATATTCCGCCGTGGATTGCATCAAATCGTCGTAATCGCTGTGCAACACTTCCTTCAGCGACGCTTCGACAGCCATCCCCGCGCCGATGCGGTCGAGGATTCGCTCAATGTCGCCCATCCCATCGGCCTGCACGATGTATTCGACGTTCGCCAGGGCCCAGGCATAGGCATAGCGCGCCCCGTCTCCGCTCATGTTCAACCATGAACCTTCGAGGCGGCCGAGTGGGATGGCATGGCCGGCACTGTAAATGTGCTGCAGAACTGCTGCATCTTCCCCGCTGCGCTGGCCTTCTATCCATTGCGCCAACCCCTCCTGAATCCACGTCGGCGCATGAATCGCGCAGCTTGCCGCCAGCCCCATGCAGGCGCTGCGCGTTTTCTGCGCGATGAAGCTGTGCGTGAGCTCATGCTTCAAGACGCGCGATAGTTCTCCGTCCACGTTAGCCAGTCCCTGCACCGGCACGCGAATGCGCCCATCGTTCAGCGCGCCAGCCCACGAGGGCGCCTTAGTGATGTCGCTGAACGCGTCTTGCGTGTACAGAATCACGCCGATCGCTTCCCGTGGCGTAAAGTTCAGCTCGGATTCGATCGCCGAAAAGTGCCGTTCCAGCGTTCGCAGCACGTCCCGCGCCAGCGCCGGCTCGGCTGCACCGCTGTAGCGCAGCTTGAAGTGGCTGCTCTCGTTTTCCTTGTAACTTTCTTCTTCCTTCTTATCGGCTAGCGCTTTGTCCAAGGCCACCCGCACCTCTTTGTCCGGGTGCATCGCCAGCGCGCGCTTCCATTCCGCAACCGCCTCGTCCAATTTGTTCAAACCGTAGTAGGCCCAACCCTCGAGCTTCGGCACATCGGCGTTGTCCGGGGCAAAACGGTGCGCGCGTTCCAGATATTCCAGCGACTCCTTGAACTCACTCCGTCTCAGAAGCAGGTAGCCTACGTTCAGGAGAAACACCGGCTCTTCCGGCGCGTAAGTCAGCGCCGCTCGCGCATCAGTGAACGCATGTTCCATGTCGCCGTGGGCCAATTCAAAATTTGCTGCCACATGATGTCCCAGTGCCGCGCTCCGGTTGGCCTGCTCCCCGCCCGAGCGGGCTGCGCTCTCCAGTTTCGCGATGTAATTCCTGTCGATCGCTCCGTCATGGACCGCGCCGTGTTCAAGCTCGGTGACCGCCCCGCTCGCTTCCATCGATGGGGGGGCGATGGCCAGATTTGCAGTATCAGCTCCCGGCGCGCCGGACATGGATACCGCGCCACCCTTCTCAATGTGATCGACAATGGATTTGGGCAGGCTTAGTTCGCCGGCGGAGGTCAAGTATTTAACCTTGTCGCCTTCTTCAACCGCGCTTAAAGCGGCAATTCTCCGCCCGTTCTTCAGCACGATCGTATCCGCGGCCGCCCGACCGCTCAGAAGAAGGAGCGCGAGCCCCAGCAAAAAAGCGCGATTTCGGGAACCTGGAGTCATGCAAGGTAACTTCTTACTTTAACCCGTCGCCGTAGGCCCGCGCGCTCCGCCTTGTCCCCTCATGCCGAAAGTGACTACACTTCTTGTATGAGGGTGGGGGCAGTCTTTTTCGCGCTGTGGTGTCTTTTCGCACCGGCCGCTATTCCAGCCACGGAAAAATCGCCGCATGAATTGTATGATGCGATCAAGGCTCTGCGCGTCGATCCCGCCAATGTTTATCGCATCACGCCCGCAAATCACATTCAGTTACGCCGTGGCGATGCCGTTCTATCGTTCGAGGAAGGAATGTTTGCCTTTTTTTCTCCACTCGATGGGCAGATTACGGGGGTGGTCTTTTCCGGGCGCGGTCACGTTCTGGCCGTCCCGCGCGATCCGGTCGAAAAGCAGCAAATGGGACGTTTCCTCGGCGCTCCCGTCCTCGACCAGGAATTCATCAATGGTTATTTCCGCTTCACGGACGACACCGCCGGCGAACTGCTTCGCCAATTCCAATCCTCTAATCTAACAGTCCAGACGGATACATCCGTCGGAACGCAATGGGATTCCGCCATAACGCAACTCAATCCCGCCTACACCCTGCGCATTCTCTTTCACCGGCTGTCATCCAATCCAAAGGCCTGTTTTTATGGCGACCTGGAAGGCGCAGCCACCGGTCAGTTCGATGTCGTGCTGGACGCGCAGCATGATGAGCAATTTCTCCTCGGACAAGTTCACAAGACCGGCGGCAGTTCCCTTTATGATGTCTGGAGCTCGCATCGGATTCCGGACTCCCCCTCTCTTCCAGCCGCGTTTCACGCCTTGCACTACTCGCTTGAAACTACGATTTCCCCTCACAATTCTCTCGATGCCGCCGCCGGCGTGCGCTTGCGCGCGGAAACCGGAACCGAGCGCGTTCTTGCTTTTCAGCTTTCACGAGCCTTGTCAATCGACAGCGTCTCCGGCGAGCACGGTGAAACCCTCGCCTTTTTTCAAAACGAAGGCATGACCCTCCAGGAGCGCAGCGTACGCGGCAATGACTATTTGCAAGTCGTGCTTCCAGAACCACCCGCGAAGAACCAGGAATTCACCCTTCACTTTCATTACCGCGGCGACGTCATCCATGACGCCGGAAATGGCGTGCTGTTTGTCGGGGCCAGGGAAAGCTGGTATCCGCACTTTGGAGACAGCGCGGAATTTTCTACCTACGAGTTCCTCTTTCGCTGGCCGCGCAAACTTCGTTTGGTGGCCACGGGATCGAAACTCGACGAGCACGAAGAAGGCGACTTCCGCGTCGGCCACTGGAAAACGGACAAGCCCATGTCGGTCGCGGGTTTCAATCTCGGCGAGTATGCTTCGACCTCCGTCGCTTCCGGATCTCGTTCCATCGACATATACGCCAATCGTCAACTCGAGGAAGAACTGCTGAAACGCCTCGCGTCACAAGAGGCGGATGCTCTCGCGATCTCTTCCAGGCCTTTCGGTCGCGCCTCGACGGGGCACCCGGTTGCGCCGCCGCCGCCCTCTCCGAGTCCGGCCGACGCGCTCAAGCAACTTGGCAAAGAGATCGATTCCTCGATCCACTTTTATGAAGCATTCAGCGGCCCCTTTCCATTCCACGACCTCAGCGTCTCGCAGATTCCCGGAACCTTCGGGCAGGGCTGGCCGGGGCTGCTCTACGTTTCCACTTATTCCTTCTTGCCTTCGGCAGCCCAGCAGCGCGTGGGGCTGAGCACGATGGGCCAGGAACATTTCACGGAGCTGGTCCCCTACCACGAAGTCGCGCATCAATGGTGGGGCAATGTCGTCGCCTGGTCGAGCTACCGCGATCAGTGGATTGATGAAGCCATCGCGAATTATCTCGCACTGCTCTTCGCCGACACCAAAAAAAACCCGGACCATACCCTGCACGTCTGGCTGGCGCGCTACCGCCAGCAGCTAGTTGAAAAATCACCGGGCGCCACGGAGGCCCCTGGAAACATCGGCGCATTGACCCTGGGCACGCGCCTCAACTCCTCGAAGTCCCCTTCGGCCTACGAAGAAATCGTCTACAGCAAAGGCTCCTGGGTCATTCACATGCTACGGGAGATGCTGCGCCAGCCTGGCGCAAAAAACCCCGACGCGCGGTTCATCGCGCTCCTGCAAACGCTAGTGAAAAAGTATGCCTACCGTTCACTCTCCACCGACGACTTCCGTCGCGAAGTGGAAACCGTCATGACACCCGCCATGGACCTTGAAGGAGGCCGTTCCATGGAATGGTTTTTCGAAGAGTGGGTGCGCGGGACGGGGGTTCCGCATTATCGCGTGGAATTTACGGCTCGCCATACGGAGAAGGGCTATGAGATCCGTGGGAAGCTCTTTCAGACCGGTGTGCCGCGTTCATTTATCGCCAACGTTCCGCTCTATGCGGCTGGTGCGGGACACGGCACGTTCCTTGGCGCGGTAGTAGCGTCCGGGCCGGAAACGCCGTTCCACTTCGTTGCTGAGTCTGCTCTTCGGAAAATTGTTGTCGACCCCCAGATGACGCTGCTCTGCACTTCGGAATAAATGGGAAATCAGCTCAGGGTCAGAACAAAGGAGATTAATTGCGAGGCTCAGCTTGCTTGTATCGATCGAGCAGCAACTGCTGTTCGAGAAGCGGGCTGTCCAGGTTCAACTCTGCTTTTCCGTCCTCGCCAAAAACGTAAGCGAATCCCAGGGGGTCTCCGGGAATTCCGCGGATCAGCCCGGCCTGGACCAGATCGTTCATGCGCGCCGGGCGTTTCCCGAAACGTCTCGCGTATTCGCTCGCGAGCGCATCGATCTGCTTACAGTCTTCCTTCGCTTTCAGTAATTGCAGATGCTGCAACGCATTTTTCCTGACCGAGGGATCGACCGTAGAGTCGTAGATGTCCTTCCACAAGAACATCGAAGTTTCGACAGACTCGCCTTCGGCGGCTACCCTGGCAGCCATCACCTTCATCCACAGTTGCGCGTTGGGCTTCTTGCTTCCCTCCAGAAAAGCTGCCGAGGCCTTCTGGTAATCCTTCAGGTCGAAGTAGTAGACGAATCCCAGGTCTTCATAGAGACGCCAGTACTCCGGATTCGCCTGGATGCCGCGTTCAATCAGTTGCACCGCCAGATCCGGCCTGCCCGCCCCGGAAGGCGCCGCCTGGCTGAGGAACATCGCACCGAAGCGGTAGGCAATGAGCAGATTCGGATCGAGCGTCGTAGTAATGTCCAGAAGCGGCCAGAGCAAATCGAGATTCGTCTGGCCTCGCACGCGTTTGTTTCCGTAGTATTGCACCACGCGCGTCCAGTAAATATCCGCCAACAGCGGCGCATATTCCAGGCTCATCGCTTTCACGAGCTTTCCCGAGCGTAGCAGGACGTCGTCGCGCTCCTCGCTCAACGATGCGCGCTGCGCGTCGATCTCGTGCTGCAGCAGCCAAATGCCTGCAAATCCAGCCGGCAGGACCAGCAACAGCACAAGCGCAACGGTTTTTTCCAGCTTCATTTCAGATTCCGCCGCGAAAACACGGCGGCCGCTGCCGTTAGAACAATGGTGCAGTAAATCACCGTGTACCAGGTGTTCTGCAGGATCAACGCCCCGGGAACCGCTCGCCCGTGAGCGGCCAGGGCCATCACGTTGAAATTCTCAAAATTCGGCAGCAGATACGAAAGCCATCTGGTAAGGGCGGCCATGGCCGGAGTCATCACTTCCACCGGCAGATTCCGCAATTCCTGTACATACAAACCGACGATGTACAGGCCCACGGTGAACAGAATCGCCAGCAACGGCGTAGTGAAGCAGGAAAACAGCAGCGCCAGCGCAACAACCAGCGCCAGCTTCAGCCAGATGAAGTACACCGCGACCAGCACCGCCGCGTCGCCCCGCTCCAGCGAATGCTTCACGTAAAGCATCACGAGCAGCAGTCCTGCAGCCATCGCCGCCGTGTTCACCGCCAGCGTCAGCACCAGCCCGCCGAATTTTCCGAGCAGGAATTCCCAACGCCTCACCGGCTTCGCCAGCAGAGCGTAGAGCGTACGCTTGTCCATTTCCTTGGAAACCAGCGCGACGCCGATGAATATCGAAATCAGCAGCCCAATCACCGAGATCGCGCTCAAGCCCAAGCTCACGATGACCGTCTGCTCGATGCCGATGGAAATCTGTCCTACGGCGACAGCCGCCGCCATCATCAACAGAGCGAAAAATACCAGGTTGTACAGCACGCGGTCGCGCACCGCCTCGCGAAATGTATTCAATGCCACTGCGCCTGCGCGCCTCATTTCCCGCTCACCTCAACCGCCGATGCCTGCGCGCGGTCCGCCTCCACCAGATTCATGAAAAATTCCTCCAGCGTCGCTCTCACTTGTGAAACGGAGTGAATGCGCGCGCCGGCCTCTCGCAATTGCTCGATCGCCGCGTACAGCTCTTCCTCAGCCACCTGCAGACGGTAACGCTCGCCCGTGCGCGCCGCCCTGGACAAGAGCGGCGCAGTGTTTGCTCCCGTCAGCTCAAAAAGAATTTCCATCCCCTGCGTTTTCATGTCCACCAGAGTGCCCGGCGCTCCTACCCCGCGCAGTTTCCCTCCGACGATCACGCCCACGCGGTCGCACAACATCTCCGCGTCGGAGAGAATGTGCGTGGAAAACATCACCGTTTTTCCATCTTTCTTTAACTCGAGAATAATGTCGCGTACCTCGCGCCTGCCGACCGGGTCCAGCCCTGACATGGGCTCATCCAGAATCACGACTCTCGGATCGTGTAAGATCGCCTGCGCCAGTCCCACGCGCTGCAGCATCCCCTTCGAGTATTTGCGGAGCTGTATTTTCCGCGCCGTCTCGAGCCCTACTTTCTTCAACATCCGTTCCACGCGATCCTTGCGGTCGGCGGCGCTTAAATCGTGAAACCGCGCAAAATAATCGAGCACTTCCGCCGCTGTCAGGTAGTCATAAAAGTAAGGCTGTTCGGGCAGATACCCTATGTCCCGGTGCATTTCGACGTCGCTGATCGGTTTGCCGAGGATTCGCGCATTTCCCGCCGTCGGGAAAATCAGCCGCATCAGGAGCTTGATAGTCGTTGATTTGCCGGCGCCGTTCGGCCCGATAAAACCAAACACCTCGCCCGTTTCCACCTGCATGTTCAGCCCTTCGAGCGACGTTTTCTTCTTGAGGTGAAGAAACCCGAAGGGATATTCCTTGGTCAGATTTTCAATCTCAATCGCTGGACCTGTCATGGGTTCATTGTTGGCAAGACAAGGCCGACCGTCAATCGCCCAGCCTTACGATGTGCACGGAGAGAAAACACAAAAGAAAGAAACATCCGGAAATTTAACTGCACGTAAATCAGGAATCGTTGCGGACCTGCCCGATCTGCACCAGTTCCGCCTGCGGAGATGCCGGCGGCGTCATTGGCATAGGCTGCAGGTTTTGCGGGTCGCGCCAATTATCCAGTATTCCCACTTGCTGTACGCAGGAAACCGTGCACCGCGGTGCGCAAAACTTCTTGGTCGAGTATTCTCTGTGGCGCATTTCCGGCGTGTACTGCGCCAAGGGAATCCCCGGATACCCGCGCTGCTGCGAGCACCAGTGCACCAGGCCATCCTCGCAAATGTAGAGGTATCTCGACCCCGAGCGGCACCGCCAGTTGTGTTCCTTCCCGCGCGCCACATTGTGCTGAAACTCATTGAATCGCGAGAACGAACGTTTCCCCAGCGCCATCACCTCTTCAAATATTCCCTGCTCGTGCGGCCCCAGCGGTTTCAGTTGTCCATTGTTGTCGTGAATTATTCCGACCGTGCTCGTAAACCCCAGGCCCACAGCCCGGTGCGCGATCTTCAACGCATCTTCCGGATCTTTCACTCCGCTGCCCAACACCGAGTTGATGTTCACCTGAAACACGGCGTACTGCGACAGCATCAACAGCCGCCCATCCAGCGTCTTCAAACTTTTCTTCGAAACCTCGTCGGGCGCTACGTTGTCAATGCTGATCTGCAAATGCTCGAGCCCCGCCTCATTCAAACGCTCGATGCGCTCTTTGTTCAGATAAAAACCGTTCGTGATTAACCCCGCGATCATCCCCCGCCGCCGGATGTGCCGGATCACTTCATCCAGCTCTGGATGCATCAGCGGCTCGCCTCCGCTGATCGTAATAATCGAAGTCCCCATCTCCGCCAGCGCGTCCAGCCGCTTCTTCATCTCTTCCAGCGGCACCGGCTTCGAAAAATCATCAAATTCATTGCAGTACGTACACGCAAGATTGCACTGCCTCATGGGAATGATGTGCACGAGGATGGGGTGTTTCGTCGACGCCAGCGCCTTCCCGACCATCTTCAGCTCGCGCGCACGTGTCCGCAGGAACCGCAGCCGTCTTCGCAGCCGCGTTTTCGCGCTTGCACGCAATATCTTTGTTTCTTCAGCCATGAAAGAAGCAGAATCCCCTGCTAAAAATTATACATGACCCGGGTTTGCAGCGCCGGAACATTGCCCCACCGGTACTATTGTCCCTTGCAAATCAGGCACTTAGCCTGAAGTCCAGCCAGGGTAGATCCCATGAACCAGGAACCATCACAGGACCAACGCGCGTCTTCAGAAGAGATTCGTCCCGCGACGCCGGCGGCGGGAAGAGGCCGGCTCGCAGTGTCGGTCATCGCCCTCGCATTCATCCTCTTGGCCGCCCTGAACCCCGCCACTGTCAAGGCTGCCTGGGAGGAATTCGAGCGCATCATTCAATTGAAGAGCGACCCGCTTCCTGCCTCTTCTGCAAAGCTCTCCGACCATGAGATCGAAGGTCTTTCAGCGATGGCACCGCAACAGCAAGCCCTGTTGCTTCTGGAGCGCGCTATCAACCACTACGCGGGCGCGATCGAATTGATCGAAAAGAACGTCCCGTCCTGGTACGGCCAGGTCGAGGTACAAAAAGGTCCCCTTGCCGGATTACTCTACATCGCCATCAATGCAAACGATCTGCGCGTGCGCGCCGCTTCGCTGGAAATTACTCTTGCCGGATACAATCTGCCCAAGTCCCCCGAAAGCGTGAATCAACTTCTCATCCGCTTACAGGACGAGCCGGAACATCGCGCATGGCTCCTTTGGATCCTTGGCGTCCTCGGGAATCGTGGCGTCGAGACCGCGCGCCTGGAGACATTATTCCTGGACCGAATCCACGATCCTGATGAAACCACGCGTGCCTATGCCGTAATTGGTCTGGGACTTCTCGCCACTGACAATTCGATCGCTCTCCTTCTCGATGCCTTCCGCAACGATCCCTCGCCCCACGTGCGCGAAGGCGCGGCTTGCGCGATCGCGCAATCGGGAATGTTCCGCGAGGAGCAGCGCATGAACGCCCTCCCAGGCTTACTTAACATGATGGATGACGCTTCCCTCGATGCGGCCACCCGTGGCTGGGTCTTCCAGGCCCTCGAAGACATCACCGGCGCCGGGCTCGGCGCAAATCCTGCAGCCTGGCGCGACTGGTGGTCTCATCACGGCCGGCGCTGAAAGTAGCTTTCAGAGACTCAATTCTTTCACAGTGGTTTCGGGTGCGAGGCCATAGCCTCGCGAAACGCCGCCAGGTTGCTCTTGTCCACGACCGCCGTCCCCGTATCTACCCAGGTCGGCAGCGGCGCTGCCGGCGCCACCCGCCAGTCCTTGAACTCCTTCACCGCATTGTGGTGCAGATCGTCCAGGAATTTCAGCCCGTAGTAGCTCATCACGTACGGTTTCTGCGCAACCGTTGACGAGATTGCCCCTCTCTCGATCAAATCCAATGTTTTCGGGTCCTTGTCGAACGCCACGATCGGCAGCTTGCCCGTCATGTCGAACCGGTTCAGCGCATCTGCCGCGCCCGGCCCTCCTGTCGCCTCCAGGCAAATGATTCCGTCAAATTTCTCTTTTTTCAGGATCATGTCCGAAATCTGGTCAAACGCGCTCCGCCAATCCCCTTTGTCATCCAGAATCTTCATCAGCTTCATCGCCGGATAATTCTTCAGCGCGTCCGCCACGCCAGCCAGCCGGTCGTCAAGATTGCGCTGCCCCGGTATGGTGATCACCACAATGTTTCCTTTTGGCGCCAGCGCGGCCATCCGCTTCACGCTCTCTCTCCCGGCCTTCACGTTATCCGTTCCGATGTACAGCACTCTCTTCGACTCCGGCACGTCCGCGTCCACGCAGATCACCGGGATCCCCGACAGAATCGCTTTATCAATGTCGGCCCTGAAAAAATCCGTTCTCGCCGCGGAAAGACAGATCCCTGCCGGCTGCTTGTCCACGATGTCCCGGAACATGGTTGCCTCCGCTCCGGGGTCGTACGTCGCCGGACCGACCAGTTCCGCCTTCACGCCCAGAGCTCTCGCCGCATCCATAAATCCTGCCTGCGCTTCCTGCCAATACGGCAAATTGACGTTCGTAGCCACAAAGTAATACTTCTCGGTTTCCTCGTGGTAAGGTTTTGCACAAGACCCAATCACCGCCGCCACCAGGAGAATCAGAAAAGATGCCAATGCTCCCGCATGCTTCCTCATTGAATTTCTCCTCTCGCCCTAAGTCCGGCTCTTCCTTCACCCAGGACACTCTAGTTGTAAGGGGGATCCTCCTTGTTTTCCCGGAGGCCGATTCGCATCCGGATTCTAGCACCGCCCGGCGTCGCCGTCGTACGGTTTTGATTTAAGTAGGGTCTTCCTGGTCGCTTTCCCCGCTCCTCTCGGTTAATTCCGTTTCCTTCTTTCAACTCTCAACTGTCGATCGAAGATCCCGATTCGGTCAGGACTGTCAACCTCCTCAAACAGTCACCAGTCACGAGTCACCAGCCACTTGCTGATAGAATTGGGGCAGCAGCCATTCAAGGAGTCCCCATGTCTGATGCCGCCAAGACAGCCGCCTCCACGCCGACTCGCACCGAGTCTGACTCCATGGGCAAGATCGAGGTCCCCGCCGGTCGCTACTACGGCGCGCAAACCGCCCGCTCGCTCATCCACTTCGCCATCGGCAAGGACGTCATGCCGCCCGAGCTCATTCGCGCGTTCGGCATCCTCAAGAAAGCCGCCGCGCTCGTCAATCAGGATCTCGGCAAGCTCTCGCATGAAAAGTGCAGCCTCATCTCCCGGGCTGCCGACGAAGTCATCGAAGGACAACTCAACGACCACTTCCCTCTCCGCGTATGGCAGACCGGCAGCGGTACGCAGACCAACATGAACGTCAACGAAGTCATCTCCAATCGCGCCATCGAAATCGCCGGCGGCGAAATGGGCAGCAAGAAGCCCATCCATCCCAACGACGACGTCAACATGTCGCAATCTTCCAACGACACGTTTCCCGCTGCCATGCACATCGCCGCCGCGACGGAAACGGCGCGCCGCCTCCTCCCCGCCATCAGGACTCTTCGGGACGCGCTCGACGCCAAAGCAAAAGAATTCGCGGACATCGTCAAAATCGGCCGCACTCATTTGCAGGACGCCACGCCGCTCACCCTCGGCCAGGAATTCTCCGGCTACGTCAATCTGCTCGACCGCGATGGCGGACGCGTCGCCGTCGCTCTCGACGGCCTCTATGATCTCGCCATCGGCGGCACTGCCGTCGGCACCGGCCTCAATGCCCATCCCGAATTTGCCGAACGCGCTGCCCGCAAAATCGCGGAACTCACCGGCCTTCCCTTCCGCTCGCATCCCAATAAATTCGCCGCGCTCTCCGCGCATGACGAACTCGTTTTCGCCTCCGGCGCATTAAGAACGCTCGCCGCTTCGCTCATGAAAATCGCCAACGACATTCGCTGGCTCGCTTCCGGCCCGCGCTGCGGCCTCGGCGAACTCACTCTTCCGGAAAACGAGCCCGGCTCCTCGATCATGCCGGGCAAGGTCAATCCCACGCAGGCCGAAGCCCTCACCATGGTCGCCGTGCAAGTCATGGGCAATGACGCCGCCATCGGCTTCGCTGGCTCGCAGGGCAATTTTGAGCTCAACGTCTTCAAGCCCGTCATCGTTTTCAATTATCTCCACTCCGTCGAACTCCTCGCCGATTCCTGCAACAGCTTCGTAGCCCACTGCGTCCAGGGCATCGAAGCCAATTACACGCAGATCGAACACTACGTTCACAACTCCCTGATGCTCGTTACCGCCCTGGCACCCAAAATCGGCTATGACCAGGCCGCCCAGGTCGCCAAAGCCGCCCACCATTCCCACATCAGCCTCCGCGAAGCCGCCCTAAAACTCGGCTACGTTACCGCCGAAGAATTCGACGCCCTCGTCAAGCCCGAGGACATGACCCACCCATGACTCCCAGGAGCAGGTTCAGGCATAACTTCAACGCTCTCGGCCGCCTCTTCGTCGTCGGGGGCTCTCTGTTGTTTGTCACTCTTTTTGCCGCTGCGCAACAACAGTCCATTGAAAAGCCCCCGCAGCTTCCTGCGCCATACGAGACGATAAAGGACAAGAAGCAATTTAAAGCCGTCCAACTCGGGACCGGCAACACTTTCTCAATTGCGCAAACACCGCCGGATTTCCAATTGTATTCGTTCGCCATCAGCACAGACGGGAACCAGTTCGCTCTGGGCTGGGCCTCCGGAAGAATCGAAATTTGGGGTCGCCGCGATTACGGCATTAGCGCGGACGGACCATGGCTGGCTATCTCACAGTTTGGCAGTGTGGATTTGTGGCGCACGAAAGACATTTTGCGAGATTGCGTGGAGACACGATGACTCGGCTCATCTTGCTGCTCGTTTCAGCAACCCTGCTTCTAGTCCCGTCTGTGCTGCTAGGTCAGAAAGCCCAGCCGTCAGCGACGTACACGCTGAAGCCGACGCCGAAGACCGTCGCGTGGGGCTACTACGATGCGAAGGCCGCGCCGGTGCTGCGCGTCAAGTCAGGCGACACGGTGGAGATTCAGACGCTGATCACGAATAGCCCGAAGCGGCTCGAAGACGCTGGCTTGCCGCCGGACCAAGTCGAGCAATCGCTGCGCGACATCACCGACCAAGTGAAGGACAAAGGGCCGGGCGGGCACATTCTTACGGGGCCGATCTACATCGAAGGCGCGGAAATTGGCGACGTGCTCGAAGTGAAAATTCTTGCCATAAAACTCGCCATTCCTTACGCCTACAACGCGTTCGGCCCGGGCCGCGGGTATCTGCCGGACGATTATCCCTACTCGAAAATAAAAATCATTCCGCTCGATGAAAAGCACATGGTGGCGAAATTCGCGCCGGGCATCGAGATTCCGCTGCATCCTTTTTTTGGCAGCATGGGTGACGCGCCGCCGGAAAGCGCGGGCCGCTTCAACAGCGCCCCGCCCTGGATTATGGCCGGCAATCTCGATAACAAGGACCTCGTCGCGGGCACCACGCTCTACATTCCCGTGCACGCGCCCGGCGCGCTCTTTGAAGTGGGCGACGGCCACGCCGGCCAGGGCGACGGCGAAGTGGACATCACCGCTCTTGAAACTTCGCTCGTCGGCACGTTTCAATTCATCGTGCGTAAGGACCTGCACCTGAAGTGGCCGCGCGCCGAAACGCCCACGCACTACATCACCATGGGCCTCAACGATGACCTGAATGCCTGCGCCACCCTCGCCGTCCGCGAAATGATCGATTTCCTCGCCACCGAAAAACACCTCTCCCGCGATGATGCCTACATGCTTGCGAGCGTCGCCGCCGACCTCCACATCACCGAACTCGTCGACGGCAACAAAGGCGTCCACATGATGCTTCCCAAATCCATCTTCACCGGACCATCTAAATGAGCACCGTCCCAATAACCAACAAGGGCGCGCTGCAAATGACGCTTGCGAGAACATTGTTCGCCGGCTCGATGCTTCTCTGCGGCCTCTGTGCTCCGGTCTCTGTGCTCTCTCAGTTAAATCTTTCTCTTTTCTC
>WNFP01000280.1_pt1 | contig 37478 bp, 31 predicted proteins | sample 5400201 | NCBI WGS metagenome assembly WNFP01 (sample SAMN13153355, study PRJNA577476) | soil metagenome | isolation source: 115 cm saprolite under Madrone tree | place: USA:California | collected 2016-06-14 | reverse complement strand
TGAAACGACTCCTTCCGAACCCGAGATTGTGCTTACAACCTTCGAAACTTGGCAGGAGCTGGCCACCCGGCTCTCTAAGCTATCGGAAACCACCAGTCCCGTGGCGCCAGTGGTCTACGAAAAGGCCTCCGCGCTCGTGCGTGGCACTGACCCAAATCGAGCAAACTCTTACAATCCTGGGCCCAAAATCGAAGCGATCTACGATTTTGTCTCTCAGAGAATCCGTACCGTAGATCTGCCGCTCGGTTCAACCGGATTCAAGACTCGCTCTCCGGGCGATATTCTCTCGTCTGGCTACGGTACAGAGGAAGACAAGTTCCTGCTGTTTGCCGCACTGGCGCGCGATGTCGTTACCCTTCCGCACGCCGGCCTTGTTTCCAAGTCGGCGCCTAAAGAAACTGCTGGCATCGCGCGCCCCACAGTCTTTGATTACCTGCTGACCGAAGTCGCGATTCCATCCGTCAGTCGGTGGGTGGACCTGAATCTGGAAGTGGCCCCGTACGGCATGATTCCTTCGCAGTTCCGGGCGAAAAGAGCTCTCATGCTTCTGCCCAAGGACGAAAACGTCTGGAGGGATATACCAATCGATACGTCCTACGCTGGAAATCAAGGCGTGAATGTCGATGCGACTCTCTCTGCCGACGGCAAGCTCAGCGCGAAGGTTCATTACTCCATGCGCGGCGAGAACGAGTTGCTCCTCCGCGTTGCTTTCCACCAATCACCCAAGGACAAATGGAAGGACCTCGCCCAACTCCTCTCGATCTCCGACGGCTTCCGCGGCCAGGTCACCACCGTCAGTGCCTCCGACCCCTACGCCACGAAAGAGCCCTTCATCGTGGATTACGAAATCGCCCAGCCGAAATTCGTTGATTGGTCAAAGAAACCTGTTCGCATCCCCGCCCTGCTGCCCCAGCTAGGTTTGCCCGATCCAGCCGCAAAGCCCGCCCCCGGCGCCGCCACCTCCCCTGTCGAACTCGGCACCCCGCTCGAAGTCGAAACCCACATGACCCTCCATCTTCCCCCAGCCACGACTACCCTTGTGCCAATCGGCACCTCCGTCGTGCGCGACTACGCCACCTTCGCCTCCGAGTACTCCGCAAAGGGCCAGACCGTCACAGCCTCGCGCCATATCAACTTTCTGCAAAGCCAAGTCCCCGCCGACCGTGCCGCCGATTACAACGCCTTTGTCCGCGCCGTCCAAAACGACCAAGCCCAGGACTTCACTCTCGACCGCCAGCCGCCCCCAGCACCCGGCACCAAGCCTGCCTCTCGAGCCGCCACTTCCCCGCCAAACCCGAAGCCTTAGCCCCATCCTGTGTTCTGGTTCCCGGGAACACCAGTCTGCTCAACCGCCACCGCTTACAAAATGCCCATTTTGCAAGCCCTTTATTTTGATGGTGATGCATGTAATGGGGGGGGTACCTCTAAAAAAATTTGAGGATATAAGAGGTGCTGGCGGGGACTAGGAACTAAGAATTACCTGAGCTCGAGTATTTCTCTCTCTTTGGCAGCCGACAAATCCTCGATCTTCTTCGTCTCCGCGTGCGAAATCTTTTCCATCTCGTCCAGCGCTCGCTTCTGTTCGTCCTGGCTGATCTTCTTTTCCTTCTCCAGCTTGTCGATCGTTTCCTTGACGTCGCGCCGGATGTTCCGCACCGCTGTCCGGTGATTCTCCAGCACCTTGTGCAAGTGCTTCACGATTTCCTTGCGCCGCTCTTCGGTCGGCGACGGCATCGGCACGCGCACCACTTTGCCGTCGTTGGTCGGATTCAGACCCAGGTCCGAACTCCGGATCGCTTTGTCAATCAGCGCCACCACGCTCGGGTCCCATGGCGAAATCACCAGTAGCGTCGGCTCCGGCACCGCCACCGTGCCCAGCTGATTGACTGGCATCGGCGTCCCGTGATAATCCACCCGGATGCCGTCCAGGATGGAAGCATTCGCGCGCCCTGTCCGCAGCGTCGCCAGTTCCTTCCGGAAATCATCCACCGCCTTTTCCATGCGTACTCTGCCCGCGGCTATCGCATCTTTCGTCGTCATAACGTCCCTGTAGCTCACCCCTTCAGGGGCGAGCTTTTTCCCGATCTTTCAACGGTAGACTGTCGACTGTTAGCTTCTCTACGCCGGCGTCACTTTCGACCCCACGCGCTCCCCCAGCACGACGCGCTTGATGTTTCCCGAACGGTTCATGTTGAACACCACGATCGGCATCCCGTTGTCCATGCACAAGGAAATCGCCGTCGAGTCCATCACCTTCAGGTTCTGGCTCAGCACTTCGCGGTAGGAAATCGCCGCAAAAAATTTTGCATCCGGAATCTGCTCCGGGTCCGCGTCGTACACTCCATCCACGCGCGTGGCCTTCAAGATTACGTCCGCCTTGATTTCCATCGCGCGCAGCGCCGCCGCCGTATCCGTCGAAAAATACGGATTCCCCGTTCCCGCCGCAAAAATCACCACGCGGTCCTTCTCGAGGTGCCGCACTGCGCGCCGCCGGATAAACGGCTCGGAAACTTCCTTCATTTCGATGGCGCTCAGCACGCGCGTGAACACTCCTTCTTTTTCCAGAGCGTCCTGCAGCGCCAGCGCGTTGATCACCGTCGCGAGCATCCCCATGTAATCGCCCGTCGCGCGGTCAATCTCAAATCCTTTTTGCCGCGCACCGCGGAAAATGTTGCCTCCGCCGACCATGATCGCCACTTGCACGCCCAGGGCGTGCACATCCTTCAGTTCGCGCGCGATGCCTTGAATCGTTTCGCCATGAATGCCGAATCCCTGAGGCCCCTGGAACGATTCTCCGGAGAGCTTCAACAAAATTCTTTTGTAGGCTGCTTTGCCTTTTTTCACGTTCTTCTTACCAGCTTTCTTCGTTGCTGCCATGAGTCTCCGATTCGCGCGACTCAAAATCTCAGGAATTGTAACAAACTATCTCCGCCCCCGCACTTTTGGAGTGCGGGAGCAAAGCTCCCATACTCCAATCGGCACACAAACAAAAGCGTCCCGGTGCAAGCGGGACGCTGAAGGTTTCCTAAGATGGTCTCTGAATTACGACTTGAGCGGTACAGGTACCGGTCCCGTCTCTGGCCCGCCCGACGCTCCGCCCACTTCGCCGACCTTGAATCGCACAAAGCGCCGGATCGAAATATTTTCACCGAGCTTGATGACCGCCTGGGCGATCATTTCGCCGATGGTCACGCTCTCGTCCTTGATGTAGTGCTGTTCGTAAAGGCAGTTTTCCTCGTAGAACTTTTCCATTTTCCCGTTGACGATTTTTTCGACGACCGCTTCCGGCTTGCCCGTCGCCAGTGCTTGCGCCTTGTAGATGTCACGCTCTTTCTCGAGCATCTCCGGCGTCACTTCCTCGCGCCGCACGTAGCGCGGATCCAGCGCTGCGATGTGCATCGCGATGTCGTGCGAAAGCTGCTGGAAAGCGTCCGTGCGCGCAACGAAATCGGACTCGCAGTTCAGCTCCACCAACACACCGATTTTCCCGCCGGCGTGAATGTAACTTCCCACGAGTCCTTCGGACGCTTCGCGCATAGCTTTTTTTGCGGCCGCAGCCTGTCCTTTCTTTCGCAGAACCGCGATGGCTTTTTCAATGTCGCCGCCCGCTTCTACCAGCGCGGCGCGGCAATCCGCGAAACCGGCGTTGGTCCGCTCGCGCAATTCCTTGACGAGTTGGGCTGGGACTTGTACTGCTGGCTGTTGTGTACTCATCCTTTTTCTCTTTGCTGTTTGGCAATTTCTCTTTTAGTGCTCTTAGCTGCAAAACGGCCCGCACCGAATCGCTCGGCGCGGGCCTCACAAACTTTTCACCCGCGCAATCTGTTTAGTGTTTTTCGTCGTCCGGAGGAACAGTGGCTTCCGCAGCCTCGGCAGGCTCCACGGGAGTTTCGACAACGCCCTCGACGAAGTCACCTTCCTGCTTTTCGTACTGTTCGTACGCGCTGGTATCTACGTACTCGACGCCATCCACGAGTGCCTGGTCTTCCGCGGATTTCTGCTCCGCCACCTGCGATTGCTGGTAGGCGGTGTGGCCTTCGAGCACAGAGTCCGCAATCTTGGTAGTGAACAAGCGGATGGCGCGCAGCGCGTCATCGTTTCCGGGAATGATCCAGTCCACTACGTCCGGATCGCAGTTCGTGTCCACCACGGAAACCACCGGCACGCCCATGCGGCGCGCTTCTTTTACCGCAATTTCTTCCGCGTTGGAGTCGATCACGAACATGGCATCCGGCAACTGCGTCATGTTCTCGATGCCTTCAAGGTTCTGAAACAGGTGCTTCATCTCGCGGTCCAGGCGAGCTTGTTCTTTCTTCGAAAGCTCTTTGATGCGGCCATCTTCGTTCATGGCCTTCAACAGCTTCAGCCGCTTGATGGACTTCTGCAGCGTCGCCCAGTTTGTCAGCGTGCCGCCCAGCCAGCGGTGGTTCACAAAAAACGCGCCGCAGCGCCTGGCTTCTTCCGCGACCGCTTCCTGCGCCTGCCGCTTGGTGCCCACAAAAAGAACGTTTCTGCCTTGCCCGGAAAGTTCGCTCACGAAGCGGCTAGCCTCGCGGAACATCTTGAGGGTTTTTTGAAGATCAATAATGTGGATGCCGTTGCGTTCGCCGAAAATGTACTCCTTCATTTTCGGGTTCCAGCGCCGCGTCTGGTGACCAAAGTGAACTCCGGCCTCCAGCAACTCTTTCATCGTAATTTCTACTGCCAAGTTTCCTCCTAATAGGATAGCTGTTTGCGGTGGCGCGCCTTCATCTTCCGAAGTCGTCGCCACAGAACAGCCTCTTGCCGGCTCCTTGCCGGCCGTGATCTCAGCGGGCCAACTTCGTCAACTCGCTGGAGCTCGGTACGTCCCCGGCATTACCAGGGGCGAAAAATTTAACGCTTCGTGAACTGGAAGCGCTTGCGCGCGCCCTTCTGTCCGTACTTCTTGCGCTCTTTCATGCGCGAATCGCGCGTCAAAAACCCGTTCTTGCGCAGCGCCGGCCGCAGTTCCGGATTGAAACGCGAAATCGCACGCGCCAGTCCCATGCGCACCGCGCCTGCTTGTCCGCCCACGCCGCCCCCATGCGCCGTCACCACCACATCCACCTGGTCGGCGATATTCGTAAACTTCAGCGGCTCGACTGCGTCATGCTTCCACGCGTGATTCGGAAAATACTGTTCGACCGTGCGGCCGTTGATCGAAAACTTGCCGGCGCCGGGACGAAGAAACACGCGCGCCACCGATTCCTTGCGCCGTCCGGTTCCGAGAAACCATGTCTGTGTGCCCGTTAGGGGCGTGCTCGTAGAACCCAATGTTCCTCCTCGCGATGACCGCCTGGCGATCGTCCCGATACCACTCCGCGCAGCGGCAAATCTGCCTTCCGCTACTTTGCGGATGAATCTCAAACTTCACGTCTGCTTATTCCCCGCTAAGGCACCACTTAGAAGGAACAGCTACGTGCGGAAAAAAATTGCTTACAGCGAAACCGCCTGCGGCTTCTGCCCCGCATGCCGCGCCAGACCCGCCGCATCGCGGTACACGCGCAGTTTCTTCGCGCGCCGCGCGCGCAGCTTGTTCTTCGGGAGCATCCCGAGAACCGCTTCGCGGATCATCCAGTCGGACTTCGACTCGCGCAGCCTCTTCGCCGGCACTTCCTTCAATCCGCCGGGATACCCGCTGTGCGAATAATAAATTTTCTGCTCGACCTTGTTTCCCGTCATGCGGACCTTGTCCGCGTTGATCACCACCACGTGGTCGCCAGAATCCAGGTACGGCGTAAAACTTGGCTTGTCCTTGCCCATCAGCATGCGCGCGACTTTGGTCGCCAGGCGTCCCAGCACCACGCCGGTGGCGTCCACCACAAACCAGTTCGCGCCCACTTTCAGCGCTTCGGCTTCCTCACCCTTGGCTACATACGTCCTCATTGCGCTCAGTCACACCTTTCCCTATAGAGACAAACTCTAATCTTAGGGTTTGCCCTAAGCTTTGTCAACGAAGAGTTGTTTGCTTAAGAGTTTGCCAGAGGCGTTGGAGGCGGCCAACCGCGCTAAATCGCGCCTTCGGCGGGCAGCTTCAACCATGCCAGAACAAAGATGAGTAACGTGATGGCGAAAAACGATACGGGTATAATGAAAAAATAGCGCATGGAGACGCCGACCATCACGGCCAGCCAGAGTATATTGACCAGCGCCGCCCGCTTCAGCAGTCCTGAACGCTCGCCCCACAGGACCACATCGAAGATCCCGAAGCCGAACGCTGCAAGCATGAAGGACACGCTGAACCCGCGCAAAAGGCCATCCATGCTGCGGAGCGAGCCCATGAGGTTGAACCTGTAGCTGGACATCAGTCCCAGCAACTGTCTCTCCGTGTCATTTGCCGGAACCAGGTCGCGAATCAGGGACAGTGAATGCACCAATCCCAGAATCAGCAGAGCCATTGCGCCGGCTTTGAAAAGCCGCCTTCCCCACTTGTCCGTCATGCCGGGAAGTTATACCACGAAAGGCGCACCGTTTATCCGGCGGCAGCCTGCGATAAGGGAGTCCAAACCTGCATCGGGGTTGCGGTGCGGTTGGCCCATGCGTAGTACGGAATGAAAGTGAGCGAGATAGGCTTGAATTTTCGGGGCTCACCGGAATAATGGAAATAAAGGTGGCCCTGCTCGGAAGATTCTCCGTAGGCCGTGCCTGGATGGCGCAGCAGGGTAATTCCACCAAGCAGGTCTTTCTGAAATTCTTCGTGGAATTGCGTGCTGGATTTCGGGCCCAGATTTAGCGCCACATCCTTCAAGGGAACGCTTGCGGGCTGGTCTATTTGCTCTAGGCAATAGACGAGCGGGCCGCGCTGGACGGCCACGCGTCCGTTGTTCTCGATGACTTGCGCGTTGGCCTGGAGGAGCTGCGGTTTCATATTAAATTGCACGCGAATGACGTCGCCGGCGGACCAGTGGCGGCGAATCGGAAGGTACTGGCCGGGAGTGGCGCCTGCGAACGGCTTTCCATTTACGCCGATTTGCGCGTTGTCCGTCCATCCAGGGATTCGCAGAAAAAAGGTGAACTCGGTGGATTCGGCGGGGGTGACGCTAATTTCCACGTTGCCATCCCAGGGATAATTTGTTTTCTGGCGGACCTTCAAGCCGACCCCGTTCTCCAGATGCCAGTCGAGCTCAGAATTGTCGAAGAAATGCAGATAAACGCCTTCGCCGCTGGTGCTGTAGAAATATCCTGGGAGCGAGGCGAACGTGCGTTCCAGATTCGGCGGGCAGCAGGTCGTGTCGTACCATTCGTTGCGGATTTTGTCTCCGCGGGAGGGATCGAAAGCCAGCGGATTGCGATAGCAGTAAAGCGTGCCGTCGAGCGACATGCCGGAATTGATGCCGTTGTAAAGAGCGCGCTCTATCACATCCGCGAACCTGGCTTCGCCGGTCGCGGCGAGCATGCGCCAATTCCACATCATGTTGCCAATGGCAGCGCAACTTTCCCCGTAGGCATGGGCGTTGGGCAGCTCATACGGATCACCGAAGGCTTCGCCGTCACTGCGCGCACCGACTCCGCCCGTGACGTACATTTGCGAGGTAACGAGGTCTTTCCACAAAACGTTGAGAGTCTTCCAACAGGCCGGATCGCCCGTTTCCAGATAATAGTCGGCCGCGCCGCAGCAGGCGTACATGGCCCGCACGGCGTGTCCTTCGAGATGCGTCCGCGACGTAAAGGGAATTCCGCAAAAATGATAGACGTAATCCCAGTGCTTCACCTGAATCCGTGAGTCACCAGCGAGAAGATAGCCGGCGAGATCGAGATGGCGTTTGTCTCTGGTGATTCGAAACAATTCGACCAGAGCCAGTTCCATTTCTGGATGCCCGGAGAACAGAGGCTTCTTGTCCGCGGCTGGGCCAAAACTGGGCAACAGAAAATCGTTGACAAAACGGATGCCCGCATCCAGTAACGTCCGATCGCCAGTGGCGCGATAGCAGGCGATGGCGCCTTGCAGGAAATGTCCCATGTTGTAGAGCTCGTGGCCCCACTGTTGGACCTTCGGCTCCATTCGTTGTGAGGCATGCTCGCCGACGTAGTAGGTGTTCAAATATCCGTCCGGCTGCTGTGCGGCCACGATATCTTTCGAGATTTTCTCGACGGCCGAATGAAGCTCGGGGCGCTCGCCGGATTGCAAGGAAAAGCCTGCGGCTTCCATCCACTTGTAAACGTCGGAATCGGAGTACACGGGGCCGCGCTGCGCCGCAGTGCTCTTGCCGGTGAGCCGGCGGAAATTGTCCATGCGCCCGTTGGCTTCCAGCAATTTTTCCATCGAAGGAATGCTCTTCTTGGCGTTGACTTCGCGGCGCTGCGCCCAAAAACCATTTTCGATCGCGACAGCTCGCACCGGCACGTTTCTCAGTTGCGCGTGTGGTGACTTCGCAAGGTTGAGGATGCCTTCATCCCTCCAAGGCGGAGTCGTTGTGAGGGCTACCGAGGACTGTTGAGGGGTCCCGCCTGATTCCGTTTTGTCAGCGACAAAACTTGTGAAGAATGCCCGGCCAGGCTCGAAGCAGGAAATTGTCGCGGCTGACATCGCCGAGGAAACGAACTGCCTCCGTGGAATACTCTGCTTGTTGCGCATGGTTCGTTTGCTCCTTGCGGCACCCCACCGATCGGCTGAGCGCAGATAATAATGCAGCAAGCGTCCGCCAATCCCATTCTGAAATCAAGAAAGAGAATGGAGTCTAAGCGGGATGCTTCGCGGCGGCGGCTGAATCGGCTCCCATAGTTCATACCGAACAACCAAGTACACGCAGAGAAATCGGGCTCTCTTCAACGGGCCAGGGTGGTCAGGTGGGGGCCGCATAGCCCGAAAATTGCGCTTCCGAAAGGGCCTGGACTTTGGTACAGTATCTATCAAGCGGTGTCCCTCCGTGGTCGGTTTCTGATGCTACGAACTAATCTCGAAACGCCCCTCTTGACTGGCCCGTCAATCACCGCTGGGTCCCCATCTCGTTTTGTCCGCCTGACTTGCTCCGGAATTCTTGTCATCTCCTGCACCATTTTTGGCTTCTCGCAGTGTTACGCTCAGGATGTCGCTGAAGCTGCCCGTCAGGAGCAAGCCCGCAAAACAAGTCAGCAGAAGAAGGCAAAACACGTATACACGGATGAAGACTTGAAGCGCGCGCAAATCCTCACACCCGAAGATCGCGCCCAAGTGGAAGCCAGGAAGAATCAGCAACCGCTTCCTGCCGAGGACCAATCCCAGGATTCGGTGGATGCGCAGACCCTTCCTCCTGATGTTTCTCTCGGCGAAGTTGCTAGGCGTTACCGCAGACTGAGAGAGTCGCTCCGCTTGCAAGAGGCCGCGCAGTTCCATCTGCCTTTCGTGGACACTCCTGCGTTGGCAATACGCAAACCCTCAGTCGCCGTTGCGTCCGAGCCACCCGTGCTCGCGCCCCGCTCGTTCCCGGTAATGCCAGTTCGTCCGGTGATTTCGATTCCGAAGCCGCCGCGAGTCGAGCCTTTCCAGCCGCCAGTGAAACGCTCGCCGTTTGAGCGTCCGCGCGTTTTTATTTCAACTCCTTCGCACGCTGTGCCAGCGCACCCGCTCGCAAATCATGGGGCGCCTCCGCAAGCACCTGCGCTTGGCACAAGTGCCGCTCGTCCGTCGCCGATTCCCGTGAGCCCTTCGCAGCCTGCCGCCCCTGCGCCTGACTTTAGCGTGATGCCCTCGCCCTCGACAGCAGTTCGCGTGGCGCCAGCACCACCTGTTGCGCCTGTCGTTCGCACAACGCCTTTCGAGCAACCGGCCATCGGTTTGACACCTTCGCAGCCGACCGCCCCTGCGCCTGACCTTCGCGTGATGCCTTCGCCCTCGACAGCAGTTCGCGTGGCGCCGGCACCGCCTGTCGCGCCTGTCATTCGCACGACGCCTTCCGAGCAACCGGCCATCGGTTTGACACCTTCGCAGCCGACCGCCCCTGCGCCTGACCTTAGCCTGATGCCCTCGCCCTCGACCGCAGTTCGCGTGGCGCCAGCACCGCCTGTCGCGCCTGTCGTTCGCACAACGCCTTCCGAGCAACCGGCCATCGGTTTGACACCTTCGCAGCCGACCGCCCCTGCGCCTGACCTTCGCGTGATGCCTTCGCCCTCGACAGCAGTTCGCGTGATGCCCGTGCAGCCTGTCGCGCCTATCGTGCGAGAGACGCCGTCCAAGGCATCGACCATTAGCGTACAGCCTTCGCAGCCCGCCTCCCCGGCCGTGGACGTAACGCCTTCGCGCCCTTCGATTGTCGGCGCGGCAGCGTCGGCGAAACTGAATGTAGTAACCGTGAAGCCCGGAGATTCACTCTGGAAGCTTGCCCAGGAAAACCTTGGCAAGGGTCTTCGCTGGCATGATCTGCTGGCTGTCAATCCCGGCATCGTTGACGCCAGCCATATCGTGGCAGGCTCCCAGATTTTCCTGCCCGCAATAGCCTCCCGTTTCCGTTCAGCCACGAGAATCATCGTTCAAAAGGGCGACACACTGACGGCAATCGCTTACGCCCAGTTTGGCCATGCGTCCTATTGGTCCTGCATCGCGGAGGCAAACCCGGCCATCCGCGACGCCAATGTCATCTACAAAGGCCAGTCGCTGCTCATCCCCGGCAGTTGCAAACCCTAGGGATTCATTAGGGCGCTCCTCATTCCGCAATCTAAATCTAAGATCTGAATTAGCTTCAGGATTTGGGAGCCCTTCCTGTTTTTGGAAGAGCAGTGTCAGGAATCACTCCATGTAGCCCTCTACGCTTCTGTAAGCTCTTGAATTCGTTGTGTTTCCTCAGGAATGTACTTTATCCAATTTCTGGCATGGTGATTGCGAAACCAACTTGGGGGGCAAATACCCTTTTGACAGACCGCCCTTATCCGTTGGGTTCAAAGGCCTCGAACCGTGCCCGCTTTAGGCTGGCTAGGTACGCGGTCAACAATCGAACCTTCGTAGCCCCAAGCCTTGATTGGCGCCTCGAAAAGTACAGTTCCACCTGGAGGAACAGAATGATGGCTGCTGAAATGAAGAGTTCATCGCTCGCTCGGAAAGTCTGCTCGCACTTCTTACTCTTGGTCATGCTCTTGGCAGGACTCTGCAGCACAACGACGGCGCAGTCTACCGCCGCATTGAATGGCACAGTGACGGACGCCACGGGGGCGGTCGTTCCAAACGCCAAGGTGACCGCGACAAATCAGGCGACGGGAATCGAATCGGCGACGCAAACCGACACGGCCGGCGCATATTTTTTCCCAACGCTGGCGATCGGCACCTATCGCGTTCAGGTCACGGCTGCCAGTTTTCAGACGGCTGTGATTTCGAACCTCAAGCTCGATGTGGCGACTACCGTCACCCAGAACGTTCAGCTAAAAGTTGGCGAGGCCACGGAGAGGGTCGTTATCATTGCCGAAGCTGCGCTTGTTGATACCACCACGACCGGCGTGGGACAGGTCATCAACGACAAGACCGTGCAGGAGATTCCGCTAAATGGCCGGCACTTCACGGACCTCAGTCTGCTGACAACCGGCACAGTTACGCCACCCGCCAACGGATTCCTGTCGGCCCCGCTTCGTGGCCAGGGTTCGTTCGGAATCAACACCGCAGGCCAGCGCGAAGATACGACTAATTGGCTGGTCAACGGCATCAACCTGAACGACAACGTGCAGAACCAGATTACCTTCCAGCCGCCGATTGACACGCTGGCGGAATATAAGATCGACAACTCAACCTTTCCGGCGCAGTACGGAAGGAATGCGGGCGCTATCGTTAACTTGGCCACATTGTCCGGCACAAATGAATATCATGGCGAGCTATTTGAGTTCTTCAGGAATAGCGCTCTGGACGCGAGGAACTTTTTCAATCCTATTTTGACTACCTCTGGCAGGTTCAATCCACAAGCTCCGTTCAAGCGCAACGATTTCGGCGCCAGTTTCGGCGGCCCCATCAAGAAAAACAAAGTATTCTTCTTTCTCGCCTACGAGGGACTCCGGCAACATCAAAGCCTTACCGTCGCATCCAGCAGGGTGCCCAGCCAGAACGAAAGAGCGGCCGTGACTTCTCCGGCTATTCAGAAAGTTGTTGCTCTTCTCCCTGCTGCCAATCTCGTTGGGACTGGCAATCCCGCGGACCCGGCTACGTTCAACGCTTTTACTGGCGGAACAGTTGCTAACGTCTCTCTCAATCAAGGGTCGGCCGACTTGGATGTGCAATTGTCGGACAAGGATCGCATCCACGGTTACTACGTTGTCCAAAAGGACCTCCGCCAGGAGCCAACCTCCGGGGGAGCGATCGCTTCGAACCTTCCCGGGTACGGAGACACTCGCGACGGCTTCCGGCACCTGATGACGCTCAGCGAGGATCACGTTTTTGGGCCCTCACTGACGAATACGGTCCGTCTAGGCTTCAACCGCATCCACCTGACGTTTACGCCCAATGCGCTGCTGGACCCGACGGCTTTCAACATCACCATGCCAGCGGGCGCTCCAGTAGCCTCGGGATTGCCGTTCTTCAACATTGGAAATGCCCTGGGCTTTGGTGGGCCAACAGGCGAGCCGCAGGGACGCGGCGACACAACAGCTGTTTTGAACGACGGATTGAGCTGGCTCAAGGGCCGTCATACCTTCGATTTCGGCGGCGAGATCCGCCGCGCGTACAACAACAATATCGCCTTTAACGTTGGAAGCTTCACTTTCAACGCCACGGGAGGGGCTGGCGGTCCGAGCGCCATGCAAAACTTCCTTAACGACGCTGCCTCCGCATTCACTGTCCAACTCGGCTCCGGGAACGACAAAATCCTGCAGCCGTCTTATGACGCATTTGCGCAGGACAGCTTCAAATGGAAGCCCAACTTCACTGTCAACATCGGCTTGAGATACGCCTGGAATTCTTCGCCTTCCGAGACTGCCAGCCATTTTACCCAGTTCGATCAGACAACCGGCGCATTGGTTCCAGCTGGTCAGCCGTATCATACGAACAACAAAAACTTCCAGCCTCGCGTGGGCTTCGCATGGGACCCTTTCAAGAATGGAAAGACCTCGGTTCGGGCCGCCTACGCCATAATGTCGCAGGACCCGACGACTAACATCGTGGTGGGTTTGAGCGGTAACCCGCCCTTCGCTATTCCTATCTCTGCTAGTTCAGGGGTTATCACTGTTGAGAATCCAGGAGCCTCGCTTGCGGGAACGAGCCTGGGTCCGGCCGCGATCAATCCCAATTTCAATGACATGTATGCTCAGGACTGGAACCTTACCATCGACCGCCAGGTGACTCCGAGCACGGGCCTGAGCGTGGCTTACGTTGGATTGAAGGGCACGCACCTTCAGCTGAATCAGAACATCAATCAGCCCTTGGTTACCAACGGCATCTATGGTTCCACGCGGCCCTTCCCGACGCTTCCGGCCACGAGTCCCATATTGCCGTCACAGTGCACGGCTCCGCATCCGGCTTGCACTCTCGGCACCATCAACCAGGTGAATAGCAACGGAAACTCGAACTACAACGCGCTGTGGGTCACTCTCAACAAGCATTTCTCCCGCGGGTTGCAGTTCCTGACCTCCTACACCTATTCGAAGTCGCTCGATTACAATTCTTTGTCTAGTAACGAAACGTACATCCTGCAAAATGCATATAACCCGCGCGGGGATTACGGTCCGTCTGAGTTCGATGTCCGGCACCGCTTCGTCCTGAGCGGGTTTTACCAGTTGCCGTTCAAAGCGAACCGCCTTGTGGGTGGATGGGAGGTCGGTACGGTCGTCCAGGCGCAGACCGGGAACCCACTAAATCCAACCATGTCAATCAACCCGGGTGTCAGCCTAACCGTTCGCCCGAACGTTACCGGGCCCGTCAAGACCACGGGAGATCCCGCGGATTGGTTCGGGCCGTTGGCGACAACTACAACGCCGGCGTTTTTTGCCTCGGAGTTCTCATCCCCTTGCGCTGTTGGCACCACGGGGACCTGCCATCCCGGCAATCTGGGGCGGGACTCGGTGACTGGGCCGAGCTTCGTCAACACCGACTTCTCTGTCATCAAGAACACCAAGCTGACGGAGAAGGTAAACCTGCAATTCCGAGGAGAGTTGTTCGACGTTTTCAATCATCCTAACTTTGGAAACCCGGGGCTCACATTCAGTCCCACAAGCACAACCTTTGGCGTGATTACCAGCACGCGATTCCCAACCGGCGACTTTGGCTCAGCGCGTCAAATTCAGTTCGCCTTAAAGCTCAAATTCTAAAAACTGATCAACCTAAATTACATTTGAGGGCGGGCTTCGGCTCGCCCTCTTTTTTTCTACTGCTGAACGTTGCGGATTTCTCGCCTACCCTCTCAAATTGCGGTTTTCGGATACAATAGAGGACGGGATTGAGAACTTTTTGTGAGGCCCAGGTGATTCACGCGAACGTCTTTCATAACGACGAACTGCTGCCCATCGAGAAAGTGCGGCTTTCTCCCGGGCAGGCGGGGCTGATCTGCGGATGGGGCATTTTCACCACTCTGCGCATCTCGCGCGGCGAGGCCTTTGCCTACGAGCGCCACTGGCGCCGGCTGGAAAAGGACGCCGGAATCACCCGTCTGCCGATGCCCTACACCGCGGCCAAGGTTCGCGTCCATCTTCACGAAGTCATTCGCGCGAACAAAGTGACGGAAGGCTGCGCACGCGTTTATCTGGTTTACAACACCGTCGGTTTCTGGCAGAGCGACGAAAAACACCCACAAGTGGATTTGATCATTTACAGCGCCGGCCTCCCCGAGCATCGCGACACCGTTCGCCTGGCCCTCCGAGAACAGGGCCGCCACGCCGCATCGCCCATGTCCGGCGTGAAGAGTATCTCCTGGTTGAACAATGTCTGGGCCGTGGCGGAAGCTGTCAAGGAAGGTTTTGACGAGGTCGTCATGCTCAACGAGCGCGGCGAAGTTGCGGAATGCACTTCGGCAAACATATTTGCCGTCAAGAACGAGAAGATTCTCACGCCGCCGCTGAACTCCGGCTGCCTGGAAGGCGTCACCCGCGGTATCCTCATGGAAATCGCGCCGGAAGCTGGCGTTTCTGTCGTAGAGCAGGCGCTTCGCCCCGAAGACCTTTACTCCGCCGATGAAGTTTTCATCTCTTCGACCAACCGGAATCTCATCAGCGTGGGCGAAATCGCGGGCAACAAACTGCACGCTCCCGGACCTGTTTGCGAACGCTTGAACGATCTTTTCGACGCCTACGTCGCTGAGTACGTCTCGCGCCGGCTGGCCTCGGCCGCGCGATAATTTTCGACATGGCCCTTCACCAATGATTCGGCGAATTCAGCTCTAGATGTCCAGCGATACAAATCTGACTGCCATTCGTACAGCGGCGCCCCCAGACACAGGCGACAAAACCGTCTTCAAGATTCTTCTCACCATCAGTTTCTGCCACCTTTTGAACGACACGCTGCAATCGCTGATTCCAGCGATCTATCCGCTTATCAAGAACTCCTTCCATCTTGACTTTGGACAGGTGGGCTTGATCGCCCTCACGCTGCAAGTGACCGCTTCCATTCTCCAGCCGCTTGTCGGCCTTTACACGGACCGCCGCCCTCAACCGTATTCCCTTGCGGTGGGCATGGGCGTTAGCCTGGCCGGGCTGCTGGCTTTGGCGCTGGCCCCCAGCTACGCGACTGTTCTGGCGGCTGCGGCGCTGATGGGCATTGGTTCGGCCGTCTTCCACCCTGAATCCTCACGGGTGGCGCGCATGGCCTCCGGCGGGCAGCACGGCATGGCGCAATCGCTTTTCCAGGTGGGCGGCAACGCGGGTTCCGCGCTCGGGCCGCTGCTCGCCGCCTTTGTACTGACCAAGGGACAATCGAGTCTCGCGTGGTTTTCGTTTCTGGCTTTCTTCGGGATTGTGCTGCTCGCCAACGTCGGCACCTGGACGAAGCATCACAAATCCTATTCCACAAAAACGATCAAGCTCGATTCCGCGCACGTTGCTGCCGGGTCTCTTGTGCATCCTCACGTGGAATTGCCGGCTGGCAAGATCGCGATCTCTCTCGGGATTCTCGTGGCCCTGATGTTCTCGAAATTTTTCTACCTGGCCAGCCTCATGAGCTATTACACGTTTTATCTGATGAGCAAATTCCACGTGTCCCTGCAGAGCGCTCAGCTCCACCTATTCGTTTTTCTCGGCGCCGTCGCCGCGGGCACCATCGTTGGCGGCCCTGTGGGCGACAGGATCGGCCGCAAATACGTCATCTGGGTTTCCATTCTTGGAGTTCTGCCCTTCACTTTACTGCTGCCCTATTCCAATCTTCTCTGGACGACGGTTCTCAGCGTCATCATCGGCTTGATTCTGGCGTCCGCCTTCTCCGCCATCCTTGTGTACGCCCAGGAACTGATGCCTGGGCGTATCGGGGCCGTCTCCGGCCTGTTCTTCGGCTTCGCCTTCGGCATGGGCGGCATCGGCGCGGCCCTGCTCGGCAAACTTGTGGATCTAACCAGCCTGAATTTTGTCTACTACCTCTGCTCGTACCTGCCCGCGATCGGCATCCTCACCGCGTTCTTGCCGAACCTAGAACCTGGCAAGAACAAGCCGGGCACCCCGCTGAAGGCGACCGCATAACATTAGGCGCGGCCTTCCCGCACTAGACCGCTCTCCAGTCTCCGCGTGCTACAATTTGCACACTGGGACGTACCCATGCCCGACAGCGTACCTCTAGCCGGTGAAGCCGTTCTCGAAGTCGTCTCCCCGGACGGCGCGCGCCGCTTTGCACGCATCACGCAAACCCCTTTCATGATCGGCCGCGGAGCCGAAACCGGCAACCATTTGCAGCTCTCCGATCGCCGCATCTCCCGCAACTGCGGCGCGGTGGTCATTGAAGCCAATCGTTACTACATCGAGGATCGCGGCCAGCGCCGTGGACTCTTTGTGAACGGGGAAAAAGTGGAGAGCCGCGCGCTGCAGGACGGCGACTCCATTACCTTCGGCCTCGACGACTCTTACGAAATCGTCTTCCGCTCTTCGAAGAGTTCGGACGAAGATTCCCTTCCGCAGCTTCTCACGCGGATGGAGCACATCACCAGCTCGGAGCCCACGGGCGGCGGTCTGATCAAGCTCAAACGCTTGCTGGAGGCGACATCTCTCCTGCATTCGCAACTCCCGCTCGACGTAGTGCTCGGTCACATGCTCGACCATGCTGTTTCCGTCACTGACGCGGATCGCGGTTTGCTCCTCGAAGCCGACGCCGGCGGCGCGCTTAAGGTGAAACTCGCGCGGCGCAGCGGCGGACTTCGCCTGCCTCCCGAAAGCCTCACGCCCAGCCAGACCGCCATTCAACTCGCCCTGAAGCAGCAGTCTCCGGTCATCACCGAAGACCTCGCCCAAGCCGACGTGGATTTGCAAGCCGCGCAGAGCATCGTGGCGCAGCGGCTGCGCGCCGTGGTAGTGATTCCCCTTTTCGCCATGACCCGCGCGAACACCCAGGAATCCATGGTCAATATCAAGCGAGGAGATTTCCTCGGCGTTCTCTACCTGGATTCGCGCCGCCCTGCCGCCTTCTCCAAGCTCGACCGCCAGATCCTGGACGCGCTGGCCGCCGATGCCGCGAGCATTCTGGACAATGCCCGCCTCGTCGAACGCGAGCGCGAACGCCAGCGCCTCGAACAGGAAATCAATATCGCCCGCGACATCCAGCAGGCGCTGCTCCCGCGCGACTTCCGTGAATACCCGCACCTCGCTGTCACCGGATTCAATCTTCCCTGCTTGTCTGTCGGGGGAGATTATTTTGATGTTTTTCCTCTCGGCGAAGGCCGCACCGCGTTTCTCATCGCCGACGTTTCCGGCAAAGGGCTCGGCGCCGCGCTCCTCACCACCATGCTTCAGGGCGCGCTCTCCGGGATGACACTTGGCACTGATCCCGCTCGCCTCTTCAATCATGTGAATCGCTTCCTTTGCGGTCATTCGGAAGTCGGCCGCTACGCAACGATGTTTTTCGGCGTTCTCGATGAGGAAGGCCATCTCGAGTTCATCAACGCTGGCCATCCTTCACCCATTCTCATCCGCCGGGGCACGGCCGAAGAGGCCTTCACCGAGGGCTCTTATCCTGTTGGACTCGTTCCGGAAGCCGAATACACCGCCGTTTGCCTGAAGCTGGAACCGGGTGACACCCTGGTGCTCTTCAGCGACGGCGTTACCGAAGCTGTGGATCCGGACGAACAGATGTTCGGCATCGCACGCCTCAAGGAACTCCTCACCGGCCAGCTCGAATGTCCCCTCGAACAGCTCCAAAAATGCGTGTTGGAGGCCGTCGAGAATTTCTCCCGCGGAGCTCATCAGGCTGACGATCTCACGCTCCTGATCGTCCGCTACCGCGCTACCGCCGCCACCGCGGACACGGATGTGCCGGAATCCTCGTCATCCTCCGCCTCGGCTTCCGCTGCTTCTGCCTCCGCGGCGACGCCGGGCTCTTCGCCCTCCGGCCAAATACAAGTGTGATCAGCTGGATTTCTTCCGAATTGCGTTCGAATTGAAAAAATAAGGGCGAATGCCGTAGATGCCGGCATTCGCCCTGTCTCGAACTCGGGAATTTTCTTTCGAACCTCGCCGAACAGTCGGCTCAGAGTTTTGGCGGTTTCAGTCCGGCATCCGGCTTACGCGCCGAGATCCTTCAGATCGTCCTTGGCCTGTTGCTCGGCGTTCTTGGTTGCTCCCTTGGCGTCCGCGCTGGGATTCAGCTCATGAATCGCTTTGTTCAGGCTCTGGGCCTTGTCACCGATGGAGCCCTTGCAGCCGGAAAGGTCCGTATTGGTCTGCACGCCGGTCACCTTAGCGCGCAGGCAGTTAAACTCCACACCAAGATTGTGGCTCGCGTGGAGTGAGGCAAGGCATTCGTTGAGCGCCACAAAAGGCGCGCATGCATCGGTAGCGCTGGCATTGGCGGGCAAAATCCCCTGCGCCTGCAGTTTCGGCGTCAGTTTCTTTTCGATGTCGCTGCGGCTGCCATTTGAATTGCGGGAAGTCTTGTCTTTCTTCACCCACTTAATGGGATTGAGGGAACGCGAACTGTGCGAATCGGATGACCTCGAACTTCCCTGCGCTGCGGTGGAAGCGCCGGCGCCCGCGGGGCCCTGCGCCGACGCACGGTCCGCGCCCATAGTCAGGAAAAGCGAAACACTCAGAATCAGAACTGCCCCAATCAAGTTTGATCTCTTCATCGTTACTCCTCAGTGGAAGATCCTCGGGTCGAGGCTGGGAGATGCGGCCTCACCCCCCAGTAGGCCACACCGATAGACGCGCGCGTGCTTTCGAAACAGCGGTACTCCTCCAATCAGTCACACTGGCCATTCGAACAGGTGTGCGGCCTACGGAGAATTTCGCCCGGCAGCTTCGGAACGCCTGGCGGATTTGAAGGTCAATCCGCTGGAGGATGGTTCAAGATTTCATCTTGAGAAACAGCCCGTAGATAGCCAAACCAGCGCCGCCAAAGAAAAGCAGTGGCGTGCCGAATTGAGTGACGAGGGGAAGCACGGGCGCCGGAAGTGGAATCACGATCGGCTTGCCATAGCCCGCGGCGAAATAGTGAATGACCCCCGCGAGCAGCATGTAAAGAAGGCCTCGGCGAATCTGGTGCCGCCCGTCCGGTCCTTTGCGTTGAGACAGTTGCACCTGCGGAACTGCCTCGCGGCAAAAGGGGCAGCGCGCCAGATGCGCGCCTATGGGCTTGCCGCAAAACACACAAGGACGCTTGTCCGCGTCCGGTTTTCCAAAAGTGCTCATTCCGTGGCCGATGGCCTCTTCCTAAGGCTAGATTCGAGGTAATCGAATCGTCAAGCGAGATCATTCCGAAGAGTAAAGCAATGATTCGAAACGCACGTTAAGCATTTGGACATGACTCCCCGCCGGGAGGATCACCGAAGCTCTCGGATTGATGACCACATTGTGAACGGCCAAGTGAAGGCCGCTACAGTTCGCGGAGCGCGTGCGAGATCGGAAGGCTCGCAGCGCGAATCGCCGGAGCCAGCCCTCCCAGAACACCCATGAAAAGCGCGAAGATGACGCCTTTGATGAGCAGTTCCGTGGTGATCTTGAACGCGAAGGCCATGTGGGAAAAGGTTTGCAGGTTCATCGCGCCGGTCGTGAGCCCGTTCAGCGGAAGTACCGCGATGCAACCGATCAATCCGCCCACAAATGAAATCAGCAGCGCTTCAATCACAAACGAAAAAACAACCGACGGCCCGCCAAATCCCAGCGCGCGCATCGTAGCGATCTCCCGGCCACGTTCGGAAACCGCGGAATACATGGTGTTCAGCGCCCCAAAAACGGCGCCAATCGCCATGATGCCGGCGACCAGTCCTCCGAGCACGGTGATTAGCGTCGTCAGCCGCGTGGACTGCTTCGAGTAGTAGTCAATCTCCCGCGAAACATCCACATTGAGCCGCGGATCTGCTGTGACCGAGTCTTTGAGCTGTTGCAGCGAATCCGGCGACGTCAGGTGCACCGTGACCGATTGGAAAAAAGTGTCCGGCCGGTTGTAAGCGGGCCCCAGTAAATGCCCGTCGCACCAGATTTCTGAATCAAACGCGCTTCCGCCCGCGTCGAAGACTCCCACCACCTGCCACTTCAGGCTCCCCAGGCCGATGGTATTCCCGACCGTAAGGCCTTCGTACGAAATATTCGCATTCTTCCCGACGACGAGTTCGGTAAGGCCGGGGTGGAACATACGGCCTTCGACGATTTTGACGTTTTTGCGAATCTCCAGAACATTCTTGGATACGCCGCGAAGCTGCACGTTGGCGTCCGTGCCCGTAGATTTCAGCGGAATTGGCGCTACCAATACGACCTCCGCGGTCACCAGGGGCCCATCGGCGCCGCGCGCGATTCCCGGGGCATCCTGGAGGATTTTCACCGTATCAATCGTCACTCCTCCGGTCATCTCCGAAGTCGCCCCGGCCCGCATGATCATGGCGTTATCTACGGAACCAGACGAAACCAGGGTCGCCCGGAATCCTCGCGCCAGCGACAGCATGGCGACAAAGACGCCAACAGTGCCCGCAATGCCAAGAACGGCCACGATGGCCGAAGTCCAGCGCGCTTTGACGCTTCGCAAATTGTAGACGACCGGGATGGCCACTTCAGACCCTCCTCAGCGCGTCAACCACGCGCAATCTCATGGCTCCGATACCCGGCAGCAATCCGCTGGCAGCGCCAACCAGCAGGGCAAACCCGAGGCCAAACGACAACACGGCGGCAGACAAAAGCAACGGAGGCAGCAATCCGTTGAGGGCTGCGCCAACAACGGGTATTGCCAGCATCGCCAAGCCCAATCCGATTAGTCCCCCGATCAGCGCAATCACCAGCGACTCAGCCAGCACAAAAAAGAGCACGAAGCGATCCGTAAATCCAATCGCCTTCAGCACCGCGAGTTCGCTGGTTCGTTCGCGGACGGAAATGGCCATGGTGTTTCCGGTTACCAGGAGCAAAGTGAAAAAGACCACTCCGCCGATGGTCAGTATCAGGAACTCGATGTTTCCCAGCTGTTTGGCAAAACCTGCCTGAAAAGCGGATTCGGTTTCCGTCTTGGTTTCCGTGGAAGAATTCGCAAATCCCGTGTCGATTGCTTTGGCCACGCGCACGGCGTCGTCCGGGTTTTCCAGTTTCAGAACGTACCACCCGATCGAGCCTTTTATCGTCGAAGGAATATTTTCGTCAAAGTATTTCCACTGCAGCCAGAACTGACTCTCGTCGCCGCCCGGGTGGTCATTCGTGTAGATGGCATCCAGATTGAACTCCCAAGTCTTGGTAGGACCATAGAGAGCGTTTTTCAGCGGTATGCGATCGCCAATCTTCCATCCAAAGCGCTTCGCGAGTCCGGCTCCGACGACTGCGCCCTGCCGGTCGTTTACAAAGTTCTTCCACTGATCGTCGGGAACTTTCATCTCCGTCATGACCTGCCGCTGATTCTCAACGTCAATGACGAACTGCGGGAAGAAGTTCTTCTCATCCTGATAAACGCCGCCGAACCAATTGTTGTGAGTCACGGCCTTGACGCCCGGGATGGCCAGAATCTTGTCGCGATACGCAAGCGGAATGACCTGAATCAGGCCCGCGCGGTTGATAATCACCAGTCGGTCCGCACCGGCCAGTTCTGTTCCGCGGCTGAAGGCACCCTTCACCACCGCCAGAAACGTGAAAAGAAACAGCGCCACCGCAAACGAGCCGATCGTCAGAATCAGGCGGGCTTTTTTGCGAAGAAGATTGGCGAATATCAATCGGCTGAATTTCATGCTGCACCTCCCGCCATGACCGGCTGCTTGGATCTTCCGCCTTCAATGAGCACGCCCTTCTCCAGATGCAATGTCGTGTGTGCGCGCGCCGCCACCACTGGGTCGTGCGTGACCATCAAGATCGTCTTGTTGTACTTCCCCACCAGTTCATCAATCAACTTCATGATTTCGTCCGCGCTCTTGCGGTCTAGGTCACCTGTCGGCTCGTCGCACAGCAAAAAAGTCGGGTCGGACACGATCGCTCGCGCAATCGTCACGCGCTGCTCTTGCCCGCCGGAGAGCTGCCTCGGATAGTGGTTCATGCGGTCGGAAAGGCCCACGACGCCCAGCGCGGTCTCCACATGCTTGCGGCGCTCGGACTTGGACAGCTTCGTCAGCAGCAGCGGCAGCTCGACGTTTTGAAACGCGGTCAGCACCGGAATCAGGTTATACATCTGAAAGATGAAACCAACGTGGCGTGCGCGCCAGTGCGTCAGCTTGCTCGCGGACATGCTGGTCACTTCATCGCCGTCCACCGTAATGCTTCCCGCCGAAGGCACGTCCAGCCCGCCGAGAAGATTGAGCAAGGTAGTCTTGCCGGAGCCGCTCGGGCCCATAAACGCGACAAAGTCGCCCTTGTCCACGTCGAGATTGAGCCCTTGCAATACCTGGATCTGTTCGCCGCCGCGGCTGTACGTCTTGTTCAGTCCCCGTACTTTGATCAGGCTCGACGAATCACCGCGACCATCCACACGAATCATGAGTAGCTCCTATTGCCGGATTTCAACCTTATCGCCGTCACGCAAATTCTCGGGGCCCTTTACCACCAGCGAATCGCCGGGAGTTACTCCCGCCAGAATCGCCACGTCCGTCCCGCGATCCATCCCCACGCTAACCGCGCGCCGCTCGACTTTTCCGTCTTTCACGCGAAACACAAACGACGCGCCGCCATCCGTTCGAATCGCACCCTTCGGAACGTATGCCTGGGCCTCGGGACCTTTTGTGGGTGTCACTTGCGCCGGCCCTTCGAAGCTTACTTTCACGCCCATGTCCGGAAGAATGAAATTGTATTTCTCGAGGTTCGGAATCGAGATGCGCACTTTCACGGTAGCTTTCTGCCGGTCCGCAGAAGGAATGACCGTGCGAACTTTTGAAGGAATCTCCCGGTCGGGATAAGCATCGAGCACGGCTTTAACGTCTTGCCCCGGTTCAACGCGGGCGATGTAAGACTCGTTGACGTCCACCTCAAATTCGTTCGAATGCATGTCCACGATCGTGGCGATGCCCGTTCGCGTAAAACCGCCGCCGGCGGAGTTTGGCGAAACCATCTCGCCGACTTGCGCGTCCTTGGAAACGACGATGCCGGCGAAGGGAGCGCGGATGATGCAATTATCCACGGCCTGCTGGGCGACGCCGATACGGGATTCAGCCGCAGCCACTTGCTGCCTGGCGAGCTCGATTTTGGCTTTCAGGCTGTCTGCCGCCATTGTGGCGCTGTCCACGGCTTGTTGGGTTTGCACACCGGCTCGCAGCAGTTCCTCGGCTCGGCGCAGCTCAATCTGAGCGTTCTTCAACTGCACTTCAAAGTCAGCGATGCCCGCCTGCGCGGAATTGCGATCGGCTTTGGCGGAGTCGAGAGAGCGCTTGACGTCGGAATCATCCAGCGTGGCGAGGAGTTGTCCCTCCGCGACGCGCGTGCCTTCGTCAAAAAAGACTGCGGTGACTCTGCCCGTGATCTTGGCAGCGATGGTGGCGCGCCGGCGCGGCGTCACATAGCCGCTGGCGTTCAGAAGCGTCTGCCGCCCTCCGGCGTCTGCTTTCGCCGCGGCCGCCACCTCAACGACGGGCTTTTGGATTCGAAAGGCATACGCCGCTGCCACGATGCCGGCGAATATAAGCACAGGTATCGCCGCATACATTGCTCGTTTGCCCAGGCCGGATCCCTTGCGCTGGCCTTCCCCGATGCGCAGCGATCCGAGGTCGTGTTTTGGAGAAATCGTTGGAGTCGCCATCAGCGCCCCTGTTCCTTCCGATTGATAGTCTTCACTTTACCTTACGGATTGAAGCCTCTAAAAATTACAGATGTCGGAGGCTTGTCTGGGGTCACACACATTCTATCGCGGAGAGGTCAATTTAGGGGAATACTATGACGGTCCTTTGGGCTGCGTCGAGCGGGCCCGGGACCCGACTGACGCCAAATCGATGAACCCCGCTTAGATGCTGCCCGAACGATCTCGGATACGCGAAATCATGTTGTCGCGCAAACTTTCGATTACCCCAAAATTCATCCTTGACAGTCTGGCTGGCAAGTCTTATTAAGGAGGTTCTGCGGGAACATTCCCTACCTTACTCTCCCGCAGGTGGGGGCCCGGCATGAATCCTACCCGTCGTGATTTTCTGAAGATAACGACCGTTGGCGGAGCTGCAGCCGCGGTGTTTGGCTTCGATTTGAAGCCCGCCTACGCGCAACTTCGTACATTAAAGATCGCACGCGCCAACGAGACACGTTCGACTTGCCCTTATTGCTCGGTGAGCTGCGGCGTGATTATTTACACCATCGGCGACCGCGCCAAAAACGTTACCGCCCAGGTGGTCCACGTCGAGGGCGACCCCGATCATCCGATCAATCGCGGCACGCTCTGTCCGAAGGGTGCTTCTCTCCAACAGGACATTTTGAACGAACGGCGGCTGCTGAGGCCGCAGGTGCGCCGCCCCGGTGGCACGGATTGGGAGGATATTTCCTGGGATGATGCCCTGAATGAAATCGCCGCGAAAGTGAAGAAGACTCGCGACGATTCATTTATCGAGAAGGACGCCGCGGGCCACACCGTCAACCGCTGCGAGTCCATTGCCTGGGCCGGCGGCTGCACGGACACCAATGAGTTCAACTATCTGGTCGTGAAATCCATGCGCGCCCTGGGGGTCGTGCACCTGGAAAACCAGGCCAGAGTTTGACACGGCCCCACGGTCTCAAGTTTGGGACCAACGTTTGGCCGGGGCGCAATGACCAATGGCTGGGTGGACATCAAGAACACCGACATGATGCTCATCATGGGCGGTAATCCAGCCGAGAATCATCCCTGCGGCTTCAAGTGGGCCATCGAAGCAAAACGCATTCGCAACGCGAAGATGATCGTCGTGGATCCGCGGTTCACGCGCACTGCTTCGGTTGCGGACCATTTTTGCCAGTTGCGCGCCGGGACCGATATCGCGTTTCTCGGCGGACTGATTCGTTATGCGCTCGAGAACAATCGGATCGCCAAAGACTATCTCCTCAACTATACAAATGCGGCGTTCATCGTAAGGGATGGGTTCAAGCTCCCGGAGGACGAAGGAGTGTTTTCCGGGTTCGACGCGGCGAAATCCAGCTACGACCGGTCAAGCTGGAACTACGCTGGAACATTGCCGGCGCCGGGTCCACCGCCGGCAGCTAAACCGGGCCAGCCTCCCGCGTCCCCGGCGTTGCCGCCGATGCCCGAAAAAATTGAACACGACCTCACTCTGCAGAATCCCAATTGTGTGTATCAGCTGCTGAAGAAGCACTACTCCCGCTACACACCCGAGATGGTCGAGCGCGTTACCGGCGTTCCAAAGGAGCAGTTTCTGAAGGCCGCTGATCTCTTCACCTCCATACGCAAGGACGGTGACATCCGGAAAGCGGCAACCATCATCTACGCGGTGGGCTGGACTCAGCATGCGTCTGGAACCCAGACGATCCGCACGGCAGCGATGTTGCAATTGCTGATGGGCAACATTGGCCGGGCAGGCGGCGGCGTGAATGCTTTGCGCGGCCATTCCAACATTCAGGGCGCAACGGACATGGCCGGAATTTTCGACAACCTTCCCGGTTATTTGAAAGTGCCAGTCCCTGCGGACGGAGATTTTGCAGGCTGGCTGAAGCGAATCACTCCGAAGACGGCCAAGCCGGCGCAGTGGGACTCGTTCAACTACTGGAGTAACACGCCGAAATTCGCCGTGAGCTTCCTCAAGGCTATGTACGGAGACGCCGCCACAAAACAGAACGACTGGGCGTTCGACTATTTGCCCAAGGTAGACCGCAACTACTCGTGGGTGCAGCTCTGGGACAACATGTACAACGGGGTCGTCAAAGGAATGCTCACCTTTGGCATGAACGGCGTGGCCATCGGTCCGGATACGAAGAAAAACATCAATGCCTTGAAGAAAGCGGACTGGCTGGTCGTCGGCGAAATTTATCCCGACGAAACAAGCGAATTTTGGAAGTCGCCCGGGATCACCCCCGATGAAATGAAGCAAATTCAGACGACCGTCTACCGTTTGCCGTGCGCGGGCTTTGCCGAAAAGGACGGTTCCTTCACAAACTCGGCGCGTTGGCTGCAGTGGAAAAGTGCAGCCCTGCCCATGCCGGGAGACTGCCGGCTGGATCAGGCCATCGTGGCGCAGATTTTCCTAAAGATTCGCGATCTTTACAAAAAGGATGGCGGAAAATTCGCCGATCCGATTCTGAAGCTGACCTGGAACTACACCGATCCTTCAAATCCTTCGCTCGCCGAAGTGCTGAAAGAAATCAATGGCAAGACTTTGGTGGACACCGAAGATCCCGCGACGAAAGTTCAGCTAAAGGCTGGGCAACAGGTGCCAGGCTTTGCCTGGCTCAAAGACGACGGCAGCACCTCCTGTGGAAACTGGATTTATTCCGGGTCCTATACGGAAGCAGGCAACCTGACGATGCGGCGCGACGCTGGCGATCCATCGGGGCTGGGGATTCACCAAAACTGGGCGTGGTCATGGCCGGCGAATCGCCGCGTTCTTTACAACCGCGCTTCGTGCGACCTCAATGGCAAGCCCTGGGATTCTTCGCGGCGCCAGGTATGGTGGAACGACGCGCAGCAAAAATGGGTTGGAAACGACGTGCCGGACTTCAAGGCGGATTCCAAACCGGCCGACCACATGGGGCCCTTCATCATGAATCCGGAAGGGGTGGGACGCATCTTTGCTCCGCTCGGCGCCCTGGCGGACGGACCTTTTCCCACGCATTACGAGCCGACAGAAAGCCCGGTCGAAAACCTGCTGCACCCCAAGCAGACGCACAACCCCATAGCCAAAGTGTTCAAATCGCCCGAAGACAGCTATGGCTCGGTCAAGGATGGTTACACCGTGGTGTGCACGACGTACCGGCTGACCGAGCACTATCACTATTGGACGAAGAACAATCCGATGAACGTGCAGCTTGTGCCCGAGCCGTTCATTGAGATTGCCGCAGAAATGGCTGATGAAATGGGAATCCGCGGCGGGGAGACGCTCAGAGTCACCAGCGCGCGTGGACATTACATCGCAAAAGCGATGGTCACGAAACGCATCAAGGCCATGATGATCGACGGCAAAAAAATCTATCAGATTGGCATTCCTATTCACTGGGGTTACCGCGGAATTGCTGAGGATGAAGGTAAGACCGCCAAGACTCCTGCGAATTCGCTCTCTCCATCCGTAATTGATCCCAATGCCTACACGCCGGAATTCAAGGGATTCCTCGTGAAGGTTGAGAAAGCGTAGGGGATGCCATGAGCCAGGCCACACTACGCGTTCAAAAAATCTCCGGACACGCCGGAAGCGTTCCCGGTGAAGACACGCAGCGCGAATATACCGTCTGCAAACTCATTGACACCACGACTTGCATCGGTTGCAAAGCGTGCGAAGTCGCCTGCATGGAGTGGAACGACCTTCCTTTCGGCGAAACGGTTTTCGGCAACAGCTACCAGACCATGCCGGAAACGCGTTGGAATTACTGGAACCTGATCCTCTTCAACGAACATGTCCGCGAAGAAGACGGTTCGCTGATGTGGCTCATGCGCAAGAACCAGTGCATGCACTGCGCGGAGCCGGGCTGCCTCGCGGCGTGCCCCGCCGACGGCGCCATCATTCAGTACACCAATGGCATCGTGGATTTCCAGCAAGCCAATTGCATCGGCTGCGGCTATTGCATCACGGGATGTCCGTTCGACATTCCGAAGATGAACCCCAAGAACAATCGCGTCTTTAAGTGCACGCTCTGCACCGATCGCGTCAGCGAAGGCCTGGAACCTGCCTGCATCAAGTCCTGTCCAACCGGCTGCCTGCACTTCGGAAGCAAGGAAGACATGCTGGACCTCGCCGGCAAGCGCGCCAAGCAGCTGCGCGATCATTCGAACTTCCCTCACGCCGGCGTTTACGATCCGCCGGGCGTCGGCGGCACCGGCGTAATTTACGTTTTGCATGATGCTTCAAAGCCGGAAATCTACGGCGGCCTTCCAAGAGATCCGCACGTTCCCTGGACGGTGAAACTCTGGAAAGGTCCGCTGAAGTGGCTCGGCAACGTCGCCATGGTCGGCGGATTGATCGGCCTCTTCGTCCACTACCTGCGATTCGGCCCCAAAGCCCGCGAGGATGAGGACATCAATCCGGGAGGAGCAAAATCGTGAGCACTTCCGAACAAATCATTCCTCACGGACACGTCCTCCGCTACGCGTTGAAAGAAAGATTGACGCACTGGGTGGCGGCAGGCGCGTACATTTATTTGCTCATGACCGGGCTGGCCTTCTGGTCCCCGTGGCTCTTCTGGGTCGCCGTGATTCTTGGCGGCGCGCCGGTTTCCCGCATGCTGCATCCCTGGGCAGGACTGATTTTTTTCGCGGCGGTTTGGAATATGTACGTCATGTGGGCCCCGCAGATGAAGCACACCGACGTGGACAGAGCGTGGTGGAAAGCGGTTCGCTACTACAGCACGAATCAAGACGACAAGATGCCGCCCGCCGGCCGCTACAACGCCGGGCAGAAATTCCTTTTCTGGGGATTTTTCTGGAGCACCGTGGCGTTGCTGGCGAGCGGACTGGTGCTGTGGTTCCCAACCTACATTCCGTGGAATCTTCGCTTCCTGCGCTACATTTCCGTGCTCGTTCATCCCGCGGCGGCGCTCTTCACCATTGGCTTGTTCCTGATCCACATCTACATGGGCGTGTTCGCGGAGCGCGGCGCGTTTGGCTCGGTCATTCGTGGAGATGTTTCGATCGCCTTCGCCAAGCGCTATCACCCGGGCTGGTATAAAGAGATTGCCGACGAATCCTCCCCGCCGCGCAAATGACGACGACCTGGGCCGGGGGGATAGGTGGGTCCGGGTACGACGCGCGCATCCATCGCGCCGAGCGGCTTGCCGCCCAACACTCTTTCGCCATTGAATTTCTCGATTTCTACAAGCACATCGCCGCGTTTCAAAAAACGCTTCGCTCCAACATCGCGGCTACCGGCAATCTGAAGTCGAGCCGCTCCTCAGCCGATTTGCGGAGTCCGCTCGACCTCACCGTCCTTCTTCCCCACTTCCGCGGATTCCTGTCCACCATCGAACGGCGCGCTCCTGCCGCACTCGCGACTTCCGCTCATCAAATGTCCTTGCTCCCTTCGGATTCCTGGATCGCCGGCCTCGAAGCCTACTGGCAGCATGGCGGCAAGTACGACCAGCAAGTCGGTGCCTTCGCCCAATTCCTCGCTCGCGCGTTTCTCCAGCCCTATGCCGAGTTTCGCGTCTCGCAAGCCGTGAAAGCTCCCGTCGTAATGACGGTGAACACTTGCCCATTGTGCGGCGCCCGCCCGCTCCTGGGAGTGCTGCGCCCGGAAGGCGACGGCGGCAAACGCTTCCTCCTCTGCTCCTTCTGCTCGCAGGAATGGGAATTCCGCCGCATCCTCTGCCCCACCTGCGGCGAAGAAGCCGAAGCCAAACTCCCCGTCTACGTGGCCGAGCAACTGCCCCACATCCGCGTCGAAGCTTGCGACACTTGCAAATTCTTCATCCCCGGCATAGACCTAACCAAAGACGGCAACGCCATCCCCCTCGTAGACGATCTAGCCGCCATCCCCCTCACCCTCTGGGCCCACGAGCACGGCTACTCCCGCCTCCAGCCCAATCTCCTCGGCACCTAGCGCGATACAAAAAATCCGCAATCTTTAGTGGCGGGTCTTTACGACCCGTGCTTTTGCAGGTCCGGCGCCGGTTTGCGCCTGGGGCCTTTGACTTTTCCAACCCTCAGGCGGGCACACCTTCGACGATAGACTCGGGAACGCAGGTGGGAATAACGCGGCTCAACCGCCAGCCCGCAGCCGCAAACAGCTCGCGAAATTGTTTTTCCGTCCGCTCGCAGCCGCCAGGGAAAATCAGCATTTGAAGGTCCATGAATTTGCCCGGTGCGAAATCGTTGCCCGGCTGAATCACGTTGTCCACCACCAACAGCTTGCCGCCGGAATTCACTCCCTTTCGGCAGGCTTTCAGAATCTTGATGCACACATCATCCGGCCAGTCGTGAATGATATGTTTTATGATGTACGCGTCGGCGCCCGCGGGCACCGAAGCAAACATATCCCCGCCCGCGATCGTGCAGCGTTCCATCACCGGCTTCAGCGGTCCGTCCTTCGCGCCCGCCACCCACGTCCACGATGGATCGCATTTCACCGAACGAATAGGCATCGGCCACGGCTGGACCGTCAACCGTGGACAAATCGGTCATGCATTGATGGAAGAGTTGCCCTTCCTCGGGATGCTGCTCGAAGAATTGAAAAATGGGCATGCCATAAATCTTATCGAGAGCTTGCTTTCCAGTGCGTACGCAATAATCGAGATGGGACCAGCCGAGTCCGTGCCAATCTCTGCCGTGCATCATCGCGAATGTTCGCAAACTTGGATTCGCGTTTCTCCTTAAGACCGCGGAAAGCGGTGTTTCGGAAAACTTTCCACCGGCCCCTTCCGAAAGCACCCCCACACAAGCTGTCGCGCGCATCAACCGGTAGAGCGCCCGCGGGTCCACTCCAATCGGCGTTGCAAGCTCGTCAGCCGACTTTGGACCGTTCTCGACGAGATCGGGAATCCCGAGCTGCGCCAGGCAGGAAATCGCGCCGGTAACGAACACGCCATTCAACAATTGAAACATGCCAACATGCGCAGGCGGTGTCTGGCCCTTTGCAGGCGTCGCGGTCGTAGCGTTCATTTTGTCCACCAAGTTTTCGATTTAGGGTGCGGGAACTGCCGGAATTGTACACTTAAACCGTGCTTGCGAGCTTCCTCCCTCCACCTCCTGGCACTGGCAGCTCGTTCTGCTTTCTAGTTTCTACTCCCGCCACCAGTGAGCTCTACCCTTTTGTTTTCTTCGCCTTGCAAATCTTTTGAACAAACGATGTCAACTCGCGAAAACTGCCGGGGTGTGTAGGGACAATTCCGATTTTGGTTCGCCACGGCCCAGCCGAGCCGCTCACCCCAAATGGAAGCAGCCACTTTGGATTCGAGTTCCTGCTGCTTGCCAAGCGCACAGGGTTTGCGGCAAGCTACCCGGCATCTTCTGGAGGCTTCATGAGAAAACCACCGTTCGCGGCAACGATTTGGCTCGGCCTGTCTCTGGTGACGCACGCGCAATCGCCGGCACCAGCGCCTTCAGCCCTCACAGTGATCCGGGCGGGAACATTGATTGATGGGGTGAGCGAAGCGCCGCGGAAAAATCAGCTCATTTTTGTGCGCGGCGAGCGCATTGAAAAAGTCACCGAGGCTTCGGCGGCGATTCCGGCCGGAGCGAAAGTGATTGATCTTTCTGGTGCGACGGTGCTCCCGGGCCTGATCGATTCGCACACGCACATTTTCCTGTGGGGCGAGGATCCCGCCAAGGGCGGTTACGACGAGAATATATTGAAGGCGGGGATCGCGTTGCGCGCCGCGCGAGCGACTTACGCCGCGCGGCGCGCGCTCGAACAGGGTTTTACCACCATTCGGGATGTGGAAACCGAAGGCGCCGGCTACGGCGACATCGAGATCAAGCAAGCGATTGAAGAAGGGACGATTCCGGGCCCCAGAATTTTTGGGGCCACGCGAGCCATCTCGACGACCGGCGGCTACAACCTGGAAGGCTATGCGCCGGAACTGGACATGCCCAAGGGCGCGCAACTCGTGGACGGCCCGGTGGAAGCGCGCAAAGCAGCGCGCCAGCAACTGGAACACGGCGCGGACTGGATCAAGGTGTACATGACGCACCGCTCGTGGGTGGACAAAGAAGGAAAGCTGGTTTCGCAGCCGACGCTTACCGTCGAAGAACTGAAAGCCATCGTGGACGAAACGCACGGTTGGCAGAAAAAAGTGGCGTGCCATGCGTACAACGGCATCGGCTTGCAGCGGGCGCTGGATGGCGGCTGCGACTCGATCGAGCACGGCCTGGAAATTACCGATGAGCAGATCGCCCAGATGAAGCGACAAGGAACGTGGTATTGCCCGACGCTTTCACCCTACTACGACGATTGGGCGCCGGCCGACACGCCGGGCGGAAAGCGCGACCGCGCGCGCGCCGCGGTGCATGAAATCAGCTTCAAGAAGGCCATGCAGGCGCACTTGAAAATTGTTTTTGGAACAGATATGGGCGGCATTCCGTGGACCGAGCCGATCGCCCAGGAGTTCAAAAGGATGGTCTCCCTGGGAATGTCCCCAATGGACGCCATTCAATCGGCAACTTCGCGCGCAGCGGAGATGCTAGAAATGAAAGGCGAGATTGGAGCGCTTTCCGCGGGGGCCTATGCAGAGGTGATCGCGGTGGCTGCTGATCCCCTAAAGGATGTCGGCGAACTGGAGCACGTCCGCTTCGTGATGCACAACGGCGCCGTCTTCAAGAACGAGCTGGCAAAGTGAGTAGGAGTGGTCGGTCCCGTAGTTGTAGCGGGCGGTTTTTAGACCGGTGATACTCAACGGAACTGCTAGGCTTCAACGCGAACGCCCTTCCAGAAAGCGATGCGGTTCTTGATTTCGGCCGCCGCGGCGTTGGGCTCGGGGTAATACCATGCGGCGTTCTCGTTGCGCATGCCGTCCACTTCGACGTGGTAGTAGTGCGCCGTTCCCTTCCACGGGCAGATCGAAGTGTGATTGCTGGGCTTTAGAATTTCTCTTTTTACGGCTTCGGGCGGGAAATACTGGTTGCCTTCAACAACGACGGTAGCGTCGCTCTCGGCGATAATTTTTCCGCCCCAGGATGCTTTGGCCATGTTGTGCGCCTCCGGCGCAGAAGGATTACGCTCGAACAGAATATCTCCTGACGGAGGAACTTGTCCAAAGAGTTGGATGCGTGGGCGAGGCAATCGGTTCAGAAACCGGCCGGCAATGAAAAGAGAAACAGCGCAGCGAGCAAGTAATTCGTGGCTAAGTGGCCCTAAGAGCGCCGCAACTGGGGTTTGCTGGAATCAAGCGCGAAAGTGGAGGAAGAACAATGGAAGAGCAGAATTTTGCAAATCATGGAAAGACCGTGCCGGTGTTTCACCTTTTTGCGGTGCCGGTTCTTGTGGCTAACTTCATTTGGTCGCTATTCCGGCTGGGAAACCTCGGGATTTCGTTCGCGGGAATTTTTGGCGTGTTACTTGCGGCGGCTCTGGTAGTTTTGGTTTTTGAGGCGCGCCTCTTTGCCCTGGCGGTGCAGGACCGGGTAATTCGTTTGGAGGAACGGCTTCGCTACGAACGAGTGCTGCCGGCGGATTTGCAAGCGAGATGCGGCGAACTGACCATCCATCAGATCGTGGCGCTGCGGTTTGCGAGCGACGCGGAGTTGCCGGCGTTGACAAGAAAAGTTCTCGACGAAAAGTTGCAGAAGCGCAAAGCCATCAAGCGACTCGTCAAGAACTGGAGGCCGGACTATCAGCGTGCGTAGTTCTTCGCCGTTCCCGCGCCACCCGGTTCAGATTTAGGACGCGACCGTTTGGCGGATTTCAGCGAGCCGTGGCTAGCGCGGCGGCGCCTTCGATCTCGGCGATCTCACTGGCGCTAAGTTTCAATTCGCCGGCGCGCATGACGCCTTCGGATTGTTTGGCGTTGCGCGCGCCAACGATGGCGCCGGTGATCTCGGGATGACGCAGCGTCCAGGCGATGGCAACTTCACCGGGAGTGCGTTTGTGGCGCGTGCCGACTTGGCGAAGGCGTTCGACGAGTTCGAGGTTTTTGGAGAGTCGCGGCTCGCGGAATTCCGGATTGCGGCTGCGAAAATCGTCCGCGGGCAACGCTGCCGCGCGTTCGCGGGTCATGGCGCCCGTTAGAAGTCCGGAAGCCATCGGAGCGTAAGAGATCACGCCGATTCCCTGCTTCCGGCAATAGGGAAGAATTTCGGCTTCAATCTGGCGGCGGATGATGGAGTAAGGTGGCTGCAGGGAAGTGACGGGAGCGATTTTCTCGGCGCTCTGGATTTGGGCGGCGTTGAAATTCGAAACGCCAATCCAGCGGACTTTTCCTTCGGATTTGAGGGCGGCGAGAGTTTGCCAGGCTTCTTCGATGCCGGGCTTGCCTTCCTCAGGCGGCCAGTGCATTTGGTAGAGATCGATGGTTTCGACTTGCAGCCGGCGAAGGCTGTCTTCACATTCGCGGCGAATGGATTCGGGGCTGAATTCTTTCCAGATTTTTCCCTTGTCGTTCCAGCGCAAAACGCATTTTGTGAAAACATAGGGGCGCGGGCCGCGCCATTCTTTCAGGGCGTTCGCGACGATTTCTTCGGAGTGGCCCGTGCCGTAAACGGCGGCGGTGTCAATCCAGTTGACGCCAAGTTCGAGAGCGCGATGAATGGCAGCGATGGAATCGGCGTCGTCCTGCGGGCCCCAGGCGAATTCCCAGCCGGAGCCACCGATAGCCCAGGCGCCGAAGCCGACGGACGTAATTTCGAGATCGGAGTTTCCCAGTTTTCGCGTTTCCATTCGAATCCTCTCTTGTGAATCGCGCGGGACAAAGATTCACCGCAGCGAGGGCGATTATCTTATCTTCTTCCAGTTGGATGAAGATGTCGCGAAAAAGTTAGAAAAAAACCATGAGAGAAAAAAGGCGGCTGCTTGCTCAGTTGGCGATCAGTGCGGCATCGAGGGAAACGGATTCGCCGTCGGCATTGCTGATGGTGATTTGATGAGGACCGGCGGTTAGGGTGGGAGTGACGACGAGAAGAGTGCTGGTTGCAGGGACGACGAAGAGTGGGGGGCGGGTTGGGGATGAAAGAAAAGCGGCGGCAAGCCGCCGCGCTCCAAAACGAACGGCGCCCTGGTTGAACCGGGGCGCCGTTGTGAAAATCGAATTGAATTTGAATGAGAGTTAAATGGTCTTGCTTGCCGTCGCAGGCGCCGAAGAGGTCCGGGCGAAAGCGTTGGAACCCGATTCCTTTTCCGGAGTCTTGTCAATCTCGATGGAGCCTTTGAAGTAGGCGCCGTCTTCGATCATGATGCGGGAAGTGGTGAGGTCACCGTTGACCGAACCATCCTTCTTGATTTCAATCCGATCCTTGGCGCGAAGGTTGCCCTTCACGTTGCCATACACCACAACTTCGCGGGCAATGATATCGGCGGTTACTTTTGCCGAGGGTCCGACAGTCAGCTTCCGCTCATCGAGGGTGATCAGTCCTTCGACCGACCCATCGATCAACAGATCTTCGTTGCCGGAGATCTCACCTTTCACATGCAGGCTGGCCCCGAGCCGCGCCGTAGCGCGGTCCGCGGTTGCACCCAATGGACGCATCGCATCTGTACTCATCGCGGGTTTATCCTCCCAAGTCGCCGAAGCAGGCTTCGACGGCTGATTCGTTTGTAAGTTTTTGTACTCCGGTTGCCCTGCTTGCGCTGCATCCGGTTTCTTATTGCCCCACATCGGACCTCCCAAAGGGACAGCACCACCCCACGCAGAATTCCGTTCGGGGTACTGCAAACTCTATGCCTCGAAAGTGCGCACGGCAAATAATGAGTGAAGCGGCTGTTCCAGACAGTTACTAGACTTAGGGACAGGGCGTGCCAGGGTGGGAGGGCAGTCCGGGGGGAATAGTGAAGGAAAGTGGGAGAAATGTAAAGCGGAGGGTGGGGTTGGTCATTTTCCGACAAGAAGCCGGACGGAAAGCTATCGAACTTGGGGCAAGCGCTTGCCAGCGGGCGCGGGATTGTTCAATCCTTGTGGACTGACGTTAGAAGCATTTTTTTGCGGTGATGGCTGAACCGATTGCGAAGCCGATGAAAAACACACTCAGCCATACCCCTTGGTGATAAGCGAGAAGAGCCGCGACGAAGAAGAACAACGCTCCTAGGTAAAGAAAGGTCTTCCACACTAGGCGAGGATTCCAGGCGACAGTACACTCTTGCGCGCCCCAGTTACGGTGGATGTCGTCGCCAACGGCCGTGAGGAGCGGGAGAAGGAAAAAGAAGCCACCAAACGACAAGGCAAATTCCACGCCAACACGATTGACAGCCAAGCGATGTTTGGCGAGGCCTGTCCAAATCGAATCAACCAGAGTGACAACCAGCGGAGCCAGCCAGCCGATCATGGAGTACAGGAAGGAAATTCTCAAATAATAGGGGAGGGCTTTTTTCCAATGAAGTGTCGAATTCATTTCACTCTTCTACTAGAATCGAGGGAAACCGTCCAGAGCTAGCGTATTTGACCAGTTGCTGTGGCGCACAACAACAAGTCAAGAGCTTGGTTTGTCGGGGACGGGCTGGGTGGCGACGAAATCGGCTTGGAAACGGGTGGCGTAGGAATCGAGCAACTGCTGGATGTGTCCGGGGCTTTGGGACTTGAGGATGAAGCCGACGTGGTGGTACTTGGTGACGCGGTAGGTGATTTCGGGATCGGTGTAGGCAGAGGTATCGGGATGTTCCTGGCGGGCGAGAGAAAGAATGACGGCGGCATAGTCTCGGCGCGATGGGGGAAGCTGGTAAGGCTGCTTTCCTGCCCCGACTTCGAGGCGGGCCCATTCGCGCCAGAGGTTGACGCCGGTGGCGGTTTCGATGACGTCGGAGATGTAGGCGCCGCCGACGCGGGCGGCAACCTCAATGAAATAAAGTTTGCCGTCGGCATGAGAGCGGAGGAACTCGGCGTGAGTGACTCCGCGCATGAGGCCGAGCCCTTCGAGCAAATGGCGATTGATCTGGAGGAGCGATTTGGTTTCCTCGGCGTCGCGAGGAAGAGTGCCAGTGGTGAACACGCCGCCTTGATGGGAGGTATCGAGCGGCGGAGTGCCGTAGGCGTGAGCTTCAGCGAAAACAACGTGGCGATCAGAGACCACGCTATCCACGTGAAAAACCGAGCCGGGGACGAATTGTTCCAGTAAATAAAACGATTGCTGATCGCCGAGCTGGTCGAGCCAGTGCCACAACTGGTCGGGGTAATTGATTTTCCTCAGGCCGATGCCGGAGGCCTGCGAACGAGGCTTGAGCAGCCAGGGATTGGGAACGCGAGACATGAATTCGCGAAGATGATCGTAATTGAGGACGTGGACGAATTCGGGGACGAGGATGCCG
>WNFP01000456.1_pt1 | contig 37611 bp, 43 predicted proteins | sample 5400201 | NCBI WGS metagenome assembly WNFP01 (sample SAMN13153355, study PRJNA577476) | soil metagenome | isolation source: 115 cm saprolite under Madrone tree | place: USA:California | collected 2016-06-14 | reverse complement strand
ATCCCTCCGGTGTTTCACGATCTCTGCTGGTTCCTCAACAGCTCGCGAAACTTAAAATCCGGCGGTCTGGTTTTCCTCCGCCGCATCACGCCGCGGAAGCGGCGTGACGTGGTCTAGTATTGCTCCGGCGCTTACATTGCTTATGCGACTTGATGTCCTCGCGGCTGTCGGAGGCTTCCCTGTAGCATCGAAACTGGGCGGGGAGGATTTGGGACTTGGATTTATGGTGAGGGCTTTCGGGTATGACATTGAGCCGGTACCATATTTAGAGAACTCCGACACCCCGCCTCGATTACGAATTATGATCACCCAGTTGGCGGGTTGGTTTCTCGGCTCTTTGGGATATTTGTTATTTTGGGTGCGCGCTCGGCATTCTGTTCGGTCACGAAATCCTTGGCGGTTATATGGTGCCACAGCGCTCGGAATTTGGACCGCTTTGAAATGGCTGTGTCTAATCCCCGTGCTCAGTCTGCACATTTGGCTAGCAGTTAGATTGCACATGACCATTTGGACAATCGCATTTTATCTGACGTACTATTACTTTGGTTTCTTGGTGGTTACACTCTTGGTGCGACGATTGCCGATACACCTGTTTGACAGACCTTCACGAGTTGATATATTGAGGATAGCCGCCGTGTATTGGCTCGTCCCGCTCATACGGAATCTCGCAGCAGTAAAGGGATTGTACTGGGGGCTTTGTATTCTTAGTGGAGCCAATTTTCTCAAACCAAAAACGGAAAGAGCTTAACGATTTAAAATATGTCATCGACTTCTGCATCACGCAGCCATCTTTATAGTATCATCTCTCCTCAAAATACGCTGCCGCTTTACTCCTCGGTTATCTTTGTGGACTGGCATGGAGTGTTGTCTCGCGATCAATTTTGGTCGAGCGTTTTATGCAACCCATCACACCCCTATCAAGCTCGATTGTCACACTCAATGACAAAGCTGTTTGGCTCGTGTAATGAAGTTACTACTAAATGGATGCTAAATCAAATTACTTCAAAGGATATAGTAGATCTTTTTTTGTCAGAATGGGGAGTTAGCAATACAGACAAAGAATTTATTCGTTCCCAACTCTTGGGAATACTTGCTGCTGACTGCAGAAAAATGCGTGTGGATAGCAGACTGGTTGGTTTGTTATCAGAGTTGCGACAGAAAGCTTTTGTCGTATTAGCCACCGATAATATGGACTGTTTTGCTGCAGCGCTTGAAGTTAGGCCTAAGATTCGCTCCTTGTTTGATTCTGTTATTTGCTCATGCTCCGAAGGAGTACTTAAGAGCCATAACCCTAAACGCTTTTTTCACCCTTGGCTAAAATCACATGGCTTAACATTTTCTAGCGCAATCTTAATTGATGATTCTATATCAAACTGCCAAGCATTTCGTGGATTGGGGGGCTCCGCTATTCATGCGAACTCCTCAGCTGATGTCGAAATGAAGATTGCGAAGCTGATTGAATCGGCAGCCTAATTATACAAGCCAAAAGATAAATGTAGCATCTTTAGAAACAGCCCACCGTTTCCGGCAGGCTGTTGTGGTTTAGCTGGCGGACTCAAGGATTTTCCGAGCCCGTTGCAGTTTCTCAAGCTGTTTGGTTTCTTTTTCGAGTTCCTGCCGCATCTTGGCAACCCGCTTTTCCTGCTTGTCGATCAGGGCAAGCATACTTTCACCGGCATCTTTCTTGACCCATGCTTTGCGCTTTGTTGCGGCACCTGACGTGCTGGATGCTTGGGCAGACTGCTTTGTCTCAGCCATATGATGTGACCTCCTTTGGTCTAATGTTTGTGTTTGGTTTTTGTTTTGTGCGAATTGGATGGGGATTACGGGAGATAGAGGTTAAAATCTTGCGGCAGCACTGAGCACGGCATCAAGCAATTGGTACTGGCTTTGTATTTCCATCATCGTGCCACGTGCGGCCAGATATTCCTGCCGCTCAAGATAGGCGACGATCTCGGCAAAGTGAGTGAGGATGTTCTTGGCCTCAAGCAGGGCTACTTGCACGAGCGCCTGAATCACTTGGTCTCTCTGTGGTTTGTTCATTTTCCTCCTTTCGTGTTTTGTGAATCTGCTGCTCCCGCCAGAGTTCAAGTTTCTGAATTGCTTCTTGAAGAAGCGGAAGCTCGATCTGGCTGTAGAGATCGTTTGTGTCATCATTCCGGCTGTGGCCCATCAGCTCCATGCGGACATCTTTTATGACACCTGCCTCTATCAATCTGGAATTAAACGAGGTCCGCAGGTCTTTGAAGCGGAAATGACGGATGCCTGCTTTGCGCACGGCAGAGTGCCATGCGGTTTTGACTGCCATGATTGGCTTGTCGCCAAAGGTGAAGATTTCACCCTTGGCTTTTTTGTCGTCACTGAGCAATTGAAAGAGCCTGCTTGTCAGCGGGATTTCCCGCGACTCGCCGCCTGCGGTCTTTGACCTTGTGACCATCAGCACTTTGCGGACAAAATCCAGATGCTCAAAGCGCTGGGAGAGGATTTCGCCGCGCCGCATCCCAGTATCAAGTCCGCAAATGATGATCTTTCTCAGGTGCGGGGCGGCAACAGAAAGCAGGCATTCTTCCTCATCAAGGCTCATGATTGGGCGCTTTATTCTCCTTGCGCGGGGAAGCCTGAGACGGGCAAGCGGGTTTGAGGGAAGGATGCGCTCTTCGACTGCCCAGAACAGGACATGCCGAATAACTTCAATATCGCGGTTGATGGTGGTGTCTGAAAGCTTCTTTTGCCTGTGGCGTTCCTTTCTGTAGCGGATCAGTTCATTCTTTGTAATTTCTCCAATGGGCATTTCGGCAAAGTAGGGCAGGAAGATTTTGGAGCGGCCAATATGGAAGTCTTTCACTTCGCCATCCGCAAGGAAGCGGGCAAAGAGTTCCCCAAAGGGCATCTCGGGTTCAAGCTCCGGCGGCCTGAATTTCTGGAACTCAAGTTCGATCTTGTGTTTGCGGTCAAAATCTTCGGCAGCCCGGATTTTGCTGCTGCCGGTTGATCTTGCGTGGCGGACGCCGTTCTGCCAGATGTAGCTCCAGTAGACGCCGCCGCGCTTGTAAAGGGACATAGAATTTCCTCCTGTTCAGTTTTTGGGAATTCTCTTTCTGGGTAGGGCTGGGGTTAGGGTTTAGCGTAGGTCTGCTCTGCCCGAGGCTCTGGGACTCAAAGGGCGCTATTCATACAAGGATTCTGAATTGCTCTAAAGCCTAATACCCCGAAGGCTCTGGCCTTCTTAAGTCCGGCGCCTGCGGCGACTCAGGATGCGGATCAGCAAAAACGGCACATGCATCCAGAGGAACCAGGCAAGGCCAAGGGCCAGACCCAGAAGCATCGGGATCAGAAGTCCAGACGGGGCGAGCACCAGACGCTTTAAAAAGTAACCTATATATATGAGTGAAAGGACAAAGAGGGCGAGTCCCGGCAGGATGCCTGAAAGGAAGAGCAGTATCCTGAACCAAAACGGCAGCTTTTCATGCGGGGTGCTCAAATCCCGCGAGCCACACATCCGGCAGGCCTCAGCTCCTCTGGAATTGGGATGCAGGCGCGGGCAGAGCCTGACAGAGTAGCTGCGTCCGCACCAGTTGCAAAACAGGGGACGGCCGGAAGTTACCCGGCCACAGTGGTAACAAATGCGCATGGTTGTTTTTAAGTTAATGATTGTGTCTGTTGTCCTTCTGGTCGGAGCCAGATGTTTGCCCAAAATCCTTCGGTGCTGATTTTCTGGAAGGTCGAGAAATAGAAGAGCTTGGAAGTGGTTTTGCTGATGTGGGCACGGAGTGAGTGCATCCGGGAATCTGATGGCAGGACCACCAGCACCCGAAAGCGGGAGTGTCCAAACTGCCTTTCAAATTCGCCGGAAGCGGCAAGGCTCACATATCCTTTTACTTTTTTGTCCCAGACCGGAAATGCCTCTGTGCCAAGATCGACTTCAAGAAATGTGGGACGGATATCCTCAATTGTCCGGGTTTCAAAATATGCATCAGGGATGATGGCGGAAGTAAGGGATACTGGTTTTGAAAAGCTCTGCCAATTCTGGATGTCAGGTCCACCTTCAGGGCTTTTGGAAATGGCGGCACAGTAGACATCATTGATGGCGAGCTGGTGCGCCACGAACTTGTCGCCGATCAGGAACGAATCAGCAGGCCGGTTAATCGGATTTGCCGTAACTCCTGAAACCTCTGCGCCTTTTTTTGAAAGCGAATACACAGCCCGTTTGCCGCCAAGGGCGCTGACAAAGAAGAAGCGTTTTAAGAGTCCCGCCTGAGTGAGTTTGTGGAGGCGCGAATTGGCGCGGGTCGTGGAAGTGAAGGGCGCAGTGAGTGCGGCCTGCCTGCGGTCAATGATCCGCAAAATGGAAAGGGTGCGCAGCAGGCGGAGATCGCGTTCCTGCAAAATGAGCCGGACATTACTCCCATTCGTCGAGGGTGTTTTGGGTTTTGGTGTTTGGCCTTCGGGCATTGATGTTGTCTTCAATTTCTTCCCGGCGTTTTCCAAACTTCGCCATTGATCTTTGGGTGAGTGAGGAAAAGGGAGCTTGAGGTTTTGGAATACTCGGCACCAGAACCTCGCAGACACTCTCATCGAATTTGCAAATGAGGTGGCGGTGTTCCAGCATGGTGAGCCTGCGGGCAAGTGCGCCTTCGCCATCAAGTGCGCGGGCTATGGTGGGCGCATCTTCTGAAGAGGGCTTGAAAGAAAGGCAGCTTCCGACTGAGAGCAGTGCTGATTTCATGGCCGGGCTGAACTGGTTCAGAAACTGGTTTGCCGTAACCACTGAGACAGAAAATTTCCGCGCTTCCGAAAGCAGCGTCTCAAATGTGTCGTCCACGGAAACCAGATTCGGAAGCTCGTCTGCATAAAGCGTGAAAAGATTTCTGTTCTGCCGGGCAAAGATCGCGGCCTTCAGTTTTGCAAGGAACATGCCTGCAAAGATCAGGGCATTTTCCCCAAGCCTTCCTTTCCGGAGATTCAGGCAGACGAACATGCCTTGGTCGATTGCAGCTCTCAGAGAAAAGGAAGACTGTGTTTGTCCCACAATGTGGCGGATTGCCGGATCAACCGTAAATGCTCCCATTTTGTTAAGCACTGCCTCGCGCATCACGGCCTGCATGGCGGGGGAGGCCGCGTCATAGCGCTCCTCGAAAAATATTTTCACTTCTTGGCTTCCGACTTTTTTCAAAAGTGAGCTTCGGTAATCGCGGTTTGTCAGGAGCGGCGACACTTCAAGCAGCGTCAGGTGATTTTCAGAAAGCACCCAGAGGGCGTTGCGCAAAAGTTCCTCAGTCCGCGCCCCAAAGTGGTCGAGTGACCATCTCTGGCGCAGCAAACTTACCATCTCGGAAATCCGGACTGGGCGGCTCTCTTTGGAATCGCATTCGATGAGGTTCAGTCCGACAGCATATTCAAGGTCTGATGGATCGATGAGCAGGAGGCGGCCACTCAGGTCTGTTTTCATCCTCCGTTCTTTTTCTGCAATTGCAGAGAGCACGAAGGGCGTCAGGTCGCCGTGCAAATCAATGCAGAGAAATCCGCGACCTGCCTTGATGTCCTGGGACATCATGTGCCGCAGCAGGCTGCTCTTTCCTGTGCCGGTCTTGCCAAGGACTGCAATATGCTCAGGCCGTCTCCAGTGCGGGATGGATATCCTCTGCTTTGTGGCTGGGCCATCCCTGACCAAGTGTCCGAGATTTAATCCTTCGCTGCTTTGGTGCCGGAAGAGTCCATTCCAAAACGCACTGAAAATATTTTCAAAGAGTGGCATGGGAGAACGTGGGGAGAGTTAATAATTTCGGATCACGAGTTCCGTGTACCTGCGGCCTGCGTGTTTCTGGAGCGAATACGGCAGGGAGATTTCTTCGATCTTGTATGCCGCAAAAGTTTTACGGATGAATGGGTGGTCATTGATCGAGAGTAGGAACTTTCCCTGCAGGCGGCTCAAGTTCTGTTCGAGTGTCTGGAAATCCTGTTCTGAGAAATTGTGGTTGTAAAACTTGCGGTCATAGTAGGGCGGGTCGAGATAGAAGAAGGTCGCAGGGCGGTCATATTTCTTGAGGACCGTTTCATACGGCAGAGATTCAATCTGCACGTCGAGCAGCCTTTTGTAAGCTGCGTCAATGATCTTCGGAATACGCGCCGGCGAAAATGTCGGGCGCTTGGTGACGTGGATGCCAAAATTCCGTTTCGTGACATGGCCACCGAAGGAACATTTCTGGATCACAAAGTAGCGGGCGGCGCGGTTGATGTCCGTGAGGTTTTGCGGCTCTGTATTTGCAAGGAGCCGGTAGAGCTTGCGGCTCAAAAGGGTGTAGCGCAAACAGCGCAGAAGTTCTTCATGGTGGGACTGGCAAACGCGGTAAAAGTTTACGAGTTCGCCGTCCAGATCGTTTAGCACTTCGACCTCAGATGGCTCTTTACGGAAGAGCACCTGCGCGCCTCCGGCGAATGCTTCGACATATGTTTTGTGTTTTGGGATCAGTGCGATGAGCTGGCTTGCGATGCGGTTCTTGCCGCCAATGTAGCTTAAGGGGCCTTTCATGTTTGTTAAATATAGATTAAATATTTAATGATTCGGGATTTGAATCTTGCGACAATGAGCCTTCCGGGAACTCAGGGAATGAGTCTTCTGGTGGGGGCTCATCGGGGTGGGAAAATATGAGCGGCAACATTTGCTGCTGGCCAAAGGATGCGACCTTTGCTTCCTTTTCCCGTATCTCACTTCTGAGTTGCAGGCAGAGATCGTGATACAGGAATTCAACCGGTACCCGGTAGATGGCGCTGAGCTTGAGCGCCGTATTCATGGTCGGCAGGGCGGTTCCTGATTCCATCTTTGAAATCGCCTTAAAATGCAAAAGATGATTTGGCTGATCATCATCAGTCATAGTATGTTCTCCTCTTTTTTAAATTGTTTTTTGCTTTTCGCTTGGGAAGCATAGCAAGCGACTTCCAAGTCCGAGAAGAGGCGAGGAAGGACTGGTTTTACAGATTGTTGTGAATATCTTTTGGAACCCTCGGATGTGGCGCACTTATTCACACCTTTATACAAAACCGGGGCGTGGGTGCCAATTCCCGGCAGAATGAATGGCCGTTATGGTGCAGCTTATGAAGATTCACTCTGATAAAAAAATAAGCGACGGCCTTGAGCGCTTCCGCAAACGGTTTCCCGGCAAGACCGATAAAGAACTGCTTGAGCTAAAACAGTTTCTGGAAAGATATCTGGAAATTGCGCTCGACATTTACGAAGAGATGAAGAAAGACAGTTCTTTTGACAAGCTTCCGGAGAGCTCCTAAGATTTGATCAAAGGTCGAGTCCAAGTCCACCTAATCATTAACTTGTCATTTATTTTGTGAACAAAAAATATTTTGCGTACATTCGTGTCTCCACGAAAAAGCAGGGAGAACGCGGAGTCTCCCTACAGGAACAAAAAGATGCAATCGAAAGCTATGCCGCGCACAAAGGCCTTCCTGTCTGTAGATGGTTTATCGGAAAAGAGACGGCATCTAAAATCGGGCGTCCCGTCTTCAATGAGATGCTGAGCCTTCTCAAGAAGAACGAGGCTGACGGCGTGATCGTGCATAAAGTAGATCGCAGCGCCCGGAACCTTCACGACTGGGCCGAGATTGGCCAGCTCGTTGAAATCGGTATTGATATTCAGTTTGCCACCGAGTCGCTGGATCTGACGACACCGGGTGGCAGGCTGTCTGCTGACATGCAAGCCGTAATGGCCGTGTACTACAGCCGGAACCTGCGGGAGGAAGTAAAGAAAGGTTTTTATGGCCGGCTGAAGCAGGGGCTGTTTCCAAAACCCGCGCCTCTCGGATATCTCAACCATGGCGAAGGGAAACCCAAAACGATTGATCCCAAAAAAGGTCCTTTGGTCAGGAAGGCTTTCGAGTTGTACGTCACGGGGCAATACAGTGTCGATCAACTGGTCGAGAAAATGTATGACCTCGGCTTGCGCAGCAGAAAGGGAAACAAAGTCGGACGCAACAGCATGTCTGTGCTGCTCAGCAACCACTTTTATATTTCTGAGATTATCATCGTCAAGACCGGCCAGCGGTTCCTCGGCATTCACGAGCCCCTGATTCGCTCATCTCTGTTCGAGCGTGTGCAGGAAATCATGACGGGCCGATATTCCCGCATGGTGAAAGTGCACGATTTTGATTTCCGGCGATTGCTGGTCTGCGCTTCCTGCGGACACTGCCTGGTTGGCGAAATCCAAAAAGGAACCATCTATTACAGGTGCCACACGAAGAACTGCCTGACTAAGACCATACGGCAGGAGGCTGTGGAGTCGCCGCTTTACAAAGCGTTCAAGAGTTTGCAGTTCCATGAGGACGAAAAGGATTTTTTTGCGGAGCAGCTTCAGGAAATGAAAATAAACTGGGCTGAATCCAAGCAGAACTTTGCAAATGTCCTGAAGGCTGATCTTGAAAAAGCCAAACTGCAATCGGAACGGTTGCTGGAAGCCTATCTTGACGGCGCAGTTGAGAAAGAAGTATTTGAGCAAAAGAAAACGGCACTTGCAATCAAGTGCCGAGAGGTTGAAGGCCAACTGAGAAATATCGAGGAAGAAACCGATACCAGACTGAGGTCGCTCGGAGAATTCCTCGAACTCGCCGGAAACGCTTATTTACTGTATAAAAAGGCTAAAAAAGAGAAGAAACGCGAATTGGTCGAAAATCTAACCTCGAACCGGCTTGTCGAGGGTAAAAAGGTCGATATTTACTTGAGTTCCGCAGCTTTTGAGTTCTCACAGCGGGCAAAAAATCCGAATGGTGGTCCAAACATGGTGACCGCTCGAGGTCATTCAAAGCTGTTGCTCAGACTTATGGAGCTTTTGAGCGCATCCCAACCGACATTGCGATTTGAGGATAAAGCAGCATGATATTGGAATGAGGGAAAAGGTTGGCGCACCTGCGGCCAGCCTTTTTCCGGCGTGGTTTGCTATTCCCTCACATGGTTGATCGTTGACGCACTCCCGGATGAACCCGCGATAAACAGGAAGTGTTCACCTCAATGCGTGAGTTACAATTGCTGCGAATCAGGGGAGACATTCGATGGCCAAACTGCTTTATGCGACTACACATAACAAGAAGGACTGCCCATGGTTGATCGATTCCGAACAACTGTTGACGCTTGATGATTCGCTGGATGCGCATTTTGCTAAATCGTTAGCGGCTGGAGCTACTACGGATGGACAAGCGGGCAGCATTCTCGCCAATAATCTACAAAAGAGAATTATCTTTTCTTTTCGTCATGGCAAACAGCTAGAAACGGATTCCTTTCGGGAAGCGATTAGTCATCCCGAAGTGGCACACGAGGTCATTACCGGCCTCAAATACGAAGCAAGTATTGGAAGAACCCTTGCTGTCTTGACGCTGCAAAAGGCCAATAATAAAGGGTCTCTTCCACTCACTGATGATGAAGTCGAGCTTAGTATAATCGTCGAACCGCACGGAGAACCGCTAAGCGAACAAGTGCTTACTATCATGAGGAGTTGGTCAGACAATATTGCAGCACCATTGTGGCATAAGTTTCTCTTTGAGCTGAGAGCTTTTTGGCGCTTTATATTGATCGCATGGTGTGCGATATTCGGTGTCTACTTGATTAGTCCTTCTCCTCCCAGCTTCAGGGACTATTATAAGCAAGAAGCGCGTAAGCTCCTGGAGCAGGGCGTCAGTTCAAATAATCAACAAAAAGCCATTGAGTTACTGGTGGCGATTCAGACCGGCACCGCACCTTCCGGAGTGCAGCCAGGTCGCGATTCCAAAGTCGGAGCCATAGCTATAAATTTAAGTGCCTTAATGGGCATATCCGTTTTGGCCTCCTTGCCTGGATTCTGTATTGGAATTGGCAAGGGCAAACAGACACTTCGCCGCTGGCGGGGATGGTTACGCTTGGTGTCAGGGACTGTCGCAGTCCTGCTGTCGACACATTATTTTTACCCTCAACTGTATGCCTTAATCGACAGAGCAATTGGGACGCGGTGAATCCGCAATGAAATATTTGCTCTCTACACGTCTGATTTGCCAGTCAGCTCATCCAGCTTTCCGCCTTGGATGCAGCGGCGCTGCCCACGTAACCTCAGAGCGAGTTTTTGCCTGCTTTTTTGGCTTTTGCCCAGCGTGCCTTTGCTGCTTCAGAGAGCCGCCTTTTGGCGTCTGCAGATATCCTGCGGCTAGTCCGTCGGCTAGTGTTTCCCGGCTGGCGCGGTGGTCTGCCAGCCCGCCGTACAGTTCCTGAAAGAGCCTGAATCGCAGCGGTCAGGCGATCACGCTGCTCCATAAGTTCCGAGAGAATTGCATCCGTATTTGCCATAAGCGGAGATTATATAAAGAAATGTTGAAAATGCTTGCCCATTTCTATCCAAGGCTATTGCTTTATTAGGCTACAGGCCAAAACAAGTTATCAGGCTTCCGGATCATGCCGCTTCTTCCAGATTGCCTGGAACTTGCCAAACTGAAACCAGTCCCACTCTTCAACCTGCTGCATCCCATGCGTCACTTCATGGTTGATTCGTGATTGCATCTCCCGGATGAACCCGCGGTAAAAAAGGAAGTGTTCGTTGTTGAAGATTTTGGTCTCATCCAAAGTGCGGCAGCAGGCGAGGATCGAGGCAAAATCCTGATTCAGTTTTGAAAGGGTCTCATACACAAGCAGTTTTTTGGTAAGGTCAATGTTAGCCACAGGTGCCTCCTTAACAGGCGCTTTGGTTAGGGCAGCATTTGGTGTAGCAGCACCGAATGCTGCCCGTTTGGTTGTTGGCACTGGAATGAGTTATGCCGCATCAATGACAATCTGCTCCAGAAGATTCCTCGGGACCAGATAAAACTCAAAGTCGCCATCGGCCTTTGAGGCGATCACAAAGCCGCCCAGCAGGATGGCTTTTCCTTTGTCCCTGATGTAAAGGATTTGCAGGATTATTTTGGGAGTCAGCGTGTCCAAACCGCCGTTCATGCCCCGGTACTGGACATCAACTATCTGGTCTGAAAATGGGATTGGGGTCATGAGCGAGGTGTCGCCCTCAACTTGGATTGGAAAAGTGGCAGGAGGCATCAAGCTGGTATCACCGATCTTGCCAATAGTCATCCGGTCGGATGACCAGAGCAGGACCAGTTCTTCTTGCAGCATCAAATCCTTGCGGTCTTCAGGCGCAAGCAAATCGTACAGGACTGGCTTGAGTGTGCCAGTGATATCTTTTTTCTTTAGTATTTGGGCGATGACCGGAATACGCTTTGCCCAGCCAGCGACAAGTGCTTTCTTGGAGTCATAAACAGCTTCACCGCCAGAAACCTTCACGGTTTCGAGGAAAGTGGCTTTCACCTTTATCTTCTGTTCGGCATCACTCAGCAGGAGCGGTTTGTCACTTAACTTGGGGAGTTCAACGCCATTGAGTGTGTAGCGCCCAACGCCGCCGTCAAGATGAATCTTGCGGAGGTTGCCGAATGTGAGTTTCGTGTGCGCGGACGCCTGTTTTGACGGCGGCTGTTGTCTTGCAAAAACTGAATGGCTCTCCAAGGCCATCAGGAGCGCAAATCCCAGTAAATTCAGACGCTTCAAGGGTATATATCCATGGTTAAACATGTCAGTATATGCCACGTAGTACGGCCAAAGAGAGTAACGTGCAAATCAAAATAATGCAAGAAAATCTTCAGAAAAAAATCTGCTTTTAGATTTAAGGTTTTACGGGAAAAGGCTGGTTTCGGGAAGGCACTTTCCATTTTACTTCCTAAGCAATGCCCTTTGTGAGCGCGGATATGGTCGTGCCCAACTTCTCGGCGACCTTGCAAAGAGTGCCGAGCGTCAAGTTCCATTTGCCCCGCTCGATCTCTCCCATGTGGGTCCGGTTGATCCCGCACAGGTCGCCAAAGGCTTCCTGGGAAAATCCCTTTTTCTGGCGTAGCTCCTTGATGCGGCGGCCTATGCGTTTTTGAATCTCTTGCATTTCCCCGATTCTCGGGGTATGCTCTCAGGCCGTCTGCCGTGTTAACACTGGCATGGTAAAACAAGCATTTTAAATTTCAGGAATGAGAGAAAATGAATCGCCACAAACATCTAAATAACACTTGCAGTTTGCCCTCAACCAACTCCCGTTTCTGTGCTCCTTCATTTCAGCGCTTTTGGGCATTGCTCGCTGTCGCTTTTCTGGCAGCCACCATTGGTTGCAACAGTACCCCTAAGATTACCGGGGCGGTAAAGGACGAATTTGGAAAGCCAGTCAGGGGGGCAACGGTAACGGTTGAGGGCACGACATTTACTGCCTTAACTGATTCGCAGGGCAACTATTCAATCCAATATATCCCCGGAGCGGTTACAGTGGAAGTCCACCGGGAGGGATACACTTCGGCCAGTTACTCGATGTCCATAGCCACTCCGATGCAGTACCCGGCAGCGCCAGTGACCATGGTTTGGATACCCCGAGGTGAGGGGATTTTGTTGTTTGGGCCATCGGAATATGTTAGGGTTAATGTAAACTTCTACTCCCGCAATCAAACGGAACGGATCGAACCCGTAGGCGTCCTAAGCTTCCGGGCCATTGACGAACATTTCAAAGTATTCACGGACCCAAGTATCCCGAAATTCGCAAGTGGGCATTTGAAATTCTTGGACACCACCACAACAGATATGAAACTGATCCAACTCTCCCCAGGCGGGGACATTCTGGTGCGCAAATATTACCTTGATGGATTTAAGGACGAAATGCAGGTCATGCCGGAACAGGTAAAAAACTATAGGGAAGCCAGAGTCAGAGAATCAGACTTGGCACCCGGCCAGTATGCTTTTGTCGCGTTTCGCGATGTGGGAGATTGGATGCGCCACAAGCCAGAACCTATGGACGCCATTTATTCATTTGCTGTGGTTCAACCATAAGGCGGGATGCATTTGCATTCCGTTATTTTTATTTGAAGTGTTCCAAATTTTCAACTCAGCCACATTACTTTAGGCACTTGCCACTCGTAAGCTGGAATATGTAAGGTAGGGGAATCCCCTCTGTTAGAAAATCCCGACTGATAGGAATCTTGCGCTCATGAAGGTGCGTCTTTTTTTGCACGTTCTCTTTGTCACTGTAAGTCTGTTTGCTTTCAGCAGTTTTGCGCAAAACTCAGGTGCATCTCTGTCTCCCAAACTGGTAACGGCACCCTGCGGCAAGTCCGTGTGCATATGGAATGCGTTTGGCCCCAGCACCTACGCCCAGCAGACAGGTAACCCAGAGGTGATCACGGCTACTTTTTCCGTGCTGAACGTCAATACGCAGTACACCATGCATATTGATAATAGCGGCGTGGCGAGTGCCGTAATCTTGGTCAATGGCACAGAGGTATTCGGCCCCAGCGATTTTAATCCCGGCGTGGCTACGCTCGACCGGCCAATCACTCTGGCCGCAAGCAATACCCTAAGCGTGGAGTTGCGGAGCAAACCCGGAACATCGCTTGCGATTACTGTCATTGGAGTGGACAATGATCCTCCTTCCATCGCGGAGTTGGCGGGTCCCACACACAATGCCTTTGGGTGGAACAACACTGATGTGGGAGTGAGCTTCCTGTGCAGCGACGCAACTTCCGGCATTGCGATTTGCCCGGCCTCATTCGTGCTGGCTTCTGAGGGGCTAAATCAGATTGCGCAAGGCACGGCATTTGACCGAGCGGGCAACAGCACGACTTCCAGCATTCAGGTGAGCATCGACAAGACAGCGCCCGCAATCACGGCAAGCCAAACTCCTTCCCCGAATTCCGCCAACTGGAACAACACTCCAGTCACGGTGAATTTTTCCTGCACGGATAATCTTTCAGGAGTCCAGTCCTGCAACGCCCCGGTAACAATTGCGACAGAAGGGGCCAATCAGAACGTCAGCGGAAAGACTGTGGACTTTGCCGGAAATTCCACAAGCACGCAGGCAAGCGTCAATATTGATCTGACGCCGCCTTCGATTAGCATCGCATCGCCTGCAAATGGCGCTGCGGTGAGTGCGGCAAAACTCCAGCTTACAGGCTCAGTTTCAGATAACCTGTCTGGGGTGGCGGCAGTGAGTTGCAATGGTGGTCCTGCAAGTGTCACACCCGGTTCGTTCAGTTGCAATGTCACACTTGCTTCGGGCAGCAATTCCATTCAGATACAGGCAACTGACGTTGCCGGTAATACTGCAAGCACTCAGCTGTCCGTGACCTTTAACCCCATTCCGGTCGTGCCTCCCAAGGCCATCTTCATAACTCCCACAATGGCAAGCCTGCTCTCAGGGCAAATGCGCACGGTTAAGCTGGTAGGAGATATCGGGCAGCTTGTGACCGGGGCAAAATGGACAATCAGCGATTCATCTGTCGCAAGCATCACACCGAGCGACCCACCGCAACTGACGGCGCTTACGCCGGGCACGGTCACACTTACGGCAACTTTCAGCGGACTGAGCGCTTCCATGACGGTGAATGTATTTTCCGGCACGACGCTGCCAGTGGGAACGCCGATCTGGTCTGTTGATCCAACATCCGGAAACACGGTCATGCAGATGATTCGCGGGAACCCGGTCAATCCCGGCGATCCCGACCTCTTTGCCATTGAGAGGCCCAATACTCTTCGTGCCTTCACGGCAGACGGCCAGCAGTTATGGACCATCCTGCTTGATTTGACGGCGCAGCCCTTTGCATCTCAGGCAGCGACAGTTTCTGCCGCCGCACCATTTGCAGCGACTGCATCAACCACCCGGGCGCTAACAATAGAACCAGCAGTCACAGCGCTGTCAGTTCCTTCGATACTGGACACAACCGTTCTGCCGGACCCGACAGACCCAATGGCGCAGATGGCTTTGCAATTCAATCCAATGCAAAGGTTTTTGCGGCGGCATCCGGAAATGGCGGGGAAAATATCCCTTTCATCGTCTGCGGCTTTCGCCACAAGTGCCCTTGCACCGCAGGCTGCAACCGCTTCCTTTATCGAAGAGGATTTTTTGGACTTCTCTATTCCTGACAACAACGGCGGCATAGTCAATGTCATAACCCGCATCCTTGATCCGGTGGATTCACGCACGCCCCCTCGTCTGGTGGGGACTCTCGTGCGTGTTGACAATGCCACCCAGCAAATGTCCTGGCGTTATGACTCACCCGGTGAAATATTTGATCGAATCGCGATTGCTCCTGACAATACCGTGTACATAGAAGAGCAGATTGTGGGCCGGTGCTGCTCGTTTGCGACTATTGGTGTTCTTGCCTTTGACGGCGTTACTGGTCAGCAAAAGTTCAACCTGCCTCTTCCTCTCGGACACAGTAACGTATTCGCATTCTGTGCAAATTGCTCGAATCCAGGTGTCCCGGCCAATCTTGCAAGCGGAGTGTCTGTTGGCCCTCTCTCGGTAATGCCGGATGGCTCCGTTACCCTCATTACCGCCACTCAGAACCTCGATGAAACCGTGCAATTCATGTCTTTTCCTCCGCCTCCAGATTGCAGATTTGCGCCGGGGCTGCAGTTTGCCCCGGATTGTGAAATTGCGGTTTCTGACCATAGAAAAATACAGCGCTTCATTATTCAGCCGGATGGGTCATCTTCCACGCAGTTGCTTCATGCCTTCGATTTTGACGCCGCGAACTGCGGGGGAGACTGTCATGATCCGGGCTTGAACACAGACCCACGTAATATTTTCTTTGGCTTCTTTTTTGACCTTACGCCAGCCGAGGTTATTCCTGATGGCAATGGCGGCGTACTGGCCGCATGGACCGGAGGCGGAAACTCTGAGCCTGAACTTGGCACACAGGCAAGCCACATCAGCCACTTTGATGCATCCGGTGGAGTTACCGATTACATTGTGCCGCTGTTTGCATGGAATATTACTCCCGAAGACCCATTTTTCTCGCCGAGCTTTCTGGGGGCTATGATGCTGGGCGAAAACAATGTTGTTTTTGGAAGCAATGGGGGAAAGATCGAGGCCTTTGATCAGGGTAGCGGAAGCGAACACTGGAATTCCATTCCAAATGGCTTCGTTTTCCTCTTGGAATCGAAAGCTAAAGGCGGCATGAACGCCTATACCAAAATCGGCAAGACTGTAAACGGCTTATTGTCGTTTGACCCTTTTGGTGCGCTTACATTCTTCCCCATCACTACGGGCATTAGCAGCCTGTCCTATTTCGATGCCAGCACACTGCTTGCAACAACCACAAGTGGGCAGGGGCAAATGGTATCGGGAATTGACTCTGATCTTTCGTCGCTCTGCTGGGTCTTTCCGGAAGGCAATGATGTACAGCAGAGTGCGCCTGTTCCGATACAAATCACCAAGGTCACCCGCAATCGCTCCATCGTGGGCGGTACAGTTAACCTCTTCGTCCGGGGCAAAGGTTTTGGTAAATCCCCGCAGTTAATTTTTGGCGATCCTGCAAAGCCGGTTTCATTTCTCACGGTCATTAACTTCAATTACGATCAGGATACGGGAGTAATTACTGCAGATGTGCAGGTGACTCCTGACGCTCCCGGAGGCAAGATTCCGATATTCATAAAGAATGGCACCAGAGTCAGCAATGCAAACAAGCAGGCTTTTTTCTTTGTGCAAATTCCGACTGCTATAAGAGGAGCCAAAGTGCAAAACGACGATCCGAATTTGGCGACCGATAGCAGTGGTGCAGCCCCGCTTCAAACGCCAACGGATGGTCCGGTAATAACTCTCAGCGGCGCATTTCTTACTCCAGACGTGCATCGCTGTGGAGTGTATCGAAATTATGCGTTTCAGTTGGTGGATCAGGATTCGCCACCTCAGGCAATCAACGCTTCGTATCAACTCACAGAAAACCTATCCGGGTGGACACCAGCATGCACACAGGCTAACGCCGATCAATGCCCGTCACAGTTGCAGACAGATTCCAACGAAGCTGGAATCTTCGCCGACCTCCATGGCAGAACTCACAGTGCCGGCGTTTGCCTTGCACTGAACGAAAATGTATCCGTTCAGCAGAGTTTTAAGGTTACAACCAAAAACAACTCTTATAATCTCAAGACAACATGTGCGATTAGCTTTGGCAACTTTGCTGGAACTCTAAAAGAGACGACAAGTTGCAAAGATGCACAGTAAGGCAATGAGGCAAACATAATGAATTCGCATTTTAGAACCGCACTTTTGTTGGTGGCCATTGCCGGAATTCCTACAGTGATTCCGAATATGTCTTTGCAAAATGATGCGCCAGATCCTCTCAGCAAAATGGTGCAAGTGCATGAGAGTCAGGACTCCTCTTCATCTGCGCTCTTCACAAACACGCTCTCTTCAGCTCATCTGCCGGGGGGAGTAGTCGCAGTTACTGATTGCGTAAGTCCAGATGAAACCAAATTTTCAATACCTGCTTTGACAACAAGCCTGAAGGATGCCCTCAATTCAATTACGGCTCTGGACAAGCGTTACCGGTGGGAAATGCAGCATGGAGCTGTTAATCTCTTGCCTGCTGCCGGGGAACCAGAACTTTTAAAGGCCAGAATTCAGGATTTCAAAATCGATGAATCAAAAATTACTGTCCTCTTCGCCAGTGGCATTTTGCTTCAGAACTCAGACGTAAAGCGGGCGGCAGTACGGCTTGGACTGAAGCGGGATGATGTTGAAACATATATTGGCGCAATTAGTCCCGGAACTGAAATCAAACTCCACCTGCAAGATGTAACAGTCCGAGAGGCGCTCAATGCCATTGCAAATGCGCATGGACATGCCATCTGGCGTTATTCGGAGTCGCATTGTGACGGAAAGAACATCTTTGCAATCACATGGATTGTTCGCTAATACATATTTCGACAGCTCAAAGATGAAGGGGTAATAAAATAACTTTTCAGAAAGGCACGGAACAGAACAATGAAAGAAGCGCACAAAATATCGAACGACGGATGTGAGTTTTCGCACGTAGTAGCGATTGCCGCCGCGAACCTATATTTGTTGTCATTCGCTCCCAAGCTGATACTCACTCAGAGCAGTCCGCTGCTCTGTAGCTGGTACTGCATTATGTTTTTCGCTGCTTGCCTAGTCTTCTTCTCGATTTATAAAGTCCAGAAGAGACAGAGACTCTTGATGCTGGGAGTAAGCGATGCCAAGGCTGTCGAGAATTATGATACAGCCTTGCATGTGTTGAGCTGGTTGCAGGTTCTCAACTGCACAGCAGGTGTTCTACTTACTCTTGTTGGCTTTGCTGCACAATTTCATCCTGACCCATTGCACCCATTTCATTTTTGACCGCCCACCTCGCGCCAAGGCCGGAGTTGTTTTCAAACTAAGCTGGTGGCACGATATTTTTAATTGGAATGGGAATCTGTAGCACACCGGCAGATTTCGTTTGCATTCTCGCTGTAATTGTCACTATACTCTGTCTTCATATTTAGATACTCGCAGAATTAACTGGTTTATCCTTAAAGGAGGATAAGAAGCTTTTGGCACCCTCCCGCACGGAAACAGCATCATGCAGTAAGAATGGCATGGCGTTATGAGGAGATGTCGGAAACAAACGACGAGGAATCAACTGGTGCTATAGAGCTATCAAAATTATTAACCTCCGAGAGTTAAGAAACGATTTTCGATGCCGCCCGAATCATTGATTGGCTGGGGCATTGACGAGGTGTTGCAATGAGCGCAGGTTCAAGCGTTGCCAAGCAATTACAAGATGCTACCGACAATAACCCTATCGTTAGTGCTCATATCGCAGAATATGAAGCGCTGATGACCAGAAACACTTACTGGGTGACGATCCAGTTCTCCACTGCACCTGCGATTGCAATTTATTTTACTTTGTTGGCAACGGCATGGAGTACCATCAGTATTGTCCAGCCCGCGAAGGCGGCTGATCTGCAGAGGTCAATTCTATGGATAGGCATATTGGGTGCGGAGCTTTTCGTGATTGCTGGCTACATGTGTGTGTATGAGATATATAACAATGTCAGATATGTTGAGAGCCATCTGCGTCCTGAACTGGACAAGCTTCTGTCCAACCAGAATTATTGGATGTACGAAAAATATCTTGCAAAGCACAGAGGATTTGGAGCTCTTGCTAATGAGTGGTGGGCGATTATCCTGACCCTCGCCGCGCTACTATTCGTTGCATTGTATGCCCGTCCCTGGAGTAAGATCGATTTTGGCTGGTTTCTCGCAAGCCTGTTCGCTTCTGCGGCGATGGTAGCAAGGGGAGTCGAAATTTCCAAAATCAGACTTCGCGCCTTTCAGGATAAATCCTAAGCTTGGAGACTACGTAGGCGGCAAGCGGCGCATTTTCAATTTCATTGAATCTGCGCCGAGAAAGACTTTTCCAAGCCCTTGAAAACAAGAGACATATTCCCATCCCTTTCCCCAAAGGCTCCAAAGCACCCGGAATTCCGGTTCGGGACCAGGGGGTCGGAGGTTCAAATCCTCTCTCCCCGACCATTTATTTTCAGCGACTTACGCGGATTCTGAAGTCCTAAAAAATCCCGCCGTAGGTAAAAATGTGACACTGTTTACCTCGCGGGTTTTTCCAATGGAAAATCAATCACATTTACATAGTGGGAATTTTGCAGGAAAGCCATTTGCACGAATCAAACTGTCATTCCTGTCGCAAGCCTTTAGTGGAAGAAAATAGGTATTTTGAGTGTGCCCGAAATCAGTCATGATAACTTTTTACGAGCTATCTTGAGGTGTTTCAAGTGCCGTCTGCAATTCCTGAAGATTTGCAGCAATCTTTCGCAATAGATTTTGCAGATCTTCTCCCACGGTTTTCTCGCTGGTCTCCTCCGTTGGCTTGGTCTCCTCTGATAAAAAAGCAGCCCAGCGATCGAATTTCTCAAGCGCTTCTAATTCCTCTTGTTCAAGGGCATCCAACGCTGCCTGATTGACCTCGTTTTCATTGGCAGGCATTGTGTGCAAAGGCGAACAAATAGTTTGAGGCGTTCTGCATCTCTGGAAATTCTATTCGCCAATGCTTCAGCCTTCGGAATCCCGCCTTGAACCTGAAAATAATCATTCGCTTGAAACTGCAATAAAACTGCCAACCCTTCGCGGTACCGGGCAAGCGGATTTGCGTTCCCAGGAATCGAATTTCTATTTTCCCATAGTCGCACAATCACGCTGATCGCCTCGGTTAGCCTTACAGCTCTCTCAGGGGGCGAGATGCACGTATCTACAGCGTTCATCAGTTCGGCCAGATGGTGGGCAAGCCATCTTCCCATAGTGTCGTTGCTGTCAGTTAACCCAAGTTCACGAACTAAATGAATGCCAAGTCCCAATATGTCCTTCGGCGGTTTCAATGGAGCCGTCTCTTCGGAGGAGGAAGATTCTCTCATATCGCTGAGAGGCTTCTTTCGAATTAGATCGTCTGTGCTCATGTGGGTCTTTGGTCCTTGTCATTTCAACTTCGACAAGGAGGTCAAGTCCGGCCTCGACCAAGTAGTTTCTGAGTTGCTCTGTTGTGATATGGAGGCGGGAACCTGCAGATCGCACCTGATAGTCATAATTCGAATCCCGCTCCGGCTGTTCGTCACTCCACTCCTCATAAAGATACGCTAGTTTTTGCTCCGCATCGACCCATCTGATTGCAGAATTACGCAGCACGCGCTGAGTAAGCAAGTTTATTTGACTTGAACCGGGGCGAAAACTAAACCCTTCAACTTCTCGCCGCAATGGGTCGCGTTGGTCAATTCCTGATCGGGATTCACCAATGGCCAGCCAACCAAGCAATCTGTACGGCGGCTTATCAATTGCAACTCTTTCGTTTCCTTCACTCGGAATTCCGAAGCGTATCGGTTCTAATGCACTTTGCAGAGCACGGACAAGAGAGGATGCTGTTTTCGGCTCGACCAATGCAGTATGTACGGCCACTTTCAACTCGAACTGGGATGACTTGGTCCTGTGGGACGCCCACACTACAATCGTCCCGGAACCCGGCAAATTAAGATCCAGTTCCCTCAGAAAGTCGCGGTCTCCGGCAGTTCCAGTCCATTCGGAGATTTCGTCCGGCGCTAGCCAGAATCTTTCCTCTAATGGTTTGGGGTTGCGCAAATCCGAAAGCCACCACGGCGGCCAAGCGAGTGTCTCACGTCCTATCCACTGATCAAGGGCGTCGTAAGGGTCTTCTTCGGTATCTGCAAGTGGTTCCGAAGTGAGCAGGTCTCCAACCGCGCAGTACATCGCATGCCACTCAAGGTATGTACGATATCGCTCAATGGTTGGCGCGCTTCCGTGACTGTGGTGCCAGAATTGCCATTGACGCTCTGAGTATCGGCTTCGGCGGGGTTCATCATCCCACCGCCATTCGTCTGTAGGGGCTTTCCACTCGTCGACAATCCATTTTTCCGCAACATCAGTGAATTTATTTAGATCGACAAATGCAAACATCCGTGTAGCGGGCTCAAACCAATAAGGTTGGGAATCGATGGGGTCAAAATGAAATCTTCTTTTCAATACCCCGTGCTCCGATGCGGACGGTTGGCGATCATAACGATTGGATCTCTGCCTTGGCAGTTTACTTATATTGACTTCGTCAAGTCTCTCGACCTCGCCAGGGGTCAAAGTAATCAGGCTGTGCTCTACCAATTTGAGGAGCGCATTCTTGGCAAATGCCCGGATCAAGACGTGAGGTAATGCCTGGTCTGTGGCAACCATTAAGAGAAAATTCTTTTGGCCCAACAATATTCCAGGTGACTCCAGAGCAACTCCGTCTAGAGCAATCATCAGCCACAAGCGAGCGGTGAGCCAGTAGAACGGTGTGCCCTGTGCTCGAAACGCTGTCACTTCCTTTTGCGCGTAAAGACTCAAAAGAGATGCCAATACCGCTGACTCGCCGAAGTGTGCAAGTTCACGGACTGCATGCGCTGCACGCCAACGAACCCGCACGTCAATATCTGATAGCAAGGCCCACAGGAAACGCGCAACTCCGTCCGGTGTACCGTTTGGCACGCTTGCACTATCAATCTCGTCAAGATCGGCCGACGGAATTCTCTGGATCATGCGATTCAGGTAGGGAATCACAACAGCAGATCCTTCTCCTTTTCGTAAATACTTTGCCAGGAGCGCCACCAGTTCATAAACGCTGCTGGCACGAAGCGAATCTGCATGAGCGGCAAGTCCTTTTAGAATCAAAGCAGGGACAGATGCCTCAGGAATTCTGCCCAGTAAATCCTCAAACAAGGGTTCGTGTATGTATCCCACCCACTGAGCGAGGAAGTCGAATTTTGCGAGCAAGAAGCTGGGCAATGCGGTTGTACACCAGTTGTCGACAGCAGGAGTAGACCAAGTTTTTAGAGCGTCAAGCAGAGCATGACCCACATCATACGTCGTTGCGATATTCTCGGGGAGCGCAATCAATGCATTGAGATGGCTAAGGTTCGCACTCCGAATGGGCCGCATGATCAAGTTTGACCCCGCCTATATCAATGCGGGAAGTGCAGCGAATCACCATGCAGTGGGTTGGTATAACAGACATTTGCCTGAGTTCCCAGTTGATCCGGTCATTCTACCATCCTTGGATCAGTTTGTTGCCGGATCGCGACAGAAGACATTTATCCCAGGGCCGGTTAAGCAATAGGAGTCCGTTGTGAATGATCTCCGAAAGAGGTTCGTACCCGGAAAAATAGTCGAACCCAAGGTCGAACATATGGATCGTGAAATAGATGAATGTGATGCTCGATTCGCGGTCCATTACTCCCAAGCCATCATGGATAAGATGGTAGAGCATGCGGTACAATTCAAGCATACCGAGGTATTTGGCCTTCTTCTCGGAAGGGTCGTCACTACTCCCAGCGGCAAATTACGGACCCTGATTCAAGACTTTATTCCTGCACAGCAATTTCGCAAGTCCACACTAACTTTCGTAGAGGTTTCGACGGAAGAGCTAATTCGAATGGATCGTGCTTATGAGGAATCGTTAGATAAACAATATTTTCTCAAAATTGGATGGTTTCATACACATCCGGGGCATGGCATCTTTATGTCTCAAACCGACAAGGATAACCATTCCCTGTACAGCAAGAAGTGGCAAATCGCGTTGGTTATCGATCCGGTTCGAAAAACATATGGTTTTTTTTACGGAAGTGAATGTAACCGTTTATCGAGTTTTATCGTGTCAGGAGTCAGCTCTGGAGCAGAGACTGCTGACTCGGCACAGTCAGCGCTCTCGCGCGAAGCGCAGCCAGTAGGAGATGAACCGCCATCCAAGGAGCAAATACTTACTAAGAGCTCGCTGGTTGAATCACCCCAGAATTCTCAGGCTTTTGCAATACTCATCACTTCAAATGAAAGTGCAACACACGTTTATCGAGCTTTCCACGAGCATCGCTGGGGAGGCAATTGTGTTGGAGAATTGCAACTTGGGAAAGACTTGTTAGTGTTTGTGGGTAAAAAACACGTTCTCCGACTAACAAAAACTGATATTAAATGTTTGGACGGCAAAGGCATAACTGACGCCAATGATAAACACTGGCATTTTCGCATTGAGGGAAAAAGCGCTGATCAAATGAAACAAATACTGCAGAATTGGTATACAGATTGCTAAAGCGTAGCTTTATTTCTTTTCTTCAGAGTCGCCCGGAAGCGACTTAAGTGTTTCAGTGATTTGTGTTCGGAACTCCTGGACTCTACTCAATTCGGAGCCTAGTTCGTTTGTTAGGTGTAAGATGCTAACCATAACTCCTCTCATTACATTGCGATGTGGCAATGCAATTGGAGCGGTTGTCAGAAAATTTTGAAGATCTGTCAGCTTTCCATGAAGCTCCTGATTATATTTTTCTAGGCTCTGATCGCTTTCATAATTAGCATAGGATTCGCTTTTCATGAGTGTTGAGTTTTAATATTTAAGTAGTTTTATAGTAGCAAGACCCTTAAAACTGTCAAGCGCTTGTACTGGACCGTATTATCGGGCCACTCGTCATAATTTGAAACTGAAGCTGATCAGTGGCATATAATGTGTTCTAGCAGCAATCTGGCTACCCGAATTCGATTGCGCGAGGGTTAGTGCCTAAAAAATCTTTTAAAACACTACCGAGTGGTGCAATTATTTGTGGTTTCCGCGCGGTTCACAAGATTTCAATGTGGAAACAGTTAAGGGGTGCTTTCTGGAACAAGAGGAGTAGAATAGTTAAAAAGCTATCCAGCTATTTGGGCGCAATTTGTTGAGTGCTCAGCGTTATGATGAATGATTTGAAAGGGTAACTATGCCACATCTATTTATTCCTGGGCAAATCACACCTCCTCGGCGTGGCAGGCTGTTGAAGAGGATCCTTGTAAACCGCTACAACCCTCGCTCCCGATGGTTAAGCTTATATGATATTTGGGCGAATCTCAAAGAGGAAGTTTATTGTTGGTTTCATCGTGTGCCGCCCGGTTCTAGACTAGTGTGGAAAGCTGGTCGGATTGAGTCCCATGAAACACGGCGAGAGTAGCATGCAAAGAGGCAAATTGAGGGGCAGGCTAGGAGGCAGTCGTGACTCGGTATTTTGCACAGCAACGCCCCCATGGTGCTGGCAGAATTTTCTGAGCAGGCCTCTCGTTATGATCAAAACAATATGCCCAGTCGAGACGCTCCTCTCACGGCAGACCATATGGGGAGGGGTTTGTTGAGTGCGTACAGTGTTGGCTGCAGATACCATCGACCCTGTGATGGCAACTGGAGACAACCTCTCGAACTTCGTTCTAGCCGTTGCTGGCGCCTCGGGGAGTCTGGAATTAAACAACTATTCCCAACAGTGAATACGACCCATAAAGGACGAAGATGAACGTAAATCGCTATTTTTCTATTACGGCAGTGGTTTCCGGTCCACTCCCAACCACAAATATCTGCCGACACATACCATATGGATCTGCTATGAGCCATCGATGGGTAATGAATGTGTTTTGAATATGAGACTCGTGAGCCGAAAGCGTCAAATACATCACCCTTCTCCCTTCGTAATCAAGCCACAGCACCTGCCTGTTCTCTGAGGTATTGTTCACGAAGGTAATGTTTATTTGCTCGTTGTGTTGACCCGATTTTTGGTATGGCTCGCTAAAACAACCGATGTCTGTTAGACTTTCCGTTCTGCTTAATGGTTCAGCCGAATGGTAGTTGGGAGAGACCCAGCCAGCTAACTGGGTCGTGTGGCCAAACAACAAAGTTGAAATGCAATTCTTGAGAGCATCCCCAACTAACGGATTGCATGTCTGCTGGTAGGCATGAAACCACTTGGCATGCTGATGACGAAGTGTTTTGGCGTCTGCCGGTGTTAATTGACTTAGACGCAAATGATAAGCTGCCGCCATTGCCCGATCCTTGGAGGCCAAATCAGTTTCCCGACAAATAGTTGTTTCAGTCGCCGTCTTCGCTCGACCGCAGTCGAAGCTGGGCTTGATTTCGACAGCTTGGTTCGTACTGTCGATGAGCGATACTCTCGTATGCGTAGAAAACAAAATCCACCTGATGGCCAAGAACAACAAAACCAGACAGAAACCTGACCATAAGACTTTGCGCAGCTGCTGGTTAATGATTTCAGGGTTCGGCGGTGCTGTCCGATGAGGTTCTGTCGCAGGTCTCGGAGTTGGACGTTGCTGGGCACGTGGGGTCTCCCCAAAAAGATCTACAAGAAACTGAATTAACTCAAATACGGAGGGACCACCGGTGGGGTCGACTGCTGGGGGAACCGTTGTGTTGTGCCTGACTCCGGAGCGCCAGGCACTGCTAGAACGAAGTTCTAGAGGTCTTCGGCATTTGTAACATCCCCTAGCCCGCCAATTGTCAGCACAGGGTCTGTGGTATCTGCAGCCACACTGTACACACTCAACAAACCCCTCCCCATATGGATCTTCCGTGAGAGGCGCGTCTTGATTTGGGCATATTGTTTGGGCCATAAAAATAAGGCTCTTCGCTTTGTTCTGCAGACGATGCTACTCTATCAATTTCTGGGCTATATTGTTGAATTTTCTTGTATCGTGGGTGGAGAGAGTTGTATTCATGCAGGAACTGTGCAATTCGCTAAACTGCGCAGCTCTGATGATCTGGAGATCGTCATCGGATGGGGACGGAAATGTCATCTGTGCTATCGCTATGCCAATGAATCAATGCGCCGGGGTTGAAAATTACTCCGTGGTAGATGCGGTTGCGTTTTCCATTCAGAGCGGCATGGCACAGAAGAGATTGCGCTTGTCGCTTGTGAATTTTGACCGTGAAATGACAAGCTCTGGTCAGTTATGTGAATGTCCAACACCCCGTTCCTTATACCGAAGAACGGTACGAACGGCTGGTCGCAACATTGAACCGGATGAGGTTTCTGGCGGGAGCAACCGAAGCCCACAGAAGCCATCAGTCCGTTGCCAAGTGCCAGGGGTGCGTGGCATCGCAGGTCTGCAGACAGGCACTATGCTGATCTGTATATTTCACTGCCCAAATCTCCGGGGCCATTTCCTGGAAAATACTGTCCGAAGTCGATCAATGATGACTTGTGCAGTCTGTGAATCTGACTTTGAGCTGGGCTCGGGATGCGGCATGGCTTGAGAGTTCAGCACTGATGAAATATCAGCTCCTGCAGCCTGTGTAAGGTGGCCTGAATATAAATCGATAATAGACAATAAAGCGTCGTGATACTGTCTCAGCCTTTGACCCATGCCATAGCGATATTTGTAAATTAAAGCGAGATGATATCCACGAAGGAAATATCTTGAAGCGCACCAATACCGCTTTTGCAATGCCGCCAGCTTTGCTCTCCGAGCAAACATGCCACACTCAAGGGAAACTTGATTGAACGATCGATGCCTTCGAGTGCCCTCTAAAATGGTAGCTGCGCACCCAAATAGGTACTCCGCCTCCATCAGCTTGCCACACATAGCCTTTACTTCAGCCAGATGGCCGAGATATTCCGCTTCCGAAAGACTGTTCTTTTCAACCATCTCACAAGCTTGGACGCGAAGGGCTTCCGCGTCGGTCAAATTTCCCAGCGCAAACGCGACATCACTTTTGCGCAACCATAAAACAGCTTTATCCATCTCAGGAATGGGCAACTCTAATGCCCAGTTCACTTCGGCCGCCATGGCAGAAAGATATGATTCATTCCGCGTATTTTGATAAAGGTGCTTATAGCAGACGAGAATATGCCCGGTAGCTGATGCCACTACATGCCAGTCCTTTTCCCGTAATGCTTCCGAACGAATTACGGCCAGAACATCAAGAGCCCGATCAGCTTTGCCGAGCTCCCGCTCGATTTCGGCCTGCTCGATTCGAACAGTCCAAAGCTTCACTGACTGACCGTGTTGGCGCTCTTTACACACAATATAATGCGATCTTGGTTTGTGCACTTGGATGTTACAATCCAGCCCTGATCGTTGCTGTATTTACTGCCGTTGGACTGTCGACTTGTTGTCAGTTACGCACGGTATGTTGTGCGCGTGGTATATGCCGTTGGCCAAGAGTCACATTCGTTCAAGAGATGTAGGTCCGTCTATCTCGTATACAGGTTGCACGTCACAGGAACTAAAATATTGAAGCCAGAAGCCCCGGATAGCAGCCCGTCTTTTTCTGCTCAAAGTCACGTATTCTTTACTGCGAAGCAACCCCAAAAAAACTTCCACTTTGGTGAATTCGCTGGATGCCGTGGTCGTTATATGTTTGGCAAAGTCTCTCGCTGTGAGCGTGCTTGCCATCCGCTGATCAGTCCTGAAGTCGAGGTCTCGATCCTCCTGAATGAAATCGCTCAGAACAAAAAGCATTTGTCTCGACTGGCCAGGAACTCCATGGAATTCCTGCTGTGCAAGTTCCATCGAACCAAGAATGTCAGTCTTCGACCCTGGGTGAGCGGACGCCGTTTGCCTCATTGTGGTCAATCCTCTTTTCAGCTTTTCCCGGAACATACTCAGATCGCTATCATACGCTTGTCTCCGTGCCGGAACTTCGAATCGGATGATCTGACCGGAAGCCTGAGCCTCAGCATCTCCTAATATTGGGATGATCGAAATCCCGTCGCCGCGCTGGAGGTGACCGGCCAGGTCCTCGATGGCTTTAAACGCCTGATCCAATGATGTCCGCTCAATGCTGCCGCTGACATCAATGAGGATGACAATATGGCGCGGCTTCGGATGCTTGCTGCAGCCGGTCAGGGCCGCAGCAAGCAGGAGCGCAAGGAGTATTGGTTTGATCTTCATTGGGGCAGGTCCTTTCTGTCGCGGGACAGCGCACTGCCCCGGGCCAGCGGAAAATCGGCGCGGGCAGCGTCTTTGGCCGGAACAGCAAACTGGACATGCTCCAGTCCAAAGAATTCGGCCCGGCTGGGGGTACGCCATTGCCGGCGGTAATAAAGGAAGGCGGCCCACCACACTACAAGAAGCACGACGATGAAGAACGGTGAAAGGAAGTAGATCAGCCAACCGACCAGGAGCAGGGCCAGCAGGGCGGCGGCAGTGGCCTTGGCCAGGACCAGCCAGTATGGCTCCTGTTTTGCGCCGTGCTTCCTGCCCCGTTCATGATGCAGGCTGTAAATGGATTTCCATTGCCTGTGCTCTTCATCGAGTGCCTTCAATCCGAGTTGCAAGGTCTTTTCCTGGGCTTCCAGTTCCTTGACTACGGCAGCCCGTCGTTTGGACAGATCGCCAAACTGCCTCTTTGCCGTCTTCCACTCCCACCACGCCTGGAGTTGGTGGCTGCCGTAGTGGGTGGCTCTGGCGGCGATCACCGGCGTGGCCAGGGTGATAAATACAAAAAACATGGAACTCAGGATGGGATGGCCGGAGAGGAAATCTCCGAGCGGGTTTTGATTTAAGGATGCGGCGAAGGCAATTTGCAATCCGCGCAGGATGCCCCAAATGACGAGGCCTGCGGCCAGCATGGCGGCCACAATCCGGATAGTCATTTTGGAAATATGAGAAAGAGTCTCGGATGAGAAGCTCTCCCAGGCAAAATGGAAGGTCAGCCCTGAGATTGCGGCAAGGCCAAAGGCGCTGAACAACTGGGCGACTTCACTCGTGACATTCAGGATGTCCATGGCCGGGGCGAGCAGCAGAGCCTCGGAGATGGTAGCGAGCAGAGCAATGGGAATGACGCAGGCCGGAAGGACTATGGCCGGTGCCTGCTCACCGTTCCTTTCCTCGACCGCACGGATTTTCCGTTCGATTGCCGGGCCAGTCGCATCAAGGTATTGCTGTTCAGCTTCAAGGCGCTTTTGGCTGGTGACGGCATCTTTCTGCAAATTGGCTTTCTTCTCGTCAAACTTGCCTTCGATTTCTTCAAGCCCGGTTGCAAGCGGCGTGCCGTGCGCGCCGTCATAGAAGCCGTCACATTCCACCCGGCGCGATTCATTGAGCCGGGACAACAGTATGGGGACTGCGAATTTCATCTGGGTTCTCCTCAAAAGTTTTTCTGCATTAAAAAAAAGGAGCTTGCCGGTAAGGGCAAGCTCCAAAGGGTCATTTGGCCTGCAAAAGTTTGGTCGCGTCCTGCATCTTCTTCAGTTCCGTCTCTTCCTGAGCAAGCGCTTTTCGCAGTTCAGAGACCCGCTCTTCCTGCTTGTGGACCTGTTCGAGGATGATTTCGGCTGGCGTCTTTTTGATCCAGCCTTTGCGCTTTTGCGTGTTCGGCGTACCTGTCTTTTGGGCAGTCATGTGTTCCTCCTTGTTTGTGATTTTTCTTCCTGTATTTCCGTTATTTCCCGCAGGACCATGAGCCTGGTGCTCACGTTCCTGATTTGCTCTTCGAGCCCGGCAAGCACCTCAATCGCGCCCAGCGGGTTATCCTGCGCAAGCGCATTCTGTGCTTCCGTGCATCGCTCGTGAATTCGAACAAGCGCTTTCTTTGCGATACCCGCAAGGATGCCGGTGGCTATGTCTCGATCAGTCACTCTCGCTTTCTTCCTCCGAGTCGGGAGGCTGCTCCTGTTCGGTTTGCTCGGCGGAGGGTTCCGCGTGGTTTGCCGTGGCAAGTTCCGCAGCCTTCTTACAGGGCCGGCACATCTGGGGATTCAAAACGCGGTGGTGGTTTTCCTGCTCGACAATCCGGGCAGGAATATTTTCGGTTCGCAGCTTGTCCGCCAGTTCCACGGCCTGCGGGGAAAGCAGGTTGTGGGCGGCGGGTTTGAAGCTTCTGGTTTCGGCATCAAAAGACAACACGAGTCTCTCAGTGGTTTTGGCCACAGTGTTTTTGCTCCTTTATTCAGTGTGTTTGGGTTGTCGGACTTAAGGGCCTGAGGCGTTAAGACTTTATGCTGCTGAAGGGGTAGGGCTTGAAGTAGAGGTCCCGCTCAATGGCAAGGCCTCCTGGGCCATGCACATTTGCGAGTTCGGACAATGTAAAGTATCCCCACTCCTCACAAAACCCCACAACATATCCGAAGAAGATAAACTCGCCATCTTCCAGAGAGCCTTCGGTGGCATACCAGGTCCAGTTTGAATCCGGCGTAAAGAACTTGATGAATACGGTCGGGTCTTTGTTCTTTTCCTGGGAATAGAGCGGCGGCAGGATTTTGCGCAGCTCTTCGGTCAATAGTTCCATTGCTTCTGTTACCTCCTTCTCCTTCTTTTTCCTGACGGTCTGCTGAATGGGTTGAATACGCTCAGGAAGCCCGAGACCGTGCCGACGGCAAGGCTCATGCCTTCTCTCGCCATGCGTTTGGCCATCCATTTCGCATCGCGGGCGACCTTTTTTGCGAACATGCGGCCAAAGTTCTTTTTGCGTCCTCCCATTTTTGTATTTGTCCTCCTGCTGTTTGTTTTTCCTTACTCAATTACTGCCGGTGTCTGTGCGGTATCCGTTACCTCCTTAACCTGTGCAAGCTCTCTGGTGTGCCACTCTTCGAACTTCCGGACTGCCTCCCGCAGCAGGGGCAATTCAATGTGGGAATACAAATCGTTGGTGTCTTCGTTGCGGCTGTGGCCCATCAGCTCTTTGCGAATGTCTTTAATGATCCCGGCCTCAATGAGGCGGGAGTTAAAGGTCGAGCGCAGGTCCTTGAAGCGGTAAGCCTGGACCTGGGCGCGCCTGATGGCGCCGCTCCACGCGGTCTTGATCCGGGTGATGGGCTTGCCCTTGAAGGTGAAGACCAGTCCTTCCTTCTGCTGGTTTTGGGAAAGCAGTTGAACCAGCCGCTGGGTGAGCGGGATTTCCCGGTGCTCGCCCTCGGCGGTCTTTGAGTGTGAGACTGAGATGACTTTCCGGGCGAGGTCCACGTCCTGCCAAAGCTGGGACAGAAGCTCACCCCGCCGCATGCCGGTGTCGCGCGCCCAGAGGATGATTTCCCGGAGATGGGGCGCTGCGGCGCTGATGATCTTTTCTTCGTCCTCAACGCTCATCACCGGGCGCTTTTTGCGCCGGGCCTTTTCCATCCGGAGCCGGGAAAGCGGGTTTGCGGGCAGGATTGCCTGGTCGACGGCCCAGTACAGGATGTGGCGAAGGCATTCGATGTCGCGGTTGATGGTGGTCTCGGTAAGCTTTTTCTGGCTATGGCGGTGCGCCCGGTACTTGCGGATCAGCGCCTTGTTAATGTGCCCGATCTCGTGGTTGGCAAAGAACGGAAGAAAGACTTTCATCCGCTCCCGATGCCATTCTTTGGCCCCATCCGCGAGGAAGCGGGTGGCCAGCTCGCTGAACTTCATCGCGAGGTCAAAGGCCTGCTGTTCCACCTGGAAGCGGCTCGCCAGCAGGTCGTCTTCATGCTTGCGGTCGATGGCATGGGCCAGCCGCCTGTTGTTGGTGCCGGTTGATTTGCGGTAGCGCACACCGTCGACCATGATGTGCGATTCATAGATGCCGCTCGGCCTGCGCCACAGGCTCATAGAATCCTTCCTCCTTGTTGTTCTTTTTGTCTTTCTAAAATCCACGCGACGACCTGGTTTTTGTAGAACGTCAGTCGGCCGCTCGGCCCGGACCGGAAGCAGGGCAAGCCTCGCGGCAAGTGCTTCTGCCGGACGGTCCAGGCCGAGCAGCCGATCAAGGCCGCAACCTGTTTCACGTTCATCGCGTCACCTAAGTTCTCCATAACCTTGTGTGGTCCTTTCCGGGCTGTTGGCCGTGCTGTCCAAGCTCCGTTTGCAGGATGAACCTGCCAAAGATTTCCGGAATGGACGGCACGACCGCATTCCCTAATGCCCTAAGCCGGTGAACCCGGCTGGATATCCCATGAGCTGCTCCACCCACTCCGGGTTCAATAACCCGTGCGGCTTCCCAGCCGTGCTGCGTGCAGCCGAAGCCTGCCGGCCACTTTTCCGGGGCCGTGTGTCGAAAAGATTTTCTGGATAGCACTCGGGGTGGACTTGTTCCCGCAGGTTTCCCGGTTTGCTCCGGCCCTTCCGCACCGTCGTAAATTGCCGCTTCAATGCTTCCGCCGAACGCAGAGGCAGGTGGTCCATGGTGTTGGGCGTGGCCCAGAATCCAGACCCTGTCCCGCTTGTGCGGTGTCCCGAGTGCCCAAGCACCCACCACGACCGGCCAGCAGGTGTAGCCTGCTCCTTCCAGCGCAGCAAGTACGCTGTCCGCCCCTCGAGTTCGCAAATTAGGAACGTTCTCAATGAGGAGCCAGTTGGGCCGGACTTCGCAGATGACCCGGAACATCTGCCACCACAGCCCGCTGCGTTTCCCGGCAAGTCCCGCCCGTCTGCCTGCGACGGAAATGTCCTGGCAGGGGAAGCCGCCGCAGACGAGGTCGATTTGTGGTGCGAGTGTTTCAATGTATTTTCCGGTCAACCTGTTAATGTCTGGATGTATGGGAACCGATGGCCAGTACCTGGTGAGCACGCTGCGGCAATACGGGTCGATTTCGCAGAAAAGCACGGTCTTAAATCCGCTGCGCCCAAGCCCCAAAGTGAAGCCGCCGATGCCGCTGAACAAATCAACTACCGTCAGTCCCATAACCAAAACTCCACGGCGTCTGCCAGCCTCGGGCAATGCCTCGGGCAGTTCTGCCCTGGGTTAGAACTCAGGATCGCCTTGTGCTGGTGCGCCTTTCCGCAAATCCCGAAAATCCGACTACCTACCTGAATCCATATCTGCATTGGCTTCCCCGGCATCATTCCTAATGCTTCTTTGGCTCATCCTTTTTCTTTCCTTTAAAAATCAGCCCCACCGCCCATCCCACGAAGTTCCTCAATCCTTTCGGCAGCACCATCCACAGCAACAGCAGCAGACCGAGGTACAGGCCGATGAGCATCAGAGAGAGCAGGCCGCTCGGATCAGTCAGAAGCTTGTGGATGTAAAAGACCAGGTAAATTCCGGCTATCAGCAGGAACAGCAATCCGGGACGCAGCCCAATGAGGAACACAAACGGGCGGAGCAGCAGCGGGACTTTGGGCTGCGGCATGCTCAGGTCTTTGGAGCCGCACTGCGAGCAGATTTGCGCTGCCCGCGGATTGCGGTGGAAGTGGGAGCACAGCCGGAGGTTATAGCTGCGTCCGCACTTGTTGCAGAACAGCGGTTTCCCGGCGGTGATCTGGTAACAATTTGCACAAAGGCGCATAAATGTCCTTTAGAAAAGCCCGGCCTTCTGGCTTCCTGCTGGCCTTTGCCAGATGGGAGCAAAGAGGCCGTGCCGGTTAATGTCATCAAGCGTGGCAAACCAAAAAATCTTTTCCGTGTGTTTTAACGCAGCTTTGCGGAGCGTTCCCAGACGCCGCTCGGAATGGGCTGCGACCAGCACCCGAAAGCGGCTTTGCTGGAAAAGCGTCTGGAACTCCTGGGTGACGGCAAGCTGGAGATACAGGGCTATCTTTTTGTCCCAGACTTTAAGGGTTTCGGTTCCGCGATCGACCTCACAGAACAGGCAATGGATTCCAAAGGCGTTCTTCAGTTCGAAATATCCATCCGGAATCAGTGGCGTTTGCCGGGAAAGCACGGAGGGGAACCGGAGCCAGCGCAGGCATTCCGTACCGGCAAGCGGAACCGGAGTGAACCTCACCTGGAGCCAGATTGCGTTGATGAGCAGCTGGTGTTCGACAAACTGGTCGCCGACCAAAAGCGAATCGTTTTTGCGCTGGATCAGATTTACCTGAGCATCCACGGCAAGCGCCCCTTTTTGCGAAAGGCAGTACAAACTCTTTGTGCCGCCAGCGCGGGTGCCAAGGAAGAATCGCTTCAGGAGTCCGGCGCGAACCAGTTGCAGGAGCCGGGTATTGGCGCGGGTGGTGGAATTAAAACCGGCAATCTTTTTGGCCATCTCGCGGTCAATCACTTTACCCACGGCAATTTCCTTAAGCAGCAGCCGGTCGCGGGAGGTCAGCACGATTCTGTTTTTGTCATTCCCAGCCATCGAGCACCTCCTCTGCGTTTGGTTTTTGTTGGGGACGCCGCGCCTGAATCTCTTCTTCAACTTCACTGCGCAGCCGTGCAAAGCGTTCGCGCGAGCGCTCCAGCAGGTCCCGGAAATCAGTGCTCGGAACTTTTACTTCCGGAACTTCAACCTGTCGCCATGGGTAGTGGCCGCTTTTGGCGACAAAGTTCCGCTTGGGCAAATTCTTGAGCAGTTCTGCCAGAGGCTTTCCCCCGTCGAGCATCGCGGCGACAGCCAGTGCATCATCGTTCCCAAGCTGGAATGCAATGTGGGTGCCGATGGCCTGGATGGCGGCGCGCATGTTGGCCGGAAACTGGCCGAGGTACTGGTTGGCGGAGACAATCGAGACGCCGAACTTCCGCGCTTCCGAAAGCAGCACATCAATGTCTGATTCCGCAGTCAGCAGGTTCTGGATCTCGTCGAGGTAAAGCGAATAAAGCTTCCGGCTTTTCCGCGAAAAGATGGCGCTGCCGACCTGGGCCATCAGCAGGCTGCCGAGAGTTGAGGAATGCTTGGCCAAAAGCCCCTTGTTTAAATCCACGAGGACTATTTGGCCCGAGTCCATGGCCTCACGCACGGAGAAGGTCGAATGGCACTGGCCGAGGATGTGGCGGAAGTGCGGGTCGGAGCAAAACTCGCTGACCTTGTTCAGGATCGGGTTCCGTACCGTGGCCTTCATGGCTTCGCTCATCGGCTCATAGCGGTTCTCAAAATAATCTTTGACCTCGGGATTAGTGACCTGTTTTAGGCACCGGGCGCGGAAAGCGGAATTGGAGAGCAGCGGCGCCAGTTCAAGCAATGTCAGGCCGTTGTCGGAGAGGAGGTGCAGGGAGTTCCGTAAAATTTCTTCTGTCTGCGGCCCGAAGTGGACCAGGCCCCAGCGCTCTTTGATAATGGCGGTGAGGCCGATGATCGAGACAAAGCTCCGCTGCCCCGGTGTAACTTCAAGCGGATTGAAGCCGACTGAGCAAAGCGGATTGCCCGGTTCAATGACAATCACCCTACTGCTCAGGTCTTTTCCGGTGCGCTTTTCTTCGAAGGCAAGGAAGCTCAGGATCAGCGGAATCAGGCTGCCGTGCGGATCGATGATCAGCAGCCCTCGTCCGGCCAGGATGTCCTGCATGCAGAAATACAAAATCAGGAAGCTCTTTCCCTGGCCGGTCCTGCCCAGCACCATGATGTGCTCGGTGCGTTTTTGCTGGGGCAGAAAATATTTAAGCTTTGTCGCCCGGTTATCGACCACGATCATGCCCAGCAACTGCCCGCCCTCAAGCTTGCGTTTCAGCAGGCGGCGCACCGCGCGGTTCCAGGTATTGGCGATGATGGTTTCAAATAGGGGCATAAAGTTGTTGCTTGAAATTTCCTGCTGGCGGAAGAATGCAGCAGTTTTGCGCGGAGACCTAGATCGACCTCATGCGTTTTTTGTCACACTTGCGGAAGGTCTTTAAGAATCAGGAGTTGCGCAGGGCGTTGGCGCGAAGGGCCTGCGTGATGAAGCGTCGGTTTTGCTCGGGGGAAAGTTTCAGCTCAGGTGCGATGGAAAGCAGTTTTGTGACCGTCGCCTGCCGTCCGAAAGGTTGGATCAGGGACGCATTGCCGATGAGAAGTTCGAGAGCGTCCTGCCTGACTTTATCGTCATCTGTCAGCAGGCCTGCGGCGGCGGTGTAGTTGACGTTGATTCTGTATTCGAGGCTGGGTTTTCCAAAGGTTTGCCCGACTTTCAAAAGCAGCTGTTGCGCCCCGTCCCAATTGGGCGACGGGCCGAGCAAATTGAGGAACCGCCCGCCGATCATCTCGACATGGTTTTCATCCCGCGCTTCCTGCTTGTCTCGCGCCCGCTGCATGGCCTCATGGAAACACTTTCGGGCGTCATCTTCATAACCGAGATGAAGCAGTGCTGATCCTTTTTGCCGGAAATGCTCGGAGCCTCTTTTGTTCTTTGCCGTCTCGGCGGCCTCTTTGGCCAGCCACAGGATGGCCAAAGAGTGCAGCTCGCTTCTGCCCCGGCCTTCGGCGGACAGGTGCGCGGCCATCGAGACAATGAGCGCGCTCTCCACATAGCGGTTCAAATCAACTTTGTCCCATGAGTCTTTGTACGCCTGCCGGGAAAGCCACATGGAAAACCGGGCGTGCCCAAGGGCGCTTTTTGCTTTCCCCTGCTGAATCGAAAACCAGGCAATATGATGATGGACGCGGGCGCGCAGCCTGATTCGTCTCGGGTGCGTTGGGGCGCTGACCACCTGAAGCAGGCCGGTCAGGACTCTGGCACCCTCGGAATATTCATACCTGCCGGAATACTGTTGGAAGATTTCTTCGACCCGCTGCTCCAGCAGTTCCAGCGCCTGGCGCTTCTTCCCGTACAGCAGAAATTCTTCGAATCGTGCCTCCCGCACTGGCGGCGCGGGGACCGCAAGGTCGCTCTGCCGGGGAAACTGCGCCCGGCTCGCTATCTGCCGGATGTTGGCCGGACTCGTTCCGAGCAGGCTGGCAATGCGGGCGGCGGAGATGCCAAAGCTTTGCAGCAGCGCCGTCTCGGGCCCCAGATTTTTGGCGGCCACTGTCGGCGGCAACTTCTCGTCTTGTTCGGACTTTGGCATCCTTGTTTCCCGCCAGCTTATTCCTTTTTAAGGGACGGCAAATCGTAATTGGAGATGAATACTTCCTGGTACCGCTTTTCCTTCTTTTGCTGCGAACTATAGTAAAGGCTCAGCCCTTCGATCCTGAACGCAGAAAATATCTGCCTCACCTCGTCCGTATCATTGAGCGATAGCAGAAACTTCCCTTTGAGAGTCGCAAGCAGCCCTGCCATTTCCACAAAGTCATTCTCTTCAAGGTTGTAGCGGTAATACCGGAGATTGAAGTACGGCGGGTCGAGGTAAAAGAAGGTGTCGTGGCGGTCGTACCGTTTCAGGATTTGCTGGTAAGGCAGGCATTCCAGCTGCACATTCAGCAGCCGCTCATGCGCCTTCTGCAACTGCTCGGGAATCCGTTTGGGATTGTAGTTGGAACCATCGGCAACCGAGACGGTGTAGTTCTGCCTTTTGACAAGGCCAGCGTAGCAGTTCTTCTGGAGATAAAAGAAACGGGCGGCGCGCTGGATATCGGAGAGCCCTCGGGCATTGCTGTCCTGAAACAGTTCAAACCACTTCCGGCCCGCAATGCAGAACTCAAGCTGACGGACAAGTTCCGGGTAATGCAGCTTGCAGGTCCGCAGGAAGTTGAAAACGTCTTCATTGAGGTCATTGAGTACTTCGACTTTCGACGGCTCTTTGTGGAAGAACACCTGTGCGCCGCCGCAAAACGGTTCGATGTAAGCAGTGTGCTGCGGAATTTTAGAGATGATGATTCGGGACAGGCGGTTCTTGCCGCCGATATACGAGAGTGGTCCGATCATAAGATGAGTGGGTTAATTAATTTTGCGAACCGCTCGAGAGTATGCGCTC
>WNFP01000939.1_pt1 | contig 37624 bp, 37 predicted proteins | sample 5400201 | NCBI WGS metagenome assembly WNFP01 (sample SAMN13153355, study PRJNA577476) | soil metagenome | isolation source: 115 cm saprolite under Madrone tree | place: USA:California | collected 2016-06-14 | reverse complement strand
CCGATCGCGAGCGCATAGCTCTGCCCCGGCCTGTCGTAGACGAGACGGAAGGTCGGCTGGAGACGCTCTCCGTCGAACTCGACCGAGGCGTTGCGCGCCTGGGGAAAGCTCGAGGCGAAGCCCTTGAGAGGATCGAGATGGGTCGAAGCCACGCAGAGCGCGCCGCGCGCGGCCAGCTCCTCGAGCACGGCCTGGGCGAGCGCAGCGCCGTCGTCCGGATCGGTGCCGGCGCCCAGCTCGTCGAGCAGGACGAGCGAGCGGTTGTCCACCTGCTCGAGGACTTCGCGGAGCTGCTTGACGAAGGCCGAGAAGGTCGAGAGGTTCTCGGCCACGCTCTGGTCGTCGCCGATGATGGCGAAGACCGTCGACAGCAGCGGTAGCCGCGCGCCCTCGCGCGCGGGCAGGTGAAGACCTGCCTGCGCCATGAGGCAGAAGAGCCCGAGCGTCTTGAGCGCGACCGTCTTGCCGCCCGCATTGGGCCCCGTGATCACGAGGAGCGGCCGCTCGCCGCCGACGATGAGATCCATGGGCACGACGGGGCGCTCGGGCGCCTGCCACGCCTGCTCCAGCAGGAGCGGGTTGCGCGCGCCCATGATCTCGGCCACGCGCGCCTGGCCTCCGCGCTCCTGACCCCCGCGCTCCTGACCAATGACGGGCTCGGTCGCTTCCATCGCTTCGGCCAGCTCGGCGCGCGCGAAGGCGAGATCGAGCCTGCCCACGTCGTCGACGAGCGCCTCGAGGTCCGGCAGCGCCTCGCCGACAGCGCTCGTCAGCGTGGCCAGCACGCGCAGCACCTCGGCCTCCTCTTCGCGGGCGGCCTGGACGAGGTCATTGTTGTCCTCGACGACGCCCTCGGGCTCGACGAAGAGCGTGGCCCCGCTCTGCGAGCGGTCGTGGACGATGCCCTTGAAACGCGACTTGGCCTCGGCCCGGATCGGCAGCACGTAGCGTCCGTGCCGGACCGTGACATAGCGCTCCTGGAAGATCAGCTCGGCCGAGGGATTCTGGAAGTACTGCTCGAGCCGCTTGACGAGATCGCGCCTGAGATCGCGCCCCTTGTGGCGGAGCTTTCGGAGCGCGGGGCTCGCTTCGTCGCGCACGGCGCCTTCGGGATCCAGCGAGCGGCGGAGGAGATCGGCGAGCGGCGTGACGCGCGGCAGACCCGCGAGCGCCTTCGAGAGATCGGGCGCCTCGGCGGCGATGCCGCGACCGTAGCCGCCTAAGCGCCCGGCGGCGTCGAGCAGAGGAATCAGGGCAACGAGCTCGACGCCCTCGGCGACCGAGCCGGGGACACGCGCCCGCTCGAGGAGGTCGCGGACATCGGGGATGAATTCCCAGGGCGGGGGACCGGCGGCGGCGAGCGCCTGGCGGCCCTCGCGGGTCTCCTGGAGGGCCGACCGGACGTCGTCCAGGTCTGCTTGCGGTTCGAGGGCGAGGGCGCGTTCACGCCCCATCGGGGAGTGAGTGCGCCGGGCCAGGAGATCCCTGACCCGGCTCCACTCAGCGCCCCAGCCTGCCGCGACTAGTCGAAGAACCGCTCCCGTTTCTTGGCCTTCTTGCGCGCAGCCAGGGTCTTGCGCTTACGCTTGACGCTGGGCTTCTCGTAGTGCTGACGCTTCCTTAGCTCCGACATGAGTCCGGCCTTCTCGCAGGACTTCTTGAAGCGCTTGAGCGCGTTCTCGAAGCTCTCGTCGGGCTCGACGATCACCTTGGTCACCCGGAATTCACCCCTCTCGGCGATACCTGAAGCACCGTTCTGTATACCACGCGCCCCCCTAGGCCGCAACCGAGGGTAGCGTGGCTCGGATGCCACCGGGTTGGGCTGGGACGACAAGCCACCGGGCGGGGTCTAGGGTGTTCAATCTACGGGCGGGGGCTGGGGGGCGCCCTCCCGGGACCACACTGACTCGCATCCCGCATACCGCTCTCTACGCCGCCACGAGAGTGTGGTTTTCGCCTTCGAGAATCCCCGCAGAAGATATGGGTCCCGGGAGGGCGCCCCCCAACCCCCGCCCTTGGCGCTACGCCAAGGGCCAGCGGTCATTCCTTGGGTGCCCGCCCTCGCATGTTCTGTCATTTCATCTGTCATTTCAGTTGGTCGGGAGGGGAGGTGGGTGGGGGTCGGCGGGGGCACCCCCCACGGACCCATATCTTCTGCGGAGATTCCAGGAGGCCAGAAACCCTAATCTCGTGGCGCCATTGAGAGGAGGTAGTGCGCCCGCGACTCAGTGTGGTCCGCGGGGGGTGCCCCCGCCGGCCCCACCCGCCGCGTCATCACCGCGTCATCACCAAACCGCGAACGCGCTATCGGAACAGAGGCGCGAGGACGAGGGCGACGACTGACATGAGCTTGATGAGGATGTTCATGCTGGGACCAGCGGTGTCCTTGAAGGGATCGCCCACCGTATCGCCCACGACGGCGGCCTTGTGCGCCTCCGAGCCTTTGCCGCCGAGGTTGCCCGCCTCGATGTACTTCTTGGCGTTGTCCCAGGCGCCTCCCGCATTGGCCATGAAGAGCGCGAGGAAGACGCCCATCAGGGTCGCACCGGCCAGGAAGCCCCCAAGCGCCTCCTTGCCCATGAGAAAGCCGACGGCGGGCGGCAGCACGACGGCGGACAGGCCGGGCAGGATCATTTCCTTGAGCGCCGCGCCCGTGGCGATCTCCACGCACCGGGCGGTGTCGGCCTTGGCCGTGCCCTCCATGAGGCCCGAGATCTCGCGGAACTGGCGCCGCACCTCCTGCACCATGCCGAAGGCTGCGCGTCCGACGGCGCGCATCGTCAGCGCGGCGATGATCATCGGCACGATGCCGCCCAGGAAGAGGCCGATGATCACCTTGGGGGCGAGCAGGTCGATGGACTTGAGCCCGACGGACTCCGTGTAGGCCGCGTAGAGCGCGAGCGCGGTCAGCGCCGCCGAGCCGATGGCGAAGCCCTTGCCGATGGCCGCGGTCGTATTGCCGAGAGCGTCCAGCCTGTCGGTGATCGCCCGCGTCTCCGGGCCGAGGTTGGCCATCTGCGCGATGCCGCCGGCATTGTCGGCGATGGGGCCGTAGGCATCCACGCTCATCGTGATGCCTATCGTGGCCAGCATGCCGACGCCCGCCAGCGCGATGCCGTAGAGGCCGTGCGCGTAGTGCGCGACGAAAATCGCGACGCAGATGGCCGCCACCGGCAGGACGGTGGACTCGAAGCCGACGGCGATGCCGGTGATGATGTTCGTCGCCGCGCCGGTCCTCGAGCTCTGGGCGATCTCCTCGACGCGCTTGCCCGACGTGTACAGCTCGGACAGGTAGCCGATGGCCGAGCCCGCGAGAAGTCCCGAGAGCACCGCCCAGAACGGCGCCTGCCCCACGTCCATGACGCGCACCACGATCCAGCCGAGGACGACGAGAACGCCCGCGGCGATCAGCGTCGCGTTGCGGAGCGCGGCTTGGGAGTCCATGCGCTGGAGGAATCCCATCGACACCACGCCTGCGGCCGAGGCGCAGAGCCCCGCCATCACGATGACGATCGGCAGCAGCATCATCACGCCGGGATTCGGCATGGTGGACCCGATGGCGATAGCCGCCACGATGGAGCCGACGTAGGACTCGAAGAGATCGGCGCCCATGCCGGCGACGTCGCCCACGTTGTCGCCGACATTGTCCGCGATGACGGCAGGATTGCGCGGGTCGTCCTCGGGGATGCCGGCCTCGATCTTGCCGACCAGATCGGCGCCGACGTCGGCGGACTTGGTATAGATGCCGCCTCCGACGCGGGCGAAGAGCGCGATCGACGAGGCGCCCATGGCGAAGCCGTTGATGATGACCGGGTCCGGCCAGCGGAGGAAGAAAAGGCCCAGGCCAAGGATGCCGAGGGCCGCGATGGTCAGCCCCATGACCGAGCCGCCAAAGAAGGCCACGGCCAGCGCCTTGTCGCGCCCGAAAGCCCGCGCGGCCTGCGCGGTCCGGACATTGGCCTTGGTGGCGGCCTTCATGCCGACGAACCCCGCCAGCATCGAGCAGATCGCGCCCGAGACGAACGCGAGCGCGGTGCGCGAGCCGATGCCGAGCGAGAGCAGGACCGCCACGACGACGATGAACCAGACGAGGATCGAGTATTCCTTGCGGAGAAACGTCATGGCCCCGTCCTCGATCGCGTCCGCGATCTCGGTCATGAGACCGCTACCGGCCGGCTGCGCCACGACGTAGCGGTACACGGCGAAGGCCATCACGAGACCAATGCCGCCAAGGATCGGAGCCGAGACCGTCAGGGGCACGGCGACTGCCTAGAAGCGGCGGACCTTGTAGTTTTCGGCGAGCTTGAGCGCCTGGGATCCCGCTTCGGCGCAGGCGGTCGCGACGGTTGGAAGCTCGTCGGGCTCGAAGGCCGACAGCACGTGGTCGACGATCTCCCCCCGGTCCCGCTCGGCCGAGACGGGGCGCCCGATGCCGATCTTCACGCGCCTGAGCTGGTCCGTGCCGAGCGTGCCGATCAGCGATCGCACGCCGTTGTGACCCCCGGCGGTGCCCTTCAGCCGAACCCGCACCCGGCCCAGCGGGAGGTCGAGGTCATCGTAGACGAGAATCAGGTCACCGGGGACCAGGAGGAGTCGGCGGGTGACGCGCGCGACCGGCGGCCCCATCGCGTTCATGAAGCACTGCGGCTTGATGAGGTAGAGAATCTCGCTGCGCGACTTGGTCTGCGCCACCAGATGGCCGCCGACGCGCTGGAAGCGCACCTTGAGCTTCTTCGCCAGGGCATCGAGGGCGCGGGCACCCACGTTGTGCCGCGTGTCGCGATACTCGGGCCCGGGGTTGCCGAGCCCGACGATGGCCTGCGCCACTTACTCTTTCTTCTTTCCCTTCTTGTCCTCGGCCTCGGGCTCTTCCTTCGGCTTGCGCTCGGTGAGCACCTCGGGCTCGGCCGGAGCGGCGGCCACGGCGCCCACGACGGCGGCAACCGGCGCGACAACTTCCTCGGCAGCCGGCGGGGCGACGGTCGCCACGGCCTGCGCCTTGTCGGTCAGCACCCGCACGCCTTCGGGGACGACCAGCTCGCCCACCGTCAGCACGTCGCCGATGGCGAGGTTGGACACGTCGGCCTTGATGTCCTCGGGGATATTGCCGGGCAGGCACGAGACCTGGATCTCGCGAAGCACCATCTCGAGGATGCCCTGCGTGTCGCGGACGCCGATCGCCTCGCCCACGTGGTGGAGCGCCACCGTGACCTGGATCGGCTTGTCCATGTTGACCTCCTGGAGGTCGACGTGGACCAGGTTCTCCGAGACCGGGTCGAGTTGCAGGTCGCGCAGGATGACCATGCGCGAGTCCTTGGACCCCTCGAACGTCACCCGCAGCAGCTGCGTGCTGCCCTCGTGGCCGTGGATGATGCGGAAGACCTCCCGCGGGTCCACGGCGATGTTGACGGGGCTCGCACCCCCGTACAGGATGCCCGGCGTCTTGCCCGAACGCCGCAGCCGCCTCGACACGGACTTGCCAACGCCCTCGCGGGGCGCAACGGTCAGCTCACGAATTTCCATGACGCGATCGCTCCTTCATCTCTTGAGTTACACGAAGAGGGTCGACACCGACTCCTCGTCGTGGATGCGGCGGATGGCTTCCGCGACAAGCGGCGCCACCGACAGCACGTGGATTTTCGGTATGGCCTTCTCGGGCGCGAGCGGCACCGAGTTGGTGATGACGATCTCCTCCATGGCCGACTCCTGGATCCGCTTGATCGCCGGGCCCGAGAGCACGCCGTGGACGGCGGCGCCGAGCACCCGGCGCGCGCCCTCGCGCTTGACGGCCTCGACCGCCTGGATGAGCGTGCCGGCGGTGTCGATCATGTCGTCGATGACCACGACGTCCTTGCCCTTGACGTCGCCGATCAGGTTCATGAAGACGGCGACGTTGGGGCCGTCGCGGCGCTTGTCGATGATGGCCAGGCCGGCGTTGAGCCGCTTGGCGATGGCGCGGGCCCGCTCGACGCCGCCCGCGTCCGGTGAGACGAGGACCGGGTCCTTCAGATCTTTCTTCGCCAGGTAATCGACGATGACTGGAGGAGCGGCGAAGAGGTGATCGACCGGCATGTTGAAGAAGCCCTGGATCTGCCCGGCGTGGAGGTCGACCGCCAACACCCGCTGGCAGCCCGCCGCCGTGATCAGGTCCGCCACAAGCTTGGCCGTGATCGGCACGCGTCCCATCACCTTGCGATCCTGGCGCCCGTAGCCGTAGTAGGGCAGGACCGCCGTGATGCGTCTGGCCGAGGCGCGCTTGAACGCGTCCATCATGACCAGGAGCTCCATCAGGTGGTCGTTGACCGGCGGGCAGGTCGGTTGGATCACGAAGACGTCCTGGCCGCGGACGTTCTCGTTGATCTGGACGTACACCTCGCCGTCCGAGAAGCGCGAGACTTCGGCATCGCCCAGCCGCACGTGCAGGTACTGGGCGATCTCTTCGGCCAGTGGCCGATTCGCGTTTCCCGAGAACAGCTTCAGCTCGTAGCTCATTCGCGCCTCTCGCTCTCTTTCCGAACTGTCCCCGCGCATGATGGCTGGGGCGGGAGGGATCGAACCTCCGTTGCGGGGTCCAAAGCCCCGAGTCCTACCCCTGGACGACGCCCCAATTTAGCCCCCAGAGTTTCACGCTCGTACCGCGCGGATGCAGGCGCCGCTGTTCGTCCTCACGGCCCAAGCCGACCAGCCCGCGCGGTTCACGCGCCGCTGGATCTGCCGCGCCTGCGCCAGCGAGCGCGCCACGCCGAACACCGTCGGCCCGCTGCCGGACATCGCCGCGCCGAGGGCGCCTGCTGCCAGCAGCGCCGCCTTCATCCGTCCGATCACCGGCATGGCCGGCTCGACCCAGTGCTCGAGATGGTTCGTCAACGCCTCGGCGACCTTGGCCGCGTTCCGCGTCCTGAGCGCCCCGATGAGCCGCTTCGTGCCCTCGGGCTCCGCGCGCCATCCCTGCGGCACCCGCCCGTACACTTCCTGCGTCGACAGCGGCACGCCGGGATTGACGAGCACCATCGCGTAGCCGCCCCCGGTCGGCAGGGGCTTCAGCACCTCGCCGCGACCCGTCCCCAGCGCGCGTCCGGGTCCGAGGAAGAACGGCACGTCCATCCCGATCCTCACCGCGAGCGCCATCAGCCTCTCCCGACGCCAGCGCAGACCCCAGAGACGATTGAGCCCCCACAGCGTGGCCGCGGCGTCGCTCGAGCCGCCGCCAAGACCGGCCGCCACCGGGATGCGCTTGTCGAGCACGATCCTGGCTCCGGCCTCGACGCCCGCCGCCTCCCGAAGCAGCTTCGCCGCCCGCACGATCAGGTTGCCATCGTCGGTGGGCAACCCCGGGTCGCTCGTCTCGAGCGAAATCGAGCCGGCCGTTTCCACCGTCACGCGGTCAAAGAGATCCACCGCCTGCAGCACGGTGGACAGCTCGTGGTAGCCGTCGGAACGCTTGCCCAGAACCTCGAGGGTCAGGTTGACCTTGGCCGAGGTCCGCAGTACCAAGCGTCGGACGCCTCCCGGCCGTTTCAGCAAAGCGCTAAAGCCTACCACGCCGCCTCGCGGACGGTCAACGGAAGTCTTGGATTTTCACACTTTGCGGCAGCGTCAGCTTGAGAAGCCCGGGGTCGAAATTGGAGTCCCGCTGCGGATCGCGATAGCGCACCGTCACCTCGAGCTTGCCGTCGAGTGTCGCGAGCCGCACGCCGTCGGGAGTGAACACGGCGCGGGCCGGCTGCGAGCCGCCCGTCCACTCGACCTGGCGCGCCTGTCCCGAGGTCGTGTCGAACCAGATGCGCTGGCGCCCGTCGGCGGTCTCGAAAGCGACCGACGGCCCGACGTCGTCGGGCTGCAGCAGCTGGCCGGAGAGCGGGTCGCGCGCGGGCAGGGCGTAGCCCGCCAGGAGACTGACGAGATCCTCCGAGCCGAGCGCCAGTCCCAGCCACCGGCGTGTCGCATCGGGCGAGGAGCGGGTGATGTAGGCGCGCTCGTTCGGCACCTCCCAGAGCGTGACCGTGTCGGCGTCGGAGGCGACGACCAGCAGCGGAAGGCCCATTGGGGCCAGCGCCTCGAAGCGCAGCGAGGCGGGCGCGCGGAGCAGCATCACGCCCGTGTAGCGGTCGACGCGGGTGCCGCGCTGGATCCTGATCTCCGCCTGCGATCTGAGGTCGTGGAAAGACTGCCAGCGTATCTCGAGCGTGCCGCGCGCGGCCAGGACATCGGGGGAGAGAGGCTCGCGGGGCGGCAGGGAAGCGCAGCCGCCCGATACGGCGATGAGCGCCAGGACGAGCGCGCCCAGCAGGGGGCCGGCAGGCTTACTTCTGTTCGGCCTTGGGACGGTCTCCACCCTTGGACCGGCGGACCTTGTCGCGCGCATCGTCGAGCTTCTTCTTGATCGTCCCCGCGACGCTGCTGTCGACGTCGCCCTTGAGGGCGCGCTCCCAGGCGGTGATGGCGTCGTCGGCGCGGCCGACCTTGATGTACGCGTCGGCCAGGTGGTCGAGAATGACCGGATCCTCCTTGGCCAGCGACACTGCCCGCTGCAGCTCCTTGAGCGCGTCGGCGTAGCGGCCCTGCTGGTAGTAGGCCCAGCCGAGGCTGTCGATGAAGTAGCCGTTCTCGGGATCGAGGTCGAGCGCGCGCTTGATGAGCTGCACGGCTTCGGTCAGGTTCTGGCCGCGCTCGACGTACATGTAGCCGATGTAGTTGTACGACTCGGCGTGCTTGGGGTCGAGCACGAGCACGCGACGGAAGGAGGTGATGGCTTCGTCGAAGCGCCCCTGCTTCTCGTAGACCACGCCGGTCTGGAAGACGAGATCCTTGTTGTTGGCATCGAGGCTGAGTCCTTCCTGGAGCGTCGTCAACGCGCGGTCATACTGCTGCGCCCGGAAGTAGGCGGTGCCCAGGTAGACGAACAGCTCGGCCCGCTTGGGCTCGAGGTTGACGGCTTCCTGCAGGACCTTGATGGCCTCGTCGTGACGCTTGTCGCGCCCGTACAGGAACGCCAGCTGGACGCGGGCGTCGACCGAGCGCGGGTCGGCGGCCAGGATCGTCTGGAGCTCGGTCAGCGCCTCCGCGTCCTTGCCCGAGTCCATGAGCGCCGTGGCGAGAAAATACCGCGCCCGGACATTGGAGGGCTCGATCGCGACGGCGTTGCGGAAGGCCGAGACGGCCCGATCCCACTGCTTCTGCTCGTAGTAGATCGCGCCGAGCTTGATCCAGATGCGCGGATCGCGCGGCGCGGACTCCGCCAGCGACTCGACCTCCTGCTGCGCTTCCTTGAAGCGGCCGAGCCGCACGAGCACGTCCCCGAGCCGCTCGATGAAGACCACGTTGTCGGGATTGGCCTGGAGCGCCTGCTTGTAGACCTTGAGCGCTTCCTCGGGCTGCTGCCGCGTCTCGTACACGAAGCCGAGCGCCATCCACGCCGCGTCCATGTCCGGATCGATCTCGACCGCGCGCTTGAGGCGAGTGATCGCTTCGTCCCACTGCTCGGACTCGATAGCCACACGCCCGAGCAGGTTCTGGGCCTGGGCCGAGTTGGGCTGGACCGCGACGAGCCGCAGGAGCACCGCGCGCGCCTTGTCGAACTGGCGCAGCTCGATCTGCTGCTGGGCCAGCGCGATGTAGGCGTCTGGAGAAGCCGGGGCCAGCTGGATGGCCTTCTCGAGCTCGGCCTCGGCGTCGGGGTAGCGGCGCTGGCGCCGGAAGATGTCGGCGAGCGTCAGGTGCGGCATGGCGTTGCCCGGCTCGAGCGCGATCGCCTTGTTCGCTGCCTCCACCGCCTTGACCGGCTCGTTGGAGCGCGCCAGCCACTGGGAGAGCTGGACCCACAGCGCGGCCGAGTCGGGGTCGCGGTCGATGGCCTCGCGGAGCGAGACGATGGCGTCCTGGATGCGGCCGGCGCGCGCGTTCATCTGGGCGACGGAGTAGAAATAATACGAGGCGGCGCGGGAGTCGCGGATTCGCGGTGTCGGGATCTCGTCCGACGAGCCCGAGCCATCGGTCGCGTCCATGCGCCCCGTCGTCGTGCAACCGGAAAGGACGAGCGCGGCCGAGAGCACTATCCAGAATCGCGTCATGGCTGCTCCGAAGCGGCGGGAGCAGGTCGTCCTCCGCGCGCCAGCAAGTCCTTGGTCAAGAGCCGCTTGAGCGACGTGGCCAGGTTGGGATCGGACAGGCGCGCGGTCGCGGCGTCCACGAGGCGGGCTTCCTCGGCGTTCAATCGCCGCCGCGGCGCTCGCGTCCCGCCGACGGCCGGAACGGCGATGGCGTCGCCGTCGCCGAGCGCGCTTCCAAGCGCGAAGCGCACTCCGGTCACAGCCGAGCCGTGGCGCTTCCGGAGGGCGGCCGCGATGGATGCCGAGCGCAACGTCAATTCCTGGAGCCACGGAGAATTGTCCACGCTGACCTCGAGTGTTCCCTGGCGGAGCGCCCTGGGACGGGAGCGACGGGCCGCGTCGTGACCCACCGTGTCCGTCCACTCTCGGCGTATCGCCTCTTCGAGCATTCGCTCCGCCAACGCCGGGACCGCTGCGGTCAACAGGGCGCCGACCCTTACCGGACTGCGGCCACCGCGCGTGCCCATCGTGGAATCCATCATACTTGACCCGCGCCGCCGCTGCCACACGGATAGCACGGGACCAGGCTGCTGAAAAAGGCCCATCTGCGACCCCTACGCAGATAAATTGGGGCGCCCTCGGCCGCACGCTCGTGGCTCTTCGAGCTGAGGGGCGACGCCACGAGGCGAGGGCTGAGACAGCGAATCTACTCAGCCCTCGTCTCGCGGCCAACGGCGGCCGCTCAACTCGAACTGCGGGGCGCCGCCTCGCATCTGGACCTTTTTGAGCAGCCTGGACGCCAAATTGACTCCCTATAGACCGGCCCTTATCATGTCGCTGCCATGACGCGGCCCCAGCGCGGTCAATCCGTGTCCGTGACGATCGATGACCTCGCGTTCGGCGGCGAAGGTGTGGGCCGAGCGGACGGCTACGTCGTTTTCGTCCGGGGCGGCGTCCCGGGCGATCGCGTTCGCGTCCGGCTCGACCAGGCCCGCGCCCGCTTCGGTCGCGGCACGATCGAAGCCATCGAGAGCCCGTCGCCCCATCGGGTCGAGGCCCCGTGCCCATACTTCGGGCGCTGCGGCGGCTGCCGGCTGCAGCACGTCGACTACCAGGCGCAGCTGTCGTTCAAGTCCAAGCAGGTCGCCGACGCCCTCGAGCGGCTGGGCGGCTTGGGTCCGGTCAGCGTGCTGCCCATTCTGGGCGCAGCGGAGACGTACGGCTACCGGAACAAGATGGAATTCACCGTCGCGCGCGCGAGAGATGGCGGGCCCGTGACGGTGGGGCTTCACGAGGCGGAGCGCTACGACTCGGTCCTCGACGTCGAGCGGTGCCTGCTCCAATCCGACGGCATGAACGCGCTGCTCGACGAGGCGCGGCGCTTCCTGAAAGACAGCGGTCTCAGCGCGTGGGAGCAGGACTCGGGCGAGGGGCTGCTGCGCTTCCTCATGCTGCGCGAGGGACACCAGACGGGCGAGAGCATGGTCAACGTCGTCACCTCTTCGCCGGCCGTATCGGAGCTGGCGCCTCTCGCCGCGAGGCTCGCGGCGCGCGTGCCGCGGACCACGAGCGTGGTGATGAACGTCAACCCCAAGAAGGCGAGCGTCGCGGTGGGCGTCGAGGAGCACCTCCTCGGAGGACGCGACCACATTCTCGAGTCGGTGGGAGGGCTGCAGTTCCAGGTCTCGGCCAATTCATTCTTCCAGACCAATACCGCGCAGGCCGAGCGGCTGTTCGCCCTCGTGCTCGAATCGGCGGGTCTCCAGGGCGACGAGACCGTGCTGGACCTGTACTCGGGCACCGGCGCCATCAGCCTGCAGCTGGCCCGGCGCTGCCGGCGGGTGTATGGCGTCGAGCTGACGCAGGCCGCGGTGGACGACGCCGCCCGCAACGCCGCGGCCAACGGCATCGCCAACTGCACCTTTCTGGCCGGCGAGGTTCGCTTCGTGCTTCCGTCGCTCATCACGGAGGGCGTCAGCGCGCAGGTCGTCGTGGCGGATCCGCCGCGGGCGGGCTTCCATCCGAAGGCGCTGCGCGCGCTGCTGCAGATGGGTCCGGCGCGCATCGTCTACGTGTCGTGCAACCCGGCGACGCTCGCGCGGGACGCGGGCGAGCTCGTGCGGGGCGGCTATCGGCTGGAATGGGTGCAGCCCGTGGACATGTTCCCGCACACGCCGCACATCGAGGCCGTCGCGCGGCTGGAGTGCCGGGGCGTGGAGGAAGCGAAAGCATGACCACGGCCATCGGAACCGGTGCGCGCCCGATGAGGGCGCGCGTGCGCGAAACCGGGGGAGTGCGGGGCGGTCGCGCGGCTGGAGTGCCGGGGCGTGGAGGAAGCGAAAGCATGACCACGGCCATCGGAACCGGTGCGCGCCCGATGAGGGCGCGCGTGCGCGAAACCGGGGGAGTGCGGGGGCCATTCGAGGACCCCGCAGTTAAATGACATCCTACCTGCTGAGGCGGCTGTGGCAGGCGGTGCTCGTGCTCTTCGGCGTCTCGTTCATCGTGTTCCTGATCCTGCACCTCACGGGTGATCCCGCCGCGCTGCTCCTGCCACCCGACGCGACGGCCGAGGACGTGGCGCGCTTCCGCAAGGCCATGGGATTCGACGATCCCTTCCTGGTCCAGTACGTGCGCTTTCTCAAGGGCGCGGTGCGCGGAGACTTCGGCGAATCGGTCCGCCACGGCGAGCCGGCCATGCACCTCGTGCTCGAGCGGCTGCCGGCGACCTTCGAGCTGGCCGGGGCCGGGCTCCTCCTCGCGATGTGCCTGGCCATCCCCGCCGGCATCATCTCGGCCGTGAAGCGGAACACGCCCATCGACTACGTCTCGACGGTGGTCGCGCTCATGGGCCAGGCCATGCCGACCTTCTGGCTCGGCATCATGCTCATCCTGATCTTTTCGGTTCGGCTGAACTGGCTGCCCTCATCGGGCCGCGGCGACCTCGAGCACCTCGTCCTGCCGGCGATCACGCTCGGGCTCTTCACCACGGCGCGCGTCACGCGGCTGACCCGCTCCGGCATGCTCGAGGTCCTGGGGCAGGACTACATCCGCACCGCGCGGGCCAAGGGCGTCAGCGAGCAGCCCGTCGTCTGGAAGCACGCGCTCAAGAACGCGTCCATCCCCATCGTCACCATCGTGGGGATCGAGCTGGGCACGCTCCTCGGCGGCTCGGTCATCACCGAGACCATCTTTGCGTGGCCCGGGGTCGGGCGCCTCTCGGTGCAGGCCATCTTCAACCGCGACTACCCCGTGGTGCAGGCGGCCGTCTTCATCCTCGCCAGCACCTTCGTGTTCCTGAACTTCCTCGTGGACGTCGCCTACACGTGGCTCGATCCGCGCATCAGGTTCCGCTGATGGCGCCACCCAACGGCATCGCAGTCGCGCTGCGGGCGCCCGTTCCCGTCGAGGAGAAGCAGTGGCTCGTGACGCTCAAGCGCCTGGCGCGCCGCCGGACCGCGCTCGTCGGCCTGGGCGTCGTGGTCATCGTGCTGCTGGCGGCCCTCTTCGCGCCGTGGCTCTCGCCCTTCGACCCGCTCGAGCAGGACATCAACCAGCGCCTGAAGGAGCCGGGCTGGCAGACGGCCGCCGGGCGCATCCACGTGCTCGGCACCGACCACCTGGGGCGGGACATCCTCGCGCGCGTGATCTTCGGCTCGCGGATCGCGCTCGTCGTGGGCCTCTCGGCCGTCCTGATCTCGGGCGTGCTCGGCATGGCGATCGGTCTCGTCGCGGGCTACTTCGGCGGCAAGGTGGACGACTTCTTCATGCGGCTGGCCGACATCCAGCTCGCCTTTCCGTTCATCCTGCTCGCCATCGCGGTCATCGCCGTCAGGGGACCGACCCTCTTCAACATCATCCTGGTCATCGGCGTGTCGTCGTGGGTGGTCTACGCGCGCGTGGTCCGTGGCGAGGTCCTGTCGATCCGCGAGCGCGAGTTCGTCCAGGCGGCCATCGCGCTGGGCAGCCGCGACGGCCGAGTGGTCGTCCGCCACGTCCTGCCGAACGCCTTCACGCCGTGGCTCGTGGTCGCCACGCTCGACATGGCGCGCGTCATCGTCATCGAGTCGGCGCTGTCCTTCCTCGGCCTGGGCGTCCAGCCACCCACGCCGACCTGGGGCGGCATGCTCGCCGACGGCCGCGTCTACCTCTCGACCGCGTGGTGGCTGGCGACCTTCCCGGGCTTGGCCATCTTCATCACCGTGCTCGGGATCAACCTGCTCGGCGACGGCCTTCGCGACACCCTGGACCCACGGCTCAACGTCTGAGGAGGCTGCTGAAAATGGCCCATCTGCGACCCAGACGTAGTTACATGTTGGGGCGCCCTCGGCCGCAGGTTCGTGGCTGTGCGAGCTGAGCGGCGAAGCCACGAGGCGAGGGCTGAGACAGCGAATCTACTCAGCCCTCGTCTCGCGGCCAACGGCGGCCGCTCAACTCGAACTGCGGGGCGCCGCCTCGCATCTGGACCATTTTGAGCAGCCTCGGAGTCGCTAGACCAGTGGAGACTCTGGTCCTGATGGGAGCCTCGCTGATCGACGGCACCGGCGCCGAGCCCGCGCGCGGGCGGGCGGTGGTCGTCGAGGGCGGACGCATCGCCTCGGTCGTCGACGAGGCGCGCGCTCCGCGCGGCAGGCGCATCGATCTCTCCGGCTGCACGCTCCTGCCCGGGCTCATCAATTCGCACGTGCATCTCTGCCTCGGCGCCGAGGCGAATCCAGTCGGCGTCCTGCAGAACGAGCCCGCCACGATGACGGCGCTGAAGATGCTGGTGCGCGCGCGCGAAACCGTCGAGGCCGGGGTGACCACGGTCAGGGATCTCGCCGGACGCGACTATGTCGAGGCGGACGGGCCCGACGACGTTCGCAAGGCCGTCCGTGAGCAGCTCAAGGCCGGCGTCGATGTCATCAAGCTCATCGCGACGGGCGGCGTGATGACGGCCGGGGTCGAGCCGGGCTCGCCCCAGCTGACGCTCGAAGAGATGCGGGCGGCGGTCGAGGAGGCCAGGAAGGCCGGGCGGCTCACCGCCGCGCACGCGCAGGGCTCGGCCGGCATCGCCGACGCCGTCGAGGCGGGCATCACGACGATCGAGCACGGCATCTTCCTGACCGACGAGATCATCGCGACCATGAAGCGCAAGGGCGTGTTCCTGGTTCCGACCCTGGCGGCGCCGGCGGCCATTTCCATCGGCGGTCTCGCCGCCGGCATTCCGGAGTTCATGGTGCGCAAGTCCGATGCCGTGATCTCGCATCACGTCTCGAGCTTCCAGCGCGCCGCCAAGGCCGGGGTGCGCATCGCCGCCGGCGCGGACTCGGGCACGCCGCTCAACCTGCACGGCAGCCTCCTGCCCGAGCTCGATCTCATGGTCAAGTACGGCATGTCTCCGCTCGAGGCGATCCGCTCGGCGACGACGGTGGCGGCCGATGCGCTCGGCTTGGGTGGTGAGACGGGCCGGGTCGCGGAAGGGTACGCGGCCGATCTCCTCGCCGTGGCCGGACAGCCGGCCGAGCGTATCGGCGCGCTGGCCGACGTGCGGCTGGTGCTTGCCCGAGGGGCTATCATCAGGTCGTCATGATCACCGTCAGACCGGCCGCCGAGCGCGGGCATTTCGACCACGGGTGGCTGGATACGTCCCACACCTTCTCATTCGCTTCGTACCACGACCCGAGTCACATGGGCTTTCGGGCCCTGCGCGTGATCAACGAGGATCGCGTCCAGCCCGGCGAAGGCTTCGGCACGCATGCGCACCGGGACATGGAGATCCTGACCTGGGTGCTCGAGGGGGCGCTCGAGCACAAGGACAGCATGGGCAACGGCTCCGTCATCCGCCCGGGCGACATCCAACGGATGAGTGCCGGCACCGGCGTGACGCACAGCGAATTCAATCCGTCGGGCGAGGCGCCGGTGCATCTCCTGCAGATCTGGCTCTTGCCCAATCAGCGCGGGCTGCTGCCGAGCTACGAAGAGAAGCGCTTCCCGCCGGAAGCGCTGCGGGGCCGCCTGGCCCTCATCGCCGCGGGTGATGGACGGCAGGGCGCCGTCACCATCCACCAGGACGCGGACCTGTGGACGGCCCGGATCGGGCCGGGCGAGTCGGTGCGCCATAACCTGAAGCCCGGACGCCATGCGTGGCTCCAGGTGGCGCGTGGCGCGGTGAGTCTCAGCGGCAGGACGCTGGGCGCAGGCGATGGCGCCGCCCTGACGGACGAACCCGCCCTCGAGATCTCCGCTACGGCGCCCGCCGAGGTGCTCCTGTTCGATTTGGCCTGACCGGGACTGTCTCGCGGGCATAGCGCCGCGCGAAAAGTCTTCCCCCTTCGGGCAGCATTCCCGAGCTGATCGCGCGGGCGGGCGCAAACGCCTGGTTTTCCGAGGTCGGCCCCGCTGGCACGGCACGTGCGTCCTCCAGCGTCAGTTTCGAAGTGCTTAAGAAGTACCGACTCGGGTAGGGGGAGGAACAGGACATGAACCTCGAAACGGCGATCGGTTATCTGGCGGCGCTCGCTGTTCCTCTCTGGCTCCTGGTCGAGCAGGCCGTGAGCTGGCTGAGACCGGCGGGCCAGGTCGAGAAGCAGGCACAAGCCGACCGGCTCCCGGGCAAGCCCGCCGCCAGCCCGGCGGTGAAAGGTGGCCGAGTCCCCGCGATGAGGTTGGCCGACCCGCGCAAGACCGCATAGCCGCTCTCCATCCTCTTGACGGAGCGTCTTCGACGGCGCAGGATCTCGCGAGGGCCGGCGAGGTGCCCGCGAAGATGCCCAAGATCTGGCGTGTCTACAGCGCCTCGAATGGACAGTCGCGCATCGTCGAGATGCCTCTCGTGATGCAGCCGTTCGTCGACACCGAAGGCGCCCATGGCGAGGGCACGCCGATGCAGCCTACCACCGGCATCGTGTTTCGCGTCTCGCCTCCGGGGTACGTGCTCGATTGGCACTGCGCTCCCAGACGTCAGTACTCACTGGCGCTTTCTGGCACGGCCGAGATTGAAGTGGGAGACGGCACGGTCGCCCGGATCGGACCGGGCGATGTGGTGCTGGCCGAGGATCTGACGGGGCAGGGACATATCACGCGAGTCGTCGGCGACCAGCCGCGCTTCTACGCCATCGTGCCATTGAAGGAAGGCTAGCGACCTCTTCGATCTGGAGCGCTTCGACCCGCAGCTCACCAGCTTCGCCACCGTGTCATGGAGGTGCCATCGTGCCATTCGGGGGAAATGACTGGCTCGCATTGACGACGGAGCCGACCGTCGAGCCGGGGCTGCCCATCTGCGATCCCCACCACCACTTCTGGGACTTTCGATCCGGGCGCATCCCCTACCAGCGCTACCTGCTCCACGAGCTGGCCGACGATATCAACAGCGGCCACAACGTGCGATCGACCGTGTTCATCGAAGCGCGGGCGATGTATCGCGCCGACGGCCCGGAGGAGATGCGGCCCGTGGGCGAAGTCGAGTTCGTCCAGGGACTGGCCGCCGCCAGCGCGAGCGGCCTCTACGGGCCCGGCCGCGCCGCGGCCGCCATCGTCGGCCACGCCAATCTGAACCTGGGCGCGAAGGTGGCGCCGGTGCTCGAAGCGCTCCAGGCAGCGAGCCCCAACCGGTTTCGCGGGATCCGGCATTCCGTGACATGGGATCCCCACCCCGAGGTGGAGAACACGGCCGCGCACAAACAGCAGGGGCAGCTTGGCAGCGACGAGTTCCGGTCGGGCGCGCGGGTTTTGGCCCGGATGGGACTATCCCTCGAGGGTTGGATGTACTTCCCGCAGCTGCCAGAGCTGGCAGCATTCGCCAAGGCCGTCCCCGACCTGACGATCATCCTCAACCACATCGGTGGCCTGCTGCGGGTCGGCCCGTACGCGAATCGCAATGACGAAGTGATGGCCACGTGGCGGAGCGGGATCGCAGCCGTCGCCGCGTGTCCCAACGTCTACTGCAAGCTGGGCGGTATCGGCATGCCGCGCACCGGCTTTGACTGGCACGCCCGGCCCACGCCGATCGGGTCCGAAGAGCTGGCGGCGTCGATGTCGCCGCTCATGACGTACTGCATCGAGCAGTTCAGTCCGGGCCGGTGCATGTTCGAGAGCAACTTCCCGGTCGACAAGGTTTCGTATTCCTACAACGTCATGTACAACGCGTTCAAGCGGCTGTCCAAGGGCTACTCCGCCGCCGAGCGCGCGGCCATGTTCCATGACAATGCCGCGCGGGTCTACCGCGTAAAGATCTAGCGGAACAGCTCGGCCAGCCGCCCCGGCTCGAGCACGGCCTTGACCAGGAGGATGGCGAAAAACGCTCCGCACGCCAGCACCCCGAGCTCGCGCCAGAGGGAGGGGCGCAGCTCGCGCGGCAGCAGCGCGCGATTGATCCAGAGCGTATGCAGGGAGAGCACGACGAAATTGAGCGCGGCCACGTTGGCGCCGATCAGGATGAGCCGAAGCGAGTCCCCGAGCGTCAAGGCGGCGCACCCTGCCGCCGTGAAGGCGATAAGCACGCCGTAATAAATCCCGCCCGCGGGCCCTTCGGTCCCGGGCGCGCGGCCGCGGGCCCGGGCTGTCCACGCGATATCCGTGACGCTTCGCGCGAAGCCTTCGACGATACCGACCTGGGTCAGCGTGAGAATGGCGAAGCCCGTGAGCAGGACGAGCGTCCAGAAGACGAACCCGTAGCGCCATCCCATGCCCTGGGCGAGCCACGTCGGCGCGATCAAGCCCGTCCAGATCGCTCCGGGGCCGGCGAAATGCGCGGCGAGCAGGGCGGGGATAGCCATGCAGGCAAGACAGCCGGCCGTCCAGAGGTACCAGAAGTCCGTTCTCAGATAGCGCCACCACTGCCGCCACTTGCCGAGGTTGGCCTCGGTCGGAGCGAAGATCATGCCGTCGCGCACCAGTCGGACGCTCTCGCCGCCCACCACCATCGGGCGGCTCTGGATCGTCCCCGCCATGCCGAAGCCCTTGTCCCGAAGCCAGAGCGTCAGCGTCGCGTTGATGGCGCCGCCGCCTCCCGAATAGGCGGCGAAGGCCGCCAAGAGCACCCAGTCGATGCCGAGCTCGGAATCGGCGGGCATGACGGGCGACACGAAGCCCACGGCGACGGCCCCCCAGATAGTCCTCGGCACGAAGAGCAGCGCGAGAACGGCCAGGAAGCCGAGCGTCCATGCCATCGCGGCCCACTCTGCCCACTCGACTGTTCGCCTGGCGCGCTCTCCGAGCAGGGTGACCGCGACGGTTCCGAGGAAGATGGCGTAGCCCAAGCCGACGATGACGGCCCTGTCCTCCAGGCGGGGCATGCGACCGAGGAATGCGGCGGTCAGCGCGGTGGCGGCCGCCAGTGCCCAGCCGGGCCAGCCGACCTGCGCGAGATGGAGCAGCGCGTAGACCGGTCCCCAGACGCGCGGTCCGGGAGCGACGCGCATGAAGCCCGCGAAGATGGGCTCGCCTGTCGCGAGCGTGTAGCGGGCCATCTCCGTATTCAGAAGCGCCTGCAGGAGGATGGACGCGGTGCAGATCCAGAGTATCTCCGGTCCCCAGCGGGCTGTGGCGGCAGGTCCGAGCATCCAGTCGCCCGAGCCGAGCGAGAGGCCGAGCAGGATGGCGCCGGGGCCGATCACTCGCGCGACATTGCGGAACGTGTAGGGAGGCGGTTGGGGCAAATCCGACTGCCGCCACTCGAAGGGCTGGCTCACGAGATCGTCCGGCGCTGTCCCAGCGCGCCGAGCAGGTGAAGGGTCGCGAGCGCTTCGGGCGAAGCGGCGGGCAGGAGCGCCCGTAGAAGCGGGATGATCCACGCGCTCGTATGGGCGCCGCCCCACTGGCTGCCGCCCAGATACGCGATCAGCCCCGTCCAGCAGAGCGGCGGCAGGAGCCGGAGCATGCGTACACGGTGGCACGGCGGCCGGAAGTTGACAAGGCTCCGCCACTAAACATAGGATGAGCCATGTCGCTGCAGGAGATCCTCGACAGTCTCCTGACTTCCTCCCGCACCGGTCCTCTCATCACCGCCGTACGCCACTTCGAAGCGAAGCCGCCGGTTTTGGCGCCGTTCCCGTCGTCGCTCGATCCGCGCCTGCTGGAAGCGCTTCGCTCGCGGGGCGTGGAACAGCTCTACTCGCACCAGGCCAAGGCCTTCGAGACGGTCGCCAAGGGCGAGAATCTCGTCGTGGTCACGCCGACGGCGTCCGGCAAGACGCTCTGCTACAACCTGCCGGTGCTCCAGGCGCTCGTGCAGCAGCCCGAGTCACGCGTCCTCTACCTGTTTCCGACCAAGGCTCTCGCCCAGGACCAGCTGGCCGAGCTGATGGAGCTGGCCAAGACCCTGCCCGACATGCGCATGTTCACCTACGACGGGGACACGCCGCAGGACGCGCGCCGCTCGGTGCGCGCGCGGGCGAATCTCGTGCTCACGAACCCCGACATGCTCCACTCGGGAATCCTGCCGCACCACACGAAGTGGGTGAACCTCTTCCAGAACCTGCGCTACGTCGTCATCGACGAGCTCCACGCGTATCGCGGCGTCTTCGGCAGCCACCTCGCCAACGTGCTGAGACGGCTCAAGCGCATCTGCCGCCACTACGGCGCCTCGCCGCAGTTCATCATGGCCTCCGCGACGATCGCGAACCCGCGCGAGCTGGCCGAGCGGCTGACGGGCGAGGCGGTCAGCGAAGTGAGCGAGAGCGGCGCGCCGACGGGCGAAAAGCTCTTTCTGTGCTACAACCCTCCCGTTGTGAATGCCGAGCTGGGCATTCGCGCCCCGTATCTCGGCGAGGCCGCCGCCCTGGCGACCCGGCTCCTCAAGGAAAAGATCGCCACCATCATCTTCGCGCAGAGCCGGCTGTCCACGGAGGTCCTGTTGTCCGCAATCAAGAAAGGCGTCGAGGACAGGACCGGGGACGCCGGCATCGTCCGCGGCTACCGCGGCGGCTACCTGCCGCTGCGCCGGCGCGAGGTCGAGCAGGGCTTGCGCTCGGGCGAGGTGCTGGGCGTCGTCGCCACGAGCGCGCTCGAACTCGGCATCGACATCGGCCACCTCGACGTGGCCGTCCTGGCCGGGTACCCCGGCACCATCGCGTCCATGTGGCAGCAGGCGGGCCGCGCGGGGCGGCGGAGCAGCTGGTCGGCGGCGATCATGGTGGCGAGCTCGTCGCCCATGGACCAGTACCTGGCGACGCACCCCGACTATCTCTTCGGCGCGCCGCCCGAGCACGCGCGCATCAACCCGGAGAATCCGTTCATCCTCGTCAACCACCTCAAGTGCGCGGCCTTCGAGCTGCCCTTCGGCGGGCAGGAGGCGTTCGGCGGCGACGTGCAGCCGCATCTCGCCGCGCTCGAGGAGGAGGGGCTGCTCCACCGCGCGGGGCCGCAGTTCCACTGGACCTCCGAAACCTATCCGGCCGATCACATCTCGCTCCGCACGGTCACGTCGGACAATTTCCTGGTGATCGACACAACGGCGCGCGACGAGAAACAGGTCAAGCGGCGCCAGATCATCGCCGAGGTGGATTGGAAGAGCGCCTTCGGCATGATCTACCCGAAGGCCATCTACATGGTCGAAGGCGAGCCCTTCGAGGTCCAGGAGCTCCGCTACCGCGAGGACGAGGAGAAGGTCGCCTACGTCAAGAAGGTGGCGGTGGACTACTTCACCGACGCCATCAGCGCCAAGGGCGTGTGGATCCTCCAGCGGTTCACGAAGCAGGAGACCCCCGGGCTGGTGGCGGAACAGGGGGAAGTGCTCGTCGCCGAGAAGGTCGTCGGCTTCAAGAAGATCAAGCTGGGCACCATGGAAAACGTCGGCTCGGGCGAGGTCGAGCTGCCGCAGCAGGAGATGCAGACGACGTCGGCGTGGCTGACCGTCTCGCCGGCGCTCCTCGCGGAGGTCTCGCCGCATCGCGACGAGCTCGTGGACGGGTTGCGCGCGCTGACGCGCCTGCTGCATTCGCTGGCGCCCATCTTCCTGCTCTGCGACATCCGCGACATCGGCGCGTGGCTCGGCGACGGCACGCCCTCGGCCGAGGGGCAGGTGGTGACGCGGGAGACCATGCGCGCCCAGCTCGTGCAGGGCGACGAGTTCACGCCGACCATCTACCTCTACGACAACCAGCCGGGCGGCATCGGCCTCGCCGAGCGCATCTTCGAGGTGCTGCCCGAGCTCCTCGCGCGCGGCCTCGAGACGCTCGAGAGCTGCGCGTGTCCCGCCGGCTGTCCCTCCTGCGTCGGCCCCGTGAACGAGGTCGGCCGGCGCGCCAAGCCGGTTGCGCTTAGCCTGCTCAAGCGGCTCGTCGCACGCCGCTGACCACGGAGCCGGCGTGAGCGACGCCATCTCGGATCTCGGCCGTGTCATCCGGCGTCTCGAGGCGAAAAGCCGGGTCAACGTAGCTTCACGACAAATGGCCTCGCTCGAAGACCTCTTGGGCGGCGCCGTCGAGGAGACGGGTCATGGGAGCGTGCTCCTGGTCCGCCGGCGCTTCGAGGCCGGCCATCTCCACGGGCGCCAGCTTCTCGACGCGGCCCGCGCGATGCCCGACTCGTCGCTGGCGCTCCTGACGCGCGCGAGGATCCCGCCTTCCGGGCCGCGGCTTATCTATCTCGATACCGAGACGACCGGTCTCTCCGGGGGCACGGGCACCTACGCCTTCCTCGTCGGCGTGGGCTTCTTCGACGGGGAGACGTTCGAGATACGGCAATACTTCATGCGGGACCTGGACGAGGAGCCCGCGCTCCTGGCCGCGCTCGATCCGCTCCTTCAGGGCATGGACGGGATCGTGACCTACAACGGCACGGGCTTCGATCTGCCGCTGCTCGAGACGCGATTCGTGCTGGCGCGCCGGCGCTGGCCCGAGGCGGCGTTCCACCTCGACCTCCTCCAGGCGGCGCGCCGCCTCTGGAGCGGCAGACTCACGGACTGCCGGCTCGGCACCGTCGAGCAGCACGCCCTGGGCTTTGCCCGCGAGGCCGACTTGCCCGGCGCCCTCATCCCTTCCGTGTATTTCGAATACCTCCGCCGTAAGGCGCCCGGAGAGCTGCCGAGGGTCTTCGAGCACAACCGCCACGACATCCTCTCGTTGGCGGCTCTCGCCGGCTGGGTTGCCGACGCGCTTGCGCGCGCGCCGCTCCCCGGGCTCGGGGCCGAGGAGCTGGCGGGCTTGGGGAAGCTCTGGGAGTCGGTGGACGTCGACCGCGGCGAGGCCTGTTACCGGATGGCGCTCGACAGCGGTCTCGGGAGTCCCGCGCGGGAGCGCGTGCTCGGCCGTTTGGCGTGGCACGAGAAGCGGCGGTCACGCTGGGACGCTTCCCGCGCGCTCTGGGAAGCGGCCGCGCGAGGCTCGCGCATCTTCGATGCGCGACCGTGGGAGGAGATGGCCAAAATCCACGAGCACCGTTTGCGCGACTTGAGCGCCGCCCATGCGGTCGTGACGGAGGCGCTCGAGCATGCCCGCGTCCATCGGGCTCCGGGAGGCGTCGTGGACGCCCTGCATCACCGCTTGAGCCGGCTGTCCAGACGGCTCGAGCGCGCGCGCTGACCGGCGCGGACGCCAGGCGCGCCCGGCTTACCGCTTGGCCAGCACCTCCGGGTTGACCGGAGTCGGCGGCGTCCTGCCCTCCAGCACCGCCAGGCAATTGTCCACGGCCAGCCTGGCCATCTTGACACGCGTGTCCGACGAGGCGCTGGCGATATGCGGCGCCAGCACGACGTTGGGCAGGGCGATGAGGGCCGGATGAACCTCCGGTTCTCTTTCAAAGACGTCGATGCCCGCTCCGGCGATCCGGCCTTCCTTGAGCGCCTGCGCCAGCGCCGCCTCATCGACCACGGGCCCGCGCGAGGCATTGACCGGGTAGGCGGTCTTCTCCATCGTCCGGAGCGATTGGGCATTGATGAGGTGCTGGGTCTCCGGCAGGAGCGGCGTATGCAACGTGACGAAGTCCGATTCGCGAAGGAGCGTGGCGGTGTCGACCCGCGTGGCCCGGAGCTCCTTCTCGGTGGCGGCGTCTGCGGCGACCGCGTCCTGGTAGAGGACACGCATGTTGAAGCCGAGCGCGCGCCGGGCCATCGCGCGGCCGATGCGGCCGAAGCCCACGATCCCGAGGGTCTTGCCGTGTATGTCACCCCCCAGCAGGAGCATGAATTCCCACTGTGTGAACTTGCCTTCGCGGACGTAACGATCCGCCTCGACCACCCGCCGCGCCGTGGCCATGAGGAGCGTCCAGGCGAAGTCGGCCGTGGTTTCGGTGAGGACGTCGGGAGTATTCGTGACGACGACGCCGCGCTGGGTAGCCGCCGCCACGTCGATATTGTTGAAGCCGACGGCCACGTTGGACACCACTTTGAGGCCCGGGCACGCGTCCAGCAGTGGGACGTCGATGGTATCGGTGATGAGGCACACGAGGCCTTGCCGGCCCCGGAGCCGCGCGACAAGTTCGCTTCGCTCGAGGGGTTTGTCCGCCTCATGGACGTCCACGGCGGCCCGGCTTCTGGCCTGGGCGAGCGCCTCCTCGGGAAGCAGTCTCGAGATGAGGATGGAGGGTTTGGCACTTGCTGAAGTCATATCAGGGCCTCCGTCTAATAGTCTGATTAATCTAAGTTTATTGAGCCTTGACTCTTCGGAGAGGACTTGTTATGTTAGCACTCGGTTTCGGTGAGTGCTAACCTCCTCTGGGGTGGTCACGATCCGATCGAAGCGTCAACATCTTAACTATCGGGAGGCGATTTGGCCATGAAGATTCGTCCGTTGCACGACCGCATCCTCGTCAAGCGTCAGGAGGAGAAGGAAACCCGGAAGGGCGGCATCATCATCCCCGACAGCGCCAAGGAAAAGCCACAGGAGGGCAAGGTGATCGCCGTCGGAAACGGCAAGGTCACCGACGAGGGCAAGAAGATCACGCTCGACGTCAAGACCGGCGACAGGATCCTGTTCGGCAAGTACTCGGGCTCGGAGGTCACGCTGGACAACGAGGAGTACCTCATCCTCCGCGAGGAGGACGTCCTCTGCATCCTTGAGTAACGGAGCCTGAGTCGAGAGCCGACAACCTGACCGGTCGAGACGAGCCGGTCCATTTCACCGAACGAACCAGGAGGAGAATCAAATGCCTAAGCAGGTGCTATTCAGCGACGAGGGGCGGGCCGCCCTGCTCCGCGGGGTCAATATCATGTCCGCCGCGGTCAAGGCGACCATGGGACCGAAGGGACGCAACGTGGTCATCGACAAGAAGTTCGGCAGCCCGACCATCACCAAGGACGGCGTGACGGTCGCCAAGGAGATCGAGCTCAAGGACAACTACGAGGACATGGGCGCCCAGATGGTCAAGGAAGTCGCGTCCAAGACCTCTGACATCGCGGGCGATGGCACCACGACCGCCACCGTGCTCGCCCATGCGATCATCCGCGAGGGACTCAAGAACGTCACCGCCGGCGCGAACCCGATGGGGCTCAAGCGCGGCATCGACAAGGCCGTGGACGTGGTGGTCGAAGAGCTGAAGAGGATGTCCAAGTCCACCAAGGACAAGAAGGAGATCGCTCAGGTCGCGACGATCGCCTCCAACAACGACAAGACCATCGGCAACCTGATCGCCGAGGCGATGGAGAAGGTCGGCAAGGACGGCGTCATCACGGTCGAGGAATCGAAGTCGGCCGAGACCGTCCTGGACGTGGTCGAGGGCATGCAGTTCGACCGCGGTTATCTCTCGCCCTACTTCGTCACGGACGCCGAGCGCATGGAGTGCGTGCTCGAGGACGCGCTGATCCTGATCCACGAAAAGAAGATCAGCGTCATGAAGGACATGCTGCCGCTGCTCGAGCAGGTCGCGCGGGCCGGCAAGCCGTTCCTCATCATCGCGGAGGACATCGAGGGTGAGGCGTTGGCGACGCTCGTCGTCAACAAGCTGCGCGGAACCCTGCATTGCGCCGCGGTGAAGGCGCCGGGCTTCGGCGACCGCCGCAAGGCCATGCTGGAAGACATCGCCATCCTCACAGGCGGCAAGGCCATCACCGAGGACCTGGGGATCAAGCTCGAGAACATCAAGCTCGAGGACCTGGGCAAGGGCAAGAAGATCGTGGTGGACAAGGACAACACGACCATCGTCGAGGGCGCCGGCAAGACGGCCGCCATCGAGGGTCGCATCAAGCAGATCCGGGCGCAGATCGAAGAGACGACCTCCGACTACGACCGCGAGAAGCTGCAGGAGCGGCTGGCGAAGCTGGCCGGCGGCGTCGCCGTGATCAAGGTCGGCGCCGCGACCGAGACGGCGATGAAGGAGAAGAAGGCCCGCGTGGAGGACGCGCTCAACGCGACCCGCGCGGCGGTCGAGGAGGGCATCGTGCCGGGCGGCGGCGTCGCCCTGCTGCGGGCGTCCACCAAGATCGACAGCCTCAAGCTCGAGGGCGACGAGAAGGTCGGCGCCATGATCGTGCGGCGCGCGCTCGAGGAGCCCATCCGCCAGATCGTCGAGAACGCCGGCCTCGAGGGCAGCGTGATCGTCGAGAAGGTGAAGGCGGAGAAGGTCGCCAACCGCGGATTCGACGCGGAGAGCCTGGAGTACGTGGACATGATCGAGGCCGGCATCATCGACCCGACCAAGGTCGAGCGTGTCGCGCTGCAGAACGCGGCGTCGGTCGCCTCGCTGCTGCTGACCACCGAGGCGCTGATCACCGACCTGCCCGAGGAGAAGGCCGCCGCGGCGCCCGCCATGCCGCACGGGGACATGTACTAGACACGAAGAGGTAGCGCGGGGCGCGGCTCCTGCCGGTCGACCGGCAGGAGCCGTGTCTTTATGTGCACGTCTTGACGAAGCCGCGAAGGCTGCGCGATGATCGGCCCCGATGTTGTAATCCGACGCTGCTTCTGGTATCGTCAAGTGCTTTTTGAACGTCCGATGGAAGTTGAGGGGGGTGAACAGTCTGTATCCGTACGAGATCCTGGTGATCATCGATCCGCGGCCAACCGATGAGGAGGTCGCTGCGCTCCTGACCCGGCTCGGAGAGAATCTCAAAGGCCTCGGCGCCGAGCTCGGCAAGGCCGAGAGCTGGGGCAAGCGCCGGCTGGCCTACGACCTGCGGAAGCAGCGGGAAGGGACATACGCGGTGCTCGAATGCATGGCCGAGCCCGCGACCATCAAGGAGTTCGAGCGCCAGCTGCGGCTCAACGAGCAGGTGCTCCGCTTCATGACGACGCGCGTGCCGGTCAAGAAGCGCGTTCGCGGGACGCCCAAGCGCGAGCCCGCGGCCGTCGAGGAGAGCGCTTGATGGCGAGCCTGAACAAGGTGTTCCTGATGGGCAACCTGACACGCGCCCCGGAGCTGCGCTACACGCCGAGCGGCACGGCCGTCGCCGACCTGCGGCTGGCGGTGAACCGCAACTACACGACGCAGAGCGGAGAGAAGCGCGAGGAGACCTGCTTTCTCACGGTGGTCGTGTGGGGCAAGCAGGCCGAGAGCTGCGGCGAGTACCTCGACAAGGGCAGCCCGATCATGGTCGAAGGACGCCTGCAGACGCGGGACTGGGAGACGAAGGACGGTCAGAAGCGCAACGCCGTCGAAGTCGTGGCGGAGCGTGTACAGTTCATGGGACGGAGCAAGTCGGCGGCGGGCGTCCCCGGGGCGCCGGAAGCCGTGGAGGCATCAGCAGCAGCCGAAGGGGAAGACGAAGTCCCCTTCTAGGAGGAGAGGAACATTCCGCCAGCGAGTAAGCCAGTCAAGAAGCGCCGGTTCGGCCGGCGCAAGGTCTGCAAGTTCTGCATGGACAAGGTTCAGCTGATCGACCACAAGGACGTTCGTCGCCTGAAGAACTTCGTGTCGGAGAGAGGGAAGATCACGCCCCGCCGGATCTCCGGCAGCTGCGCCCGTCACCAGCGGCAGCTCACCCGCGCCATCCGGCGCGCGCGCACCGTGGCGCTGCTGGCCCAGATCTCCGAGTAGCCCGTGAAGATCATCCTTATGGATGACGTGCCCGCGCTCGGACGGCGCGGCGAGGTCCGCGACGTCTCGGATGGATACGCCCGCAACTACCTCTTGCCGCACAAGCTGGCGCTCCACGCCACGGCGGCGAATCTCAAGAACCTCGAGCAGATCAAGCAGAGCCAGGATGCGGCGGCGGCGAAGCTCACGGCCAAGGCGCAGGAGCAGGCGCGGGCCATCGAGGCGCTGCACTTCACCCAGACGCGGCAGGCGTCCGACGAGGGCCGCCTGTTCGGCTCCATCGGCAAGGCGGACGTCGCCTCGTTCCTCTCGCAGAACGGCATCGAGATCGAGCGGCGCCGCATCACGATGGACGAGCCTATCAAGTCGATCGGCGAATTCTCCGTCCCCGTGCGGCTCCACGGCGACGTGACCGCCCAGCTCAAGGTCTCCGTGACCCGCGAGTAGCCGTGGCGACCCTCGCAGACCTGCTCACCTCCAAGATTCCGCCGCACAGCCTGGAGGCGGAGCGGGCCGTGCTCGGCGGAATGCTGCTCGACCGGGAGAGCCTGCCGAAAGCCGTCGAGCTGCTCAAGCCCTCCGACTTCTACAAGGAGGGCCATCGCAAGATCTTCGATTCCATGCTCGCGCTTTTCGAGCGGAACGAGCCGGTCGATCTCCTGACCATCTCCGAGGAGCTGCGCAGCCGGAGCGAGCTCGACGAGGTGGGCGGCCCCGCGACGCTCGGCGCGCTCGTGGAAGAAGCGGCGACGGCGGCCCATCTCCTCTCCTACGGTGGCATCGTCCGCGAGAAGGCCGTCCTGCGGGACCTGATCCGCATCGCCACCGAGATCATCGGCAAGAGCTACGAAGGCCGGGACGACGTCGAAAAGGTCCTGGACGACGCCGAGCGCCTTATCTTCCAGATCTCCGAGCGACGCATGCAGGGCACGGCCATTCCCGTGCGCTCCATCCTTAAGGGCACCTTCGAGCAGATCGAGAAGCTCTACGACCAGAAAGAGCACGTCACCGGCCTGGCGACCGGGTTCGGCAAGCTGGACGAGATGACCTCGGGCTTCCAGTCGAGCGACTTCATCATCATCGCCGGCCGGCCGTCCATGGGGAAGACGGCCTTCGCGATGAACATCGCCAAGTACGCCGGCGTCCGGAATCACAAGCGGGTGCTCGTGCTGAGCCTCGAGATGTCCAAGGAACAGCTCGTGCAACGGCTGCTCTGCGCGGAAGGGCGCGTCGATTCGCACAAGGTCCGCACTGGCTATCTCGAGACCCGCGATTGGACGAGCCTGACCAATGCCGCCGGGCGGCTCGCGGAGGCGCCGATCTTCATCGACGACTCGCCGGCCCTTTCGGTGCTCGAGGCGCGCGCCAAGGCGCGGCGCATGAAGGCCGAGCACGGGCTCGACATGATCGTGATCGACTACCTGCAGCTGATGCGGGGGCGCAATCCGGAGAACCGCCAGCAGGAGATCTCCGAGATCTCCCGCTCGCTCAAGGCGCTCGCGAAGGAGCTGGACGTCCCCGTCGTGGCGCTCTCGCAGCTCTCGCGCGCGGTGGAGAACCGCCAGAGCAAGGAGCCGCAGCTCTCCGATCTGCGCGAGTCCGGGGCGCTGGAGCAGGACGCCGACCTGATCCTCTTCCTCTACCGGCCCGACCGCTACGGCCTCCAGAAGGAGGAGGACGAGCGCATGGCCGATGTCATCATCGGCAAGCAGCGGAACGGCCCGACGGGCGTCATCAAGCTGACCTTCATACCCGAGTACGCCTCATTCGAGAACCGAGCGGAGCCCGACCGGGTGCCGCAGCCGTTCTGACGGCTGAGCCGCCCCGCGCATGACTAAGGTCGCCATCATCGGCGCCGGCAAGGGCGGGCGGGCCCTGCTGGAGATGTTCGCCGGCGATCCAACCGTGACGATTCTCGGCGTCGCCGACGTCAACCCCTGGGCGCCCGGCCTCGAGCTGGCGCGCCGCCTCAACATTCCCGTCGCGACGGACCTGCGCGGGCTCATCGAGGACCCCCGCCTCGATCTCGTCATCGACGTCACGGGAAGCCCCGAGGTCCAGAGGACCATCCTCGATCTCAAGCCGCCAGCGACCGAGGTGATGGGAGGGGCGAGCGCGCGATTCATGTGGGACCTCCTGGCCGAGCGGAAGCGATCGGAGGAGCTCGAGGACCGGTATTCGATCATGTTGAGGGAGCTCCAGGCGCAGGCCGAGGGCGACTTCATCATCGGCCAGAACCCCAAGATGAAGGAAGTGGCGCAGCTGATCGTCCGCGTCGCGGCCACGCCCACCACCGTGCTCATCCTGGGCGAGTCGGGCACCGGCAAGGAGCTGGTCGCCCGCGCGATCCATCGATACTCGAACCTGCGCGACAAGCCGCTCATCACCGTGAATTGCACGGCGCTGGCGCCGACCCTGCTCGAATCCGAGCTCTTCGGCCACAAGCGGGGCGCATTCACGGGAGCCGTCGCGGACAAGCCCGGCCTCTTCGAGAAAGCCGACGGCGGCACGATCTTCCTCGACGAGGTCGGCGACATGGCGCCCGAGATGCAGAGCCGGCTCCTGCGCGTGCTCCAGACCGGAGAGAGCAAGCCCGTTGGCGATGTCGTCACGCGGAAAGTCCGCGTGCGCGTTATCGCCGCGACCAACCGGCCGCTCGAGAAAGCGCTCGTGACGGGCGAGTTCCGCGAAGACCTCTTCTACAGGTTCAACGCATTCACGATCACGCTCCCGCCCCTCCGGGAGCGGACGGAGGACATTCCCGTCCTGGCCCACCACTTCCTGCGGAAGGCCGAAGCCAAGGTCAACAAGAAGGTGGATCGCTTCTCGCAGGACGCGCTCGACCTGCTCAAGCGCTACCCATGGCCGGGCAACCTCAGGGAGCTCGAGAACATCATCGAGCGGGCCGTCGTGCTGGCGACCAGCCGCCAGATCGAAGTTGCCCTGCTTCCGCTCCATCTCCAGGAGAGCGCGCCTCCGCCCATCCAGGCCGGCTTGAGCTTCCTCCAGGCAAAGGAGCGCGCGGTCGCCCGCGTCGAGCGGGAGGCCATCGAGAGGTTCCTGGGTGAGGCGCGCGGCAATGTCTCGGCGGCGGCCAAGCGCGCGGGCACTACCAGGCGAAACCTGCACCGTCTGATCCTGAAGTACGGCATCGATATGCGGTCCTTCAGGAGTGAGACCGATAAGACTCAGTAGTGGGTTATATAGGTCTCACCGGCTACTAAGCGGTAAATAGGCGTTTTTTTGGTAGTTGTCCCCTGCATAGCCTCCGGTAGTCTCGGTAGTGCGACTTACATGTCTCACAATCTCTGCTCGAATATGCCTCTCCCCGAACCCAGTTACCAAAGAAGTCAAGCACTTGCGCCCGAGAGAACACTTCTTGCAATCCCCACGGACAGCCTATCGACAAGGAGATCCCTGATGATCAGGCATTGCCGTTGCGGGAGCGAAGTCCACTTCGTCTTTGAACAGCTCGGCTGTATCGAGTGCGGGGCCGCATGTTGTCCCAGGTGTTCGTACCAATTGGAGTCCACCCACTACTGCAGGAATTGCGCGGAGAGCCTGCTCGAGCTGCCATGGGCGCCGGCGCTCCCCGCGCGGTCCTAGAGGAGCCACGTGATGGAAAGCAAGGGCAAGGCGTTCCGGCAGCTGCTTCGCGACGAGCCGTACCTGTTCACGGGCGGAATCTACTCGCCGCTCGACGCCCAGATCGCCGAGAGCGCGGGTATGAAGTCGATCTACCTGAGCGGCTACTCCGTCGCCATGATGAACGGCTGGCCGGACATGGGGCTCCTGACCATGACGGAAGTGGCCAAGACGGCGTCCATGGTGGCGAGCGCCGTCGACGTGCCGATCATCGCGGATGCCGACGACGGCTACGGTAACGCCTTGTCGACCATGCGCACCGTGCAGGAGTTCGTGAAGACCGGCGTGGCGGGCATCCACTTGGAAGACCAGCGCTTCCCCAAGCGCTGTGGCCACATTGCCGGCAAAACCGTGGTCTCGCGCGAGGAGGCGATCGGCAAGTACAAGGCGGCGCTCGCCGAGCGCGATCGGCTTGACCGGGATTTCGTCGTCATCGCCCGCACCGACGCGTACGGGGCGGTCGGCGGCAGCATGGACGAGGCGGTCTGGCGCGGGCGGGCCTACGCCGATGCCGGCGTCGACCTCGTCTGGGCGGAGCTCTCGAACTCGGACCGCGGACCGGCGATCGAGTTCGCGCAGGCGATGAAGCAGACGCACCCGAAACTGCCGCTCGCCTTCAATTACTCATCCTCGTTCCGCTGGCACAAGGACCCCAGCCCGCTGACCTTCCGGGAGCTGGGGGAGCTGGGCTACAAGTTCATCTTCATCACCCTCTACGGCGCCCACGCCGCCATGTACTCCGTCTGGAACGCCATGCACGAGCTCGCCAAGAACGAGGAGCAGGCGCAGTGGGCGCTCGAGCGCACCAAGGCGGGCCACCCGACAGAGAGCCACCACGTCATGGCCAGGGTGTCTCACTTCCAGGAGCTGGAGCGGCGCTATATCCCGGGAACCGAAGAGCGGCTGAAGGGCTCGGACGGGTTCACGGAGGCGAAGTCACACTAGTCGCGGACGGTCAGCGGCGGCGGCTGCGCGCAGCCTGGACGATGCGCCATCCCAGGAGCGCGGCCGCCGCCCCGACCACGAGCCAGAGCGCCGCATACTCCACACTGAAGTGGCGCAGCGGTCTCACGTAGTCGCCGAAGCTGTAGCCGAGCCCCCAGCCGACGAGGACCATGGTGGGGACGTAGACGGCCGCGCCGAGGACATTGCCCGCGAGGAACGGCCACATCTTGAGTCCGAGCGCACCCGCCAGCGGACCAGCGGTGAAGCGCAAGCCCGGGACGAAGCGCGCGACGAAAACCGCCAGCGCGCCCCGCCTCTTGACGAAAGCCTGCATCGCCCCGTACCGCTCGGGATGCCCGAGGATCCAGTGGGCGTGGCGCTCGAGCGCGCCACGGCCGAAGCGGCGGCCGAGCCAGTAGCCGAGGTTGTCGCCGATCACTGCGCTGACGATGCCGACCGCCAGGACCAGGTCGAGGCGGAGCTGGCCGCGCCACACCAGGAAGCCCGCCACCACCAGCACCATCTCCTCGGGGACGGGCACCCCCGCATTGCCCAGGATGACGAGCGCGAAGACGGCGCCATAGCCCCAGTGAGACACGGCCGTCCCCGGATCGAAGGAGACTGCCTGCGTGGCGAACCAGCCGGCGAACTCGATCACGCGGGCACGGACCTCCGGGGAGTGCCGCTCACGTGCCCGTCTTCACCGAGAATGGCATATCGGACCTCGCGTATCGTCGCGATGCCTTCCTTGCGAAGCGCGGCTCGAAGCTCGGCCAAGCTCATGTACTCGCGGTCGAGGTTCGCACAGATCACGTGTCCGTGCCTGACGATGACGGTCGGATCATGCGCGTCTCCTTGGACGTGGGGCGTCGCCAGTCGGGTTGACCTCTGACAGCGTAACAACTCCGGGCGCTACGACCAAGAAAGCTCCCCAGGAAAGCTCCAGCAGACGCGCGGCTTGACCTGCGCCCCTGGCGCGGCTAGGGTAGGCCTCCGAGAACGCTCGGTGAACCTCAACGCCCTCAAGAAGCTCCTGGTCGGCAGCCCCCTCGCCACGGCGCAGGCCCGCCACGAGCGGCTCTCGAAGACATCCGCGCTCGCGGTCTTCTCCTCGGACGCGCTCTCCTCCGTGGCGTACGCGACCGAGGAGATCCTGCTCATTCTCGTCCTTGCCGGGACGGCGGCCCTGCACTACTCGATTCCCATCGGAGTCGCCATCGCCGTCCTGATCGCCGTGGTGGTGAGCTCCTACCGCCAGACCATCTTCGCCTACCCGCAGGGCGGCGGCTCTTACATCGTCACCAAGGACAACCTCGGCACGCTGCCGGGGCTCATCTCGGGCGGAGCGCTCCTCATCGACTACGTGCTGACGGTGGCCGTCAGCGTAGCGGCGGGCGTCGCGGCCCTGACCTCCGCCCTCCCGTCGCTCTACCCGTACCGCGTCGTTCTCGGGGTGGCGTTCGTCACCCTCGTCACCCTCGGCAACCTGCGGGGCATCCGCGAGTCCGGCAAGCTCTTCGCGCTGCCGACCTACCTGTTCATCGCCGGATTCGTGGTGCTCATCGTCTACGGCGTGATCCGCTGGGCCTTCGGCTGGGACGCGGCGGCGCACGCGGGCCGTGCGGTCATCGCGCCCACCCATGACCTGACCCTGTTTCTCGTGCTCCGCGCTTTCGCCTCCGGCTGCGCGGCGCTCACGGGAGTCGAGGCGGTCTCGGACGGGGTGCCTGCTTTCAAGCCGCCGGAGGCGAAGAACGCCCGCATCGTGCTGGCGTGGCTCGGCGTCATCCTGATCTCGCTCTTCATGGGGATCACCTTCCTCGCCCGGCACTACGGCGTATCGCCGCTGCCGGAGGAAACCATCGTCTCCCAGCTGGCGCGACAGATCTTCGGCGACGGCGTCTTCTACTACGCGCTCCAGGCGTCGACCATGCTGATCCTGGTGCTCGCGGCCAACACCGCCTTTGCCGACTTCCCGCGGCTGTCCTTCTTTCTGGCCAGGGACGGTTTCCTGCCGCGCCAGTTCGGCTCCCGCGGCGACCGGCTCGTGTTCTCCAACGGCATCCTCATCCTGGGAGGCACGGCGGCGCTGCTCATCGTGATCTTCCGCGGAAGCACGCACGCGCTGATCCCGCTGTACGCGGTGGGCGTGTTCCTCTCCTTCACGCTCTCGCAGGCGAGCATGGTCCGGCGGTGGATCGTGCGGCGCGAGCCCGGATGGCAGTGGCGCTGGTGGGTCAACGCGCTGGGGGCGGCCACGACGGGCCTGGTGGTCCTGGTCATCACCGTCACCAAGTTCAGCCACGGGGCGTGGGTCGTCGTGGGGCTGATACCAATTCTCGTGATGATGTTCGTGTCCATTCACCGTCACTACGCCGATGTGGCGGGCCAGCTCTCGCTCGAGGGCTACACCATGCCCCCGCCCATGCAGCACACGGTGCTGGTGCTGGTGGGTGACCTTCACAAGGGCGTGATCCACGCGCTCCAGTACGCACAAACGCTCGCGCCGTCGGTCAAGGGCGTCTATGTCGAGCTCGACCCGGAGAGGACCCGGCGACTCGAGGAAAAGTGGATCAAGTGGGGCATGGGCGCTCCGCTCGTCGTCCTGTCCTCACCCTACAGGTCCCTCCTCCAGCCCTTTCTCGAATACCTCGATCACCTGCTGGCGATCGGCGAAAACCACATGGTGACGATCGTGATCCCCGAGTTCGTGACCGCCCACTGGTGGCAGCACCTCCTGCACAACCAGACGGCCTTCCTGATCAAGGGAACCCTCCTGTTCCGCAAAAACGTCGTGGTGACGGACGTCCCGTACCACCTCCGCTAGCCTCCGGAGGGGGGCCCGGCAACGGTCGGAGGGGAATTCTTTCATCGCCGCACGTTCCCAGGACGGAGTAGTATGTCGCCCGAACGCGGCCCCAGAGGGACCCGATTGCGCGGGAGGGCTTACGTCCCAATCGCTCCTGACCCAGACGGCTGAGGAGACCCTCCTGCGGGAGGCGACCGAGCAGGATCACGCCTCCCTGCTCACCCTTGAGGGCTCGGCGCCTCACTCCGGAGCGGCCCTCATCCAGGCCCGCTCGAACTTCTTCGCCCGCACCGATGCCTATCCCGTGTCCCAAGTGCTCGTCGCCGAGCGCGAAGGCGCCGTCATCGGGGTCGAGTGCCTGGCCCTGACAAGCGTGCGGGTGGGCGGGACCGGCTGCACGGCGGGCTACTCCTTTAACACAAGGGTCCAGCCGGGCCTCCAGCGCCGGGGGCTGGGGCCGGCCATGCTCGAGGCCGCCGAGCGCTGGGCGGAGGGGCAGGGGGCCAGCTACCTGACGGGGTTGATCAAGCAGAGCAACCTCCCGTCCATGAAGATGATCACGTCGCTCGGATGGGAAACCGTCGGCCGGTTCGACTACCTGGTCCTCGAGCTCGCGCGTTTCGACGGCATGGCCGGGCCGCGGGCGGTGCAGTTCGATCTCTACCGCGATCCGCACCTGATGGGCTTGAGACTGGCCGCGGTCCAGTCACAACACTTTGCACCGCTGTATCTTGAGAAAGAGCTCTTCTCGCCGGCGCCCGCCGGTTCCTACGCCGGCAGCTGGACGGCGATCAGCAGGGGCGGCACGGCCTGGCTTTCCCTGTGGGACGACCGCGCCGCGCGAGGGCTCGACACGGTCGCCTTCCGTGCCGTCAAGGCTTTCGACCTCATGCTGGAGGGACCCGATTCCCTCCGCGCGTTCGCCAGTCTCGTCGGGGTCCTGCGCGCCCGAGGCGTCCGACAGCTGCTCGTGCCGCTGGCTGCGGAGTCGGCCGCGTGCGCCCTGCTCCGTCCCTTCGCGGCGGAAGTGGTCGACTTCAACTTCGTCGTCAAACGGTTGGGGGACAGCCCTCCCGTTCCCGCCGGCCCGCTCTACTTCGACATCCGCCACTAGTCTCGTACTGGGCCAAGTTGCGAGCCAGACGAGGCCCGAGGGAGCCGGCGGCGCGAGGCGTACGTAGGTGTGCGTTGAGCGTCGCCGGCGACCGAGAACGAAGTATGGCGAAGTAAATTGGCCCAGTACCCGGTGTGTCCCCGCCCGGGGGCTCTGGTAGACTGAGAGCCCGCCATGAAGACCGAGATCCGGGTCGAAGGCCTTCTCGATGTGCCGCGCACGCTGGAGCGCTTCCATTTCTGGGGCGAGGACCCGGCCAACCGCCTCTTCCCGGGCGTGTTCCGCCGCGCGGTCAGGGTCGGCGGGCGCTGGCGAGGCTACGAGGCGCGCTGGACCGGCCGCGTCGACGATGCGCGCCTCCTCGTGTCCACGCCCGGGGGTCGAAGCGCCATCGCCCTCGAGGCGGCGGTGGACGAGGTCGGGCGCATCTGCGGCCTCGGGCTCGACGTCGAGGGGTTTTACGGCTTCGCCGGCGCCGATGCGGTGCTGGGCTCGCTCGTGCCCCAGCTCCGGGGCTTCAGGCCGACGCTCGCTCCCCAGCCGTTCGAGATGCTGGTAGGCTCGGTGTGCGCCCAGCAGGTCAATCTCTCATTCGCCTTTACGGTCAAGGCCCGTCTCGTGCGCCGTTTCGGCACCGCGGTCGAGATGGGCGGGCACAGCGTCTACGGCTTTCCAGAGGCGGAGCGGCTGGCGCGCGCGCGGGTGCGGGAGCTGCGCGGGATGCAGCTCACGACCCGCAAGTCGGAGTACATCATCGCCCTCGCCCGCCGGGTCGCCTCGGGCGCTCTGGATCTCGCCGCGCTCGCCGGCCGTTCGAACGAGGAGGTCATCGCGGCGCTCACCGCGGAGCGGGGTTTCGGCCGCTGGACGGCCGAGTGGTTTCTCGCGCGGCACCTCGGGCGGGGCGATGTCTGCGCGGCGGGTGACGTGGCGGTCCGCCGCGCGTTCGAGCACTTCTACAGCCGTGGGCGGCCACTCGACGAAAGCGCCGTCAGGCGGCGCTCCGCGGCCTGGGGCGCGCACCAGAACATGGCCGTACACTATCTCCTGGCCGGCCGGCGGCTCGGAGCGGCTGCGGCCTGAGCCATGGCCATCAAGATCAACCTGCCCATTCTGGGCCAGCCGAATCCGAACGAGCCCAAGGACGTACATCTCGTGGGCCGCTACGCCGTC
>WNFP01000470.1_pt1 | contig 37646 bp, 33 predicted proteins | sample 5400201 | NCBI WGS metagenome assembly WNFP01 (sample SAMN13153355, study PRJNA577476) | soil metagenome | isolation source: 115 cm saprolite under Madrone tree | place: USA:California | collected 2016-06-14 | reverse complement strand
ATGGCGCGCAAGAAAAAATTACCGGCAATGACTGAGTTTCATACCGTCAAGCGGATTGACAATTCGCGTATCGTGCGCCACGTCGAGCCGGTGAAGATGCGCAAACTGTACCGCATGGTGGCGCTGGGCGGGGTAATCGCGGCTTTTTTCATGCTGTACATCTACCAACACTTCCGCTGCATCGACTTGAGTTTTCAGCTCGAGGATGTGAAGGGTAGGCAAGCCGAGGCGGCTTCGCTGAACTCGTCCTTAAAATTGGAAATTGCCGGGCTGCGCAATCCGATGCGCATTGACATAATTGCGCGCCGCCAACTGGGTTTGACTGAGCCTCTGCCGACGCAAGTGCAGGAATACGAAGCTCCAGACGGCGCAGAACTGGCCGCGGTGCGGTCCGTTCGGCCGAATCGTGCGCCGTAGTTTCTAGATGCGCAAGATTCGACAATGAGTTTGCCGCCAAGCAAATGAACTTCCAGGCGGAGCCCTGATCGATGTGATCTCGCCATGCCAGAAAACCGTGTTCACGCTGCCACAGGTGGCCGCATAGCGGTGGATTCCGGGCGTAAGCGCAAGACGGTCGATTCAAATAGCGGCCGCAAAGCGGTTGGCCGACTGCTGATCGTTGCCTGCCTGGCACTCTTGTGGATGACCGCCGTTTTCGGTCGGCTCGGATACCTGCAGCTTTTTCTTCACCGCGACTACCTGGTCCGGGCGCAAAGACAGCAGCAGCGCGTGATCGAAATCACGCCCAAGCGCGGAGCGATCTACGATCGCAATATGCACCCGCTGGCAATGAGCATCCCGGTGGATTCGGCATTCGCGGTGCCTTCCGAGCTTGGCGACCAACAACTGGCGGCGCAGCTGCTCTCCGGTGTTCTGGGAACTCCACGAGAAGTGCTTGAAGCGCGACTCGCATCCTCGCACTCGTTTGTGTGGATTGCGCGCAAGCTGCCGCCAGACAAAAAGGAAGCGGTGGAGGCGCTGAATCTGAGAGGCGTCTACTTCCAAAAAGAAAATCAACGCATCTATCCGAAGCGCGACCTCGCATCGCATGTACTGGGCTTCGTCGATCTCGATGAAAAGGGGTTGGGTGGGATCGAATACGAATTGGATGGCAAGATCCGCGGCAAGAGCGAAAAGATCATCGTGATGGCCGACGCCCGCCAGCGCTGGTTCGATGGTGGGGAAGCGCAACGCGAACGTGGCGTGAACGTGGTTCTCACGCTCGACGAAAAAATCCAGTACATCGCCGAGCGCGAGCTGGCGGCAGCGATTGCCAAGACGCATGCCATGGCCGGCACGGTGCTGGTAATGAATCCGAATACCGGTGAAATCCTTGCGCTGGCGAACTGGCCAAAGTTCAATCCCAACGCGGCGAACGATTCACCAGCAGAAGCGCGGATGAACCGTGCGGTCGCGGCACTGTACGAGCCCGGATCGACTTTTAAGCTCATCACCCTGGCGGCGGCGTTCGATCAAGGGGTTACGCGGCCGGAGGAAATTTTCGATTGCGAGAACGGAGCGGTATATGTAGCCGGGCACCGCATCCGTGACCACAAACCGTTTGGGCTGCTGAGGGTCGCTGACATTCTGGCGCAGTCGAGCGACGTCGGAGCGATCAAGATTGCGCTGCGGCTAGGAGCGCCGAAATTCTACGACTATATCCGCGCATTTGGTTTCGGGCAGCAGACCGGCGTGGACATGCCAGGGGAGAGCAAGGGTCTCCTGCGGCGACTGGAAAACTGGTCGGCGATCTCCATCGGATCGATCTCCATGGGGCAAGAGGTGGGGGTCACGCCGCTGCAACTGATCGGCGCCGTCTCCGCGATTGCCAACGGAGGAATGCTTTACAAGCCACATGTCATTGCGGAGTTGAGACGCGGGAATCAGGTATTGCCTGCGGAAGGCTCGCTGCCACCCTCCGAGCCCAGGAGAGTGATCCGGCCGGAAACGGCGGCGACGCTGCGGAGGCTCATGGAAGGAGTCGTACTGAACGGAACAGGAAAGCCCGCGCATCTCGATGGCTGGACCGCTGCTGGAAAAACCGGGACGGCGCAGAAAATCGATCCGGCGACAGGCCGATATTCGGCGAGGCAGCTGATTGCTTCCTTCACCGGCTTCGCTCCGATCAACAACCCGGCCGTGACGATTCTGGTGTTGCTGGATTCGCCAGTGGGGCAGCGCGAGGGCGGGCAGGTGGCCGCCCCGGTCTTCAAGCGGATCGCCGAGCAGGTATTGCCGCACCTGGACGTGCCACGCGATGTGCCGATTGGCCCGCGGCTCGTCCAGGCCGCGTACCACAATCGCCAGGCTTCCGACAGTGCTACGCTCGAGGATTACACACCCACGGACTTTTCGGGGCTACCCGACCAACCGCCTAGGGAGGCCAGTGCAGCTAATATGAAAGGGGGCAAGAGTCACAGGCCTTCCGCGACGGTAGCGGTGGATGAAGGGGGCGACATTCAAGTGCCGGACTTCTCCGGAAAGACGATGCGCGACGTAACGGAGACTTGCCTTCGATTAGGGCTCGACCCCGTTCTAGTTGGCAGCAGCCTGGCTACGAATCAGACACCAGCCGCGGGAGCCAGGGTGCGGCGAGGGGCAGAGATCACCGTGCAATTCGGAACACCGGCACCGAAGATCGCACACCTGCACCACAGGGTAAGGCATTAGGATGAAAATTGCATTGAGCTTAGAAGAAGGGATACAGGACAACGCCACGAATCAAGTTGACAACCAAGGAAAGCAATCTGCCCGCGAGGGCGCAGCACATCGCGGAAGAAAGCTGAGCGAAGTGCTCCAAGGCGTGGAGACAGCTCTGCCCGCGGCCGCAAATAGCCTGGAAATTCGCCAGGTGGCTTGTGATTCGCGGAAGGTGCGGCCGGGCGCGCTTTTTCTTGCCTTGCACGGGGCCAAGGCAGACGGAAACAAGTTCATTCAGGACGCTCTAAAGCGAGGCGCGGTGGCCATTGTGAGCGAAGAGCCGGCTCCCAGCAGGATCCCGGGGGGCGTGGTATGGATCCAGATTCAAGATGCGCGCAAAGCGCTGGCGATCAGTGCCGCGAATTTCCTAGGACATCCCGCCAACGCTCTGCAACTCGTTGCGGTAACTGGCACCAACGGAAAGACAACCACCACTGCGGTCGTGGATGCCATCGTAAAGGCCTCCGGGGCGAAAACCGGCCTGTTCGGAACGATCGCCTATCACACACCGCTCGGCGACTATCCAGCCCCCAATACGACGCCGGAATCGGTGGACCTGCAGGGATTTTTCGCGGAGATCCGCGACGCGGGTGGAAAGTACGCGGTGCTCGAGGCCAGCTCGCATTCGCTGGCGATGGACCGGCTCTGGGGATGCCATTTTCAAGTCGCGGTGTTCACCAACCTGACGCGCGAACACATGGATTTTCACAAAACGTTCGAAGATTATTTCGCCGCAAAAAGGAGACTCTTCGTGGGCACCGGGGCGGGAGCACCCGAAGTGGCGGTGCTTAATGCCCAGGACGAATTCGGCAAGCGGTTGGCGGGCCTGGCCAAGAAAACGGTCACCTATGGGCTGGAAGGTGACGCCGACATCACCTCAACGAGATTTCAGCTGACCTTCGACGGCTTGACCTTCACCGCGCAGACGCCCAACGGAAAGGTGCGCGTGGTTTCGCGGCTGGTTGGTCGGATCAACGTCTACAACCTGCTCGCCGCGGTCGGAGCGGCGCAGGCGCTGGGTCTTTCAAACGAAGTTATTGAAACCGGCATCCGCAATCTGCAGAGTGTTTCGGGACGTTTCCAGCGTATCGATCTTGGACAGCCCTTCCTGGTGATCGTGGATTATGCGCACACCGACGATGCACTGGAAAACCTGATTCGAACGGCGCGGGAGCTGAATCCCAAGGCCCGGATCATCACGCTGTTCGGCTGCGGTGGGGAAAAGGACCGGACCAAGAGGCCGGTGATGGGGGAAGTCGCCGGCCGGTTGAGCGACTTGACGATTCTCTCGAGCGACAATCCGCGCAGCGAAGACCCGCTGAAAATCATCAGTGACATCATCGTGGGACTGCAGAAAACCGCCGGCAAATATCTGATCGAGCCTGACCGAGAAAAGGCCATTGGCATGGCCATGGAGGAAGCCCGCCGCGGAGACATCGTGCTGCTGGCCGGAAAGGGGCACGAGAATTATCAGATTCTTTCGGACCAGACGCTCGAATTTGACGACCGCGAAATGGCGCGGCGCGCCTTGCGCAAACGTGGTTTTGAAGGGCCGCGAAACAAGGATGTAAATGGCGGCCCGGAGTTTGGCACCTAGCGCGCTTGGTTCGTAGGTACAACCAGTGCGCTCTGGTCCCGGCATGTCTCTGGACGAGCCAATTGTTGGCGGCTCGGAAAGGAGCAACCCTCAAACGTTGAGAACACAACGGGCCGTTTGGTACTGGAGTAAGACGAATCCCTTGAGGAACTTATGCGGTGGACGATTGCACAGGTGGCTGACGCTCTGGGTACTCGGCCGGGCACGGGACTCAACCCCCTGGCCCGGGTGGCCGGCGTGTCGATTGATTCTCGCGCGATTCGTGCCGGAGAACTGTTCATCGCCATCCACGGACCGCGTCATGATGGACACGACCATGTGGCGAGCGCCCTGGAACGCGGGGCCATGGCGGCAGTGGTGGCGGAGGGGCAACTTCCGCGATATGCGGGTCCAGTCGGGGAGCGCTGCATTGCGGTGGCCGACACCTTTGATGCGCTCAAGCAACTTGCGCGCGCAGTGCGCGAATCCTGGGGTGGGAAAGTTGTCGGCGTCACAGGTTCTGTCGGCAAGACCACCACGAAGGAGATCTTGGCGGCACTGTTGGGCGCGAAGCTGCGGGTCCTGAAGTCGGAAGGAAACTTAAATAACGAGTACGGGCTGCCGTTGACACTTTTCCGCCTGGAGGAAACGGACCAGGCAGCGGTACTCGAAATGGGGATGTCGCGCCGTGGCGAGCTTCGACGCCTGGCGGCGATTGCCCGGCCGGACGTGGGAGTTGTGACGCGTGTTTCGCCAGCGCATCTGGAATTTTTTTCCTCCGTGGATGAAATAGCGCTGGCCAAGCGCGAGCTGATCGAAGGATTGAATGGACGCGAGTCGACTGCGGTGGTCAACGCGGACGATCCGCGCGTCGCCGCGTTTGGCGCATTCGCGCCCGGGCGCGTATTGACGTATGGCATTGAAAAACCGGCCTTTTTCATGGCCCAGGAGATCGAAGACCGCGGGGCGCTGGGATCGGCGTTTGATTATGTAAGTCCGGAAGGCCACGTGCGGCTGGAGCTGAATGTTCCTGGGCGTCACGCGATTGCCAACGCGCTGGCGGCACTGGCGGCCGCGAGCGTATGGGACATCGGCGCGGCGGAAGCACAGAACGTGTTTCTCTCCTTGCGCGCACCGGCGATGCGCGGAGAACTGTTGCGATTTTCGAACGGAGCAGCGCTCATCAATGACAGTTACAACTCGAGCCCCGCGGCGCTCGAGATTGGATCATCGGTGTGAGCGGTGATGCGGCGCAGATCGTGCAAGGCGCAGTGGCCGCAGGGCTCCCGGGAGCCCGCGCTAAATTTTTCGCCACGCCGCAGGAGGCCGCCGAATTTCTGGCGGGCTTTATCGTGTCCGGCGATCTGCTTCTGGTGAAGGGCTCGCGGGGTGTGAAGATGGAGCAGATTGTGGAATCGCTGATCGCGCGGCATACTGCGGCCGGTGAAATCACGGATCAGGAGGTACGGCACTAAGATGCTTTACTACCTCCTCTACCACACGCTCCAGCACTATTTCAGCCCCCTGAATGTTTTTCGCTACATCACTGTGCGTACCGTGTACGCGAGCCTTACGGCCATGTTTCTGGCGCTGGTCTTTGGTCCCTGGCTCATCCGCCGTCTGCGCGAATTGCAGATCGGCCAATTCATCCGTGAGGAGGGCCCCGAGGAGCACAAAAAGAAAGCGGGCACGCCAACCATGGGCGGGGTGCTCATCGTTCTTTCCACGGCTGTGCCGGTTCTCCTTTGGGCGGATCTGACCAATCCGTTTATCCTGCTCTCGCTGTTCGCGCTTTTCGGTTTTGCCGTCATTGGCTTTATTGATGACTACGCGAAAGTCTCGAAGCAGCGCAATTTGGGTCTCACCGCGAAGAAGAAGGTTTATTTCCAAGTTTTCGTCAGCCTGATCGTGGGTATCGCGCTTCTTGTCCTGGCCACTTACAGCGCTTACTCGACGCAGTTCGTCTTTCCTTTCTTGAAGCGATTCCGTCCGGACCTGGTGATCCACTCGTTGCTCAATCAATCTCATTTTTCCGGGCACCTCTGGCCGCTTGCGTTTGTGCCATTTCTTGTGGCCACGGCAATCGTCATTGTGGGTTCCTCCAACGCGGTGAACCTGACGGATGGGCTTGATGGCCTGGCCATCGGCTGCACGGTCATCGCGGCGGGGGCGCTTACGGTTTTGACCTACGTGAGCAGCAACTATCGCTGGGCCACCTATCTAGAAATTCAGTACATTCCGCGTGTCGGCGAGCTCACCGTTTTCTGCGGCGCGCTCGTCGGAGCTTCGCTCGGTTTCCTCTGGTACAACGCGCATCCCGCAGAAATCTTCATGGGCGACGTTGGCTCGTTGTCGCTGGGCGGAACACTGGGCACCATCGCGGTCATCATCAAGCAGGAAATCCTGCTCTTTTTCGTTGGTGGCGTTTTCGTCATCGAAGCACTCTCCGTGATTCTGCAGGTGGGCTCTTTCAAACTGCGCGGCAAGCGCATCTTCCGCATGGCGCCCATCCATCACCATTTCGAACTGCTAGGTTGGAGCGAATCGAAAGTGATCGTGCGGTTTTGGATCGCCGCGCTGGTTTTTGCGCTGTTTGCGCTTACGACATTGAAGTTAAGGTAGCGAAGCCCTGCGTTCAAAGGGTCTTACAGATTAAAGATGCCGAGTCCGTTTGAGTTGCGCGGCAAGCGAGTGCTGGTGGTGGGACTGGCCAGGACGGGTGTGGCCGCCGCCCTGTTTTGCGCCGCGAGGGGCGCGAACGTGAAGGCCACGGATACGCGCACAGAAACCGAAATCGGCGAAGCGATTGCGCCACTGCGGACTGCGGGCGTAAGCCTGGAGCTGGGGGGCCACCGGGAAAATACATTTCTCGATCAGGACCTGATTGTTCCTAGCCCGGGCGTGTCCGCCGATGCTCCTCTGCTGCAGGCGGCGCGCGCAAAGGGCGTGACCATCTGGAGCGAAGTGGAGCTGGCAGACCGTTTCCTGAATGGACGCCTGATCGGGATCACTGGCTCGAACGGGAAGACGACCACGACTTCGTTGATCGAACACATTTTGAAAAACGCTGGTTTCTCCACGATTCTTGCCGGGAATATCGGCACTCCTTTGATTTCGTGCGTGGAGCGAACCAATGACGGCACCATCACTGTGGTGGAATTAAGCAGTTTTCAGCTGGAGCTGATTGAAACATTTCGCCCCAACATCGCGGTGTTCTTGAATCTCACACCCGACCATTTAGACCGGCATTACACGCTCGAGGCGTATGGCCGCGCCAAAGCGCGAATCTTCGAGAATCAGACGGAAGCGGACAGCGCGGTGTTGAACGCGGATGATCCGGCGACCACGTCCTTGGCGCCCGCGAAACCGCACGTCTACTGGTTCAGCCGGAAGCAGCGCGTGGCGCAAGGCGTGTTCGTGCGGGAAAACGAAATTGTCTTTCGCCATAACGGCGAAGAAGAGCTGGTACTGAATCTCCAAGAAATTCCGCTGGTGGGTGCACACAACCTCGAAAACGTCCTTGCGGCCGTGGCCGCGACGCGTCTCGCCGGGGCCGGACCCTCGGCTATCGCGAAAGGAGTGCGCTCCTTCGCGGGGGTCGAGCATCGCCTCGAGTTTGTCGCGGAAATTAGGGGTGTGCGCTATTTCAACGACTCGAAGGCGACCAACGTGGATGCCACGCTGAAGGCCCTGGATGCTTTTGCCGGGAGAATCCTGATCGTTCTGGGCGGGAAAGACAAAGGCAGCGATTACACCGCGCTCCAGAAGCCGCTGCGTGAGAAAGCCATTCTTGCGCTTCTGATCGGCGCGGCAGCGGAGAAAATTGAGAAACAAATCTCCGGCAGCGTGGCGATCGAGCGCGCCGGGGTGATCGAGCGTGCCGTGGAAATTGCCTCGCATGCTGCGCGGCCCGGCGACGTGGTGCTTCTTGCACCGGCGTGTGCCAGCTTCGATCAGTTTCAGAACTACGAACACCGCGGCGGCGTCTTCAAAGAACTAGTGCATCAATTGGAGCGGCAGGTGGCGAGTACAACTTCTGGAAGAGGATAGAAAACGTGCCGAGACGACTGGAAAATGACCGCTGGCTCTTTGGAGCGACGCTGGCGTTGTGCCTGCTTGGCGCCGTCATGATTTTCAGTGCCTCGGCAGTCACAGCGGAACAGCAGTACGGCTACTCGTACCTATTTCTCGTCCGCCAGGCTGCATGGCTCTTTATTGGACTCTTGGGCATGTTTGCTCTGATGAAGACGGACTATCGGCGTCTGCGCGAGCCCGCGGTCGTTTATCCCGTCGTCTGCGTCGTCCTGCTGTTACTCGTCGGTACGTTCTTCCTCGACAAGTCCCATGCTACGCATCGCTGGATCAAGTTCGGGCCGGTGGGCATCCAACCGTCGGAACTTGCAAAACTCGCCACGATTCTTTATCTGGCGTGGTTTCTCGATCAGAATCGCAGCGACAAGGCCAGCATGGAATTCCGCAAAGGAGATTTCTGGCGGTCCATTTTTCCAGCAGCTGGTCCCATTTTTGTCTATGTCGCGCTGATCTTGCTACAACCTGACCTGGGGACCTCTATCGATGTTCTCGTTGTGGCTACCGCCATGCTGTTCGTCGCGGGTCTCTCCTGGAAGTGGCTGGCGGTGGGGTTCGCGGGAGCGATTCCCGTGGTGTATCTGCTCATCACGCAGGTGGCGTACCGGCAAGCCCGGTTGACCGCTTTCTTGCACCCGGATTCCGATCCGCAAGGCGCAGGATTTCAGTTGCTTCAATCGCTCATCGCCGTCGGCTCCGGCGGCTTCACCGGCGTAGGCCTGATGGAGAGCAAACAAAAGCTCTTCTACCTGCCGGAGGCACACACGGATTTTATTTTTGCGGTGATCTGCGAGGAACTCGGTTTTATCGGGGCGATGATGGTGATTGCGCTCTTTGTCATCTATGGCTGGCGAGGAATGCGTGCCGCGTTGGGGGCGCCGGACGGATTCGGGCGGCTGCTGGCTTTGGGAATAACCGCGATGGTTTTGTGTCAGGCGCTGATTAATTTCGCAGTCGTGCTCGGCATGGTGCCGACGAAAGGAATACCGCTGCCGTTCATCAGCTATGGGGGATCGAGTTTGCTGGTCATGCTGCTAGCCACCGGCGTGCTGCTGAATATTTCGCAACGGGCAGCGGAAGCATGAGCAGTGGGCCAACCAAGTGAAATTGCTGATTGCAGGCGGCGGCACGGGCGGACATGTCTTTCCGGCGCTGGCGATTGCGCAGGAATGGCTTTCAAGAGGACGCGAGAGGGAAGTCGTGCTGGTCGGAACGGAACGCGGGATTGAGATGAAGCTGGTGCCGCAAGCCGGGCTGCCGCTGGAAACGCTGCGCGTGGCTGGCTTGAAGGGCAAGGGCGGAGCGACGTTGCTCAGGAATTTGGCCATGCTTGCGCCGGCGATGCTCGATGCGCGGCGCGTGTTGCGCAGGCACCAACCCGTCGCTGCGTTTGGTGTCGGAGGATATGCGGCCGGACCCATGTTGCTGGCCACCTGGTTGGGGCGCGTGCCCAATGTCATCTTCGAACCAAACGCCGAACCGGGTTTCACCAACAGGGTGCTGGCGCGAATTTCTACACGAATTGCCACTGGCTATGAAGTTTCTGCACGCGCGTGGGGGAGAAAGGCCATCGTTACGGGTTGCCCGGTGCGCCCGGAGTTTTTCACCATTACACCGCGGCGGCCGGGAAAGCCATTTCGGCTGCTCGTCACCGGCGGTAGCCAGGGGGCGTTACCGATCAACCGGGCGTTGGTCGACGCCATGGACCGTCTGGCCGCACGGAAAAGCGAACTGGCCATCGTGCATCAGACCGGCGAACGCGATTATAATGCCGTACGCACCGCCTATGCGCGGCGCGAAATCAACGCGGAGGTTGTCCCCTTCCTCACGGACATGGCCGATCGCTTTGCCTGGGCAGATGTGATTGTATGTCGGGCAGGAGCCATCACCGCAGCGGAAATCGCTGCCGCGGGTAGAGCCGCCATCTTCATTCCTTTCGGAAGGGCGACCGACAGCCACCAATTGCGCAACGCGCAGGAAATGACGCGCGCGGGCGCGGGCCGCCTGATTTCTGAAGTAGAACTCACGGCCGAACGACTGACCGGCGAAATCTTCCTTCTCCTCGACCAACCCCAGGAGATCGAAAAATTATCAACCGCTGCGCGCAGACTTGCCCGCCCTTGTGCCGCGCGTGACATCGTGAACCTCATCGAAGAGGCCACGAAAATGCAAGGAAATCTGCGGAGGGCAAGCGCATGATGGTCTCTTTCCGCAATTTTCAACGAATCCACTTGGTTGGTATTGGCGGCATCGGCATGAGCGGCATCGCCGAGGTGCTCCTGACGCTCGGCTATTCCGTGTCCGGCTCAGACACCAAGCCGTCCACGATCACTGAGCGCCTCCAGAATCTCGGCGCAATGATCTATGAAGGTCACCGGGCTTCCAATGCCGATGGCGCGCACGTTGTCGTGACTTCCTCCGCAGTGAAGGCAGATAACCCCGAAGTCATCGAAGCGCACAAGATGAAAATTCCGGTGATTCCACGTGCGGAGATGCTCGCCGAATTGATGCGCTTGAAGTACGGAATCGCCGTAGCCGGCGCGCACGGCAAGACGACTACAACTTCGATTGTCGCTTCGGTGCTGGCGGCCGCGCATCTTGACCCCACTTTTGTAATCGGCGGGAAGGTCAACCAGGCGGGCACGACGGCGCGGCTCGGCAAAGGCGAATATTTTGTAGTGGAGGCGGACGAGAGCGACCGCAGCTTCCTGCTGCTCGCGCCAGTGGTCGCCGTGGTGACTACGATTGACCGCGAACACCTCGATCAATACACCTCGCTCGAAGACATTCAGAGCGCCTTCCTCCAGTTTGTGAATCGCGTGCCATTTTACGGTGCGGCGATTCTCTGTATCGATGAGCCCAACGTGCAGGCCATCGTTCCGAGCGTGAAGCGTCCCATCATTACCTATGGAACGTCGAGCCAGGCCGATCTGGTAATCAGCGATGTGACGCTGGAGGGCTTAGGCAGCGAGTTCCGGCTGACCTACCGAGGCGAAGATCTCGGTTTGTTCCAGCTGACGCATCCGCCGGGCATTCACAATGTCCGCAACGCGGCAGCGGCGACGGCCGTCGCGCTTTACTTGAATGTTCCGGCTGATTTGATTCGTGAAGGCCTAGTCAAATTTGCCGGCGTGGGCCGCCGCTTTGACATCAAGGGCGTAGTGAATGACATTACCGTGGTCGACGACTACGGTCATCACCCGGTTGAAATTCGCGCCACGCTCGAAGCCGCTCGCGGCTGCAAATTCAATCGCCTGCTGGTGCTCTTTCAGCCTCATCGCTACACGCGCACTCAGTACCTTTGGGGCGAATTCTCCCGGGCGTTCAATCAGGCGGATATTCTGGTGCTGATCGATATCTATGCGGCCAGCGAGGCGCCCATCCCGGGCGTCACTAGTGAAACGCTTGCCAGCGCCATTCGCGAGGCGGGCCACAAGAACGTCCACTATTTTCGCTCCATGCAGGAAGGCATCGAGTACCTGCTGAAGCAAGCGCGATCCGGGGACGCTGTGCTTACCATCGGCGCGGGCAACATCGGCCGTGCGAGCAGTGAATTCATGGTTCTGCTGGGAACGGAGCATCCCACCCCTCATGCGCATTCCTGATCCCAGGATGGTTGCCAAATTCATGGGCATGCAGGTCGAGCTGCAGCCCGGGACCGCGCTTGCCGACCTTACTTCGCTGGGCATCGGCGGGGTGACGGACATGCTGCGCATCAAAAAGCACGAATGCCTTCCGGACCTTCTGAATCTGCTCGACGCGAACCACATCCCCCACAAGTTCCTCGGTGGAGGGTCGAACCTGCTTGTCGGTGATGGGGAGCTGCCATGGGTGGTCCTGCAACTCGTCCGTCCGGAGCCCGATGTGGTGCTCGATGGCAACTTTGCCCACGTCGACGCAGCGGCAGACCTTGGCCGCATGATCACCTTTTGTGCCAAGAACGACCTCGGCGGGATGGAGGGACTGATCGGTGTTCCCGGCACCGTCGGCGGTGCTCTGCGCATGAATGCCGGGGCTTACGGCATGCAAATCGGCAGCTATGTCCGGGAAGTGAAGCTCTACCGGGCGGCCGGCCGGAAGATCGAAACCCAGCGGGGCGACCAAATTTCTTTCGAATACCGGCACACTTCCTTTGCGCCGGATGATATGATGCTCGCGGTGATTCTGGAACTACCCTCCATACCGTTCAAAGAAATTCTTCACAGGATTCGTATCTGCAACGAAAAGCGGCGCTCGAGCCAGCCGCTCGGTCAGAAAAGCGCCGGCTGCATTTTCAAAAACCCTCCAGGCGCATCCGCGGGCCGCATGATCGATGAATTGGGACTCAAGGGCGTGTCTGTGGGCGACGCCCGCGTCAGCGATCGTCATGCCAATTTCTTCGTGAACGTCGGGCATGCCTCAGCCAAAGATATGCTGACGCTGATCGCGGATGTGCGCGAGCGCGTGCTGAAAACTTACGGTGTATGTCTTGAGAACGAGGTGGTCGTTTGGAACGCGTAAAGGCCATACAGCGAAACGCGTCTGCGGGGTCGGAGGCTGATTCCTACCGGCCCGAGCTGATTGCCGACGATGAGCCGCGTTACCTGCGCCGCCAGAAGCCGGTCGAAATTCGTCGCAAGAAATTCAGCGGGCGAGGCTGGTCATTCTATCGGCGGGTTCTGGTTCTGACTCTGGCCAGTGTTGCGGGTATGACCGCGGCTGTTTACGGGACACGGTTTCTTCTGTATTCGCCCAGCATGCTGCTGCTGAGACCGGATCAGATTGAGTTGAACGGCAATAGCGTCGTCAGCCGCGAAGCGGTACTGCAGCAATTTGTTCACGACCGGAACCGGAGTATCTTGCGCGTTCCCTTGGAAGCGCGGCGGAGTCAACTGGAACAGATTCCCTGGGTCGAATCTGCCAGCGTGCAGCGTATCCTGCCGAATCGGCTTCGCATCGAGCTGACGGAGCGCACTCCGGTGGCTTTTGCTCGGAACGGCAACGAGCTGGCGCTGATTGACGCCCATGGCGTCATCCTCGACCGCCCGCGGGGCGAACATCTGCATTTCCCGATCGTCACTGGCGTTTCCGAGGACCTGCCGCGCGACCAGCGGGAAAAGCGCATGCAGACATACGTGGAATTCATGAAGGATGTCGATCTTGTGCGCGGCGGCTCGTCCGACCACGTCAGTGAGATTGACCTCTCAAGCCCGAAAGATCTGCGCGTGGTGATGACCGGGCTGGCGAGCGCCACCGACGCGCAGGTCGTAACGATTCACTTCGGTTCGGGTGAGTTCACCGGCAAGTACAAAATGCTGGTCGATAATTTTTCGCAGTGGCAGGCAAATGCCGGTCGCGTACAGTCCATCGATTTACAGTATTCGCGGCAAGTGGTCGTGAACCCCGACGTCAGTGCAAGCACGACCGCCGCAAGAACTAAATAGGTTCACCGCAGGAGCGGCGATTTGGGGAAAAAAGACAAATACCTGGTTGGGCTGGACATCGGCAGCACAAAGACCTGCGTGCTGATCGCGGAACTCGAAGGCGAACTGGTGAAGTTTCTGGCGCTTGGCGCGGCGGAGTCCAAGGGACTGCGCAAGGGCCTGATCGTAAATCTTGATTCCACGGTGAGTTCCATCCGCCGTGCGGTCGAAGAGGCCGAAAGCGTGGCGAGTGTGCCGGTGGAAGAGGCGCTGATCGGAGTGGCCGGTGGCCACGTGCGCGGGGTAAACAGCCGCGGCGGCATCACCCTGGGACAGCATCCGCGAGACGTTGAGCGTGAAGACGTGCGCCGCGCCGTGGATGCGGCCCGCAATATCTCGCTTCCGGAAGACCGCGAGGTCCTGCACGTGCTGCCCCATGAATTCATGGTAGACGCACAGAATGGCATACGCGATGCCGTCGGCATGTTCGGCCAGCGGCTGGAGGTCAACGTCCATCTGGTGACGTCCTCCGTTGCCGCCACCCAGAATCTCGTCACCGCCGCGAACAAGGCCGGCATCCTGATCAGCGATACGATTCTTGAACCGCTCGCCTCTGCGGAGTCTTGCCTGACGCAGGACGAGCGCGATCTCGGCTGCTGCCTGCTGGACATCGGCGGTGGCAACACGGAATTGATTGTTTTCGGCGGTGGTGTGGTGCGTCATACCGGCGCGGTTGCGATTGGCGGCGATCACTTCACGAATGATCTGGCCGTCGGTTTGCGCACGCCGATCCCCGAAGCGGAAAGAATCAAGCGCCGCCACGGCTGTGCTGCGTCTTCATTGATGACGGAAAACGGTGCGATCGAAATTGCCAGCGTGGGCGACCGTCCGCCACGAACCATGTTTGCGCACATGCTGACGGATATCATCGAGCCGCGCGCCGTCGAATTGCTTTCGCTGATTCACGACGATTTGCAGCGCGCTGGCCTTGACCGCCAAATCGCTGCCGGATTTGTGCTGGCGGGCGGTGGCGCGCGGCTCCATGGGTTGGACGAACTTGCCGAGCAGTCTTTCCATCTGCCAGTGCGAGTCGCGGAACCGAAAGGCTTGGCTGACCTGCCAGAACAGGTGGCGCAGCCGGAATATGCAACCGTGGTGGGACTGGTATTGTGTGGCGCGAAGGCGCGGCGTTCCGCGCCCCAGCGCACGGGAAATCTGGTATCAAAATTGAAGGCCATGTTCGCCAGCGCCTCGTGACCTGGCCCGAGAGCTGCCAGCGATATTGGAGAAGGTTGGGGAAGACATGAGCACAAGAGAAGCAGGAATCCGGATGAGCTTCAGCGAGGAACTGCAGCCGGCGAAGATCAAAGTTATCGGCGTCGGCGGGGGCGGGTGCAACGCGGTGAACCGCATGATTCGCGCCAAGCTCGAAGGCGTGGAATTCATCACTGCTAATACAGACCTGCAGGCGCTGAAGCTGTCGCAGGCTCCGGTCAAACTGCAGCTCGGAGCGAAACTCACTAAGGGACTCGGCGCGGGCGCCAATCCCGAGGTCGGCCGGAAGGCGGCGCTTGAGGACACGGAGAAAATCATCGAAGCGCTGGAAGGCTCGGACATGATTTTTATTACCGCCGGCCTTGGCGGAGGCACCGGTAGCGGCGCTGCCCCAGTGGTAGCTTCGCTCGCCAGTGAACTCGGCGCCTTGAGCGTCGCCGTGATAACCAAGCCCTTCGCCTTTGAAGGCAAGCGCCGCATGATGCAAGCCGAACAAGCCCTTCAAGAACTCATCGGCGCTGTTGATACCGTCATCGTGATCCCCAACGAGCGCTTGATGGACACCGTCGAGCGTGGGACGAGCTTCTTCGATGCCTTCCGCATTGCTGACGACATCCTTCGCCAGGCGGTGCAGGGCATCTCGGACATCATCACGGTGCCCGGCATCATCAATCGCGACTTTGCCGACGTGAAAGCTATCATGCATGGCCAGGGCTATGCGGTGATGGGCACGGCTGTGGCGACCGGCACGAATCGCGCCGTGGATGCCGCGAACCGCGCCATCGCCAGCCCGCTTCTCGAAGACAATTCCATTCAGGGTGCGCAGGGAATTCTGATCAACATTTCCGGCAGTTCGAGCCTCACGCTGCATGAAGTCCACGAAGCCTCGAGCGTCATTCAGAAGGCCGCTCACGAGAATGCCAACATCATCTTCGGCGCGGTGCAGGACGACAACATGAAGGACTCCGTGAAGATCACCGTCATCGCCGCGGGCTTCAAGGACGCCAATAAGAAAAACATCCATCAAAAGCAATCGTTGTTGCCCAAGACCTGGAAGGCAGGCCGCGAGATCGGGGAGCCGCCCATGCAGCAGACGCTGCCAAACGTGGTCCACCAGGTTCAGCAAAACGTCCTCGAAGTCAGCCAGGACGTTCCGGCTGATGATCTGGACGTACCTACATTCCTGCGCCGTCAGGCGCAAAAAGCCTAGCAAACCGGGGAACGTCGTCATTCTAGGGGGCCGGCTCCATCCTGAGCGTGAGCGAAGGATTGCCGGGCCTTTTTTTAATTTGGATAAGCGCCTGGGGAATAGAGGCTGGCGAGTTGTTCCGCTAAATTCCCAACTTCTGTCTCGAATTTCTTGTAATCGCGGCTCCCGTAGGGAAGCGCAGTGCTCAACCCGGAATGAAATTCATGCGCCCCCGTTAGCCGCGCAATCTGTAAGACGTTGGAAGCGTTGATTCCGGCACCTGGGACAATTACGACGCGGTCCCCCGCGGCGGCCACCAATTCGGCTAGGATGGCACCGCCCTCAAGAGCGCTGTTTGCGCCGCCGGACGTCAGGATCCTGCGCGCACCGGTTTGTATCACCTCCTCGAGGGCACGGCGCTGATCGGGGGCCTCATCGAAGGCGCGGTGATAGGTCACCGGCAACGGCCTGGCAAGCTCAACGAGCTCCCGCGTTCGCTCGATGTCAACCTGCCGGTCTTTCCGCAGCATACCCAGTACCACCCCGTCCAGACCGCACTCTTTCACGGCGGAAACAACTCGCTTCATTTCCGCGAACTCTGGGGTCGAATAGACGAAGTCCCCCCCGCGCGGACGGATCATCACAACAATGGGGATAAGAATCTGTTCCTGCACAGTGCTAACGAGGCCAGCGCCGGGTGTGACGCCGCCGAGAGACAAATCACTGCAGAGTTCGATGCGGTCCGCGCCGCCGCGCTCTGCCGCCAGTGCCGCTTCAACAGTCTCAACGCTGATTTCGAGGATACATTTCCGGTTCATGTCCGAAGTCCAGCGGCGGGGACGACATGCGTAAGCGTGCTGTGGGTCCAATTCCAGAACATCCCCAGCAGAGCGGCGGCGTTCCAACCCCACAAGAAGAGACGCATTTGTCTTGGGGTGTAAGCCCGGTTTTTCCATAATAAAGTCGCGTCGATCAAGAACCAGAGAGCACCGAAAGCGAGGAAGCCCGTGATGATCCAGTCTCGAAAATAAATTCGCACCAGGGTGGTTTCAATACACAAAAATGCTGCAATCAAGAATTTGGCGAGGACTCTCCCGATCAAGGTAGCCGTCGTTCGCCGTCTGCTCAGTTGGTCAGGCTCGATGTCCAGCACCTCGCCGAAGACATGAGAGTGCATGGCAAACAACGCGCCAAACAGGAAAGTCTGCCAGGGGAGTTGCGCGGCGTTGTTCAGCCAACTGCTCAACACGAAAACGAGAAGGTAACTTGCCTGAATCAGGACGTCAAACGGAGGGCGCCCTTTCCATCCGATGCTGGGCGCATTGTAGAGGCCGACGGCCAGGAGAAGCAGGCCGTACCACCACAGAATGCCCGGCCCGACGAAGAAATAGAACACCACCACGAAGGGGATCTGCACCATGGCGATCTGCCATTTCAAAGCTGCGAGCTGTTTACGCGCCCCACGTGAACCAAACATGAAAGTGCCTTTGCGCGGGTTCAGCGAATCGGCCTCGGCGTCCACGATGTCGTTAACGCCGTAGAGCAGAAACCCCAGCGGGAAGAGCACGTAAAACAACCCCAGCCAGAGTTTGCCGGAATGGAAGATATCGGCGTGCCCGAGGGGCATGAGGTAAAACAGTGTCGTCGTGCTCCACAGTCCGGGCCGTGAAACCTGGAGCAAAAAAACCGGATAGGAATGGGAATGTTGACGACTGACAACACTTGGAGAGGCTTGGGCGGCTTCGGCCATGTGGGCTCAATATAACGCGATTCGGACCGGGTGTGGGTCTGCAAACCAACCCTAGGTGATGAATCGTTCGTGGGTTTCAAATCCTTCGCAGAACCGATCATGAAAAGGAAACACGCGGACTCTAGATGAGGCCGAACGAAGCGAACGCCGTGATCGAAGCACAGCCTAGGGCAACGCCCATGACAACACCTGCCAGGACATCACTCAGAAAGTGCATGCCCAGCACGATGCGGGATACTGCAATGCTTAGTGCCAAGAAAAAAAGCACGCCTTCGAACGAAGGATAAAAGTAACTGACCACAAGCGCGATGGAAGACGCCGTCATCGTGTGACCCGATGGAAACGAAAACTGATCCGGAGGCAGCACCTTCGACCAGCAATGAGGCTCGATCTGGCAAGGTCTCGGCCGCTGGCTCAGTCTCTTCAGCGCTTTGAACACAAAAATACCGAGAACTGCAGCAGCCCCGGCAGCCCCGACGGCCGAAAAACGCTGCGGGCCTCCATAGGCGAGCAACATCAGTCCCAGACCGTACCAGATCCAGCCATCGCCTATGCGCGTGGCGGCGAGCATCCAGATGCGAATCCAGCGCGGCGCGCGCCAACGATTCAGCCGACGCATTAGCCGGTGATCGCGCCGATCGATATATCCCCAGAGGTTGCGTGCGACTGCCATCGCTTCACCTCACCCAGACGGCCGGAAACCTGCTTTTTCAACCAGAAAGATGCACAAATAGGCCAGAAAGATTTCCCCGCATGTAATTTCCTTCTCCTGCTCATGGCCACGAATCGGAGGACTGGCCCACCGTGCACCTCAATTTGCCCAGTTGGCCCCGAAGTTCGAATCCAAATCCCACAGCATCCGCTTGTGCTTCTCACCACGCTCGATGGCCGCGGTCCATTTCCGGCAAAAACGAATTTCGTTCATCCAGTGCCCGGCAGTGAAAGCGGGGACCAGCAACGCTAACGGCGACAGCGCCAGCGTCCACGGTTTGTCCCAGAAAAGTGATCGGACGATGCTGAAAACGTCCGCGGTGAGTTTCCGACAGCTCCCGTGCGTGCCGTGGATTCGTCCACAACCGGTGCGCAGCCCGGCGAAAAATTCATCCACCGTTCGCGCCCCGGGCACTTCGGTGTAAGTATGTCCGAGGCCGGCGATCGCGTGTGAGTCGCTGCCAGCAATCGCGATTTTTCCCAACTGCGCCGCCAGCCGTGCGGCACTCTCATTGGCCCCCGCCCACATCTGCCCGTTGCGCGTTTCAAAGGCCGGGACATAGGATTCAAGCCAATGGAAGTCTTTCTCTTCGCGGCGGCCCGTTAGTCCAGAGAAAACGTGATTGGCACTGAAAAAAAGCCTCCGCTCGGTGAGGTACATCAGCAGCGTAATGAAATCGTTTCTGCGGCGCTGAATCTCAAGGTGCTCGCTTTCCGTGATCCCATAAACACCCATGTGTATCTCGGTGCCGCTGGGCATCTGAACGGTGACCTCCTCGCTGAGGAAGAAGTCCGGGTGGCGCCGCAGGATTTCTGCGGCGTCGATGGAGTCATGATCGGTTATGGTGACGACGGACATGCTCATCTGCTTCAGCCGGTCATAGACTTCAGTTGGGTCGTTGTAGGACTCCCGGCAAATCCGATGGAGCCCGGGGACGGTGAACATTCCAGATGCGATCGAATGAACGTGCAGGTCACAGCGCATGGGGCAAATTGTCTGTTGTCGATATGAACAGCCTGTAAAGAGGTGACCAAATCTGCGTGAATGTGCACATGAAACTCATTGAACACAAACAGCTTACTGACTTATCCACATGGCATGCGGTGTGCTCTAGTGAGTTGCTAGCGGCGTGTGGCACAATCGGCGCAATGAAAAAAGTTCACGTCGTCTTCCATGATGGCGGTGGGGGTCATCGCAACGCTGCCGTGGCATTACAGACGGTGATTTCCCAGCAGCAGCGCGACTGGCAGATCGAACTCATCCAGTTTCAGGACCTTACTGACCGGCTGGACGTACTGCGCAAGCTCACCGGCATCCGCATCCAACAGCAATACAACATCCTGCTCCAAAGCGGCTGGACGCTGGGCAGTATCTATCTCCTTCGCTTGCTGCAGGCTACCATCCGCATATTTCACGGGCCGTTAGTGAATCTGCTCGAAAGATTTTGGCGTGAAAAGCCTGCGGACCTGCTCATCTCCGTAATTCCCCATTTCAACAGGCAGATTTCGGAAAGCTGGACCAAGGTTTATCCCGGCCGCCCGTTTGTCACCATCATCACGGACCTGGCTGATTTTCCGCCGCGGTTCTGGATTGAACCGATCAGAGATCAATATGTCATTGCCGGAACGGAAAAGGCCGCCGCACAAGCGCGCTCAATGGACCACGATGACGCTCACATTTTCCTGACCTCGGGAATGATCTTGCGCCCGGATTTTTATTTGGAAGATAGTTCCGATCCAGCGGAACTGCGGCAAGGAATGGCTTTGCGCCCGGATTTGCCAACGGCGATTGTTCTGTTCGGAGGGCACGGTTCGAAAGTGATGTACAGCATCACCGAGCGGTTGAACGCCGCAGGCTTGCCACTGCAACTCATTCTAATCTGTGGTCGAAACGAAGAATTGGCAGCCAAGCTTCGTGCCCACCAGTGGCAGATGCCAGTTCACGTCGTGGGCTTCACGAAAGAAGTGCATCGGCTGATGCGTGCAGCTGATTTTCTGATCGGCAAGCCCGGCCCTGGCAGTGTTGCAGAAGCCATGGTCCGGAAGCTCCCCGTGCTGATCGAATGCAACGCCTGGACGCTCCCGCAGGAGCGCTACAACGCGGAGTGGGTCAAAGAGAAGGGCGTAGGCATCGTATTGAAGAGCTTTGAAGATGTGGCGGAAGGAGTGAGGCGGATGCTCGATCCTGCGGCGCTCGCGGCGTTTCGAAGGAACGTGGCAGCACAAGAGAACCACGCCGTTTTCGAGATCCCGGAGATCCTTGCGAGACTCCTCGGTGAACTGCCGCAAAGCGCGAAACCCAAGGAATTCGTTCCCGTTTCAAGTCCGGGAGTCGTCATAGAAAGAAAGTCGAGCTAGAGACGGGCGTGCTCGGCGCGGCTCGGGTGCGGGAATCTCGGGCCGGCGTGCGAATTATCGGTTGGCGTCTGCATGTGAGGTTTCGCGCATGTTGTTGCCCACCAGCGCGAGACGTACCGCTTCGAATCGCACATTTTCACGCAGCCGCCTCGCAGGCGCGATTCAGCACAATGGCAGTAGCACCCGCCTGCGGGAACACTACGAAGCAGTGCGGGTGTGTCCGCGAGGAGTGTGAACGAGCAGCCCAAAAGGATGATTCCGAGGAGGTATATTCTATGGCGCCGGCGCATCGATATATTTTGGGGAAGTTGTGGGGGAAAACCGATAGCCCGGGAGTTCAAAATCTTGTTACCAAAGTCCTGGAACCAGCCGGCTAGGGTGTGCCGGAACGCCAGGCAGGGAGATCGTTCCCGATTCAGACTTACCGATCGTTCCACATGGAGTCAGAAGTACAAATTTTGCGCGAGTGAATACGGTTTTTGGAAGCTAACCATAACATAATAAACAAGCTATTTGACTCTCGGACGCTCATCATGGGCGGGAGCCGTGCACCAGAGAGTCCCTTAGGGCGGTTTTTTCCGACGCCCCACTATGGAAACGCTCCTACTTCCCGAGGAGGGGCGCGGAATTCCGCTGCGTTTGGTTCATCCTAAGACCGGCCCGGCCTCGAGCTCACCGTGGCCCTCTGGCACGAGTCGAACTAGCCGACCAGCATGGGCTCAATTCACTTGGCGTGTAACGGCGATGCGCGCCTGGGCAAGCACATGCGCGACCTGCGTCTCACGCAGACGTGAAGCGTCGTATTCGAACGACAACTGGTTCTTCGATTCATTCACGTGGAAACTGCGCAGGCCATAGGTGTTTGCGAATTGGCCGAGTTGGCGCAATTGCTCTTCCGTCAGCGCAGACTGCAATTCGTAAGTAATCTCCACGAGGGTCATAAATGCATTATAGCAACCCAGCGCAAGCGAAACGGCTGGCAGGTCCGTGGCTGTTTGACACCACATAGAGGGGAGGGGTATATATAGGGGTGGAGGGTATCATGACGTCAAGGACGACGAAATCGATCCGCGGCCCAAGAGAGCTCGATCGCCCGAGCATCGCAAACTGCGCTTGCGCATCGGACGCCGGAGGGCGCAAAGCCATCGGAGTCGATCCCGGTCTGAAGGAGGCCAATCAAAACCGCCTCCGCCGCATCGAGGGCCAGGTGCGCGGCCTGCAAAAAATGGTCGAGCAGGACCGCTATTGCGCCGACATCATTACCCAGGTTGCTTCTGTTCAAGAGGCGCTGCGAGGCGTCGCTCGCAATTTAATGAAGAATCATCTGCATCACTGTGCGGCCAAAGCGCTGAAGAGCCGCAAGAAAGAAGAATCCGCGGCCATGTACGACGAGCTGTTAGAACTAATCTACGCGCATCTGCGATAGCGCCGCGGAGGCCAGAGGAGATCACCCTATGAATTCGCAGGATGCGGGCGGGATGTCATTTCCAATTTTGCAGCAACCAGCCAAGCACGAGGACCCCGTTTGCGGAATGATGGTTGTTCCGGAAAAAGCGGCCGGCAAAATTGAACGTGCGGGAAAGACATACTACTTTTGTTCGAAGAGCTGTGCCGAACGGTTTTCCCAAGACCCAGGGAAATTTCTGGCTACTTCCAGCTCGGCGGGAATGGAACATAGTCCCGCACCTGCAGGACCGGGAGCGATCGAAGACACCGCAGCGGCGGCGTCAGGCGCGGCGCCAGACGAGAAAAAGGTTCGCTACACCTGCCCCATGCATCCGGAGGTTGTTCAGGTCGGTCCCGGCATCTGCCCGATCTGCGGGATGGCACTCGAACCGATGGATATTTTCGCGGAGGTCGAAGCCGATCCCGAGTACCATGCGATGCTCCTGCGCTTTTGGGTCAGCGCGGCGTTATCGCTTCCGGTTCTGCTGTTTTCCATGATTGGTGAGTCGTTCGACGTGCATCTCTTGCCCAACGTTCGAAACGGTGTCGAATTCCTTTTTGCTACGCCGGCGGTGCTCTGGGGCGGCTGGCCCTTTTTCGAACGTTTCTGGTCATCGCTAGTGAACCGCACTCCGAACATGTTCACGCTGATTGGACTCGGCACGGGCGCCGCGTATCTCGACAGCGTCGCGGCCACTTTTTTCCCGCAGATCTTCCCGGCTTCTTTTCGCGGTATGCCTGGCGCCGCGCCCGTTTATTTCGAAGCGGCCGCGGTGATCACTACTCTGGTTCTCCTAGGCCAGGTGCTGGAATTGCGCGCCAGGCAACGTACCAGCGGTGCAATTCGCGCGCTGCTCAATCTCGCTCCCCAGCAGGCCCGTTTGCTCGGCTCCGATGGATCGGAAAAAGACGTGGCGCTGGGTCAGGTGCAGCGCGGAGACCGACTCCGCGTGCGTCCAGGTGAGCGCGTACCGGTCGACGGGACGATACGGGAAGGCGCAAGCGCCGTCGATGAATCGATGGTGACGGGCGAACCCATGCCGGTCGAAAAGACCGCAGGCGACCAGGTCACAGGTGGAACGCTGAACACCAGCGGCAGCTTCGTCATGGAGGCGGAACGAGTAGGCCCAGAAACTATGCTGGCACAGATTGTGAAGCTCGTCAGCGAGGCACAGCGCAGCCGAGCGCCGCTGCAGCGCCTGGCGGACAAGGTTTCCGTCTATTTCGTTCCGGCAGTAGTGGCGGCCGCCATCCTCTCCTTTTTGGGCTGGTCCTTGTTCGGCCCCGAACCTCGCTTTGCGCATGGTTTGGTTGCGGCAGTAGCCGTATTGATCATTGCTTGCCCCTGTGCCCTGGGTCTCGCAACACCCATGTCCATCATGGTCGCCGTGGGCCGCGGCGCTCACGCTGGAGTCCTGATCCGAAATGCCGAAGCTCTCGAAACCTTGGCCAAAGTCGACACTCTGGTCATCGACAAGACCGGCACGCTGACGGAAGGGAAGCCTAGAGTGACGTCGGTCGAAGTCGGGCGGCCGGATGAGTATTCCGACAGGGAGCTACTGCGGCTAGCCGCCAGTATCGAGAAACTGAGCGAGCATCCAATCGGACGCGCAATCGTGAAGGCTGCCGAGGAAAAAAAGCTCTCACTCTTGCCCGCAAGCGACTTCCGATCCATTCCTGGGAAAGGCGTTCGCGGAACGGTCGAAGGCAAGGAGGTCTTTGTCGGCACCACTGACTTCTTGCATCAGTCAGGGATCGCTAGTCCCAACGATGAGCCCGAGTTGCGGCCGGCAACGGCCGATGCTTTGTCGTACGTGCTGGTGGCCATTAACGGGGAGAGGGTGGGCGCCCTTATTTTCTCCGATACCATCAAGAACTCGGCACAGGAGGCCATAGACAGTTTGCGGCGTGACGGAATACGCATGGTGATGGCCACGGGCGACCGCCGCGATGTGGCCTTGCACATTGCTCGAACTCTCGCACTTGATCAGGTTGAAGCGGAAATTCTCCCGGAGCGAAAGGCGGAAATCGTCCGGATACTGCAAAAACAGGGCAGGATCGTCGCCATGGCAGGAGACGGCATCAATGATGCTCCGGCGTTGGCTGCGGCCGATGTTGGCATCGCTATGGGCACCGGCACGGATGTTGCGATCGAAAATGCCGGCATCACCATCCTGAAAGGTGATTTGCGGGGCATCATGCGGGCGCGAAACCTGAGCCGTGCTACGGTCCGTAACATCAAACAAAACTTGGCCTTCGCATTTCTCTATAATGTGATCGGAATTCCCGTCGCGGCGGGCGTTTTCTACCCCCTCTTCGGCTGGCTGTTGAGCCCTATGCTAGCCAGCGCCGCGATGAGCTTCAGCTCCGTCTCTGTCGTCGCCAACGCCTTGCGCCTTCGCCAGCAGGCGCTCTAGACGTGAGCGCAGAGCATTGCTCGTCCCGCGAATCCGGCTAAATCTCCTGAATGGCTGACGCTGCGACCTGACCAAACGTCTCTCCCCGTCGTCTAACGAGCAGGACCAGGGAACTTTTCCCACACCGTTGCGTATTCACTTGTAGCGGCGAGGCGAAGACAGCGGGGGTCGCGTATGTCCAGTAATGGCAATGGTTTAGGAAATGGGAGAAACGGCAAAAGCGGTAAGAAGCGGCGTCGTATCATGTGGGGCGCAATTGCCATAGTGGTGCTCGGAGGCGGTGGTTATGGCGTCAAGGCGGCGCTCAGCCCAAGCCGCACCATCGACCCATCCAAGATTGCTTCCGTGGAGCGCGGCGACTTGGCGCGCGTGGTCGTGGCCACCGGCAAGATTCAGCCACTTTCCAAAGTGGAGATCAAATCCAAGGCCAGCGGCATCGTGAAAAAGCTTTACGTGGATTACGGTGAACGCGTGAAGCAGGGCCAGTTGCTCGCGGAGCTCGACAAGGTGCAGCTCGAAGCTGCCGAACGCGCCTCGCGTGCCAACCTGCAAGCCGCCGAAGCGGCGCTGGATTCGTCCAAAGCCACTCTGGAGCGCAACAAGGTTGATGCGGAAGGCCCTGACGTGCCGTTCCTGAAGCTCAATATGGAACGCGCCGAACAGATGTACAAAGACGGCGTGATGTCCAAGAGCCTCGTCGAGGACGCGGAAAAGAACTATCAGCTCGCGCTGAACAAGCAGGTCAGTGCGCAGCGCAACCTCGCGGTATCCCGCGCGGAGATTGCCAAGTGCGAAGCGCAGGTGGCTCAGGCCCGGGCGTCGCTGGAAAACGCGCAAGAAGATCTGCGCAACTCGACGATCATCAGCCCGATTGAAGGCCTGGTCCTGTCTCGCGACGTAAATGTCGGCGACGCGGTCAGTTCCATCCTGGTGCTGGGCTCTCAGGCCACCTTGATCATGACGCTCGGCGACGTCAGCGAAGTTTACGTGCAGGGCAAAGTCGACGAAGCAGACATCGGCAAAGTCTTTCTCAGTCAGCCGGCACGTATCGTTGTAGAGTCGTTCAAGGATAAGAAATTCACCGGCAAGGTCACCAAGATCTCCCCACTCGGCAAGGAGAAGGATAACGTCACCACCTTCGAGGTGCGCGTCTCGATTTCGAATCCCGGGGGCGAGCTGAAAGCCAACATGAGCGCGAATGCTGAAATTATGCTCGAAGAAAAGAAAAATATTTTGATGATCCCTGAAGCGGCGCTGATTTACGACAAAGAGCGAAAAGCTTCCGTCGAGATCCCCGAGGCCAAGGCCGACAATGGCAAGAAAAAACTCAGCGTAAAGCTGGGCATCTCGAACGGTGTGAAGACGGAGATCGTCGAGGGCATCGGCGAGAAGCAACAAGTCATTCTGCAATAGTGCCATCTAGCTGCGGAGCGCCATGTCATTCCAGGACTTACTGCGAGACACGCTGGCAACGCTCTGGGCCCATAAGCGCCGAACCATGCTGACGATGTTCGGCATCGCTTGGGGCATCATCTCGATTACCGTGATGGTCGCGGCCGGCGAGGGTCTTGGCAAGGGGATTCAGAATAACCAGGAAACGTTTGGCAAGGACGTGATGATCGTTTTTGCGGGACGCACCAGCATGCAGGCTGGAGGTACACGCTCCGGCCGTCTGATCCGTTGGAACGAGGAAGACTATCTCCAGGTCGCCAAGGAAGCGCCGGCCTGCAAATACGTCATGCCTGAGCTTGGCAACAACGTGCAGGTGCATAGCCTCTTCAACAGCGGAGATCTTCAGACCGTTGGGGCACTGCCTCCATTCACCGAAATTCGCAGCATCACCGTCGCCCACGGCCGCTTCTACAACGAGGAGGACAACGCTGAAGCGCGTAACGTGGCTTTTCTGGGCAGCGATGCGAAAAAGCAGCTCTTTGCCGAGCGTGAAGCCCTTGGCCAGACGATCTCGTTGAACGGCACTCCCTATACCGTCATTGGAGTGATGAAGCCGAAGGAACAGAATTCCAGCTACGACGGCGCCGATGTCCGCAAGATTTTCATCCCCTTCAATTCCATGCGTCGCGATTTTCCTAACAAGCCGCCGGCGGTCGAGCACAGCGTGGACCGCTTGCTCGTGGCGCCCTGGTCGCTGGAGACTCATCCTGACTGTGTGAAACAGGTTCGCCGCTCGCTTGGCCGCCTGCATAACTTTGATCCGCGCGACAAAGAGGCCGCCAGTATTTGGGACACGGTAAAGAACGCTGAAGCCAATCGAATGATCATTGTGGGAATGGAAGTCTTCATGGGAGCGGTCGGCGTGGCCACCCTTTTCCTGGGAGGACTGGGCGTGATGAACGTGATGCTCGTCTCGGTCCGCGAGCGCACCCGCGAAATCGGTGTCCGCAAGGCCCTCGGCGCAACTCGCGAATCCATCCTCCGCCAATTCTTCCTGGAAACCATCATTGTAGTGGGTTTGAGTGGCGGCACAGGGTTGCTCCTCTCCTATGGTTTTTGCGCGCTGGTGAATCTGCTGCCTATGCCCCTGTTTTTTGCGGGTTTGCTCACCAGCTGGAAGCTTGGCGCTCTCTCCATCTTTTTACTCGGTTTGATTGCCGTCCTGTCCGCTCTGTATCCGGCAAATCGCGCCGCTTCCGTCGACCCTATCGAAGCGCTGCGGTTTGAGGCGGGAGGCTAGATGCTCCTCGAAATCTTCAGGGAAGCATGGGCCGCACTGGGCCGCAATCCGGTCCGCAGCTTACTCACGATGACTGGCATTGCGTGGGGCATTGTGGCGGTAACACTCTTACTCAGCTACGGCTCAGGCTTCCGCGGTGTTCTCATGTACACATTCGAAGTCTTTGGCAAGGGCGCCGTGGTCTGCTGGCCAGGAACCACCAGTGAGCAGGCCGGTGGGGAACGCGCTGGCAAGGCGGTGCGTTTCGAACAAGAGGATGCGGATTGGGTGAAGGCCCAGTCCCCACTCGTCAAGCGCGTGACGCGCGAGACCGTGCGGTGGAAGGGCATTACCCACGATGAAAGGCTCTCAGACACCGCAATCCGCGGCGTCTATCCTGAATATGGCGAAATGCGCAATGAAATCCCCATGGAAGGCCGCTGGATCTCTCCCGAGGATATTGCCGAACGCCGCCGCATAGCATTCCTCGGCGCCATACTGCGCAGGAAACTCTTCAGTGGCACGCCCGCCATCGGCGAGACGGTGCGCATCGACGGCGTGAAATTCACCGTGGTCGGCTCCATGGACACAAAATTCTCCGACAGCAACTATTTCACAAGTGATGATGAGTCGGTGTTCATTCCATACACCACGGCAGGGGACTTATGGGATGCGCGCTACGCCAGCGTGATGCTCTTTGAGCCGATTGCTCCGAATTTTGAACCGGCCGCCATGCAGCAGTTCCGTGCTGCCATCGCCAACCGCCAGCACTTCTCGCCAAACGACAAGCGCGCCATAACCATGTTCGGGCGCGAAGAGTTCAAGCCTATCTATGAAGGAATCACCTTAGGCATCGAAGCGCTGCTCTTTTTTGTTGGCGCACTCACGCTGGGCATCGGCGGCGTGGGGGTGATGAATATCATGCTCGTCTCTGTCGAAGAGCGCGTCCGCGAAATTGGTCTGCGCCGCGCGCTGGGTGCGAGAAAATCTCACATTCGCTGGCAGTTCCTGCTGGAAGCACTGGTCATGACGCTCGCCGCCGGCGTGATTGGCATGATGCTGTCGGCGGCCATCACTGCAGCGATCGGCACGCTGCCGTTCCTCGGGCCCGCCTACGAAGATGACTCCGGCAAAGTGGACATCAAGCTCACTCTCTCGTTCGTAACCATGATGCTGTCGACGGCCATTCTGGTTATCGTCGGCGTGATCAGCGGCTGGCTCCCGGCCATGCAAGCCGCCAAGCTCGACCCTGTCGAGGCCCTGCGCTACGAGTGAAGTCCATTATTCAGAATTGAGACTGCACAACCTGAAGCCCAGCGTACCCAGTAAACAGAAACCAAAACGGTGTGATCAGCACGGTCTGCCAACGCCATGCCACCGTCCCGCGGAAATGGTCAAGAACCACAAATGCAAACGCGAGCATTGCCAGGATTGCGAGACTGGTATCTTCGCGATTCCGGACGGAAATGATTGCCCCACGGAACCGGACAGGACAACTGCCGGCAGCCCTACCAGGACCAGGACATCATCAACCGCAATTCCTGTCGACGTCCGCCCGCCCAAAATCCGTTTGGATCAGGGCACCCAACAACAAGCAAACGCCGCAGACGAGAAACGCGCCATGAAGCCACTTCTCTTGTTTTCAAACTTTCGTCTTGTTGTTGTGTTTCGATGACCGCCACTTCTAGGCTGCTTCAGGAGTTGCCAAGAATGGAGTCGAAGTAGGCGAGCATCTCCGGTGAATCCCATTGCTGGGGCCCGAAGAACTTTCGCAGGATTTTTCCGCGCCGGCCGATAACATAGGTGTCCGGAAACACGGGGGTGCCATAGTCGAGCGCGAGTTTTCGCGTGGGCTCGCGGAATGTTGGAAAAACGATGCCTTGCTCCTTCAGAAATTTTTCGTAAGCCACGGGGTCCTCGTCGATACTCACACCCAGAATAAACGCATTCCGCGATTCAACGTACTTTTGAAGCCGGTTGAGGGACGGCGTTTCCTCGATGCAAGGCGGACACCAGGTGGCCCAGAAATTCAGTATGACCACTTTGCCCTTCAGATCGGTGAGGTGACCCGGTTTCCCCCAAATTTCCAGAGGAAAGTCTTGTGCGGTCTTGCCCGCTATCGACGCTTCGCCTTGCCGGTACGAGGGCATGGCGAAGAGCGCCAAAACCAGCGTGGCGATACCAACTGCCGCCCAGGCCCTAATTTTTCGAACGATTCTCATCAGATGCTATACTAACGCAATCGCTCAAAATTGGGAAATGATCCTTCTGCATCCAATACGCAATGCATAACAACGCCCATCATCTACCCCCCATCGGCGCCGCCGTCCCGGCAGCCACCTCGGGCTCCGTCACGGCTATCGTTCCGGCCCGGAATGAGGAGGCGGTCATAGCGGCGTGCATTGCGTCCTTGGCGAGCCAGCCGGAAATCGGAGAGATCCTGGTAGTGAATGATCAGTCCACCGATGGGACCGCCGACGTCGTGACCAACCTCATGGGGAGAGTTTCAAACTTGTTCCTGCTAGAAGCCGGCGGATTGCCCGATGGCTGGGTTGGGAAGAACCATGCGCTCTCGGTCGGAGTGCAACGGGCCAAATGTGGCTGGCTCCTTTTCACCGATGCCGACGCCGAGCACGAGCGGAATTCCGTGTCTGGGGCGCTCCGAATTGCGCAGCAACACACCGCTGCGCTGGTTTCATTTTCTCCCGAGCAGATCACCCGTACGTGGTATGAGAAATCCCTGATTCCCTATGTCTACCTGAGGCTGGCGAAGCGTTTTTCGTACGAACAAGTGAATGACCCAAACTCACCTGTTGCCGCCGCAAATGGCCAGTTTCTGATGATGCGCCGCGATGTGTACGACGCCATTGGCGGTCACACCGGCGTCGCCGGGGAGGTCCTGGAAGACGTAGCCCTCGCCAGGCGCGTGAAGGCCGCCGGCCATCGCATCTGGTTCGGCTCCGGCAACGGCATGGTTCGAGTAAGAATGTACCGCTCGTTCCAAGGGATGTGGCAGGGCTGGAAAAAGAATCTATATCGTTTGATGGGCGGCACCCCGTGGGCGGTTGTGCGCGAGATGGAGTCAAGTCTCCCTTGGATTCCGTTGCTGCTGATCGGCATGGGATTGAAGTATCCTTTTCTGCTTTTCCTGGGATTCTTGCTCCTCATTGCTCGCCAAACTAGCTATGGCCTTGATCTGGCTCGTAACCATTTCCCCTTCTCCTTCATCTTTTATTATGTGCCTGCCGTGGCGTTATATGTAGCGGTGCTATGGGCGTCCTACCGGAGCCATGTTAATGGAAGAATCCAATGGAAAGGTCGAGAGTACTCCGTTGGCGCCGCCGGAATCGAGGAGATAAGCGAACGCTCATGATTCTTCTTACCCGAAAGATCGAGTTTGCTGCCTCGCACCTCTATCACAACCCGAATCTTTCGGCTGAGGAAAACCGTCGAATCTTTGGAAAATGCAATAACCCTCATGGCCACGGGCACAATTACACGCTGGAAGTAACCGTTGAGGGCCAGCCCGATCCGGTGACCGGCATGGTCCTGGACCTGAAAGAACTAAAAGAGATTCTCGAACGCGAAATCATGCAGCGCATGGATCATCGTCATCTCAATTACGAGGTCGCTGAACTGGCCGGACAGATTCCGACCTGTGAGAACATCGCCCGGATAATCTGGCAATTGCTGGAACCGAAAATCACGCAAGGCCGGTTGCATCACGTGCGCCTATACGAGTCGCCCGAGCTGTTCGCCGATTGCTACCGTAACGGCGCCAGCGCAGCAGGTAAACCATGAGCAGCAGGCAGGCCATGAGCAACGCGCTCAAAATCGAACTGGGCCGCCGGTATCGATTCTCGGCGTCACACCGGCTGCATAGCCCGCATCTAACCGCCGAGGAAAATTCTCGTGTCTTTGGGAAATGCAACAATCCCTTTGGCCACGGCCATAATTACGTGTTGGAAGTCAGCATGTCGGGAGACGTTGACCCGGCCACGGGCATGATCGCGAATCTGGCCGATCTGGACGCCTTCGTCGAACGCCAGGTGCTCGAGGAATTCGATCACAAGTCGCTCAACGAAGATGTCTCCGCCTTTCGCGAAAAAGTGCCCACCACGGAGAATTTGTGCATGGAGATCTTTCAGCGCCTCAAATCCTTCCCTCAAGCGAAGCTCGAACGCATCCGCGTCCAAGAAACCGCAAACAACAGCTTCGAGTACGCGGGGGACAACGTAGAAGGGAACCAGCGGTGACCAAGCCAACGGAAGAAATTCTGTTGAATGACAATAAGGAACTCGACGCGCGCAGGATTGCCTGCCACATCCGCGAGATCATCAAGATCATCGGAGAGGACCCCAATCGCGAAGGGCTGCGCAAAACGCCGGAGCGCTTCGAGAAAGCGCTCAAGTATTTGACCAGCGGTTACCACCTGAACCTGGATCATGTCTTGAATGGTGCGACGTTCAGCGTGGCCTATGACGAGATGGTCATCGTGAAGGATATCGAGTTCTTCAGCCTCTGCGAGCACCATCTGCTACCGTTCTTTGGCAAGGCCCATGTGGCCTATCTGCCGGACAAGCGGGTGCTAGGGCTCAGCAAGATCGCCCGCGTGGTCAACATGTTTGCCCGCCGCCTGCAGATTCAGGAGCGCCTTACCAGCCAGATCGCCAAGTCCATCGAGGAAAAAATCGCTCCTCAGGGTGTCGGCGTGATTATCGAAGCCCGCCATCTCTGCATGCAAATGCGCGGAGTGGAAAAGCAGCATGGGCAGGCCGTCACTAGCGCCATGCTCGGCGCTTTCCGTCACAATAAGCAGACGCGAGACGAGTTTCTCGCGCTCGTGCGCCGGAAGAATTCCTGACTTTAGATCAGCGGATTCATGTGCGCCTGGGGACTGGAGGAAGTTCTTCGCCAGGTTTGTTTTGTGCCGCTCGGGCACGGCGCACGCGGGCGCGGTTGCCACAGGTGCGGTCGTTGCACCAGCGCTTGGTCCTGGCTTTGGTCGGATCGTGAAATACCCAGCGGCAATCGGAATTGGCGCAGACTTTGATGCGCTCCACCTCGCGGCTCGCCAGCATCTCTGCAAAGGATGCCGCTATCCGTCGAATGACCCAACTCCAATCATTGTGCAGCGGAAGCATTTCGGCGCGGAACCCATTTTGGCCCTGTACTAGCTTCTGCCGCCCCGGTACGTTCAATGCCTGATTCAGACTGGAAAGCTCTCTTCGATTTAGGGAGCCTCCGGCGGCTAGCTTTTCTGCGGCACGGCGCAGCAGGGCGCGCAATTGCACCAGTTTGCGGCGCGGAACGTCTTTCGAAGCAAGGGGATGAAGGTTCCAATTGTTGAGGAACGTGGCGAGCCAAGTCGCGTTTGTAAGGTGATCGGTGAGCGTCCCAAAGCCGTTCCATTCCTCGCTGTTGGCGAGATCGACCCAGGGAGCAACCTTGCCGAATCCCGCCGCGTGGAAGTTGTTGCGTGATGCTTTCATCGTAATGGTTTAAATGAGTTTGACTCGTTACAGACAATGGCCTATCCTTTGGTAATGAGTATAGCAGCGATAGGGCGTTACAGCAACACAAGCCGGAAGAGCCGTACGCGGCTTTCGTTACCGCCGATTGGTGAACCGATGTCCATGAAATCCGCCGTAGTCATTCAAGAAGTCCCGGGCGTCATAGCCCCTACGCGGCCGCGATTGAATCGCGCCCTCGTCGTCTTTTCCTTTCTTTCCATCTACCTCATCTGGGGCTCCACCTACCTGGCGATTCGTTATGCCGTGGAAACGATTCCCCCGCTCTACACCGCCGGCTTCCGCCACTTGATCGCCGGCACGATTCTCCTCATTTGGTGCCTGGCAAAACATCTTTCGCCCACCTGGGCGCAGGTTCGCGCCAGCATCATTATCGGTGCATTCTTCTTTTTGATCGGCCACGGCACGCTTCATTGGGCGGAACAAAAAGTACCGTCTGGCCTTGCCTCTCTGCTCATTGCCAGCGAACCCATCTGGGTTTTCTTGCTCACCGCTATCGCTGCCCGGCAGTGGCGCTGGAATGCGTCGCTTCTGGCTGGTATCTTTCTGGGATTCGGAGGCGTCGGCCTGCTGATGGGCCGAAGCGCTTTGAATTCTGGCCCCGGCGTGTTTGTCGGTTCGCTGGCGGTCGTGTTGGGTGCACTTTCCTGGTCCGTGGGAATTGTCTACTCCAGGCGGTCGCATCTCTCCGGACATCCACTTCTGTTGTCGGCACTTTCATTATTGGCGGGTTCCGTGCAACTGCTTCTGGCCGGAACGGCTATTGGGGAGTACCGCGGATTTTCGTTCGCCTCCGTCTCCATGCGTTCATGGCTGGCGCTCGGCTATCTCATCCTCTTCGGCTCACTGGTGGCCTTCACGGCCTACAACTGGCTCCTCGAGCACTACTCCCCCACGCTCGTTGCCACCCACGCTTACGTCAATCCCATTGTTGCCGTCCTGCTCGGCTGGCTCTTCGCCGGCGAGGCCGTCACGTTAAACGTGCTTTTCTCCACCGCCATGGTCATCGTTGCCGTCATGCTCGTCGATCGCGGCATGGCCCGCCTTGAGCAAGCCTCCTAACTTCGATTCCTCACCGCACTCACGGTCGGGTCGTGCTAACCCAGCTGGCGACAAAAAATCAGGCGCGCCGCCGAACTGCCGGACGCGCCTTCTTTCGTCTCTGGAGATGGCTGGCGGTCACATCTTGGTGATTTCCACGGATGCCCGTGTCGTCTCCCAATCCATCCGCAGCGTGCAGCCGGCGGCCGTCTTGTCAAAGGCGATAGTGAAATTCTCGACTAGCGAAGGCAACTTCGAAGCCTTCATATCCACACGTGCCAGATCATTCTCCGGCCCAGGGTAATCCGTGCCCCACTCACCGGTTTTCTTGCTGATGATCAGAGTCCACTTATCCGGGTTTGGAATCGCGAAAATGGTGTAGCTGCCGCCCGGAACGTGCGCCCCGCCTACCATTAAGTCCGTGGTGGTGACAAAAGTCGTCGCCTCATTCGCTCCGGCGCGCCAAACCTTCCCATAAGGCTCGTGCTCGCCAAAAATCTTGCGTCCCCGTACTCGTGGGCTCGAATAGTCCACAGTAATCGTCTTGCCGCCCCCCAAGTCACACGTGGCCTGCGCCGGCGGACTCGGTCTCGAAGCTTTATCGCCCTGCGCTGACCCCAGCGCCGCCATGAGGCCCAGAGTCAGACATCCCGCTGCCAAAACTGCAAATTCTTTTCTCATTCTTCTCCCCCTCCATCGGTGCCCAAACATTGAACCGGATTTTCCCGCCCCGCGCAACATCGAATTCGTCCAACTCTAACAGACGGTTGAAACGCAAACTCGGCTTCAGCTTTTTATCTCTGCCTTGGCGAAACTACAAGAAAGGAGCTACACCTAAGAATTGTGCGGGCGGGCAAACCAATAGGGATCCGTTTCGGGAGGTGCCTATGCCAGAGTCACGCCGTCTATTGATGAGCTTCGTTGGCACTGTTGGAATCTTAGCAGTTAGACCACTTCTTGCCGCCTGGCAAGCTCCAGGCGGGCGCCGGAGCGCCACTGCCGGGTCCCTAGCCGAACGCTCCCCATCCCCATTTTCCCCCCGGCCTGGACGGCCAGCTAGCCAAAGGTCCGGAGGGCCATTGATTGCGAGAATCAGAAAGAACTTAGGTCCGACGGTTCGAGACTCCATGAAATGGTCTCCGAGCTCAAGGAGCAGGTCGAGAAACCCAACTCAGCTTCCACTCATTCCCTTGTCCGTCGCGAAAAAAAGCCCAGCAATCGAAAAGCTCGCCAAGCAGATTAAGGTCCTCGCCAAGGGCTGACCGTCGGGACTATTTACCATTGAGCCGCAATACCTTCCGTCGTTCGATATGTTCGATCATCGTCGTCCTTGGACATTCCTTTACACGTTTGTCGAGTTTGTGTTAGCCTGAATAGGTCGAAGAGAAGAGGAAAACACGTGAAAGACCATGCATCGCGCCGCGGATTGATCATGATGGTCAATAAGCGCCGTCGTTTGCTGGACTATCTCAACCGCCGCGACCCGGATCGGTACCGCGAGATTGTTGAACGTCTTAGCCTGCGCAAGTAATCGTTCTGCTGTTTCATCAGAATCAGGACGATATCCACTGCGTTCTCACAAAGTGACACATTCCACACGGAGTCTGTCGTCAGGCTTCCGGCTGACTTAGTGCCGGAATTTCTCGTGGTGTGATCCGTCGCGTTTCGTTAGCCTCACGACAATTCTCACCTCTTGCTCTTCCTCATGGATGGCCGGGCTGCGGCCAACGCAACCTCAAGGCGCGTTCCTTCGCGAAAGTGCCTGAACATGCTCCGCTCGGATGCGGAGCCAAAGGAAATGATTCATGTCTGAAAATACGCACACTCCCGCACCACATCGCGTCACGGTCGAAGTCGGCGGGCGCACTCTGACTCTGGAAACCGGAAAAATTGCGAAACAGGCCAACGGCGCCATTGTCGCGCGCTACGGCGACACCGTCCTGCTCACCACCGCTTGCATGGCCTCGGCGATGAACGACCGCGACTTCTTACCGCTCACCGTCGACTACCGTGAGAACACTTACTCCGCCGGAAAAATCCCCGGCGGCTTCTTCAAGCGCGAAGGCCGCCCCTCGGAAAAGGAAGTCCTCACCTCCCGCTTGATTGACCGCCCCATGCGCCCGCTCTTCCCTGAATCCTGGCGCAATGAAACTCAGATCGTCTCCTTGGTGCTGTCCGCCGACAGCGAGAATGACCCCGATGTCATCGCGGTAACCAGCGCGTCTGCCGCGGCTTACTGCTCGGACCTCCCGTTTGAGAAGCCCATCGCTTGTGTCCGCGTTGGCCTGGTCGACGGGCAGTTGGTGATCAATCCCACCGTTGCCGACCAGAAGAAAAGTTTGATGAATATCATCATTGCCGGCACGGATGAAGCCATCGTCATGGTGGAATCCGGTGCGCTTGAAGTTTCCGAAGAAGCTGTCGCGGACGCTCTCGAGTTCGGCCACGCTCAAATCAAGAAAATCGTCGGCGCCATCAAGGAACTCTACGCGCAGCTCAAGCCCAAGAAGGTAGTTGTCGCGCCGCTTGCGTTCGATGAAGCCATCTACAAGGATCTCCAGAAAAAGTACGGCGACAAGCTCCATGACGCGCTGAACACCGAAAAGCATCCCAAAAAGGAGAGCTACCACCTCGTTGATGCTCTCAAGGAAGAGATCATCAAGGCGATTCCCGAAGAACCCAAGAAGGAGATGGACGAGAAGCGCACCCTTACCAAGCGCGCCCTGGAACGCCTCCGCGAAAATATCTTCCGCGATGACGTTCTCAACGCGCGCCGCCGTCCCGACGGCCGCGCCTTCGACCAGATTCGCCTGATCACCTGCGAAGTCGGCTTGCTCCCCCGCGTGCACGGTTCCGCCCTCTTTACCCGCGGCGAAACTCAGGCGCTCGCTACTTTGACCCTGGGCACCAAGGAAGACATGCAGCGGCTCGACCTGCTCTTCGAGCAGGACCAGTTCAACCGCTTCATGCTGCACTACAACTTCCCGCCGTTCAGCGTCGGTGAAGTGAAATTCCTTCGTGGCCCGGGCCGTCGCGAAATCGGCCACGGCGCCCTCGCGCAGCGCGCGCTGGTGAACCTGCTTCCCCCCGAAGCGGATTTTCCTTACGCCATGCGCCTCGTCTCCGACATTTTGGAATCCAACGGTTCCTCTTCCATGGCCACCGTTTGCGGCGGTTCTCTAGCCCTGATGGACGCTGGCGTTCCGATGAAAGCTCCCTGCGCGGGCATCGCCATGGGGCTCGTCGTCGGTGACGACAAGAAATACTCCATCCTCACGGATATCGCCGGAGCCGAGGATCACTACGGCGACATGGACTTCAAAGTCGCCGGAACTCGCGCGGGTATCACTGCGCTGCAGATGGACATCAAGGTCCTGGGCATTTCCATCGGCATGATGCGCGAAGCCCTCGCACAGGCGAAGAAAGCTCGTCTCCAGATTCTCGACACCATGGAGAAGACGCTCAGCGAGTCGCGCACCGCGATTTCCGC
>WNFP01001149.1_pt1 | contig 37847 bp, 26 predicted proteins | sample 5400201 | NCBI WGS metagenome assembly WNFP01 (sample SAMN13153355, study PRJNA577476) | soil metagenome | isolation source: 115 cm saprolite under Madrone tree | place: USA:California | collected 2016-06-14 | reverse complement strand
GGGGGGCGTGGGCACCGTGCACATGCTCGAGCAGGGTGTCCGGGCCGATCGGTTCGTGGTCGGCGAGCCTACGGACAACTCGGTGCTCACCCTGCATGCGGGGTCGCTCGAGGCGGAGCTGACGGTGCACGGGCGGACGCGGCATCTTTCCAAGATGGAGGAAGGCATCGACGCGATCGCCAAGATGTTCACGATCATCCCGGCGCTCAACACCATGTCCTTCACAGGGCCGGATCGGGCGGACTATCGCGGGCTGAGGCGCGTAGGCATCGGGGTGATTCGCGGCGGGCTCGGAGCCGACTACCAGGACTGGCGGCCCTCGTTGCTGGCGGATCGGTGCTCGATCAAGTTCTCCGCGCGCTACAGCCCGGGGCAAACACCGGACATGGTCGCCGACGACATCCGGGCGCTGATCGCGCGCATGCGGAAGGATGATCCCGATCTGTCGGCGGATGTGCGGCTGAACCAGAGCGGGCAGCGCATGCTCATGGGGCCGTTCGAGGTCGGCAGGGATGCCGACATCGTGCAGACGGTGGTGCGAGCCCATCGCGCGGTGGTGGGCGAGGAGCCGAAGATCGGGGACGTCGCGCCGTACAAGTTCTATGGCACGGACGCCGCGCACCTGTCGCGGGCGGGGATGACCGGGCTCGTGTACGGGCCGGGGGGCAAGTTCAATACGATGCCCGACGAGCGGGTCGAGCTGCGCGACCTCTTCAATGCGGCGCGCGTGTACGCGCGCGTGATCGTCGAGACATGCGCCTGAGCTCAACGACGTGAGGAGCGACCATGAGGCATAGAGGATCCCCCTCACCCTGCCCTCTCCCCCTTCGGGGGCGAGGGAATCTCGCCGATTCCCCCTACCCTCTCCCCCTTCGGGGGCGAGGGAATCTCACCCGGCGCGACTTCCTTCGCGCGACGGCAATCGGCGCCGGCCTCGTGGCCGCGCCTTCCGTCGCTCGAGCCCAGGGCGACAAGCACGGCGGCACCTTGCGCATCAGCGCCACCTTCGGGCTCAGCACGATCAACCCGGTGGCGCACATCAGCGGGGCGGAATGGTTGGCCACGCGCTGGCTCTACAGCAACCTCACGCGGTTGAGTCTCAAGCGCGAGGTGGTGCCCGACCTCGCCGAATCGTGGACGGCGTCCGACGGGGGGCGCGTGTGGACGTTCAAGCTGCGGCGCGGAGTGCAGTTCCACCTCGGCCGCGAGGTCACCGCGGACGACGTCGCCGCCACCATGCAGACCATCCTGGACCCCAAGACGGCCTCGCCGTACCGCGGAGAAATCGGCCCCATCGAGCGCGTCGAGCCAGTCGACAAGTTGACGTTGCGCTTCACATTGCGGGTGCCCTTCGCCGACTTTCCCGCCATGATGACGCTGCCCGTGGCGCGCATCGTCGCGCGCGAGGGGCTGGGCGACCTCAAGGCGCTCGCCGCGAAGGAGTTCGGCTCGGGGCCGTTCCGGCTCCGTGAGTTCGTGCCCGGCGACCACGTCACCGTGGAGCGATTCCCCGGCTACTATCGCAAGGGGCTGCCCTACCTCGACGCGGTGACCCTCAAGATCTTTCCCGAGCCGACGACCGAGCTGACGGCCTTCAGGGGCAAGGAGACGGACATGATCTGGGACGTGAGCCCGGATCTGTTCTCGCAGGTCGCCACCACGCCCGGCGCGGATGCCATGTCGGTGCCAGGTGGCACGTTCGCGAACCTCATCCTGCCCTCGGACAAGCCGCCCTTCAACGACAACCGCGTGCGGGAGGCGCTCAAGTACACGGTCGATCGCGCGAAGATGCTGGCCGCCATCAATAGCTCGCACGGAGAGCTGGCCAACGACCATCCCGTTTCCTCGGCCTACATGTTCTACTCGCCGCTGCCGCTGCGCACACCGGATATCAACAAGGCGAAGTCACTCCTGCGCGAGGCCGGCCTCGGCGGGGGAGTCTCGTTCAAGATTTCCGTGGCGAACTCACCCCCCATCCGAGAGCAGACGGCCGTCATCCTCAGGGAGATGGCGAAGCCGGCCGGCTTCAACATCGACGTCGAGGTGCTGCCGTACGATCGCTATCTGGCCCAGGTGTGGAACAAGGGCGTGCCCTACGTCGGCTTCTATGCCACGCGACCCACCGCGGATGCCATCCTCATGAAGCTCTTCCATCCCAAGGACGGGCTCGACGAGGGACGCTGGGCGCCGTCGCACGCAGAGGCCGTGAAGCTGCTAGAACAGGCGCGCGAGACTCTGGATACCGCGACACGGCGCCGCCTCTACGCGCAGTTCCAGACCGTCGCGCGTGACGAGGGGCCGTTCATGATCCCCTTCTTCCGCAATGAGCTGAGCGGCAAATGGGGCTATGTGCGGGATTTTCGGCTGAACGCGAGCAACTTCGAGATGGATCTGGAGGAAGTCTGGCTCACCCCCGACGCGCCGCGGAAGAAGGCCTAGCGCCGGGAGCCCGTGGCACACTACGTCGCGCGACGGGTGCTGTCGATCGCGCTCGTGCTCGTCCTGATCTCACTGATCGTGTTCGTCGCCATCCACGTGCTGCCGGGAAGCGCGGCCACTCTCATCCTCGGTGAGTACGCCACGCCGGAGAGCCTGCATGCGCTCGAGCGCGACATGGGCCTCGACCGCCCCCTCGCCGTCCAGTACGCCGCGTGGATAGGCGGGGTGGTGACGGGCGATTGGGGCTATTCGCTGGCCATGAAGCAGCCGGTGACCGCGATCGTCGGGCTCAGGCTCCGCAACTCCGCACTGCTTGGCGGCTTCGCGCTCGCCGCCGTGGTCCTGATCGCGATCCCCCTCGGCACTCTCGCCGCCCTCCATCGGGGGCGATGGCTCGATCTCGCCATCCTCACCGGCTCCTACCTGGGCATCTCCGTACCCGAGTTCGTCACCGGCATGGTGCTCATCCTCGTGCTGGCGGGGCCGTCGCTTCATCTGTTTCCGACCGGCGACTACGCGCCGCTGGCTGCCGGCCTGCGCCCGTGGCTCTCGCACCTGGTGCTGCCAATCCTCACCCTCACCGTGGTCCTCCTCGCCCACGTGCTTCGCCAGACCCGCTCCGGGCTGGTCGAGGTCCTTCAATCGGCATACGTGAGGACGGCGCGGCTCAAGGGAGCGACCGAGCGCCGCGTCGTCGTGCGCCACGCTCTGCGGAACGGGCTGCTGCCGGCTGTGACGGTGATCGCCCTCGACCTCGGCTACCTCATGGGCGGCATCGTCGTCGTGGAGGAGGTATTCGCCTATCCGGGGATGGGGCGGCTCATTCTCTACGCCATCCAGAACCGCGACGTGCCGCTTCTGCAGGTCTCGATCCTGATCGTCGCCGCCACCTATACGTTCGCCAACTTCGCGGCGGACATGGTGTATGCGTGGCTCGACCCGCGAATTCGCTACCGATGACCACGGCCGCCGCCGTGGCCCGCGCCAACCCCGCTCTGGCCATCGGCACGGTGATTCTCGGCTGCGTGGTCGCCCTCGCCGTGCTGGCCCCCCTGGTGGCGCCGTACGGCGTCGCGGAGCAGAGCATCCTCGATCGCCTCCAGGGCCCGGGCGAGAAGCACCTGCTCGGCACCGATCAGTACGGGCGGGATCTCCTCTCGCGCACGCTCTTCGGTGGGCGCGCCGCCCTGCTCCTGGGGCTGGGCGCCGTCGCGCTCGGGCTCCTGCTCGGCGGGCCCATCGGCCTCGCCAGCGGGTACGCGGGCGGGCGGACCGACGAGGTCGTCATGCGCGTGGTGGACGCGTTTCTGTCCTTCCCCGCGCTTCTGATGGCCCTCATGATCATCACCGCGCTCGGGGCCAGCACCACGCACGCGCTGCTCGCCATCGGCGTGGCCAATGCGCCCGGCATCGCCCGTATTGTGCGCAGCCAGACGCTGGCCGTGAAGCACGAGGAATTCGTACTGGCCGCTCGCGCGCAGGGCGACTCGCACGCGTACATCATGTTCGGAGAGATCCTGCCCAACCTGCTCCCGACCATCGTGATCGAGGCGTCGATTCGAGTCGGCTTCGCGATCCTCGCCGGGGCCAGCCTGTCCTTCCTTGGCCTTGGGGTCCAGCCGCCGGCGGCCGACTGGGGTTTGATGATCCGCGAGGCGCGCCAGCAGATCTTTGTCTCGCCCTGGCCGCTGCTCTGTCCGGGGGCCGCGCTCGCCCTGACCATCGTGGGCTTCAACCTCTTCGGTGACGGCGTGCGCGATCGTCTGGCGGGTCGGGCGTGACGTCGCCTGGCGGGACCCGGCCAGCGCTTCAGATCGAAGGGCTCTCCGTGAGCTTCGAGACGACGCGCGGCGAGGTCCGGGCTTTGCGCGACGTCACCTTCGACATTGGGGCGGGCGAGGTGTTCGGGCTGGCCGGCGAATCGGGCTCGGGCAAGAGCACGCTCGCCTACGCGATCATGCGCGACCTGGCCCCCAATGCGCGCGTGGCCGGCGGCACGATCCGCTTCGCCGGCGAGGACCTGCTCGGCCTGGCCCCGGACGCCCTCCGCAGGATCCGGGGTCGCCGAATCGCCATGGTCTACCAGGATCCGAAGTCGGCCCTCAACCCGTCGATGCGCGTCGGGCAGCAGATCGCCGAGGTGCTCGAGATTCACGCGCTCGCCTCGCGCGCGGGCGCGGCGGCGCGCGCCCTCGAGCTGCTGGCCCTCGTCAATATCCCTGATCCGCCCGCCGTCGCCCGCGCCTACCCACATCAGCTCAGCGGCGGCATGCAGCAGCGAGTGGTCATCGCCATGGCGCTCGCGGGCGATCCTGGCCTGCTCATCATGGATGAGCCGACGACGGGGCTCGACGTCACCACGCAGGCGCGGATCCTCGAGCTCGTGGCCAACCTCAGACACGATGTCGGCGCCGCCATCCTTTATATCAGCCATGACCTTGCGGTCATCGCCCAAGTCAGCGACCGGGTGGGCATCCTGTATGCGGGTGAGCTGGTCGAGCTGGCGCCGGCCGCGCGGCTCTTCCATCGCCCGGCCCACCCTTACACGCGCGGCCTGCTCGATGCCCTGCCCGATATCGACCTCGCGCGCGGCTTCCGGCCAATCCGCGGTCGGCTTCCGGATCTGACGCGCATTCCGGAGGGCTGCGTGTTCGCGCCGCGCTGCGACTTGGTGGAGGACGCGTGCACGCGAGGGCAGCCCGCGCTGGCGACGGTGGACCGGGCGCACATGGCCAGATGCCTGCGATGGCAACTGGTGATCGCGACGCCGCCCGCGCCTCAGGAACCACGCGTCGCCCAGGGGTCGCAGGAGACCGCCGCCACCGTCGCGAGGGTGGAGCGTCTCACCAAACACTACGACGAGCCCGGCGTACTCGCGCGGTGGCTCGGGCTCGCCCGCGCCCCGGTGCACGCGGTCGACGACGTGACGTTCGACATCCGTGGCGGCGAGGTCCTCGCCCTCGTCGGCGAAAGCGGCTGCGGCAAGACCACGCTCGGCCGTGTCCTCGTCCGGCTCCTGCCCCCCACCTCCGGCGCCGCGAGCGTACGGCGTCGGGAGTCCGGCGCGGAGGTCACGGACGACGGGGAGTTCCGCCGCGTGGTCCGCATCGTGTTTCAGAACCCCGACTCATCGCTGAATCCTACGAAGCGCATCGCGGCGATCCTCGCCCGGCCCCTCGCGATCCACGGGATGCCGCGACGGTTGCGACGCGCGCGCGTCGGCGAGCTGCTCGACGCTGTCCGCCTCGATGCCGGTTATCTCGATCGATTGCCTCGTGCGCTGAGCGGGGGAGAGAAGCAGCGGGTCGCCATCGCCCGCGCCTTCGCCACGGGGCCCGAGCTGGTCGTCCTCGACGAGCCCCTCTCCGCCCTCGACGTATCGAGCCAGGCCTCGATCGTCGATCTCCTGACGGAGCTGCGCCAGCGGCTCGACGCGTCGTACCTCTTCATCTCGCATGACTTGAGCCTCGTGCGCCATGTCGCCGACCGCATTGGTGTGATGTACCTCGGCAAGCTGGTGGAGCTGGGCACGGTGGACGAGATCTTCAGCCCCCCGTATCACCCGTACACACGCGCCCTGCTCTCCTCGATTCCCGTGCCCGACCCGTCCGCGGCCGCCGCCGCCGTCAGGCTCGAGGGCACGGTGCCGAGCGCTCGTCGGCCGCCCTCCGGCTGCCGCTTTCACACGCGCTGCCCGAGCAAGGTCGGCCGCATCTGCGAGGAGGTCGAGCCTCCCTGGCAACACGCGGACGGCACGCGTTGGCTCGCGTGCCACATCCCGCTGGAGGAGCTGCGGCGCGAGCTTCCCGTCCGACCGTCTCGCGCATCCGGCGCGTTGAGCGTAGAGTAAGCGCGCCATGGATCCGCTAGCCGAGCTAGTCGGAGAGAGCCCCGCGATCGAGGCGGTGTGGGATCAAATTCGGCGCCTAGTATCCCGCCGAGACACGGGTCGCCGGTTTCCTTCTATTCTCATTGGTGGGGAGACCGGCACAGGCAAGGGCCTAGTCGCCCGCACCATTCACCGCGCAGGCCCGCGCTCCGGCGGTCCCTTCGTGGACGTCAACTGCGCGGCAATTCCCGAGACCTTGATTGAGGCCGAGCTCTTCGGCTTCGAGCGCGGCGCGTTCACCGACGCACGCCGGTCGAAGCCTGGCCTCTTCCAGGCCGCCCACCGCGGAACGATTTTTCTCGATGAAATCGGGCTTCTGCCGGGGGCGCTCCAGGCCAAGCTGCTCAAGGTCCTCGAGGAGCAGGCGGTCCGGCGCTTGGGTGCTACGACCGCGGAGCCGGTTGATACGTGGATCGTCAGCGCGACAAATACCGATCTCCAGGCCGCCGTGCGTCAGCACGCCTTCCGCGAGGACCTTTATCACCGGTTGGCCGTGCTAACGCTCTGGCTCCCACCATTGCGTGAACGCGGGCGCGACATCCTGATTCTTGCCGAGCGCTTCCTTGCGCGTGTCTCCGCTGACTATGGCCTGCCACCTAAGCGGTTTACGCCCGACGCCGAGGAACGTCTCCTCGGCTACCCGTGGCCGGGGAATATTCGCGAGCTCGGGAACGTCATCGAGCGCGTGACCCTTCTCATCGACGGCGACGTTGTATCTGCGGACATGCTGGACCTCACAACCGACGCTGTTGCCAGGCCGGCCGAAGCGACGGCGTCAGCAGGCCATGGGGTTGGCTCGCTGGACGAGGCCATGCGTGAACACCTACTGGCTTCGCTGACGGAGACCAGCTGGAATATTTCGCGCACCGCCGCGCACCTTCAGGTCTCACGCAACACAGTTCGCGCCCGAATCGAGAAGTTCGGTCTTCGAAACAGCTTCCGACCTGATTCCCACCGTCGCTTGGCGGACCGGCGGACAGCGCCGGCCAGGCCGCCCGCGATGCCCGGCTTCGGGGTTGTCTCGGCGCCGCTCCGGTGGGAGCGGCGACACATCGCCCTCCTTCGAGTTTCGCTGCACTTCCGAGACGACGACCAGCTTCTATCGGACACAAGCCGTGGATTCGATCTGCTCGCGGACAAGGTGCACAATTTCGGTGGCCGCGTTGAAGAGCTGAGCCAGACGAGCCTCTGCGCTTCATTTGGCCTCGAACCCGTCGAGGATGCGCCGCGCCGGGCGGCGCACGCCGCCATGGCTATGCAGAAAGCCGCCGAGCGGACAAGACACGGCGGCGCCTCAGGATTTTTGGTCAGCATTGGGCTGCATGTAGCTCAGCTGCCAATTGGACGATCCGGGGCTTGGGCCGAAATCGAGGCGGACGCCAAACGGACTCAGTGGACCGTGCTTGATGCGATACTCGATTGCGCCAGGGACGACGAAATCGTTTTGAGTGCCGAGACAGTCTCATTCCTTGAGCGCCGCTTTGAGATTTCCCCCGCGCCTCGCTCCAGCGCCAGCGGCCGGCAGGTCTTCCGATTGGGCGCCCACGAACGCAGGGGCCTCGGCCTTTGGGGCCGCATCGGACCGCTTGTAGGCCGTACGCGTGAGATTGAGCTACTCCGGAGCCGCCTCTCCTCCGCGGTCGGCGGCCACGGACAGCTCGTTACCGTCGTTGGTCATCCTGGCGTAGGCAAATCACGTTTGGTCTGGGAGCTGACTCGCGGCCAACGGGCACCGCAGTACCTCTTGCTCGAGGCTCAGTCACTTTCATACGGGAAAAACACGTCCTATCTGCCGGTGACCGATCTCATGCGGCACTACTTCCAGGTCGATGGACGCGAGGATCCACAAGGTATTCTGGACCGGATTACGGCAAGGCTTGGCGCTCTTGACGAATCCCTGATCCCCGTCGCACCAGCATTCATGGCGCTTGTCGATGTTCCCGTTGACGATCCTCGCTGGCAGGTCCTCGACCCGGCGCAGCGCCGTCAACAGACGCAGCACGCGGTGAAGCTTCTGCTCCTCCGAGAGAGCCGCTTGCGTCCGGTCGTGCTCGTGGTCGAAGACACGCACTGGCTCGATTCGGAGTCTCACGCGCTGCTCGACTCGCTGACGGACGCGCTGGCCGACGCCCGGATCCTCCTCATCGTGACCCACCGGCCCGAGTACAACCACGCTTGGGATCGGCACAGTTTTCATACACAGGTACGCGTTGATCCGCTCTCGCCTGAGAGTGCTGCCGAGTTACTCGGAGCTCTTGTCGGTCGGGGTCCCGACCTCGAGGCCGTGTCGCCTATCCTCATCGATTGGACGGGGGGCAATCCCCTCTTCCTCGAAGAAACGGTCCGTGTCTTGGTCGAAACAAGGGTCCTAGAGGGGGAGCGGGGTTGCTATCGGCTGGTCCAGCCTGTCTCAAGCATCCAGGTGCCAGCTACGATCGAACAGGTTCTGTCTGCCCGCATCGACCGTCTCGAACCTTCCGAGAGGCGACTTCTCGAATGCGCGGCGGCCATCGGTCTCACAGCGTCGCTTGCACTTCTCCAAGCCGTGACCGAGCTGCCGGACGATGCACTTCAGCGCGCGCTGTCGCACCTAGAGGCGTCCGAGCTGCTCGGCGAGACTGGCGGGACAAACGAGGCTGAGTACGGATTCCGACACGCCCTAACCCACGACGTGGCTTACGGAAGCCTCGGGGAGACCGAGCGGCGCCGTCTCCACGCCCGGATCCTCGCTGCCTCAGAGCGGCTGTATCCGGAACGCTTGGGAGAACAGGCCGAACGCCTCGCCCACCATGCGTTAGCCGGTGAGATATGGGAGAAGGCGGCGGACTATCTTCGCGAAGCGGGAGCGCGTGCCTTCGCCCGTGGCGCTGTCTCGGAGACACTTGAGCGGTACGAGGAGGCTTTGGCGGTAACAGAGCGGCTCCCGCGAACGGCTGAAAACGTGCGTCGCGCGATCGATGTCCGCCTCGATCTGCATGTTCCCCTCATTGTGCTCGGGCAGGTCTCCCGGCTAATCCAGCTGCATGAGGAATCTGAGCGGGCCGCGCGAGAGCTCGACGATCCGCCCCGACTCAGCCGTCTGCTGTACCGAATGGGGCAGTATGCGTGGATGGATGGTCGATTCAAAGATGGCCTTACGCATGCCGGGCAATCGCTCCAGATCGCGACGGACATCGGGGACGAGGACGTTCGAATCCTTGCCACGTACGCGCTCGGATTGAATCACTCTACGCTCGGTGCGTACAGGACTGCGGCGGGCTTCTTCCGCCAGGTCGTCACCAGCCCAGCTGCGGAGAGGGCAAAGCGTCTCCTGGCCATGACCGTACCGGCGTACATGGCAGCCTGCGCCTGGCTTTCATTTTGCTTCGCGAAGATAGGGGAGTTGGACGATGCAGATCGATACAGCTCTCTTGCCCTGGAGTTCGCCGATCAGTCCGATCACCCTCAACAGCAGGCGATCGCGTACACCATGCGCGCGACGACCCTCATCTATCGCGGTCAGCTCGTGGAGGCCGTGAGCCTCTGCGAGCGAGCCCTCCACCTGTGTGAAACGAAGGCCCTGCTAGTGTGGTTGCCGGGAGCTGCCGCAACTCTTGGATGGGCCCTGGTCGCGTCGGGTCGACCGGCTGAGGGTCTTCCGCATCTGGAGCGCGCGGTGGGCATCTTCGAGGCCGTGGGGCTCAAATCCCATCTATCTCAGGTCTGCGGGTGGTGCGCGGAGGCCCTACTCGGGCTGGGACGGGTTGATGAGGCGCGCGCGACGGCGGTGCGGGCCGTCGACTTAGCCCGCGGCTGCGGCGAGGAGGGTTACGAGGCCGAGGCGCGCTATGTACTCGCGCGCGGCATGATGGCGACCAACTCGACAGAGATGGAGTCTGCTGTGATCGTTCTAGCAGAGATCGCCGCAAAGAGCCAAGAGCTGGAGATGCGTCCGCTATTCGGACGCACTCTGCTGGCACTCGCCGAAGCAGAAAGCCGCCGCTCGAACGTGGCCCAAGCGGTGGTCCACGCCGGTGCCGCTGCCATGCTCTTCACCAAGCTCGGCATGCCCCACGAGAAGGAACGAGCCGAGATCTTGCTCAGGACGCTCGCCTAGGGTCTCTCGGCTGATCGTTGCGGTAGACGCGGAATTTGCTCCAAGGGAATGATTGCCCCGTGACCGGTGGCGCGCGTGACGCGAAGTAGTACGAGCGGGTTTGCTTCGGTTCGGTAGTACTTGAAGGGCGTAGGCCAGACAAAGATCGCGAACAGTGCTACGACCAGCACGAACACCCCCATGCCCCACCCAAACCCACCCGGCTGCGCGATCCTCCAAGAGAGGAACAGAAGGCCGACGGTAATGCCGCCGGCGAGGGCGAAAACGACAAGCGCCGGAAAATAGTAGTGTGGGAAGAGCTCAGCCGGAGTTCCGTCGATGTGCCGTATGATCGAGATGCCGCGGGCTGAAAGTGCCCCCGTCAGAAGCACGCCCGCCCCGATCATGGACCACACTCCAAGATACTTCAGGCCGTCAAGGACTTGAGTTGACCATTCAACCTTCTGATCGTTGTCCGACGTTGGAGTTCTGTCGTGTTTCTGGTTTTCAGACATGAGGGACTCTGAGGCCGTTCGAGTACAGCAGGCCGATTGGGAGCATGGGGTCTCCTCCAGGCCGATCAATTGAGGGCTGCGACGCGGCAGAGTTTAGGCGGATCCCCGCGCGTTGTCAATCGTTTGACAGCGGGCTCACGACCTTCTACAGTGCCGGTCAGTCCGGGATGAGCAATTGCCCGGTGGAGGGTACATGTCTCGCGTGACGAAGTCTCGGTCGCCAGACGATGCTCCGCCCAAGGTGCCCCAGCACGACATGGTGCATTGGTTCGACCCGGGCCAGCTCCTCGTGACGGGCGTCGAGGTCTTCACGGCCACGACCCTCGGCCAGCGCGGCGACTACCGACTCACCGAAGATCACTACCAGAACGTCTTTGATTACACGGCCGGGCCACCCGGCATGCGCGACGAGATCTGGTTCGACTACATGGCCGACACGGGTGACGGCTGGGAGTCAACCCACGCCATGGCCTGTCTCGTGGCGCAACCACATCTTCTTGTCGGCCATGAGAAGCTTCCGCGGGGCCAATTCCTGTTCCTCGGCGGCGACGAAGTCTACCCCTGCGCCGAGCGCCAAGCTTACCGTGAGCGGCTGGTAGCTCCGCTCGAGCAGGCCCTGCCCCGAACCGACGCGCCCAACCCGCAACTCTTCGCCATACCTGGCAATCACGATTGGTACGACGGACTGACGGCCTTCTCGCGGCGGTTTCTTCAACATCGATGGATCGGCGGCTGGGAGACCTGGCAGACGCGGAGCTATTTCGCGATCAAGCTTCCGCAGCGATGGTGGCTCTTGGCGGTGGATGTCCAACTCGAATCGAACATCGATTTTCAACAGCTGGCGTACTTCGGGCAGGCTGCGACCGAAATGAGGAAGGGGGATCAAGTTATCCTGGCCACGGCCGAGCCGGACTGGCTCTACCGCGACATCCATGACCCCGAGGCTGAAAGCAACCTGGGTTACCTCGAGGAGAAAGTCATCAATCCTACGGGCGCCCGGGTGCACCTGTGGCTTGCGGGCGACCTCCATCACTACCGCCGCCACGAGCATGCCACGGACCCGACCAAGCAGCGAATCGTGAGCGGCGGCGGCGGGGCGTACTTGGCCGCTACCCATAAGCCGTTGTTCGGCCCTGAAGCCACGAGCATGCGACACAGCGTTACGGTGGGCAAGGAACGCTTCGAACAGCGCCGTGCGTTTCCCAGCCCGGCGACCTCGTTCAGGCTGAGTCTGCTTAACTGCCTCTTCCTCTTTAGGAACTGGCGCTTCGGCCTGCTAACCGGGCTCGCCTACGTGGGGCTCACTTGGGCCAGCGCGTCAGCCCAAAGGCCGGATATCACCCCGGCCGGCGTGGCCAAGGGATTTCTCGCCCTCCTGACCGAGGAACCGGGCCGCACCCCCATACTGCTGGCCGTCCTCGCCGGCTTTGTTTTCTTCAGCTACTACTCGGGCCACGGAGACCGGGATGGACGTCTCTTCCGGCTGGTTGGAGGCTTCCTTCACGGCTGGGCGCACATTGCCGCCGCGCTCACCATCGCCTACGCTGCGGTCCTCATCTGCGGGGAGAGTTCGCTTGCGCCGCTGTGGCGACTCTTCGTCAACTTCGTCGGCGGCGCCATAGCGGGTCCCGTGCTCTGGGGGCTGTATCTGATGGTCGCCTACAGTGTTTTCGGAGCCCACAGTGACGAGTCGTTCTCGGCGCTCAGGGTCAAGGACTACAAGAATTTCCTACGCTTCCACGTTCGGCGCGACGGCGCCCTCGAGATCTTCCCGATCGGTGTCACGAAGGTGCCGCGCTACCGGGACAGCCACGCGCACTACACGCTCATTGAAGATTCAATCGTCATCCCGCGTCAGTTGAAGCGGTCGAGCTCACTCAGGATCCACCCGTAGATGTCATCCGCCGCCCGCTTGCCCACGAAGCAGTCCATGTGCCCGTAGCCCTCGAAGCATTGGTAGCGGTAGAGCCCAGGGTTGTTGTGCCTGCACAGCCAATCGTAGGTTCTCCAGGTGGATTCTGGGAGAAACTCCCGGTTGAGTGTGCCATGCATGAAAGAGATCGGCAGTGCCAGCCGGTGGGCGTGCGGCAGGTAGACATCCTGCCCCTCCGCATCAACCACGTGCCCCGCCCTGACCATGCGGGAGAGGTGTCCCATCGCCTTGAGACTGAGGTCGCCGAACCACCGTTCGATGGCGTCATGGGTCTCGGTGTTCAGCTGATCGTGCCGATAAGACTCGCCAAAGACGAACAAGATTCTCCGGCACACGGGATTGTTGCAGCGCTCCCGCGTCGGGAGCAGCCGCAGTAGCTCATCGATGGCCCAGTCGCTCCATCGGCGCGGGTTGAAGTGCGTGGTCATGGTGGTGACCCCAAGGAGCCGCAGGACTGTTGACAGCCGTAGCGCCACCTTCAGCTCGTTCCACGCCGGCGTGATCGGATGTGCTCCGAGCTGCGAGGCGATCACCGAGCGAATGGTTTCCTTGCCTAGCGAGTCCGAGAGCAGGGACATGAAGAAGGACAGCGAGCCGATGCAATGCACGACGGCCTGAATATCTGGCCGCCGGGTCACAACGCGCACCGTCTGCACGACCGCGGGGTAGTCACGGAGGGCGATGTCGTCGATCGTGAAGGGCTGGCTCGCCGATGGATAGGCTGGGCTAGCGCGGTAGTCCAGCAGCCAGACGTCGTACCCGTGATCGCAGAGGTAGTCCACGATGTTAACCTTGACCGTGTCGGTCCTGAACGACGACGCAGCCACACCAAAACCCGGCGAGAGAAGGACGGGCCCTTTCTTTCCACCTTGATAACGAGTCAAATGAACCTGCGTCGTGTCCGAGGTGCGCACCGCGAAGTGGCCCGGCTTTCGTTCGGTTGACAACCTGGAGACATCATTCCTCGGCTTGGGCGGTACGTCTGGCGTGGTGGGGAAGGAAGGGGCAAGCACCCGCCCGTATGAGGCCCTCACGAAGGTCGCGAAAGAGCCGATGTATCGCGCGCGGGCGTCGAGCCGTTGGGCCAGGCTGCGTGCATGCCGCGCCCGAACGGTGCGAAGCGATCTGAGAAGATCAGGCAGGTCCACCCTCAGGTGGCCTTTCCAGGGGACCGTGGCAGATCCTGGGTCGCACGTGACGGTCACGAAAAGCGTGGTGAGGTCCGACCATGCCCGGGTTACGTGGGAGTTTTTCACGACCTTGTAGCCGTCCAGCCTGTAGCTGTCGCCGGTTTCGCTGACCAGGCTCATTTTGTAGCGTATGTACCGCGTTTCGACCTGATCGGGGTCCAGTATGAACCAGCGGAACTCTCCGTCGCGGATGGTCATCGGGCGGCTTGACAGCCACGGCGCCGTGACAGTGCCGACGAGCTGGGCCGAATGGTGCCAGTCATTGATCAAACTCTCGAGGTCGTCCGAAATGACAGTGACGGTCATCTCAAGCATCAAGCCGTCCCGTAGACCGCGCTCAAAAGCCCCACGATAGTCGTCTGCGCTCTCTTTTGAGAGGTGCCCTTTCATGCGCTCCGTGAACTGGAGGCCGGGCCGAGGCGCCTCGGAGAAACGCAATGCGTCGGGCGAGTCTGACGCCGTGGGTAACGGCTCAGGGGCCGTGCGCGGGAACTCATAGTCGATCTTTCGGAGTTCTTTGCCGACAAGCACAGCGCACATGCGCTCCGCCAGCGCCGAGATCGTGAAGAGGGGGTTGGCCCCGAGAGGGCGCGGTATGATGGCCCCGTCGCAGACGTACAGACCCTCATGGACTTGGGAACCCCCCGACCCATTGAACACTCTGCCTTCATGGTTAACAACGCCATGAGCGGCGTCCTCGGCCATCCGACAGCCGCCTAGGGGGTGTACCGTGACCGGCTTGAATGGATTCTTGATGAATATTCCGCCCAGCGCGCTCGAGGCCTCGTGTAGCAGTCGATCCACACGCCGGAAGAGCGACTGCTCCTGATTCGGCCAATGAAGCCTGAGGCGGTCGCCTTCGAGGGTTAGCTTGCCTGCGGCATCGTCGTGGCCCATGGCGAGAAAGGTCTGGGAGTTTCGCACAGCCCCGTCGCGCGGCCCGCCGAGAAATCGCCTCCAGCGAGCGATCTCAGCCTTGAGGGACTTCTCTGGCCGGCGGAATGGTGCGCGTCCGACTAAGATCGTCGCGATGGCAAACACGATGGGAATCACGGTGGCCAGCGCTCCGGGAATGGAGCCCTCCTGCACGATGACGCCGTCGCTCTTCGTCGGCTGGTCGCGGAGGTCGATCGTCCCCGTGATGCAGGGGCCGACCAGTTCGCCGTGTTTTGGGCGTTTCTGCCCGAAGCCGATGCCGTTGATCGGCACTCCGGTGTTGTAAGCGAGCGCCAGCACGTCGCCGTTGCCGCTGAAGCTGTGTCCGAGCTGCTTCGACACGCTCAGCCCCTCGCGCCGCGAGCGGAGCAGGATTTCGGTCGAGCCGAACGTGCCGGCCGCGAGCACGACGATACGGGCACGGACCACCATCGTCGGAGCGGCGAACTGCTCGCGGCCAGCATCGGGGAGATCGTAGTGCACCAGCCATTCGTTTCCCCCCTTCTCGACGTGACGGACGGTAATCTCCGTGTAGATCTCGGCTCCGTGCGCCTTGGCATCGGGCAGGTAATTCATCAACAGCGTGTTTTTCGCCCCGTAGTTACAGCCCGAGACGCAGTCGCCGCAGAGTTTGCACGCGTGCTGTTCGACACCGACGCGATTGACGATGTGCTTGAAGTTGACGGCAAGGTGCGATCTTTCGAAGCCCGCGCGTTTCCCCGAGGTAGCGAGCCGTTTGCGCATCTCCTCAAGGGCGAGGAGCTTGGGCACAGGTTTTGGCTCGAGATCCGTATCCGGATCCGGGTGGGGCTGATAAGCTTCTGGGTTGAGCATGTCCTTCACATGTTCGAACCCTTGGTTCAGAAGGGCAGTGTCCTCGCGCAAGGCCTCGGGCCAGGCCGGGTCCTCGAGCACCCAGTTCTCTGGGCGGAGCACGACATTGGCGTTGATGAGGGAGGTACCGCCGAGGCCGCAGCCGACGACGGCATTCATGTCCTGGTTGAACCGAAAATCGAACAGGGCGGTGTGAGAACGGAAGTGGCCGATGGGTAGGTCGAACTGGCTTTCTTCGAACGCCCTGCCGAGCGTGTCCGGAAAATCCCCAGGCTGGAACTCGCGCCCGCGCTCGAGCAGGCATACGTTCAGACCTGCGCGCGATAGTCTTGAGGCTGCTATAGACCCGCCGTAGCCCGAGCCAACGACCACCGCATCATAGTGAGGCTTGATTTTCGTGATGACCGATGACAGGCGTGGCATAGAGCGGCTCCGCGCGTAACGGGTCAGGCGCTCCGAGGAGTTCAGCGCGGCGAGTGTAGTGGCGCCGGCGCCAGTTGTCAATCGACTGTTGTGCCTATTGTGTCCGATCGACAGCATGACGGCGGAGCCACCCATGGACCTGTTCACGCTTGCTTTCACATAGTCGGCCGTGGAAGCCCGGCCAGTACCGAGGGATCTTCCAGTACTTCCTGGGTCATCTCGCCAAGACTACCGACAAGAAAGTCATCCACTTGTCCAGCCAAACGTGGCCGAGGTAAAGGGGATGCTCCCCGGCTCCCTGTTCCCGCGGGCGTGACCGTATGGGCCGCGGAACGGGAATTGCGATTCAAGAGACCTGCGCTGATTCAAGAGACCTGTGCTGTGGTGGATGGTTGGACGGCGCGGCGCAACTGGTGAAAGTGCGATTGATGATTTGAGGAGGCGGCTGACATCCACTGGTTGTACCCAGGTTCTGTACCATCTTTTGGGGGGGTCTCGGTGTAGCTCGTAAGTCCGCAGAAAATATAAATCGCGCCAGAGAGGGCCTGTAAGCCGGGTCCTGTCTCCCGGGGGATGCCCGGGGAGACGGTCATTTCTCTAGGACGCCGGTTGCCCGGCGCCTCCAGCGGCCATACCCGAGAGCGCCACGCGGGCCGCGCTTCACCTGGCCTTGCGGACAGGATCGCTCTCCTATTGGGCCTTGCTCCGAGTGGGGTTTACCGAGCCGGCGCGGTCACCCGCGTCGCTGGTGAGCTCTTACCTCACCGTTTCACCCTTACCGACCTTGCGGACGGCGGTTTGCTTTCTGTGGCACTGGTCCGTGGGGTTGCCCCCCCTGGCCGTTAGCCAGCACCCTGCCCTGCGGAGCCCGGACTTTCCTCCCGCGCGAGTTGCCCCGCACCGGCGACCGTCCAGCCCTCTCTGGCGCGAATCAAAGATCAAAGAGCGTGTGGAATCAGGGAGAAGTATAGCATTCGGCTCTTACTCACTCTGACCCTCGTCCCGAACGGGAAAGGTATTGCTCACAGTGCCACCCAGGAGATCGACCGCTTCACGCCGTCGGGCAGGACTCACGTGAGTGTAGACCTCCGTCGTTTCGAGCGATTCGTGCCCAAGCAGCGTCTGGATGACGCGCAGGTCGGCGTGGCGATTTAGGAGTTCGGTGGCAAAGCTGTGGCGGAAGAGATGCGGGTGGAGGGGAATGCCGAGCCGTCGACCGGCACGCACCACCGCCGCAATGATGGGCTTCTTGCCAATGCGGCCGCGCGAGGAGACAAAGAGCGGATCGCTCGGCCGGAGTGGTTCCCGCGCGGCCAGATAGGCGTCGAGCGCTGCGATCGCCACGACATGGAGTGGCACGACGCGATCCTTGCTTCCCTTGCCCCGTACGCGCAGGCAACGGGACACGCGAGAATAATCGCCCACACTGGCAGCCATCACCTCGCCACGACGGAGACCGGCGAATGCCAGAAGCGCCAGGATAGCGCGATCCCGGGGATTGGGCTCGCCGGCGACGGCGGCTTCGGCCTGGTGCCACTCCACGACGCGCGGCAGATGGCGCTCGCGCTTCGGCACGGAGAGCTTGCGCGCGGGATTGCGCTTGATATAGCCGCGATCCACCAACCAGGCGCCGAAGCGGCCAGCTCGACGAGTCGCCGGCGCAGCGTATTGGTGCGCCATCCTTGGCTGGCCATGTGGTGCTGATAGTCGCGGAGGCCCGCCGTCGTAAACGCGCGTAAGGTGTCATGCCGCTCTGGGCCGGTGCGGCCATTGAGGAGGTAAGCGAGAAACTGGGCGAAGTCACTGCGATACGCAGCGACGGTTTGTGTAGCCAACCGCTTCTCGATCTCGCAGTGACGGAGAAACTCGTGGTGCAGGCTTGAGAGTGTCACTACGGGGACCGTGCCGGAACGCGGCTAAGGAAGCAGGTCGGCGACGAGGATGTGGGCCAAGGGAGCTGCAAGGGGAATGACGTGCTCATTGGGACGGAGCGTCAGGTTCACGCGGTAGGCCCAGCCGTATGTTGCCCCGGAATCTGATCCAGGATCTCGATAGACCTCGAGGACCCGGTCCACCAGGTTCACGATCCAGTACTCGGGCAAACGTGCGCGGGCGTAAAGACTGCCCTTGTATTCGCGGTCGAGGGCCAAGCTCGAGTCGGCGACTTCGACCACCAGCACCGGCCCAGACGGGTGATCCGTGTAGTCGCGCGGACGGCCAGAGACTACGGCCAGGTCCGGCTCGGGCTCGGACTCGTCGTCGAGGGCAATGGGCAATTGGACCCGCACGTGCCAGCGCGAGTCCAGGGCTTTCTGTAAAGCATCCAGGCCAAGAGCGATTCCCATGGCGTGGGGACTGTTCTGGGGTTCGCTCACACAGAGTTGGCCAGCCAGGAGCTCGATCTTGTCACCGGGGCCGAGAAAGCCGGCGTCGATCAGCTTGTCATATTCGACGCGCGTCCACCGGCGCGTACGAACGATTGGCTCACTCATGGCCGAAGGTGAACGACAGTGATTTGGAGCGTCGGCGTGGCACGCGGTGACACGTGCTTGCCGGACTGGAATACCTCTTGATCGCTCAGGCGGTCAGATTCCACCCGCTTCCAGGGGCAGATACGGGGAGATGTCGCCTGCATGGTTTCTAGGCTAGGCGCGGGACCGTCCGTCGTCAATGTCTCGGATCCAATACCCGTCAGCGCTTCGGAATGGCGGCCCGCGCCAGCGCATCGGCGCGGTCGTTCAGCGGGTGGCCGCTGTGCCCCGCCACCTTGTGCCACGTCACGTCGTGGCGCTCCACTTCGGCGAGGAGCGCCTCCCAGAGGTCGCGGTTGTCGATGAGCTTCTTCTGCTTGTTGCGCCAGCTGTTCTTGCGCCACGCCTCGTACCACTTGTCGCGGAAGCAGTTGACCACGTAGGCGCTGTCGCTATAGATCTCGACGCGGCGACGGGCCACGAGGGAGCGCAGGCCCTCGATGGGGCCCATCAGCTCCATGCGGTTGTTGGTGGTCAGGGCTTCGCCCCCGGAATGCTCGATCTCGTATCCGTCGTCGATCACGATGGCGGCCCAGCCACCGGGGCCGGGGTTGCCGCTGCAGGCGCCGTCTGTATAGATCTGGACGACGGGGAGGGAGGGGGAGGCCATGGGACTTTCACCCCTCACCCTGCCCTCTCCCCTGAGGGGAGAGGGAGAGACGTCAGGGGAGCCAGTAGAGGTAGCGGCCGCAGGATTCGCAGGGGAGGAGCGCGCTCTGGGCGCGCAGCTCCTGGAGCCGCTGGGGCGTCACCGTCATGCGGCAGCCGCCGCAGAGATTGGGCTTCATCACCTGGGCGAGGGCGAGGCCGCCGCGCGCCTTGAGGAGCTTGTCGTAGTCGGCGAGCACGGGGGCGGGGAGCTGCCGCGCCAGCTCCGCGCGCTCGGTGCGCACGAGGGCCAGATCGGCCTCGACGGCGCGGAGCTTTTCCTGCAGCGCCGCCTCTTCCTGCTTGCCCTGGGTCTCGCGCGCCTTGAAGCGCGCCTCGGCGTCCTTGATGTCGGCGGTGAGCCGCTCCTGGCTTTCCATGAGGACGAGGATCTCTTCCTCGACCCGGCCCTTCTCCTGCTTGATCTCTTCGATCTCGGCGAGGACGGCGGAGTATTCCTTGTTGGTCTTCACCTCGTAGAGCCGCCCTTCCGTCTTGGAGCGCTTGGCCTGGACGACTTCGAGGTCCTTCTCGCGGGTGCGCTGGTCTTTCTTGGCGGCGTCGAGGCGGGTCTTGCCGGCATCCACGGTCTTCTTCGCGGTCTCGATGTCGGCGTGGATGGCCGCGATCTCCTTCGGCAGGCGGGCCGCCTCCGCCTCGTGGGCGGCGATGCGGGTGTCCACGCCCTGGAGATCGATCAGGGTCTTGAGCTGCGCGTCCACTCTATGCGCGCCTCATTGGGCAACCACCCCTCGACCATCTCAGCCCTCGCCTCGTCGCTCTCCTCGGAGCGCCTCGGCTCGAACTGCGGCCCTCTCCCCTGAGGGGAGAGGGGAGCCGAATGGTGGGCCCACTTGGACTCGAACCAAGACCGAACCGGTTATGAGCCGGGGGCTCTGCCAATTGAGCTATGGGCCCGCGGTTGGCGATCATAGCACCGATCACGATTCGAGAAAGCTCCTGAGCTTCTTGGAGCGCGAGGGATGACGGAGCTTGCGGAGGGCCTTGGCCTCGATCTGGCGGATGCGCTCGCGGGTCACCGCGAAGTCATGCGCTCGCGGGTCACCGCGAAATCCTGCCCCACTTCCTCGAGGGTGTGCTCGCAGCCGTCGGAGAGGCCGAAGCGGAGGCGCAGCACCTTTTCCTCGCGCGGGGTCAGAGAATTGAGCACCTTGTTCGTCTGCTCGCGCAGGGAGAGGCCGATCATGCTCTCCACGGGTGAGCCGACCTGCTTGTCCTCGATGAAGTCGCCCAGGTGGCTGTCTTCCTCCTCGCCGATGGGCGTCTCCAGCGAGATGGGCTCCTGGGCGATCTTGAGGACCTTGCGCACCTTGTCCACCGGCACTTCCATCTTCAGCGCGATCTCTTCGGGACTGGGCTCGCGCCCCAGCTCCTGGACGAGCTGCCGCGAGGTGCGGATCAGCTTGTTGATCGTCTCGATCATGTGCACGGGGATGCGGATGGTGCGGGCCTGGTCGGCGATGGCGCGGGTGATGGCCTGGCGAATCCACCACGTGGCGTACGTCGAGAACTTGTAGCCGCGCCGGTACTCGAACTTGTCCACGGCCTTCATGAGGCCGATATTGCCTTCCTGGATCAGGTCGAGGAACTGTAGGCCCCGGTTCGTGTACTTCTTGGCGATGGAGATGACGAGGCGCAGGTTGGCTTCCACCATCTCCTTCTTGGCGCGGGCCGCCTTCACCTCGCCGGCGCGGATGTCCTTCACGATGCGCTTCAGATCGTCCGCGCGCGTCTGGGCATTCTCCTCGGCGCGCTTGATCTTCTGCTGGGCCACCCAGACCAGGCGCTCCTTGATCGAGGGGTGGCGCGCCGCCGCCTTCTGGTAGAGATCGCGGTCGCCGTCCTCGCGGTCCTCGGAGAGCGAATCGAGGAAAGCGTCCACCTCGGCGGGGGCGGGGCGCTTGCCGTCGGACCACAGCGCGATCTCGCGCTCGGCCACCTGGATTTTCTCCACGAGCTTCTTGAGGTCTTGGCCCCACTGATCGAGGAGGGAGGGTTGGAGGCTCAACGTGCGGAGGGTCTGCAGTGCCTTCACCTGCTTGGCCTGGGCGGCCACGTCGTGTTTCTTCCACGGCGGCTCGCCCTTGCGCTTCTTGCGCCCCCCGGCCTTGGCGCGAAGCTTTCGCGCGTGGTCGAGGAGGATTTCTCGCTCTCGCAAGAGCCGGTCGACCGTGCCGAGCTCTCGCATCACCGAGCGCCGCAGGTCGGCCTCTTTCTCCTCGGTGAACTCCTCTTCGGGATAGTCGACGAGGTCCTTGATCGGGATCAGGTCCTTGCGGAGCTCATCGCGGACGGCGCGGATCTTGTCGAGGGCCAGGGTGGTGGAGAGGATGGCGCGCGTCGCCTCGTCCTTGCCCTCCTCGATGCGCTTGGCCAGCGTGATCTCGCCCTCGCGCGTGAGGAGGGACACCCGCCCCATCTCGCGCAGGTAGAGCCGCACCGGATCTTCGGTACGTCCCACGGGCCCGGGCGTGAGATCGATGCGCCGCGGCTCCGCGGGCTCGTCGTCGTCGGGCTCGGGATCGGCGGCCTGTCCCCCCGCCGCTTCCGAGGGGAGGCGGCCCGCCTTGGCCGAGTCCACCACCTCGATGTCCATGGAGCCGAAGAGCATCATGATGTCGTCGAGCTGATCCAGCGAGACGATGTCGGAAGGCAAGGCGTCGTTGACCTCGTCGTAGGTCAGGTAGCCCTTTTCCTTCCCCTTGGCGATGAGCTTGTCCAGCTCCTGCAGCTTGGGTTCGTCCGCCATGCTCGTCGGCTCTCCTGATGGGGGGTGCTGGTTCATCGGCCAGTGACCATGCCTCGTACCGCCTGGGCCTGATCCTGGAGCTTCCTCAACTCCGCCTCGAGCAGGGCCAGCGCCGGGTCGCCTGTGGCCTGGGCCTGGGTGATGGCCAGACTCAACTCCCGGATCCGCTGTTTCCGCCGCCGGATATCGTACCGCTTCTGCAGGTCAGTCACCTGAATTTGTATATCGGTCCACTCCCGTTGCTCCATGAGGAGCGCGGCGAGGAGACTCCGTTCCGCCTCGCCCCCGAGCTCGCCCATGAGGGCCTCCGGCGCCGCGCCCTCGGGCGCCCGTCTCAATGCCGCCAGCACCGCCCGCAGCCCCGGGTGAGTGATCTGCTCCTCTTCAAGATACGGCAGAAGTCCGATTCGCGCTTGTTCCTCGTGCAGGAGCATCAGGAGGAGATCGCGCTCAGGCAGGCTCGGCGCGGGCCAGGCCTGGGCCGAATCCCGGGCCGCCGACGTGGCCGCGGTGTCGGCGGGGCGGTCGAGGCGGCCCTTTCGCGCCCGGGCGCCCTGGAGCTGCTGGGCCTCGATCCAGAGCTGGGTCGAGTCCACCCCCAGCCGTCTCGCCGCCTCGCGGGCCAGCGCCGTGGCCTCCTCGGCATTCGGGACTTTCGAGAGGAGCAGAGCCACCCGCGCATGGGCCGTGGAGCGGCCGCGCGCCGTGCCCAGGTCTTCCTCGCCGAGCACGCGCTCCAGCACGAAGTCGAGAATGCTCCGCGCCGCGTCCAGGCGCGCCTGGAGGGCAGGGGCACCGTCGGCGCGGAGGAGGCTGTCCGGGTCGTGGCCTTCGGGGAGGACGGCGACCTTGATCGGGAAGTAGTCGGCCTTCTCGAACGAGCCGGTGCGCGAGACCGACCAGCCGAGATTCCGTAGATCCATCACGTCGCTGAGCATCTCCTCGAGCCGGCTCGTCGCCTTCTGCCCGGCGGCATCGGCGTCGAAGACGCTTACCACCTCGTCGGCGTAGCGGCGCAGGAGGGCGAGTTGGGCGGACGTGAATGCGGTACCGAGGGCGGCCACCGTCTCCGTGAAGCCGTGCTGATGGGCCATCAGGCAGTCGAGATAGCCTTCCACCACCACCGCGCGGTTCTTCTGGCGCATGCTCTCTCGCGCGAGCTCCAGAGCATAGAGCATCTGGCCCTTCACGTAGAGCGCGGTCTCGGGCGAGTTGAGGTACTTGGGCTCCTCGGCGCCCATGGCGCGGCCGCCGAATGCGACCACACGACCCTGGAGATCGCGAATGGGGAAGAGGAGACGGCCGCGGAAGCGGTCGTAGAAGCCCGCCGCGTTCTGACGGGCCAGGGCGAGACCTGCCGCCACCAGCTCGCCGTCGGTCACGCCCTCCTTGGCCATGTGAGTGAGGAGCGCGTTCCATCCCTCGGGGGCATAACCGAGGCCGAAGCGGCGCGCCACCTCGAGGTCGACGCCGCGGCTCTCGACGTAGGCCCGGGCTTTGGCGCCGTCCGTGGCCCAGAGCGCGTCGGTGTAGAACTGCGTAGCCAGCGTCATCACCCGACGGAGGCCTTCGAGCTTGCCCTCCACCTCCGGCGTTCTCTGGGTGGGCAGCTCCACGCCCGAGCGCTGGGCCAGCGTTCTCACCGCCTCGGGGAAGGCGAGGCGGTCCTGGCGCATGAGGAAGCCGAAGGCATCGCCACCCACGCCGCAGCCGAAGCAGTGGAAGATGCCGCGCTTCGGATTCACGGTGAAGGAGGGCGTCTTCTCGCTGTGGAAAGGGCAGAGGCCTTTCCAGTGCTCGCCCGCCCGCTTGAGATTGACGGACTGGCCGACGATCTCGACGATGTCCACCCGCGAGCGGATCTCGTCGAGTATCTGCGCGGAGAAGCCGCCCGCCATCAGGCCTGTCCCAGCACGGCCACGGTGGCGCCGGCGCCGCCTTCGTGCAGCTCGCCGGGCCGGTGGCTGATGATCAGTGGATGCGAGGCGAGCAACTCCTCGACGGCGCGGCGCAGCGCTCCGGTGCCCTTGCCGTGAATGACGCGCACCGAGGGAAGCCCCGCCAGGAACGCATCGTCCAGATACTTCTCGAGGAGATCGCGCGCCTCGTCCGTGGTGCGTCCGATAAGCCTCAGCTCGTTCGGGACGACACCCGCCTCGCTTCTCGCCCCGTCACCCTGCCCTCTCCCCCGGTGGGGGAGAGGGGACCTCCCCTCGGGGGAGAGGGGGGGGTGAGGGGTGGTCTTGCCTGAGTCCGCGCGTCCAACGACCCGTAGAGCCTGAGCGGGCACTTTGACCGTCACCGCGCCCGCCTGCACCGTTGCCGTCCCGCCGTCCACAGTCAGCACGTCCCCCTTGAGCCCCAGGTGAGGTACCTCTACTCTATCGCCTGCGGCCGCCCCACGCCCACCCGTATCGAAAGTCTCCACCGGGCCTTCGACGCCGCGCGCCGCTTCGACCAGCCGCTTGCGGCTCTGCTCCAGCGACTCGCGCGTCTTGTCCTCGCGCTTGAGCCGGTCCCATTCGGCATTCACCGAGCGGCGGATCTCCGTGAGCAGACGCTGGGCGTCCGCCTTCGCGCGGGCGGTGAGCTCGGCTGCCTGGCGCGTCGCGGCCTCCAGCCTGGCTTCGGCGCGCGAGAGGAGGGTCGCGCTCTCCACCTCGCGCCGCTCGACGACCTGCGCGTGCTCGGCCTGGATCCGGTCCCGCTCCTCCAGCCGCTGGAGCAGCGCCTCGAGCTGTCGTCGCTGGGCCGAGCGGTAGCCCTCGGCGCGCTCGATGAGATGCCCGGGTAGTCCGAGCCTGGCCCCGATGGCGAGCGCATAGCTCTGGCCGGGGCGATCGTAGACGAGACGGAAGGTGGGCTGGAGCCTCTCGCTGTCGAACTCGACCGAGGCGTTCCGCGCACGCGGATGGGTCGACGCGAAGCCCTTGAGCGGCTCGAGGTGCGTGGAGGCGACGCAGAGGGCGCCGCGCTCCGCCAGCTCCTCGAGCACGGCCTGGGCCAGCGCCGCGCCCTCGTCGGGGTCGGTACCCGCGCCGAGCTCGTCGAGCAGCAGGAGCGAGCGATCGTCCACCTGCTCGAGCGCCTCGCGGAGCTGCTTGACGAAGGCGGAGAACGTCGAGAGATTCTCGGCCACGCTCTGATCGTCGCCGATGATGGCGAAGATCGCCGAGAGCAGGGGGAGGCGGGCACCCTCGCGCGCCGGGACGTGGAGCCCCGACTGCGCCATCAGGCAGAGAAGGCCGAGCGTCTTGAGAGCGACGGTCTTGCCCCCCGCATTGGGTCCGGTGATCACGAGCAGCGGCTTGTCGCCGCCCACGCGGAGATCCATGGGGACTACCGGGCGCTCCGGCGCCTGCCAGGCCTGCGCGAGAAGGAGCGGGTTGCGCGCTCCCATGACCTCGGCCATTCGCTCCTCACTCACCACCGGCTCGGTCGCCTCCATCTGGTCGGCCAGCTCGGCGCGCGCGAAGGCCAGGTCGAGCCTGCCCACGTCGTCCACGAGGGCTTCGAGCTCGGGCAGGGCCTCCCTCACCGCATCGGTGAGCGCCTGGAGCACGCGCAGCACCTCGACCTCTTCCTCGCGTGCGGCCTGGACCAGGTCGTTATTGTCCTCGACCACGCCCTCGGGCTCGACGAAGAGGGTGGCCCCGCTCTGGGAGCGGTCGTGGACGATGCCCTTGAAGCGCGATTTGGATTCCGCCCGTATGGGCAGGACGTAGCGGCCATGTCTCACCGTGACGTAGCGCTCCTGGAAGATCAGTTCCGCGCCGGGCCCGTGGAAATAGGCTTCCAGCCGCTTCACGAGATCGCGCCTGAGCTCACGGCTCTTCTGGCGGAGCTTTCTCAGCGCCGGGCTGGCTTCGTCACGCACGGTGCCGTCGGGATCGAGCGAGCGGCGCAGGAGATCGGCGAGGGGCTTGAGGCGCGGCAGCCCCGCCAGCGCTCTGGAGAGATCCGGCGCCTCGGCGGCGATGGAGCGGCCGTAGGCGGCCAGCCGCGAAGCGGCGTCGAGCAGGGGAAGGAGAGCGGCGATCTCGGCACCCTCGGCCACGGAGCCGGGGACGCGGGACCGCTCGAGGAGCTCGCGAACGTCGGGAACGGATTCCCAGGGAGGACTGCCTGCGACAGCTAAGGCCTGGCGGCCTTCGCGTGTTTCCGAGAGCGCCGATCTGATGGCGCCAAGGTCAGTCTGAGGTTCGAGACCTAACGCCCGCTCGCGACCCATCGGGGAGTGAGTGTGCCGGGCCAGCAGCTCCCTGACCCGGCTCCACTCGGCGCCCCATCCGGCCGCGACTAGTCGAAGAACCGCTCCCGTTTCTTGGCCTTCTTGCGCGCAGCCAGGGTCTTGCGCTTGCGCTTGACGCTGGGCTTCTCGTAGTGCTGGCGCTTCCTGAGCTCGGACATGAGCCCGGCCTTTTCGCACTGCTTCTTGAAGCGCTTGAGCGCGTTCTCGAAGCTCTCGTCGGGCTCGACGATTACCTTGGTCACCCGGAATTCACCCCTCTCGCATGTACCTGAAGCTCTGACTGTATACCATGCGCCCCCTCAGCCCGCAACCTGCCTCCCCCTTCGAACAGCCACCGGACCGGGTGGGATGGCCACCGGGCGGGGCTGGAGGGGGTGCCCTCCCTGGACCACGCTGAGCCGCAGTCCCCGGGGCCACTCTGGGCCCGCCACGAGAGCATGGTTTCTGCCGTAAAGAACCTACGCAGAAGATACGGGTCCAGGGAGGGCACCCCCTCCAACCCCACCCTCATCGCTGTGGCTACCGCCTCCCAACCTTCGAGTCAAGGGTTGGGTGCCTCGATTCACAACGCGGGGAGGTGGGTGGGGGCGGGGGCTGCCTCCGCGGAGCCGTATCTTCTGGGGAGATTCTTCGAAGCGCCAAACCAAAATCTCGTGGCGGGCCAGAGTGGCCCCGGGGATTGCGGCTCAGCGTGCTCCGCGGAGGCAGCCCCCGCCCCGCCCGCCGGTTAGTGACCTGATACTGATCAGCGACCGAAAGCTAGCGGAAGAGGGGAGCGAGGACGAGGGCGACGACGGACATGAGCTTGATGAGGATGTTCATGCTGGGCCCCGCGGTGTCTTTGAAGGGGTCGCCGACGGTGTCGCCCACCACGGCGGCCTTGTGGGCCTCTGACCCCTTGCCTCCGAGGTTGCCCGCCTCGATATGCTTCTTGGCGTTGTCCCACGCCCCGCCCGCATTGGCCATGAAGAGCGCGAGAAAGACGCCCATCAGCGTGGCCCCCGCGAGGAACCCGCCGAGCGCTTCTTTGCCCATGACGAAACCGATCACGGGCGGCATCACGACAGCGGAGAGCCCCGGCACGATCATCTCCTTGAGCGCCGCGCCCGTGGCGATCTCTACGCAGCGGTCCGTATCCGCCTTGGCCGTGCCCTCCATGAGGCCGTTGATCTCGCGAAACTGACGCCGCACCTCCTGCACCATGCCGAAGGCCGCGCGTCCGACCGCGCGCATGGTCAACGCGGCGATCAACATGGGCATGATGCCGCCCAGGAAAAGACCGATCACCACCATGGCGTTGGTGAGGTCGATGCTCTTGAGCCCGACCGCCTCCGTATAGGCCGCGTAGAGGGCGAGAGCGGTGAGCGCGGCCGAGCCGATGGCGAAGCCCTTGCCGATGGCCGCCGTGGTGTTGCCGAGCGCGTCGAGCCGGTCGGTGATGGCGCGCGTCTCGGGGCCGAGCTTGGCCATCTGGGCGATGCCGCCCGCATTGTCGGCGATGGGGCCATAGGCATCCACGCTCATGGTGATGCCGATGGTCGCGAGCATGCCTACCCCGGCCAGCGCGATGCCGTAGAGGCCATAGGCATAGTGGGAGACGAAGATCGCGGCGCAGATGGCCGCCACGGGAAGGGCGGTGGACTCGAATCCCACCGCGAGACCCGTGATGATATTGGTCGCCGAGCCCGTCTTCGAGCTCTCGGCGATTTCCTGGACGCGCCGGCCCGAGGTGTAGATCTCCGTGAGGTAGCCGATGACCGCGCCCGCGAGCAGACCCGCGACCACCGCGAGAAAAGGCGCCCAGCCGACGTCCAGCACGTGCACGACGACTCCGCTCAGGACGACAAGGATCCCCGCGGCGACGAGGGTGGCGTTGCGGAGGGGCGCCTGGGAATCCATCCGCTGGAGGAAAGCCATGGAGAGCACGCCGAGCACTGACGAGGCCAGCCCTGCCATCACGATGACGATGGGCAGGAGCATCATGGTGACGGGGTTGGGCAGCGTCGAGCCGATGGCGATGGCGGCCACGATGGAGCCGACATACGACTCGAAGAGGTCGGCGCCCATGCCCGCGACGTCGCCTACATTGTCCCCCACGTTGTCCGCAATGACGGCAGGGTTGCGCGGGTCGTCTTCCGGGATGCCCGCCTCGATCTTGCCCACGAGATCCGCGCCGACGTCGGCCGACTTGGTGAAGATGCCGCCGCCCACACGCGCGAAGAGCGCGATGGAGGAGGCGCCCATGGCGAAGCCGTTGATGACGAGCGGCTCCGGCCAGCGGAGAAAGAAGAGACCCAGGCCGAGGATGCCCAAGGCAGCGATGGTGAGTCCCATGACCGAGCCGCCAAAGAAGGCGATGGCCAGCGCCTTGTCGCGCCCCTTGCCCCTCGCGGCTTCGGCGGTGCGCACGTTGGCCTTGGTGGCGGCCTTCATGCCCACGAAGCCCGCCAGCATCGAGCACAGCGCTCCGGTCACGAAGGCGAGGGCCGTCCGCACGCCGATGGCGAACGAGAGAAGGGCGGCCACCACCACGATGAACCCCACGAGGATCGAGTACTCCCGGCGGAGGAAGGCCATCGCTCCCGTGTGGATCGCCTCCGCGATCCCGATCATGGCGCCCGCGCCGGGGGGCTGGGCGACCACATAGCGGTACAGCACGAAAGCGATGAGGAGTCCGACGACACCAAGAGCGGGAGCGAGGACGGGAAGAGACACGCGTGCTCCGGCTAGAAGCGACGCGCGCCGTGGCTTTCGATCTGTTTGAGCGCCTGGGCTGCCGCCTCGGCACAAGCCGCCGCTACGATGGGAAGCTCGTCGGGCTCGAAGACGGACAGCACGTGGTCGACGACGTCTTCACGGGCCCGCTCGGGGGAGGCGGGCCGGCCGATGCCGACCTTGACCCGGCGCAGCTTGTCCGTTCCGAGATTGGAGATGAGCGATCGCACGCCGTTATGGCCTCCCGCGCTGCCCCTCAGGCGCACGCGGACTTTACCCAACGGGAGATCGAGGTCGTCGTAGATGAAGAGCAGCTCGCCCGGCACGAGCTTGAGCTTTCGGGTGAGACGCGTCACGGGCGGCCCCATTACGTTCATGAAGCACTGGGGCTTGATTAGGTAGAGCACCTGGCCGCGCCACTTCGCTTGGCCGACCAGATGCCCGCCCGAGCGCTGGAAGCGTACCCGGAGCTTCCTCGCCAGCGCATCCAGCACGCGGGCGCCCACGTTGTGACGTGTATCGCGGTACTCGGGCCCGGGATTGCCGAGCCCGATGATGGCCTGCGCCACCTGCGCTTACTTCTTTCCCTTCTTGTCCTCGGCCTCCGCCTCTTCCTTCGGCTTGCGCTCGGTGAGCACCTCCGGCTCGGCCGGCGCCGCCACCACCCCCGCCGGCACCACCACCGGTGCGGCAACTTCCTCGGCGGCCGGCGGGGCAACCGTCGCCACCGCCTGGGCCCGGTCGGTGAGGACACGCACGCCTTCGGGCACGACGAGGTCGCCCACGGTGAGCACGTCGCCGATGGCCAGGCCCGACACGTCGGCTTTGATGTCCCCGGGAATGTTGCCGGGCAACGTCGAGACCTGGATCTCGCGCAGCACCATCTCGAGTATGCCTTGGGTGTCGCGCACGCCGATCGGCTCGCCCACGTGGTGGAGGGCCACCGTGACCTGGATGGGCTTGTCCATGGCGACTTCCTGGAGGTCGAGGTGGACGAGGTTGTCGGAGACCGGGTCGAACTGCATGTCGCGGATGATGGCCATCCGCGACTCGCTCGTCTGGGCGAAGGACACCTTCAAGAGCTGCGTGCTGCCTTCGTGGCCGTGAATGATGCGGAAGACCTCCCGCGCGTCCACGACGATGTTGACGGGGCTGGCCCCCCCGTAGAGGATGCCCGGGGTCTTGCCCGAGCGCCGCAGCCGCTTGGCCACGCCTTTGCCCACGCCCTCGCGGGGCGCCACGGTCAGCTCACGAATTTCCATGATGCGTTTCGCTCCTTCATTCTCGAGTTACACGAAGAGAGTCGACACCGACTCCTCGTCGTGAATGCGCCGGATGGCTTCGGCAAGCAGCGGAGCCACCGACAGCACGTGGAATTTCCGATTGGCCTTGTCAGGCGTCAGGGGCACCGTGTTGGTGATGATGACCTCTTCGAGCTCGGACTGTTCGATGCGCGCGATGGCGGGGCCCGAGAGCACGCCGTGGACGGCCGCGGCCAGGATACGCCGCGCGCCCTCCCGCTTGAGCGCGTCCACCGCCTGGAGAAGGGTCCCCGCGGTGTCGATCATGTCGTCGATGATGACCACGTCCTTGCCCTCGACGTCGCCGATCAGGTGCATGAAGACGGCCACATTGGCGCCGTCGCGGCGCTTGTCGATGATGGCGAGCCCGGCTTTGAGACGCTTGGCGATGGCCCGCGCGCGCTCCACGCCGCCCGCGTCGGGAGAGACGAGGACGGGATCCTTGAGGTCCTTCTTCGCCAGGTAGTCGACGATGACGGGCGGAGCGGCGAAGAGATGGTCCACCGGAATGTCGAAGAAGCCCTGGATCTGCCCGGCGTGCAGGTCGATGGCAAGGAGCCGCTGGGCGCCCGCCACGGTGATGAGGTCGGCCACGAGCTTGGCGGTGATCGGCACGCGCGGCATCACCTTGCGATCCTGTCGTCCGTAGCCGTAGTAGGGGAGGACGGCGGTGATGCGGCGAGCCGAGGCGCGCTTGAAGGCGTCCAGCATCACCAGGAGCTCCATCAGGTGATTGTTCACGGGCGGGCACGTGGGTTGGATCACGAAGACGTCCTGGCCGCGGACGTTCTCGTTGATCTGCACGTAGACCTCGCCGTCCGAGAAGTGCGAGACGTCGGCATCGCCCAGCGGGAGCTGGAGCGTCTTCGCGATCTCCTCGGCCAGGGGACGGTTCGCGTTCCCCGAGAACAGCTTGAGCCCGTAGCTCATCTCGCCTCTCTCCGTACGATCCTCGCTCGAGCCACCCCACGTGTTGGCTGGGGCGGGAGGGATCGAACCTCCGTTGCGGGGTCCAAAGCCCCGAGTCCTACCGCTGGACGACGCCCCAATTTATCTGCGGGGGCCTCGACATGGCCCCCGCACTCCCCCATTTTCGCTTCAGCGCGCCCTTGTCGGGCGCGTTCTAGCATCACTGGCTCCACAGCTTGACTCGTAGACATCTCGCCAGGTCGCCTGCTCGTCAGCTCGAATCTCTCCACATTGCTGCTCATACCATGCGGATGGCTGCGCCCGAGTTCGTTCTCACCGCCCAGGCCGACCAACCCCCCCGAGTCACCCTACGCTGGATCTGCCTCGCCTGGTCCGCCGATCGGGCGAGGCCGAACACCGTCGGCCCGCTCCCCGACATTGCCGCTCCCAGTGCCCCCGCGGCGAGGAGCGCCGCCTTCATCCGGCCGATCACCGGCAGGACCGGCTCGACCCAGCGCTCCAGATGATTCGTCGACAACCCCACACCCGGATTGACGAGCACCATGGCATAGCCGCCTACCCCCGGCAGCGACGACAGCACTTCACCGCGCGACGTTCCCAGGGCCCGCCCGCGCCCCAGGAAGAACGGCACGTCCATCCCGAGCTTCACCCCCAGCTCCACGAGCCTCTCGCGGCGCCAGCGGAGCCCCCAGAGCCTGTTGAGCCCCACTAGCGTGGCGGCCGCATCACTCGATCCGCCGCCAAGCCCCGCCGCAACGGGAATGCGCTTGTCCAGCACGATCCGCGCCCCCGCATCGACACCCGCCGCCTCGCGCAGCAGGCGGGCCGCGCGCACGACCAGGTTGCGATCATCGGTGGGCAGGCCGGGCTCGCTCGTCTCGAGCGTGATGCTCCCCGCCGTCTCCACCGTCAAACGATCAAACAGATCCACCGCCTGCATCACGGTGGACAGCTCGTGGTAGCCGTCGGGACGCTTGCCCAGGACCTCGAGGACCAGGTTGACTTTGGCCGAGGCTCGCAGCACCAAGGGTCTCCTCGACCGCTTCAACAAAGCGATAAACCTTACCACGCCCGGCCGGAAATGGTCAACGGAAGTCTAGGATTCTCACACCTTGCGGCACAGTCAGCTTGAGAAGCTCGGGATCGAAACCGGTATCGCGTTGCGGGTCGCGGTAGGACACGGACACGTCGAGCTTGCCGTCGAGTGTGGCCAGCCGGACGCCGTTCTCGACGAAGATGGCGCGGGCGGGCTGGGAGCCGCCCGTCCACTCGACCTGCCGCGAGTCGCCCGATACCGGATCGAGCCAGATACGCTGGCGGCCATCAGCGGTCTCGAACATGACGGACGGACCGATGTCGTCCGGCGGCAGCATGGTGCCGGAGAGGGGGTCGAGCGCCGGCAACGCATAGCCCGCAAGCAGGGCGACCAGCTCTTCCGATCCCAGGGCCAGTCCCAGCCAGCGCCGGTTCGCGTCGGGCGTGGCGCGCCCCATGAAGGCGCGCTCCTGGGCAACCTCCCAGAGCGTGACCGTCTCGGCATCCGAAGAAACGACGAGCAGCGGCGGCCCGAAGGGCGCCAACGCCTCGAAGCGGAGTGAAGCGGGCGCACGGAGCAAGAGGACGCCGGAAAGACGATCGACGCGGCCCGCGCGGCGGATCGTGATGTCCGTGAGGGAGCGGAGGTCGCGGAACTCGCGCCAGCGCGCCTCGAGCTCGGCGCGGGTGCTGAGAACTTCGGGTGGGAGCGGCTGGCGGGGCGGAAGCGAGGCGCAGCCGCCCGAGAGGAGGAGCGCGCCCAGCAGCAGTCCGGCGAGCTTACTTCTGCTCGGCCTTGGGACGGTCACCGCCCTTGGACCGCCGCAGCTTCTCCTGCGCTTCGCCGAGCTTCTTCTTGACGGAGTCGTACACGGTGGCTTCGGTATCCGGCTTGTCCGCCTTCAGAGCCCGCTCCCACGTAGCAATGGCGTCGTCGGTGCGGCCGGTCTTGATATAGGCGTCGGCCAGATGATCGAGGATGACCGGATCTTCCTTGGCGAGGCTGACCGCGCGTTGAAGCTCGCTGAGCGCTTCCGCATAGCGGCCTTGCTGATAGTAGGCCCAGCCGAGGCTATCGAGGAAGTAGCCGTTCTGGGGATCCAGATCAAGGGCGCGCTTGATGAGCTGCACGGCCTCGGTGAGGTTCTGGCCGCGCTCGGCGTACATGTAGCCGATGTAGTTGTACGACTCGGCGTGCTTGGGATCGAGGACGAGCACGCGACGGAACGCGGTCACGGAATCCTCGAAGCGGCCTTGCTTCTCGTAGACAACGCCCGTCTGGAAGATGAGGTCCTTGTTCTTGTCGTCGAGGCTCAGTCCTTCCTGGAGGGCGGCCAGGGCGCGGTCGTACTGCTGCGCTCGGAAGTAGGCGGTGCCGAGATAAAGGAAGAGCTCGGCCCGCTTCGGCTCGAGATTCACGGCCTCCTGGAGGAGCCGGATCGCTTCCTCGTGGCGCTTGGCGCGCCCCTGGAGGAAGGACAGCTGCACGCGGGCGTCCACCGCGCGCGGATCGGCGGCGAGGATTTTCTCCAGCTCCACCGTCGCCTCGGCGTCCCGGTTGGCGTCCATGAGCGCGGTGGCGAGGAAGTAGCGCGCCCGGAGATTGGTGGGCTCGATGCCCACGGCGTTCTGGAAGGCGGACACGGCGCGGTCCCACTGCTTCTGCTCGTAGTAGATGGCCCCGAGCTTGATCCAGATGCGCGGATCCCTCGGCGCGGACTCCGCGAGCGCCTCGACCTCCTGCTGCGCCTCATTGAAGCGGCCGAGCCGCACCAGTACGTCGCCCAGCCGCTCCACGAACGCGATATTGTCCGGATTCGCCTGGAGGGCCTGGCGGTAGATCTTGAGCGCCTCCTCCGGCTGCTGTCGCGTCTCGTACACGAAGCCCAGGGCCATCCACGCCGCGTCCAGGTCGGTATCGAGCTCGACGGCGCGCTTGAGCCGGGTGATCGCCTCGTCCCACTGCTCGCTCTCGATGGCCACGCGGCCCAGGAGATGCTCGGCCTGCGCCGAGTTGGGCTGGACGGCGACCAGCCGAAGCAGGACGGCGCGCGCCTTGTCGTACTGGCGCTGCTCGATGTACTGCTGGGCGAGCGAGATGTACGCCTCGGACGACTTGGGCGCGAGCTGTATCGCCTTCTCGAGCTCGCCCTCGGCGTCGGCGAACCGGCGCTGGCGCCGGAAGATGTCCGCCATGGTGAGGTGGGGCGCCGCATTGGTCGGCTCGAGCGCGATGGCCTTCTGCGCCGCCTCCACGGCCTTCGCCGGCTCGTTGGCGCGTGCCAGCCACTGCGCGAGCTGTACCCACAGGGCCGCCGTGTCGCGATCCCGATCGATGGCCTGGCGGAGGGCGGCGATGGCCTCCTGGTTCCGACCCGCGCGGGCGTTCATCTGGGCGATGGAGTAGTAGTAGTACGCGGCGACGCGCGGATCGCGGATGGGGGCGGCCACCGCCTCCGTGGTCGTCTCGGGGGAGTCGGCGGCGGTCTGGGGATCCATCGAGACGCAGCCCGACAGCGTGATGGCGGCAGCGAGGACTATCCACGCACGGCTCATGTGTGCTCCGAAGCGGCGGAAGAGCCACGCTCCCCACGCGCCAGCAAGTCCTTGGTCAGAAGACGTCTGAACGACGCGGCGAGCCCGTGATCGGCGAGCCGTCGGGCCGCGTCGTCCACCTGTCGCGCTTCCTCGGCGCTGAGTTGTCGCGAGGGGACAGTCGTCCGTGATTGAGCAGGATCGAGAGGGGGAGCACTCGGAGCCGCCGTCGCGAGCACGAACCGCACACCGTCCAGGGCCGAGCCATGCCGTTCGTGCAGTTTTGCGGTGATCGAGGCGGAGCGCAGAGTCAACTCCTGAAGCCACGGGGAGTTGTCCACGCTGACCTGGAGCGTGCCCTGGCGCAGAGCGATGGGACGGGACCGCCGCGCGGCATCGGAGCCGACGATCTGCGTCCAGTCCCGGCGAATGGACTCTTCGAGTAGCCGCTCGGCCAGCGCAGGTACAGCTCGGGTCAGCAGATTGCCGACTCGCACAGGACTACGGCCGCTGCCCCGCGTGCCCATCGTAACGAACATCATACTTGAGGCGCCCCGCCCTCGCCACACGGATACCGAGGGGGTAAATAGGCGTCAAATTGACTCCCCCTGGAGCGGCCCTTATCATGGCGCTGCCATGGCGCGCCCTCAGCGTGGTCAGAGCCTGTCCGTCACCATCGACGACCTCGCATTCGGGGGTGAAGGCGTGGGCCGGGTGGATGGCTATGTGGTCTTTGTCCGAGGGGGAATTCCCGGTGATCGTCTGCGCGTCCGACTCGAACAGGCCCGTTCCCGCTTTGGGCGGGGCATCATCGAGGAGATCGAGGAAGCGTCGCCGTACCGGATCGAGGCTCCGTGCCCGTATTTTGGGCGCTGCGGGGGCTGCAAGCTCCAGCACGTGGACTACCAGGCACAGCTCAGTTTCAAGTCCAAGCAGGTCGTCGACTCGCTCGAGCGCATCGGCGGACTTGAAACCGTGGAGGTGCGACCCATCGTCCCCGCCGAGAACACCTACGGCTACCGGAACAAGATGGAGTTCACGGTAGCCCGGGCGAGGGGACGCGACGGCCTGACCATAGGCCTGCACGAGGCGGAGCGCTACGACTCCGTCCTGGATGTCGAGCGCTGCCTCCTCCAGTCGGATCGCATGAATACCCAGCTCGACGAGGCGCGCCGCTTCCTCGCGGAGAGCGGGTTGAGCGCGTGGGACCAGGACTCGGGCGAAGGGCTCCTGCGCTTCCTCATGCTGCGCGAGGGCTATCGGACCGGCGAGACCATGGTCAATGTCGTTACGTCCTCTCCCGCGGTCTCGGAGCTGGCCCCCCTCGCCGAGCGGCTCGGCGCGATGGTTCCGCGCACCACGAGTGTCGTGATGAACGTGAATCCCAAGAAGGCCAGCGTGGCCGTGGGAGTCGAAGAGCATCTGCTCGGTGGCCGCGACCACATCCGGGAATCCCTGGGCGGGATCGACTTCCAGGTCTCGGCAAACTCCTTCTTCCAGACCAATACCGCCCAGGCCGAGCGGCTGTTCGCCCTCGTGCTCGACTCGGCGGGCCTCTCGGGCGGCGAGACCGTCTTCGACCTCTATGCGGGCACGGGCGCCATCAGCCTGCAGCTCGCGCGGCGCTGCCGCCATGTCTACGGCGTCGAGCTGGCGCCCGCCGCCGTGGCCGACGCCGCCCGCAACGCCGCGGCCAACGGTATCGCCAATTGCACGTTTCTCGCCGGGGAAGTCCGCTTCGTGCTCCCGCAGCTCATCGCCCAGGGCGTGAGCGCGCAGATGGTCGTGGCGGATCCCCCCCGCGCGGGCTTTCATCCGAAAGCGCTGCGGGCGCTGGCCCAGCTCGCGCCGGAGCGCATCGTGTACGTATCGTGCAATCCTGCCACACTGGCGCGCGACCTGGGCGAGCTGGTACGCGGCGGCTACCGCGTGGAGTGGGTGCAGCCCGTCGACATGTTCCCGCACACACCCCATATCGAAGCCGTCGCGCGCCTGGCCTTCACCCCCAAAACCAAAGCATGACAGCAGACGCAGAAAAGCAGTGCATGCCCGTCAAGGGCGCGCGGAGGCAAAAGTGGGGGGTGAGAGAGTAACCATGCGCACGAGGCGCGGTGCGCGCCCGCCGAGGGCGCGCGGACGCAAGAGTGGGGGAGTGCGGGGGCCATTTCGAGGCCCCCGCAGGTAAATGAAATCCTACGTCCTCCGCCGGCTCTGGCAGGCCGTGCTCGTCCTCTTCGGGGTTTCTTTCGTCGTCTTCATGATCCTCCACCTGACCGGCGATCCGGCCGCGCTGCTTCTGCCCCCGGACGCGACGGCAGAGGACGTGGCGCGCTTTCGGACGGCCATGGGCTTCGACGATCCGTGGATCGTCCAGTACCTGCGCTTCCTCAAAGGCGCGCTGCAGGGGAATTTCGGCGAGTCGCTCCGCCACGGCGAGCCCGCCATGCACCTGGTCGTGGAGCGCCTGCCCGCGACTTTTCAGCTGGCCGGGGCCGGGCTGCTTCTCGCTTTGTGCCTCGCCATTCCCGCGGGCATCATTTCAGCGGTGAAGCGCAACACCGTGATCGACTACTTCTCCACCGTGGTGGCGCTCCTCGGGCAGGCCATGCCGACCTTCTGGCTCGGCATCATGCTGATCCTCGTCTTTTCGGTGCGGCTCAACTGGCTGCCCTCGTCGGGGCGCGGTGATCTGCAGCACCTCGTCCTGCCCGCGATCACTCTGGGACTCTTCACCACCGCGCGCATCACACGACTCACGCGCTCCGGCATGCTCGAGGTGCTCGGCCAGGACTACATCCGTACCGCCCGGGCCAAGGGCGTCAGTGAACAGCCCGTGGTCTGGAAGCATGCGCTCAAGAACGCCTCCATCCCGATCGTGACCATCATCGGGATAGAG
>WNFP01000816.1_pt1 | contig 37932 bp, 35 predicted proteins | sample 5400201 | NCBI WGS metagenome assembly WNFP01 (sample SAMN13153355, study PRJNA577476) | soil metagenome | isolation source: 115 cm saprolite under Madrone tree | place: USA:California | collected 2016-06-14 | reverse complement strand
GCTGATCATTTCGCTGGCCGGCACAATCTCAATGGGCAAGTTGGGCGCGGCGTGCCTCGCCAGCTCCGCACGCACCACGTTCGGCTGACCGACAAGCAAAAGGCGCACCCCGAATTCCCTCGCAGCCAGGACCCTGCCTTCGACCTCGGGGCGGGGCGCATGGTCCCCGCCCATGGAGTCAACGGCGATGGTGATCATGGGATTTTTGCCCGCAGGCTAAGCGAGAGAGACGCGAATTCCTTACGATGCCGCTTCTTGCGCCGCTTTGCCCTTGTAATATCCACAATGAGGGCAAACCTGGTGCGGCTGTTTCATTTCGTGGCAATTCGGACACTTGGCCAGCGAGGGCTTGGACAAAAAGTCGTGCGCGCGCCGCGTGCTGGTCCTGCGCTTCGAATGCCTTCGTTTTGGGTTAGGCATAGCAATACACCTCTTTTTCGCCGCCCTAAGTGGGCGGATTATATCGGGCTTGTCAGCCCTGGGAAACTATTGTTTCTTGAGCCAGTCCTGCTTGAGGCGCGCGAGAGGGGCCATTCGCGGGTCCGTCGCGTGGGTCTCACAGCGGCACTCTTCGTGGTTGAGATTCGCGCCGCAATTCGGGCACAACCCCCGGCAATCACTCTGGCAAATTACCTTTAACGGTAATGCCAGCAGCACCTGTTCCTTGAGCACGTCCGCCAAGAAGAGTCCTTCTCCTGCATAAAATCCGATCTCCGTGTCATCGTCCTTCAGCCGATCTTCTTTCGGCTTGGCATCCTTCGGAACAGGCGCATAGAACAAGTCGAAAGTCCGGCTTACGTCTTCGACGACCGGCTCGAGACAGCGCGCGCACACCAACTCGATCTTCGTTTCGAAGTTACCCTCGATGCGAATCTGCGATCCCAGCGACTCTGCCGTGGCGATGACTTCCAGCGGTTCGACCTGCTTGGTCTCCGCCGAATGAAAATCGATGCTGCCCGGGGCATAGCTTTTCCGGATACGCAGTTTACGGACGGCTAATTCCTTAACGTCAAGGAACATCCCTTCAGCGCCTCCGGCGCGTGCGCTCATGCTTTACCATTATTGAGTCGGCTCCCCGCCAAGTCAAGGAAACGACAAGCCTCTCGGTCCTGATTTGCACCCTGTTTGTCACCAACCTGGCCTAGTACTTGAGGAGTGTACTGGAGGAGTGTCGTTCCAGCGCAGTCACGCCAAGGTGAAGACAGAAGAGTCGTCGAGACCATGTGTCTCAACAGCTGGTTGGCACGATGCAGATCGATTCTCAGTATGCAACAGAGTGCTGAGAAGCTTGGTCAAACGAGACGTTTGGCCGGAAAGGGGAGGAGACGAGTATGCCCAAGACTTGTCATTAAGGCCCAATGGATTCAGTAAGTTATGAGGTAAAGACCAGGGAGTTAACTCTTATCGAAAACGGATCCCAGAGAAATATGTCAATGGGCAAAGACCTGCACGTTATTTAGGGTCATCGTTGTGCGATCCGGGGTGTTTTCACTCCAAGCCTCGCACGATCCGAGCTCTCAAGGGAAAACATGGCCAGACAGCACCCCTACAAGAACCCCCTGGGAGCCTTCTGCTTGTGTGTGCTGATGCTCTTCTGCGCGGTGCCGGCGCATGCGCAAGAGAACAATGCCCGCAAAGTGCTAAAGAAGGCGCCTGTGCAATATCCCTCGATTCTCAAATCCAAGGGGATTGGCGGGGTCGTGCGGTTGAGGGTGTTTGTTAAGCCCGATGGTACAGTAAGAGACACCGAAGTGATTGGCGGCAATCCCATTCTTGTGGAGAGCGCCCAGAAGTCGGTAATGCAGTGGAAGTTCTCGACGGGAAGTTCGGAAACGGTGATGGAAATCTCCGTGGTTTTTGATCCGCACGCAGAATCGCCCAACTAGAGGAAATCAAAAGGCGTCACCCAAGTGGCATTTCAGAGAAGCACAAAACAGAGTCAGCAAAAACACATCTTAGGATTAAAGAAGGAAGAGGGAGGCCGGACGACGGCCTCCCCTTTGCGTTTCTGGATGCGGATTTGGCTAGAACTCGTAGCGCAGCGCCACTTGCAGGACGCGCGCAACGCTCGCCGTGGAAGTGATGATCCCAAATTGGCTAGTGTCGAAGATGGTGGCCGAGGAAGGCCCGTTGAAAACGGGGTGATTGAAAGTGTTGAACGTATCAAGGCGGAGTATGAACTTCTGACGCTCGGATCCTGGTACTTTCAAGGATTTCCAAAGTCCCATGTCCACGGAAGAGAAACCGGGACCGCGAGCGGCGTTGCGGGTTCCCGTCCCACCGCCGAAGGGAAATCCTACCGCGGAGATGGCTGCGGACTGGCTGGCGAAGTACTGCAAAGCCCCGCCGGAATCCGTATGGATTCCAGGTTTCAGACCTGCCGCGTTGAGCACAACGGCTGGCGCATCCAACGTGAAAGCAGTTGGGAAGGAACCCGTGTGGATGGTGAACGGGTAGCCGGTCCTCCAGGTGACGATGCCGGAGGTGCTCCACCCGCCAAGAATCGCATCAGCCAGTGCCGGCGCGTCGTGGAGGAAATGCTTGCCGCGGCCGAAGGGCAGGTCATAGAGGTAGTATGCGTTGATCGTGTGGCGCGCATCGAAATCGGAACTTGCGCGGCAGGTGCGAAGATTGTCGAGTTCGCAGACGAGGCCCGCGCCAGAGAATGTGTATTGCACGTAGTTGTTTGTGACATCAGACACGTTGTCGATGGAATGGGAAAACGTGTAGTTAAACGTAAATTGCAATCCATGAGAAGCTTGCTTGCGCAAGCTGAAAAGCAAAGCATTGTAGTTGGAGGAAGCATAGTTACCGATATATCCGTTGGCGCCGGTTTGCGCGGGGAGCGCGACGTTGGGAAAGAGAAGTCCACTTTCGCTGAGGAACAGGATGATGCTTGACACGTCCCCTCTGGTTACAAACTGCGGCCAAACTTGTGCGATCAAACTGGAACAATTCGGAAATCCAAAGTTGGCGCAAGTTGTGCCGGGACCGAAACTCGCTGCTATCTGGCTGTTAATCTGGTTCTCGAACCAAGGAATCGCAGGAATCATGCCAGAGGAAGTGATGTTGGGAAGCTCCTGTTGTAATTGCCCAAATGCCGGACGAAGGAATTGGCCGGAGGCCGCGTCCTTGAAGTTTGTCGTGGTGGCGGCATCGCCGACAGCAAGCAGCCGCCGCCCCATGCGATTCACGTACGTGGCTTCCAAAAGCAAATTCCCAGGAAGTTCACGCTGAATACCGAAATTGAGGATGATGGCATAAGGATTCTTGGTGTTGCGGTCAAATTGGAAGAACGCGGGGAAACCACCGAATGCCGCGAGCCCGATGGGACTGCCGATCGAATCCAGATTGGGAGTTACCGGCGGCTTTGCATTCGGGGCCGTCGGGAACGGCGGCAAGTTGGTGTTGATCCCGTTAAACCGTGGATCGTTCTGTAGAGATGCGCGTGGATCGTTCGATACCCCGAAGGGGTTGTTCGCTTGTGAATCGAAGAGAAAGGTGTTCTGGTCAAGGCCGAAGCTCGCGCCCCCCGCGATGCGATCGTGGAGAATGGCTGCGCCGGCGCGAATGGTAGTTTTGCGCTCTCCGAGAGCGCTTCCCAGCAAACCGCCGCGGAATCCCGGGTTGTAAGCCAGGCCCAAGCGCGGTCCAAAATCCGTGTGATCCGGATTGTAGTAGCCGCGGGCGTTGTTCGCGGCGCCCCCCAGACCGTAACTCATCAGAGGCGCAGCGCTGAATCCGCTCACGCCCTGCGCTGCGGCGGCCAGCCGTGCCGATAGGTAGGTATTCTCATTGACCGACGGGACCGACTCGAAGCCGTTGACCTCATAAGGCACGGTGTGAAGCAGATAGCGCAACCCATAGGTCACCGTCAGATCGGAACGCACCTTCCAGGAATCCTGGCCGTAGAATTCGAACTCGTTGTAGTTGAAGTCACGCTTTTTTCCGGTGCCGTTTGGAAAGGCCGTGCCGGTCTTGTTGTAGTTGAAATTGCTGATTACGCTGGAATAACGTCCGAGCTCGAAGGGGAAGAAGTTATCCCAGCTCGTAATGGCGGAATTGTCCCCATTGATGTCGGAAGGCCGCAATGATGGATCGAGAGAAAAAATAAGGCCGCCTAGACCAATACCGATGAAATTAAAGTCGTTCTTGAGTGCCGTGATTTGGCGGATGAACTTGACGTCGGTGCCGAAGTCCGTAGTGTGCTTGCCCTTGATCCAGGTCAAACCCTCGCGGAATTCGGGAACGGGCACGTTGCGGGACTGCGTTGCAGATCCGAGGTACGGACTCGAAATATTGGGACTGAACGAGACCGAATTGGGAAACGTGGGTGCCTGGCGCGTTGGAAAATTCGCGATTTGCCTGACAAGGCCGGCAGAAACCTGGTTAATCAAGTTTGCCGTGGGAGTCCACGTCCAGCCCAGGGAAAACGCGTAAGGGTTGATGACGTCGCGGCGGTCCGGAGCGGGATCCCCGGGAAATTGCACGATGGCGGTATCGGGGTTGAAATCATCGTCTACACCATGGCGCTCTACGCTCCCCCGCACGAATAGTTTGTGCGTGGAGGCGAGATCGTAATCGATGCGCCCGGTGTAAACGTTTTGCGATTCGCGCGCGGGCACAGTGAAAATATATCCGCCTGTGTTAATGCCGTCGCCAAAGCCTGATGGGTCGTTGATCGTACTGGGATAGCGGCCATTGATGAAGCTCAGGAGCGCGGTGTTGTCACCAGTTCCCTTGGGGTCGAGCGCAGCGACCTGTGAGGGCGTAAGATAAGTAATACAGTTAGGCTGGGTGGTAAACCGGGCGGTGCCCGTGCACCCGGCAATGCTGTTGATATAGCCGAGTTCGCCGGCCCGGAATTGGGCCGTAGGAACGGCGCGTTCAATCTGACTGCCCGACGACCGGCGGAGTCCTTCGTAATCGAAGAAAAAGAAAGCTTTGTCCTTCTTGATAGGGCCGCCGAGGTTCCCGCCGAACTGGTTGCGAATCAGCGCCGGACGCTTCACGCCGCTGCGATTATTAAACCAGTCGTTGGCGGCAAAAAGGGTATTGCGGTTGTATTCGCGCAGGTTGCCGTGCCAATTGTTCGACCCGCCCTTGGTCACCAGGTTGATGCCGCCGCCGCTGCTGCGCCCATAGTCGGCGGTTTCCCCCGCGGTCACGGTGCGAACTTCCTGCAAGGCATCAATGGAGACTGCGATCGTCGAGGAAAACGCAAAGCCGCCGGCCTGATCGTTAATGTCCAGACCGTCTAGCGTAATGTTGCCCTGGTCACTTCGGGCGCCGGTAATGGAGCCCGCATCATTTACGCCTGCCTGGAGTTGCATCAAATTCGCCGCGTCTAGGCGGAATTGGATAGGTAACTCGCCGACCGACCTAGCGTCCACCACATTTCCAACCGTGGCATCCGTCGCATTCAGGGTGGCCTCCCCCGCCGCCTCGACTTGAATGGATTGCGTCACAACGCCGAGTGCAAGCGTGACGTTGCGAGTTTCCGTGGAGCTAACGCCCAGCGCAATGTTGCTCACAACCAGCTTCGCGAAGCCATCCTTGGTGAACGTAAGTGAATAGCCTTCACCCGGAGCTTGCCGGACGAATTGATAGAAGCCCAGATCGTTCGTGGTCGTGCTCTCGTGCAAGCCGACCCCTGCATTGGTGAGTTCCACCGTGACGCCGGGTATGACGCCTCCGGACTTGTCAGAAACAACGCCGTTAACGGCGGAAACCTGCTGAGCGCACAACGGCCAGGAGACAAACAAGAGGGAAACCAAGACAACCAGTGTGAAACCCCGCAGCTTCTTCATATGCACCCCCGTACACTGACAGAAACCTAGACCGCCGTTTGAGAAATTCAAGAATGAGTCGGATGCAAGGCAATGGCCAGTAAATCCTTCTTCCTTTGTGTCTAATCTGAACTGGAATAAGCACTTAGGCTTAGGGATGGCGCACCGCGTACCGACGCGAGCAAGCTCCACTCTAGTAATCTGTAACTAATGCGGAAATATGGATTCGTTAGACGAGATTGGCAAAATGTCCGTGCGACGAGCTCGAATCGTTACTCCTGGCATAAAACCGGGATCTATTTGGGAGACGTACGTGCGCCCTGGAGCCCTCTCTGTGCCACAGCTTACGGCCTGGACGAGTGAGGCATGCTAGCGTGGCCGTTCGGGATCTACGCTTTGGTCAAGATAGATCCACAGGACGCGGGCAAAGAGTGTGATTGTGGGCGCGAACGGCAGGAACAAGATGGCGGCCCAGAGGATAACTTTAGTGAGCGACCATCCTGTGAGAAACCACAGCAAGGCCGCGATTGGCGCCATGATCAAGACGCCCATGGCAAAGCTGAAGTACATAGCGCCCAGAAAGTAGCCCGGTTCCCGCTCGAACTTGAGGTCGCAGATGGAACAGCGCTCGCACATCTTTGGGAATCCGCGAAAGATGGAATAGTGGAAGATTCCGCCGATGCGGCAGCGAGGGCAGCGCTGTTTAAGAATACTTCGCAGCGTTGACGTCTTCGCGGCGGTTTGCATGAGAAACGTTTCTAAGCTAACCGATAGGGAAGAACAAGAGTGTGCTGCCGCCAATTCATTCCTTCATCGATCTTCAGCACGCAAACGATCCTCAATCTTAGGCGCCAATTTCAAGGCCTTCTTCAACTGTTTCGCCGCAGTACCAGGCAGCCTGCCAGCATGTCGTGCAGCGCCTGCTTTCTCTCGGTGAAAGCGGCCATCAGGTACCCGAGCCCGATGCCGAAGGACACGAGATTGGTGACGATCTTGGCGAAGTGCCTTCCCGTGGCGCGGCCAAAGCTGACGCGGTGTCCGGACATATCCGTCACCACCAGACCCAGCGCCTTTTTCCCGACTGTGGCCTGCCACTCCGAGCTTTCCATCAGCGCATGGTACAGCCATGTCAAAACCAGGCTGGCGGTGGCAAGAAGAAAGAGGAATCCGACGAGCATGAAGATGCCGGCATCATTAATCTCTTGGTCGGGATGGAACTCTCCGATGAATCCGCCCAAGCCCGTGAGAAAAATCAGCGGAATCAATATCAAGACGACGCCCAAGCCCAGTACCACGTTGTCGACGAGCCACGCCAAAAAACGCAGCCAGAACCCTGCGTATTCCACGCGAGGCACGGCGGCGTATCCGCTATAAACGGGAACGGCTGCCACGCCTCCTGCCACCGGGGCTGCAAGCGGTGCCCCCATCATTGGCACACGCGGCGCAGCGGCAACCGCGAATGCTTGTCCACAATTTGGGCAAGATGCCGCACCATCTGCCATCACTCCGCCACACTTGGAACAGTACACAGGGTCTCCTCGAACTATTTTCTGGTCGAGCTCTGAACCTGCAAATTTCAGCCAAATCCTACTTTCAACGTGGGTTAGGGTCAACCCTGCATTGAACAGAATGGAGTGGCAAGAATTTCATAGCACTAGTACTAGGTTATTGTTCGCGGCCATGCCCTTAATCTCGCGCATCACATTGATTTTGGAGGCTTTACCAGGGGCTGTGCAAATACACATCGTTTTGGTTCAATTCGTGCCTTTTGTTAGTAGGGTCACCTATAATTCTTTGCTTGAAGCCGCCGGCACCCAGCCTCTCGCGGCCTTTCCCATGTACTCCTGTCGAGGGGTGCAAATGCGAACGACTCTGAAGATCGTCCTGCCCTTGATCGTGAGCGTCGCCGTAGTGTCCTTGCTTTTTGCCGCATACCAGGTACGCAGAGAAAAACGCCTCCTTCGCAACGACCTTACTCATCGCGCGGAAATTCAGGGAGCAAACCTTCAGGAAAGCATCGAAGCGTTACTCGACCGGCCAGGGGAAAGAAATTTGCAGCGGGTTGTCGAACGCTTCAGCCAGCGCGAACATCTGAAGGGTGTGGTCGTCCACGACACTGCCGGCGGCACCCTCGCCATCAGCTCGGGGCTTGTGCCCATTTTCCGAGCCCGCACACAAGCGGCCGTCCGTGCCGCAAAACAAAATGCCGGGGTTGGCGAATTTCTGTCTGCCGATCAGTTTCCTTTCAACGATCCGCAGCAGCAGGTTCCCATGCACGTCTTTGCTTTGCCGCTCCACAGCGACGGCGAAATCGCAGGGACTGTCGCTCTGTTTCACGACACGAGTTACATCGACACGCAGGTCTCCCGCGCACTTCGCGATTCCCTGCTCAATGCCTTCGTCCAAACACTTCTGATCACTGGGCTCGCCCTGGTACTGGTCCGCTGGACCTTCACCGGACCGCTGACGCGCACGGCCAATTGGCTGCGAACGCTTCGCACGGGTCAGCCCAACGTGGGGCCGGTCCTTTCGAAAGGCGAAATCCTTGACCAACTGCATCATGAAGTCACGCACCTGGCCAATGATCTGAACACTGCGCGCGCTGTCGCGGAGGAAGAGGCGCGGCTGCGCGATTCGCACGCTTCGCTATGGACAGCAGAGCGGCTGCGGGTCAGTTTCCGCAGCAAGCTTCAAGCAAAGCCGCTATTCGTGGTTTCGAATCGCGAGCCCTACATGCACGTATTCAACGAAAAGGACAAGTCGATTCAGATGCTTGTGCCCGCGAGCGGCGTGGTCACGGCACTCGAACCTGTCCTGCGGGCATGCAACGGAACCTGGATTGCCAATGGTTCCGGCAGCGCCGACCGCGAAGTCGTGGATGCCCGCGATCACCTTCGCGTTCCACCGGATCATCCGAGTTATACGCTGCGGCGCGTGTGGCTGAGCGACGAGGAAGACAGAGGTTATTACGAAGGTTTTTCGAATGAAGGCCTGTGGCCGCTCGCGCACATCGCGCACACTCGTCCGGTTTTTCGTCCCGACGACTGGCTTCAGTATCAAAAAATCAATCGGCGCTTTGCCGACGCCGTTCTGCAGGAACTGGAGGGCACCGAATCGCCCATCCTTTTGCTGCAGGACTATCACTTTGCGCTGCTGCCGCGGATGGTCAAGGATGCGCGGCCCGACGCCCGAGTGGCGATTTTCTGGCATATTCCCTGGCCGAACGCGGAAGTTTTTGGGATCTGTCCCTGGCAGCGCGAGCTTATCGATGGTCTTCTTGGCGCTGATCTCATCGGCTTTCACATTCAATCGCACTGCAACAATTTCCTGGAAACGGTGGACCGCGCGCTCGAAGCGCTTACGGAGTGGGACCGCTTCGCCGTAAACCGCCAGGGCCACATCACGCGTGTGCGGCCTTATCCCATCAGCGTGGCCTTTCCGGAGAACTCGCATGCGCCCAGCGAATGGCGCAATTCGGGCCAAGAACGCGCTGCCCTCTGCGCGGAGATGCAAATTGAGGCTTCGCTTCTCGGCGTGGGTGTCGATCGCGTTGACTACACCAAGGGAATCCTCGAACGCTTTCGCGCACTGGAGCGCTTTTTCGAGCTGAACCCGGCGTACCAGCAGCGGTTCACGTTCGTGCAAATCGGCGCGCCCAGCCGCACGGACATCGAGCGCTACAAAAAATTCCTCGAAGAGGTCAGCGTGGAAGCCGAACGCATCAACGCGCGCTTCCAGACGCCGCGCTGGAAACCCATCGTGTTTCGCAAGAAGCACCACTCGCACGAAGAGATAGCGCGCTTTTACAACGCTTCCTCTTTTTGCATGGTGACTTCGCTGCACGATGGAATGAACTTGGTGGCCAAGGAATACGTGGCTTCGCGCGAGGACGAACGCGGAGCGCTGATTCTCAGCACATTTGCGGGCGCGGCGCACGAACTCTCGGATGCGCTGCTAGTCAATCCCTACGACATCGCGCAACTCTCCGAGTCCATTCATCGGGCGCTGGAGATGCCCGAAGAGGAACAGGCCAGGCGAATGCAGCGAATGCGGCACACCGTGAGGGAGCACAATGTTTACCGCTGGGCGGCAAATCTCCTTTCCGATCTTACAGAGATTCGCGTTGACCTGCCGGAGCGCGCCGAGGCGCACCAGGCATCGTGAGCCGGCCAAATCGAGTCAGGTCTCTTGTTTTGCGGCGCTGTGGAAACGCCGTGGCAAATTGAAGAATAGAAGAGGTTTTTCGCATGAACACGGCGGAAACTCCGTTCGAATTCGTTACCGTTTCCTATCTCACGCGAATCGGCAACCAATCGGCCGGCAATCTTGCTGAGTTGCTGACGGGACTGGAGCACTGCAGCGACGCGTCCATTTTTCATCACACGTACCAGACCCTGGGCAGCCACCACTTTCTGACGGAAGGTTTTTCGAACGATTTTGCCCAATGGGTGCTTTCGGACACCAACCGCAACGATCTCGCCGAGCAACTTGCCGTGCTCGACGTTCGCGATTACGTTTCCATCGCCGCGCTGCGCAGTGATTTGTGCCGCGTGGTTAGCGACTATTGCGTTGCCTACCCGCACTTTGCGAGCCAGTCCGCGCTGGAGAGACTCTATTTTTGCGAAAGCGTGGAAGTCACCGCTCCGGTCGGCCGCAGCGCCCGGACGCTGGATGAATTTCGCGATGGGATCGCGCGTCTCAGCCATTCGGGTTTCTATTTTCATTTCATTTCTTCGCGGCTGAGGCTGCAGCTGCAAACCAACGACTTCTCACACTGGCTGGCCAACGGGCTAGGTTTGCGAACACTAAGCGAGAGTGTGAACCACATCGATATCTACACGAACACGCTGGACAGCGCGCGCTCCAAACTGCTCCGGCTTATTGATCGCGAAAGGAGAAAAGCATGAGTGAGACCCTGGCCCTCGGTCGCATTCCACTGGATGACTATGCCGAATTGCTTGGCGCGGGTGAAATCGAGGAGCTGCGCGCGCTGGCAAAGCCGCTGCGGGGGCGGAGCATCCAGATGGTCAATTCGACGGCCGTTGGCGGCGGCGTGGCGGAAATTCTCAATCGCCTGGTGCCCCTGGCGGAGGAATTGGACCTCAAGATCAAATGGGAGGTCATGAGCGGCGGCGAGGATTTTTTTGAGGTAACCAAGGCGTTTCACAACGCGTTGCATGGGGCGCCGTACCATGCCAGTCAAAAAGACTTTGATATTTTTCTGGCCTACAACCAGTCGAATCGCGAGAAGCTGCCCCTGGATGCGGAGTTCGTGGTGATCCACGACCCCCAGCCGGCGGCGCTCATCGAGGCGCGCAAGCCCGGCGCGAATCATTGGGTTTGGCGCTGCCACATCGATCTTTCGCACCCCAACCGGACAGTCTGGGATTTTCTTGAACACTTTGTCTCGAAGTATGACGGCGCAATGTTTTCTTCGCCCGAATTCTCACGGCAGCTCCCGATCCCCCAGTATCTTTTTTACCCGGCCATCGATCCGCTGTCAGAAAAGAATTGTGAACTGGACCCCGAATTCATCGCGCAAGTGCTTGCCCGCTACCGCATTGATCCGCTGCGCACGATCCTCACGCAAATATCGCGGTTCGACCGCTTGAAGGATCCCGTTGGCGTGATCCGCTCTTACCGTATCGTGAAGCGATATTTCGATTGCCAGTTGGTCCTTGCGGGGGGCAGCGCCTCTGATGATCCCGAGGGGGCCGTGGTGCTAAAAGAAGTCCTGCGAGAAGCGGACGGCGACCCCGACATCAAAGTGCTGGAACTGCCGGCATGGGCGCCACTGGAGGTGAACGCCTTGCAGCGCGCATCGACCATCGTGATCCAGAAAAGCTTGCGCGAGGGATTCGGGCTGACGGTCTCGGAAGCGCTGTGGAAAAAAAAGCCGGTCGTGGCCTCCGCCGTCGGCGGCATTCCCATTCAAATCATCCACAAACACACCGGCCTGCTTTCCCACTCCATTGAAGGCACGGCCTATCAGATTCGCTTCTTGCTATCGCATCCAGAAATCGCCGCCAAACTTGGCGAGCATGGCCACCAGCACGTGAAAGAAAATTTTCTCATCACGCAAAAACTGAAGCGTTATCTGACGCTCTTTCTGACCCTGGCCCGGGGATCTTGACGGTCTGTTAACGCCAGGGCAACTTTGCTTTTCAATTTGCCATCTAAGTACCAAGAAGCAGACCCCCAGTCGGTGCCAGCCCCTGCTTTCTGCATTCCTACTATTTCGTCCAAGGAGAACACGAATGAAGCGTATCGCACTTCTATTACTTCTCGCAGGTGGGCTGGCACCGCTGGCGTCGGCGCAGGATCATCTTCAAGTCGGCGCTTACGGGGATTACTTCCGTCTCTCACAAACGGACACGAATCTGGCGGGACTCGGAGCGCGCGTGGGCTACAAGGTGTTCTCTCACGTAATGCTTGAAGGCGAGATGAATTACGATTTCAATCAGGCTTTCACCGACCACTGCGTGGTCACGGGTTGTACGGTCACGGTGGCAAACAGCAATCTCAAAGTGCTTCACGGACTGTTTGGGGCAAAAATCATAGGCGGCCACGGGGCGCTTCGGCCATTCATCACGCTCAAGGGCGGCTTTGTTAATTTCCGGCTGGATCCGCGGCCGGCTACTTTCGGAACGTTTACGGACTCCGTTGACAATCTGCGTGCAAACAACGTTAGTGGCGCGGTCTACCCGGGCGCTGGTGTGGAAGGGCATCTCGGACCGGTTGGCCTGCGACTGGAGGCCGGCGACGAAATTTATTTCGCCGGAGGCACACACCATAATGCGCGGGTAGCCTTCGGCCCGTTCCTGCGGTTCTAGGATTGAACGGCCTAATGCGGGCCGATTAGAAATTCCTCAATCGTTAGGGGACGCCCCGTACTTTCAAGAAAGAAGTGCGGGGCGTCGCATTTTCAGTGCACATTGCTATCCGCAGCCATCAACTGAATATACGCACACTGCGCCGTCAACGGGCAAATCTCGCATTTGGGCGCGGACCTCTTGCAGATTTCCTGTCCATGCTTCTTCAGCAAGAGACACGCCCTCTGCCTCGCTTCAAAGGTCCTCGGGAGTTCCGCGTCCAGCTTCTCCCGCACCTTGCGGTAATCGGCGGCGTAACTTTTCCCTTCCCTGCCAAACCAGAGTCGTATCGGCACGCCAAGGCATGCCGAAGGTACGGCCGCCACAGGAGCCAGTTTTGAAAACAGGAGGATTTTGTCCGCGCTTGGCTCTCCAATCACGGGGAACTCTCGGAGAATCTTTCTTGCGCTGTGAATGCCTTTGCTCGCTTGGTATTTTTCCTGCACCCGTTTCTTCAGTTCGGCCTTGAGGTCTCCGCCAAATTCAGACTTCACTTTGCGGGCGATTTCGCGCAGTCTAGCCGCCCGCTGCTCGGGCACGATTCCGCCGAGCCGAAGCAACTTCGCCAGTTTTGCTTTGGACCCCGCGAGAATTTCTTCCGGCTTCAAGCCGACATCTCGTTTCAGGGCATCAAATCCCTTTGAACAAGACGCATCCGTAGCCGGATATCCGGAATTCAAATACAGAATCATTTCGTAGGGATCGGTGGGACCAACGGCTTTTTGCGGCCCGTACAGTTTCTCCAGGGTATCCAGGACTTCGTTCAGATTTGGCAGATAACTTCTCCTGCGATCAATTCCTGCGATTAATGGAACGCCGCCGATTTGTCGCCGAGAGAACTGTCTAAATGTTCGCGATGCTGGCGAAGGAGGAACTGGTCGGTCATGCCAGCAATGTAATCGCAAACGATGACGTGCCGCGGTTCCATTTGCGCAAGCTCTTCATAAGAAGCCGGCATCGATCCCTTGCGCCCTAAGTAGTACAGGAAGAGTTCTTTCAGACACTTCACGGAGAAATCGCGGTCCTCGGCGATCGTAACGTGGTTGTAAATGTGCGCGAATAGAAAGCGCTTAAGCTCGCGATTCCGCGCCGCCGCAGCTTCGCTGAATCCGGCGAGGCGTGAATATGAGTTTTTCACGTGCGCCGGGATGCGCGGAAGCGACCTGGGTGTAGGCTTCGCCAAAAAATCCAACTTCTTTGCGCAATACGGCGAGATCGAGAAGCTCGGCTTCGAGGGCGTCGTCGATATCCGCGGTGTTGTAGGCAATTTCATCGACTGGGTCGATGAGTTGCGCTTCCAGGGGCGGCCGCAAATCCAGCAGGTATTCGGCCAATTGCGGAAATTCCGCGGCGGAATAGTCGCGCGAATGCTTGATGATGCCTTCGCGAACTTCAAAGGTGAGATTCAGTCCTGGAAAATCGAGGTAGCGCTGTTCGAATTGTTCGACGATACGCAGCGCGTGCAAATTGTGATTGAAGCAGCCGCCGTGCGCACGCATCAATTCGTCGAGCTTGCGTTCGCCGGCATGGCCAAACGGCGGGTGGCCGATGTCATGGACGAGAGCGAGGGCTTCGGCAAGTTCGGTATTCAGCCCTAGCGCGGAGGCGACGGTGCGGGCAATCTGCGCCACTTCCAGCGTATGCGTCAGGCGATTCCGAAAATGGTCTGAGTAGCGTGTGGTGAACACTTGCGTCTTGGCTTCCAGGCGGCGAAAAGCCCGGGAATGGATGATGCGGTCGCGATCGCGCGCGTAGACGCTGCGGTAGGGATGGGGCGGTTCGGGATGGCGCCGGCTGCGGGACTCTTCCGCGCGCATCGCCCAGGGAGCAAGAGTGGGAACTGATTCGATGGACTGCTCCGTCATATTCCGGCTGAGCCGCGCGATTCCTCAAGCGCGGAGCAAATCAGGATTTCGGCGAAAGAGTATCCAGGCCGCGATCGGCCTGATCCGCCATGGCGGTGTCCGGGAACTCCTTCTTAATTTGCTGATATATGCTGGCGGCTTCCTTTGGGTTGGAAGCGCGAAGAAGGCCGGCAAGTTCCAGCAGCACCATGGGTCGCGGCACCAAAGCGCTTTGCTGGTCCGCTAAAGCGCGCAAGGCTTTGATGGCATCGTCGGTCTTGCCGGTGCGGGAGTAGATGATCGCCGTCTGATACTGCGCCATAGCCGCAAGCTCTTTGTCGCCGCCTCCGCTGATTTTCTTCAATTCCTCGAGTGCCTGATTGTGGCGCTCGAGGTCCTCGAGGCAAAGCGCAGCGTAATAACGCGCAAGTTTTCCAGGATTCGTGCTGGGATATTTGCCGGCTACATCGGTGAATTTTTTCAAGGCGGCCTGCGCGCGCGCGGGCTCATCGGCGTAGAAAGGCTCATTGGGTTCGGCGGGGTCGGGCGCCGAGGCGATGCGGCCTTGGTACGCTTTCATGGCCGTGTCCAAAGCGGCGGACGCTTCCACGGTCTGCCGATCGATGTAGAAACGCCAGCCTCCGTAGCCGACAGCCGCGGCCAGTGCGAGGATTACGACGATGAGCGTGAACTGTCCGTGAGAAATAACGGCTTCGGCGCCGTGCTCGATGGTTTCCTTGATCTTGTCCTGTTTCAGTTCTTTGCGCGAAATATGCTCGGACACGCACACGCTCCTGAGGGATCTGGAACTTGTAATCGTAACATAAGATTCCCATCGCTGGCCGGTGCGGAAGGCGGATGCAGCCGTGACAGCGGAGATTGACTTTTCCGACCGGAGAGTCTCCGGCGCGCAACATCGCCCTTCGGATAGTGTTACTTTTGAAATATGCAGACAGCTTGCATTCATTGCGGCGCGGAACATTTGCTGAAAGATTCGCAGTTCGGCGGCCATACGAAGGTGCAGTTCAAGTGTTCGAAATGCGGAAAGACCACCATCGTAGAGATCAAGCGGCATGTGGATTCCACCGTGGTAATGTCTCCGCTTCCCTCGTTTGCGCGGACGGATGCTACCAGTTCGAATGTGAATTTGGCGCCGCCCGACCCGGGAATTCGGTTGCCTGAAAAATCCAGGATTGTGCTCACCATTCTCTCTGGCCCATCAAAAGGCGAGAGCCACATACTCAGCAAGCCTCGTGTCGTGCTGGGCCGCAAAGGCGCGGACATTCCTCTTAATGATCCCGAAATTTCGCGGCATCACTGCCTGCTGGAAGCGCGAGACACGTATATCAATCTAAAAGACATGGATTCGACCAACGGCACTTTCTTTGACGAAGAAAGAGTGCGCGCGGCTATGCTGCAGGACGGCGCTCAATTTCGAATTGGCGTCAGCCTGATTCGGGTGAATTTCCAGCTCAAGTAACCGGGGACTTGTTAGCTGTCTGGAACGCAAGACCGCCGGCTAATCCCCTTGATGAAGCGGCATGAAATTTATTTCCCTAGAGAGGTTCCAATTTCCGGTAGACGTTGAGGTAATCCCGGGCCGCCTGGTCCCAACTGAAGCACAGGGCCCGCTGCCGAATTCTTTCGGCTTTCCCTTGCCGCTGGTAGTCTGTCATTCCTTTGCTAAAGACTTCCTGCATGGCCGCAGGGTCAAAGTCAGTAAAATAAAACGCCTCGCTCCCTCCGATTTCTGGGAGTGAGGTGTGGTCGGACAAAAAAACAGGCTTTCCGTAGTACATGGCCTCTACGGCTGGAAGGCCGAAGCCTTCGGCCACTGACGGAAAGGCAAAGGCCAGACAATTCCGGAAATACCAGGATTTTTCTTCTTCCGTGATGGCTCCGACCAGGTGAACGCGGTCTTGCACCCCGTGCCGCCTGGCTTCCGCGCGGATGATTTCTTCGCAATCGGTGTTCAAGATCCCCGCGATAACCAGTTCATAGTCATTTCCGGCCAGTAGGCAGGGGAGCACCTGAAAATTCTTTTTAGGCAGCACAGTTCCGACGCTAAAGAGATAGGGGCGAGCGGGGCGGTAACGTGGACGGTCAAAGGCGGGAAATTCATTGATGTTGCATCCATTGTAAATGACTTCCACCGGGCGGTGCCCCAGGCGGAGGTGAGTGGTGACCGTGGAGAGGGTGAACTGAGAGACGCAGACAATATAGTCAGCGCGGTCAATGCTGGCCTGCACCTGGCGGAGCCTTTCTTTTATTTTGCCGGGACTGGCCTTCCGTTCCACCAGGAAATTGAGGTCATGAATTGTCAGTGCTACCCGCGTCTTACCGGGCGGAGGAAGCAACCGGGAATTCTGGTACGTACAGTGCCAGACGTTGAATGAACGGGTGCTGGGAATCCAGAGTTTATGGAAATCGCGGTGGAAGAAATGATCCTGCTCGAGGCCAAAAAGGCCGCGTTGCCCTCTGGGAACATAGAAGGTGAGTTTTTCCCGGCCGGGATCGGCATGCCGAATGAGGGCGTTGCCCAACTGTAGGCAAAAGTGAAATAAACCCGTATGCGGATGTTTCGTTCTTTCGCAGTCCAACAGTATCCGGTTCACCGGATGATCATATCGGAAAAGTTTACCTATTTCTTTCGAACGGCTTCGAGAGCATGGCAGTTGCTGTGGACCGGCGCCGAAACCACGCGATAGACCTGGCTCTCCAGGTAGCGGGCCAGATGGCTCACATTCCTTTGATCTTTGTCCAGCTCGTGTACCTCAATGGTCGGCACGGATATGCAACCGGCATTGGCACCGATATCCACGACCATTGGAGGAGCCGGGAGTTTTTTCAAGAGGACATCGATATCGTAGAAGTCTGATATGAAAATCTCTTTGAAAACCTGGTAGAGCGCCCAAGACGGCACCTGGAGTCGCACGGGATTTCCCCGCGTGACAAAGGAAATGTCCTCGTACCCTTTCCGGAGTTTACGGGTAAAATACAGAGGCCATGGCCCACGAAGCCTGGGCCTGGAATATACCATGGACCTCGATGTCTTCAATCGCCCGCGCGAAGACTGGCTCAACAGGACCGATGACTATTTGAGGCACGGCCGTTAGAGCTTTGGCTGGAATAAATAAACCGGTCCGATCGGATACAACACTTCTTAATGAGCTTGCTTCAAAAATCCGGGCTGGTGACGCGCGCGACACAACTCTCGCGCCGTTTCAGCCAAGAATTCGGTTGTCTACTCTACCGCTGCAATGGCCGCTTGCCGTTCACCCGGAGAAAGGGCTATGCGGCTTATCGGAATTCCCAGATCGAACGGCTCCTCAAAGATGAAGAGTTTCTGAAATTGCTTCAGGGAGCCGGCGTGCTTCCAAATGGCCTTGGAGTGAAACTGGATGAACGGGTGATCGAATATCCCTGGGTGATGTCGCGTCTTCTGCAATATGGGGAGCAATGCAGGTTTTTGGACGCGGGCTCGACCATGAACCATGCATTTATTATGGAGCACCCCCTGGTGAAGCGGCACAAGTGGACACTCTTAACGCTTGCTCCGGAGCGCGAATCTTTCGCACATCTGGGCGTCTCCTATGTTTACGATGATTTGCGCGGGATGCCTTTCAAAGAGAATTGTTTCGATGCGGTTTTTTGTGTCTCCGTGATCGAACATGTGGGTATGGACAATAGCGCCTATACCGCGGATAAGAGTTACCGAGAAAACAAGCCGCGAGACTTTGTTTGTGCGATTGATGAAATGAAGCGTGTACTTAACCCGGACGGCTGGCTCTATCTTACCGTGCCTTTTGGCCGGCATGAGCACCATGGCTGGTTCCAGCAGTTCGACTCTGCCATGCTCTCGGACATGATCTCCCGGTTTCGGCCGCGAAAGGATGAAAGAGTGTTTTATCGCTCTACACCCGAAGGCTGGCGGCAGTGCCCCGAAGACGATTGCAGGTCCCTGAGCTACTGGGTCGCCCCAAAAGACAAATCTTCCAGGAATGGGGAGTCTGAGCGACCCCCACCTCCGGTGTCCGCGACAGGGCTCGCGTGCATCGCCCTTCAAAAGTGACCCAGATCTTTGGACCTGTGGCCCGGCCGACAAATCCTAAGCAGCCTTTAAGCGCCCCGTCCCCGTTTCTTGGAGCGCAGGGCTTTGGAATAGTTTTTTCTCGCCGGCCTCGCGCCGGCAATGCAGTTCAACCTGCCTCTGCAGCCGTTCAACTAGCGAAGATTTCGTTCTTCCCGGCGATCGAGTGTTTTGTTACATAAATCGGTTGTTAACTATATGGTGAATTATAAATCGAGTGGCCATAAAGGAAGAAGCGTTTAGCGGATCTTTTGAGTTCCGCTAAACGCTTCAGACTTTCTTAAAACTTTTGCGCAAGTAACTGTCTTCACTTTTTCCAGCGTTTCCCTCCTATCCGCTCGCCGTTTTCGGTCAGGCTATCTTGGAAATTGAACCACCCATCGTCCTTTCGGCTCGAGGAACTCCACGCCAATGGCAAAGCCTTCGCCTTGCAATGGTTGGCAGTAAGCAACCCGGGCCGGGGAGCGAAACTCTCCAGTGCGCGAGGCGAATACTAGTGGTTCGCCATTTTCCCAGCGGCGCACACTTACCACGCGAGCGCCACGCGCACTCACATTCTCAGTAAAAGTCGATTCCGCGCCGGGCGCGTCGCGATGGCCGTCAATCAAAACGGGGATTTCCATCGGGATGCGCGGTTCGACTCTGTGAAACATGAATTTTTTCGCGCGAGGCATGCTCTCTTTCATCCTCACAAGCACGCGGCAATGCGCGCGAGATTTTGAACGCTGCTCCTGCCATGGTGCTTCATGGCATAGAGTGCGCGGTCGGCGGCGGCGAGAAGTTTCTCGGGCGTATCCCCATCCTCCGGGAAAGCCGACACTCCCGCGCTCACGGAAAGCGGAGGGTGCTCCGGCTCGGCAGAGAGACGTTCGCGGATTCGCGAGACTACTCGCGAGGACAGGTCCTTGCCGGCTTCCGGTAGCACCAGAGCGAATTCGTCGCCGCCGTATCGTGCGGCGGTGTCAATCGCGCGTGAATGATTGCGCAAAATCTTGCCGATGCGCACCAGCGCGCGGCTGCCGGTGAGATGCCCGTACTGGTCGTTGATGATCTTGAGGCCGTCCATGTCGAGGAGGACAACGCTGAAGGGCCGCTGCGTGCGGCGCGAGCGGTCAACCTCCGCTTCCAGAACGCTGATGAGCCGGCGGTAATTCGAAAGTCCCGTGAGCGGATCGGTGATCGCCATGGACCGCACTTGCTCGAAAAGCCGCGCCTGCTCCAGCAAAGCGCCGGAGAGCATGGCCACGTAACTGAGGGTCTTGCTCCACTCCGCGAGAAAAAATGGGCCGTCAAAGAGCTGCCGTGAGAATGCCGCCGACGCGTGGCAAATCACATTGAGAGAGGCCACGATGAAAAGCGAGTAATCGAAGAGGCTAACGCCCTTCCTGTCAGCGTCATTCTTGATGCGCTGAAGAAAACAAATCGCGGCGGCCAAAAAAAGAGCGGCGGGGAGCAAATCCCAGGGACGTGAAAGCAAATTCGCGGCGTGCGCGATCGGCGCGGCGGGGGCGGCGAGAAATGCCGCGCTCGTCATGTAACCGGCCAGAGCCACGACCAGCAACGCAGCGGCCGTTTCCTTGCTGGGCTGCCGCGCGGTTGGCATGTAGCGCTCGACGGCGACAGCCGCAAGCAAAAGAACCGCGAGCAACGTGCGGCTTACCATCCAACCCATCGGAATGTGGGAAAGCGCCAACGCGCCAGAACTGAGCGAATCGTTCAGCCCAAAACAACCGGCCGTTTCAATGATTCCAGAGAGCACAAATCCGAAGGCGAGGATCAGCGCGGTGCGATCGTGGGCTCCCCGGAAGCGGACCAAGGCAATGGCCGCATAAAAAAAACTAAGGAGGGTGCCGCCAACTTCCAGATACAGGTAGCCTTGCGGAGACCCAGCGGCGCTGACCTGCCGCAGGTACAAAACCATAGCGAGAAAAAGGGCCAGCGAAGTGACGCCGGAGGCGATCAAAGCCTGCTTGTGGAAATTCCGCGCTTGGACCGCGTTGCGGTCGCTGCGGAGAAACCCGATGATCTTGCCCCAACCACCCACAAAATCCCCCAAATGCCGAAGAAAAACTACCAACTGCCAAGGAGTGCAAGTTTGTGACCTTTTTTGGTCGAAAATCTATGTCCGTATCTGATTGAAATCAAATAGCTTATGAAGGCACGACAAAAGGTGCGGATTTGGTGGAGAGAATGCGAGACGCCAAACTCCATGCAGTCCGATTGAATTAGACCGCTATCATTTTTGTTTCGTTAGAGTTACCGGGTGGGTGGTCAGTATCATAGAGCAATTTAGGACTGTCTCATCCTGAGACAGTCTCACCATTTGAAACAGCGTGAAGAATTGCTTACAAGGACTCTAGAGCTTGGGCTTTGGGGGAGGCAGCTCCCTGGCTGCCACTGTATCAGCGAATCCGCAGGTCTTGTGAGAGCCGTCGCAGAACGGCTTGTTCGCGGAATGACCGCAACGGCAGAGGCTGAGCATAGTTCGCCCAGCCAGGCCAAAGGGTTTGCCCTCCGGATCGACAATCTCGAAGTCGCCTTCGACGCGGATAGATCCGTTGTGATTGACTGTAATTTTTGTTGCCGCCATTTTTTCTCCTGAGCCACAGAGAGTATGCCCATACTCCGGCGCAGCGACAAGCACAAACCAACCTTGCGTCCTGCTAGGTTGAGGCGTTGGCCCCGGGCAAAACGAAGCCCTGGAAACTACTCTAATTTAGAATAGTCGGCACTAGTCTAAATTAGAATAGTTACTATTTGGTAAGAGTTAGTATTTTGGAACAGACGGATCAACCTCGTCGGACCACGCGAGAATGCCGCCTTTCAGGTTGAGGATTTTGCGGAAGCCTGCCTTGCGTAGGAAGTCCACGGCTTCCGCGGAGCGCTTGCCGCTGCGGCAATGCGCCACAATTTCGCGGGATGAATCGAGTTCATGGACGCGCCGCGTCAGCTCCCCTAGCGGAAGCAAGTGTCCCTTGAGATTGCAGATCTGGTATTCGTGAGGCTCACGCACGTCGAGAATAAAAAGATCATCTCCGCGATCGAGCCGGGCCTTCAGTTCGCGCGGAGTGATCTCGGGGACCTGCACGGTGGGGCCGGGCGCTTCCTCTCCGCGCACGCCGCAGAATTCGTAGTAGTCGATCAGCTTGGTGATCGTCGGATGCGCGCCGCACACCGGGCAGTTTGGATTTTTGCGCAGCTTGAGTTCGCGGAACTTCATTCCGAGAGCGTCAAATAAAAGCAATCGTCCGATGAGATTGTCGCCACGCCCAAGGATCAGTTTGATCGTTTCCGTTGCCTGGATGGAGCCGACAATGCCGGGCAGAACGCCGAGAACGCCGCCTTCCGCGCAGGAAGGCACAAGTCCCGGCGGGGGCGGTTCAGGATAGAGGCAGCGGTAGCACGGGCCATCAGGCATGCCGAAAACGGTGGCTTGTCCTTCGAAACGGAAAATCGAGCCATAGACACTGGGCTTTCCGAGCAAAATGCACGCGTCGTTGACGAGATAGCGAGTGGGGAAATTGTCGGTGCCGTCTACGATGATGTCGAAGTCCTTGAAAAGTTCGAGCGCGTTCGCGCTGGTGAGCTGCGTCTCGAACGACTGGATCTGAATGTCGGGATTGAGGTTCGCGAGGCGCGCGCGCGCAGCTTCGCTCTTCGGCTTGCCGACGTCGCTGGTGCCGAACGTGACCTGGCGCTGGAGATTGGTGAAATCAACGACGTCAAAGTCCACCAGCCCAAGTTTGCCGATGCCAGCGGCAGCAAGATACAAACCGAGCGGCGCGCCAAGCCCGCCGGTACCGATGAGCAGCACTTTGGCGTTCTTCAGCTTGAGCTGCCCCTCCATGCCGACTTCCGGCATGATGAGATGGCGGCTGTAGCGCAGGATTTCTTCGTTCGAAAGGCTCGCGACCGGTTTTGCCCCGGTCTGCGGTTGTACGGTGGTTGCCATTGCGTTTCTCTACTCCTTCAAATACCGATTCGGCTCGCGAGAACAAGAACGAAGAGAGATTTCTCGCTTCGCTCGAAATGACGAAATCAGATACAGCCTCCGGCGATGGACGGAATGATGCTGATGGTGTCTCCGTCTTTCGTGGGCGTATTCTCCTTCGCCAGGTAGCGAATGTCTTCGTCGTTCACGTACACGTTGACGAAGCTGCGCAGCTTACCGTCTTCGGTAAAGAGATGTTTGCGCAGGTCCGCGAATTCCGTAGTGAGGCGGCCGAGCGCTTCCCCCACGGTCCGGGCAGCGAACTCAGCCGAATCGCGCTTCCCCGCATAGGGGCGAAGCGGCGATGGAATCATTACTTTCACGGGCATGAATGCGTCCTCCGAAAATCGTAAAGAAAAATCGCCGGTCTAAAGACCGGCCACTACAAATTCGAAACAGCGGCGCGGTGTCGAATCTCGATTCCCTCCCGTGAAAACTCGGCACGGTCTTCGTTCAAACGCCAGGAAGTCATCTCCTGAGGCGCGCCTTTGTGCACGCTGACGATGATATAGCTGTACCACGGCCAGGCGTGCTCGCGGTCATACTCGCTGGGCCGCGCCGGATGGTCGGGATGCGAATGATACCACCCGACGACCTCGAGGCCTTGGGCGCGCGCTGCTTTTTCCGCCGTGAGAACGTCCTCAGCCGTGACAGAAAAACGGTTGCGAGGAGAATCGTCGCGCCGATTGACGAGCGGAAAAAGCTCCAGAATCTCTCGCGCAGGAGTGAGCGAGTCTTTTCCGCCATCGTTCTCGAGGACAGCGTTCGAATCGCGCCCGAGCAGCGCGCCGCAGCACTCGTGCGGATACGTCTCGACTCCATGCGCACGAATCTTCTCCGCAAGATGTCCGCTGATCCAGAGTGCTGGTGCGTCTGCCATACCTATTCTTCGTCCCAAAAGCGTTCGTTCAAGTATTTCGCCGCGGAATCCGCGAAAACGGTAACGATGACGGCGCTCGCATGCTTCGGGATTCCCGCAGCAACCTTAAAGCAGCCCAGCAACGCCGCTGCCGCGCTGGGACTGACGAGCAGGCCTTCCTCGCGCGCCAGGCGTTTCACCAACCGGTAGCCCTCTTCCGTGGAGACTTCCAAATTTTCGTCGGCGAGTTTGTCGTCGTAAATTGCCGGGCGTATGGCGGTGGGCATGTGCTTCCAGCCTTCCAGTCCATGAAAGGAAGCGTCAGGCTGCAGGCTCACGCAGCGAATTGCGGGATTTAGCTCCTTGAGCCGCCGCGTCGTTCCGACAAAAGTGCCGCTGGTGCCGAGACCCGCGACAAAATGCGTGATGCGACCGGAAGTTTGCTCCCAAATTTCGTTGGCGGTGGTGCGATAGTGAGCTTGCCAGTTCGCGGGATTGCTGTACTGGTCCGGGTAAAAATACTTCTCCGGATTATGCGCGACGATTTCGTGCACTTTGCGAATGGCGCCGTCAGTGCCTTCATCGCCGGGGGTGATCACCAGCTCTGCGCCGAGAGCAGCAAGGATGCGCTTGCGCTCGTGCGAAGCGCTGTCGGGCAGGCAAAGCTCCACGGGATAACCCAGCGCCGCGCCGACCATGGCGTAAGCAATGCCGGTGTTGCCGCTGGTCGCATCAATGATGGTCTTGCCGGGTTTCAGGGCGCCGCTGGTCAAACCAGCCTGGATCATGCTCAGTGTCGGCCGGTCCTTGACAGAGCCGCCGGGGTTGAACCACTCCGCCTTGGCACAGAATTCCACGTTCGGGAATTCCTGGCCGACACGTTCCAGCCGCAGCAGGGGCGTATTCCCAATGCGATCGAGCAGGGATTCCCCTGCGCGAGCCGGCTGAGCCCCCTTGTGACCCTTTGATTCGAGGGGAGATGCCGCGATGTGTCTCGTTGTGACCATGCGCTTGGTTTCCAGTTTCTCTAGCCCGGCCAAGAGTGCGCCGATATCCGACCATTTTACTCCGAATTAGATGCGGCAGCATAGGGCGGAGATATAGGTGGCTTGGGCACGGCTTGGTGGCGGGGGTCGATAACGCTTGTTCCTGCAAAACTCAACTCTCGCGTCCAAAGAAATTGAGGCCGCTCTCGCGGCCCCGATTTCGTCCACCTAAATCATCTTTGTGCTGATTATTAGAAACGGAGATGCAACGCCATTTGCAGGAATCGCGGGCTGCCAATGGTGTGCTGGATTAGGCCGAGTTGTCCGCTCGGAGGACATTGATAGGCACCTTGAAGACCAATTCCGGTCGTCCGTGTGAAGCAAGCGCCGGAGCCGTACTCGGCTGGATCGGCGAAGTTAGGATTGAAAGCGACGTTGTTGTTTGGCGTATCGAAGCTCGGGTGATTGAAAATATTGAATGCCTGCACATCGAAGCGCAGTTTCAGCCGCTCCTTAATTTGAAAATTCTTGAAGAGCGCCATGTCGACGCGGGACTGAAAAGGCCCGACGAAAATATTCCGGCGGCCAGCGCCGAATGCGGTTTCGTAAATATCGCAGGCCCCGGTTCCTGCGGGCGGAGCCGGATCGCAAGGAGGAACGCCGTACGTTGGGTCCCCGGGCTGCAAAAGCGGGATTCCGAAGGCGGCGGCGTTCAAGACGGGCTTTCCGGGATCCACGCCAAGCGTGCCTTGGGCGACCGGGTTTACTCCGGGCGTGCTACCCACGCCTCCGATCGGAACAAGCGGATTCGTTACAAAATCGTTACCGCCGCCGAAATAGAGGCTTCCAAGACCGCCGCTGAAATCGATGACGCTGAAGGGCTGTCCGCTCTCGGCAGCGACGAGGCCACTGGCCCCCCATCCGTTGACGACCTGCGCCGCCCATCCTTGGAGTTTGCCAAGTTTCGGCAATTCGTATTGATAGCTGACGATGAAAACGTGACGGCGGTCGAAATCAGAATTGGCGTATCCGGTACGCAGATTCTGCGGGTTGTCGCCATTGTAGAAAAGTTGTTCGCCACTCTCCTCGTCCAGGGCGTGGGACCAAGTGTAAGAACCGGAAAGCGTGAGGCCCTTGCCAGCCCGCTTGGTCACGTGGAATTGCAGAGCATGGTAGTTGGAGATGCCAGCGGCCTTGCTGTACTGAGAGTTGGGGTCGAAGCCGACGAAGGGCACTCGGAGATCGGTGTTGCCCGAGCCGAATCCCTCCACGAGAGTGTTCAACGATGCCGCACTAATCAGGGGATTGAAGTTCGAATCAACTACCGTGTAACCGTACGAGTAGATTTGGCCGTTGATGGGACGGCTGGGCGTTGCAATACCAGGCTGGTTGAAAGGAACCGGAATGGTTTCGTGAACGCCGTGATTTCCGACGTAAGACAGAGTCAGTACCAGGTCGTTCTTGGGTTGCCACTGCAAATCGAGCACCCAATTTTCCGAGTAGGGAAGTTTGTTCCTCGGATCGTAGGCAGCAAACTGAAGGGGACCACAATTCGTAAGAGGCGGATTCGACCGGCAGTAAGGCGTCGTGTCGTTGACCAGGTCATTAATCCCGGGCACGAGAGAAGCGACGCCTGCAAGACTGGTGGGCGCTGGAGGAAGCGCCGTGGTTCCGAAGGGAAGCTGAAAGGTCGCGGTGGGCTGGGCTAAAATGGGCACAACGAAGGGTGGCTCGACCGTGACGCCAAATGGTCCGTTGAAACCGCCGCCGGCGCTGGGGGAAAGTTCCGCCAGGTACTCGCCGCGGTCGTAATACAGGCCATAGCCGGCGCGAATGACAAAGTTCTTCGTGAACGAAGGGGTCCAGGCCAAACCGATGCGCGGAGCGAAGCCCCATTGGCGACCGGTGAGCGTGGAATCGCTCACGCCCTTGGTCGGAAACTGTTTGTTGTTTCCGGCAATTACGATACCTGTGCTGGTGACCACACCCGTCCCAGCGTCGCAAGGCGGAGGACCCGGGACCCCTCCATTCAGACAAGGAGCGAAACTATAGTCCTGCGGATAGAAGTTGGCTAGCCGGCCATACTTCTCCGTTAACGGGCCGTCCCAATCCCAGCGCAGGCCAAGGGTAAGCGTGATGTTGGACTTAAGGCGCCAGGTGTCCGCAGCGTATGTGCCAACCTGTTTCGAGCGGTAATAGCGGTTTGATTCGCCGTTGACAAAGGTAGAAGCGCCAGTTTCACCACAAAAGAAGGAATTGGGAGTACAGAGCTGGCCCTGCAGAAATGATGCGAAATTAGAAAAGTTCAACAGAGCCAAGTGGTTATTCTTGTTGACCACATTGAGCTGTGTGTGATCCCACTGGAAGCCGAAAGCCAGATTATGACGCCCAACGTTCCAGGAGTATTTCGTGGCGCCTTCAAATTCATTCTGGAATATACCAGCGTCCGCAAAGTTACTGGCCGGGCCGATTCTGACACCGGTGTTAAAGTTCGGGTTGGGCTTGGTAATGGATATGCCGGGCACATCCGGAAACCCGAAGATATTTGTCCCATAGTCGCTATTCGTATACTCGTTGGTGGTATGTGCGAAGGCCTTTTCCCGAATGAAACCAAATCGTTGTGTCCACACCGCGTTCGGCGATATCGTGATGATGTTCTCGAGCGAAAAGGCATGCGAACCCGCGCTTAATTGCTGAGGGAAATTTCCGACCTGGCTGATGGCAAACGGGGCAAAGGTGGGATCATTCTGGAAGTAATACTTACCGGCGACCCGGTCCTTGCCGCTGAAGTTGTAGTCGATATTCCCGTTGACTTGATCGGCACTAAAAGTTGTGTTGGGTCCCACAACGAGCGCGTTGTAGCCGAGCTTCTGTTGTCTTACGGGATCGGTGACGTTTTCAGAAGGAATGAAAAACTGCCCGTTGGGGAGCTTGAGGTTCATGATGTTCAGCGCGACTTGGCTCAGATCGGTGGCCATAATACATGGGTTGGGATTCGCGGGGGTTCCGCACATCGAATTGAAAGAAGCGTTTGCCAAAGCCGCGAGACTCGTGGCATCGCGGTTCGTATCGGTGAGTCCAGGCAGGGTTGGCACTTCGGAGAGCGAACTATCCTGATCGACAGCCCTCTGGCCTTGATAGGACCCGAAGAAAAACAGTTTGTCTTTCCGAATTGGCCCACCGAGCGTCACACCAAACGTATTGCGTTTCAAATAGGGAACCGTACTGCCGCCGGTGGGACCCTTGGGATCCCTTAGTGTCGGGTCTTGATTGTAAAAAAACGGCGCGGCATTCCAGGCGCTGGTCTGATGATATTCATAGGCCTGGCCGTGCAGCTCGTTCGTGCCGCTGCGCGTTTGCATGGTGATGTGCGCGCCGCTGTAAGCCCCCTCCGATGCATCGTACATGGAGGTGTTCACCCGAACCTCTTCAAGGGTTTCCTGGGGCGGAGACGGTATGGCCTGGCCTATGGCGCTGTACACCGATGTGCTGGTTTGAATTTCGCCGCCGATCGAGGAAAAGTTTTCACCGGTATTCAGCACGGCGCGGTTGTCGGCTACGCCGCTCGATGTTTTGCCGTTGAAAATGTTGTTGGCCTGCACACCGTTCACGATGATGCTGTTGCTGGTGTCGCGCTGGCCGTTGGCAAAGATGTTTTGGTTGCCCAATCCGGCGTTGCTTCCGGAGCCGGTAAGAAAGTCCGCGTTCACACCGGGGCTTAGTAGCGCCAACTGCGTAAAGCTGCCGGTACCGAGGGGGGTGCCTTCGATCAAATCCTCGTTCAGCGTATACCCATTCGTGGTGTCCGTCTGGTTCAGCAGCGGCGTGGAAGAAACCGTGACTTGTGTGGTGACCTCACCAGGCTGTAGCGAGCCGTTAACGGTTGTGGTGACGCCGCCTTGCACCAAGATTTCCGAGTGAATCTCTGCCTTGAAGCCGTCGCGCGAAAAGGTGACCGAATACTTCCCGATGGGGAGTCCCACGATCAAGAAGGAGCCATCGTCTTTAGTGACCGCGGTCTGTTCCAAGTTGGTCGCGGCGCTGTGAACCTTTACGGTAACTTTGCCGAGAACACCGCCGCTGACGTCTGTCACCGTGCCATTGATCGATCCGAGCGTTTGTTGCGGGAGCGCAGGCTTACCAAGCAGGCAGAAAAGCGCTAAAGAAATCATCCACAGCCGAAGCAGTTTTCTCATTTGCATACACACCCCTTCCCTCAAAAGACGGCGCGGGCATTACCACGCCTTTATCACATTCTCGGGGCAAAAATCGAGTACTTCCTTGTGGATAACCCCGGACGCCCCCCGGCTAGTTCGCGAGATTATGGCGAGAAGATGAATGGAAGTAAAATAGGAAATTACAATGCTATGCATCTGTGCGGAAAGCCCTTCCGCGATAACTCCCGGGTTGAAGAAAAAAAGGTTCATGGCAGAGAAGCGATTGGGCTTGCGCTTTACAGAATCGCGTCCATTCTTTACTCTGAAGAAGCCATGTGGAATATCGAAGAACGGTTCTCACCGAAAGCAATCGAGAGTCTCGCGGCGCTAGGGTTTGCCGTGGGCAGCACGCGCGGCGTGGTGCGCGTCGAGAAATACGGCTGCGGCGCGGAATTCCGCAAGGGCCCCGACGATCTTTACCAGATGACCGTAGCTCCAACCATAATGCTGAAGGGCAAGTTCACGCGGCTGTGGGACGCCGGTTACCAGAAGTTTTTGCTGACCGACGAAGGACTGAAGGTGCCGGCGCTGGCGACGCATCTCGAAAACCTGCGGAAGTTCAATGAAGAACTGCGTACCGCGCTGGGCATTCCGACGTTTTACAACGAAGCGCTGGGCTCGGTCAGCCAGATCAGCGTCTACGACCGCGTCAAAGGCCGCAAAGGCGCCGTGCCGGACGAAACCGTGGGCGCACACGAAGCGGGCAGCGGCCACTAAGGTTGCCGATTCTCGGCCGCGCGATTCCAATTGAGAATTTCAGCTTGCAGCAGCATCGTGAAGCTGGCGCCGGAACTGCTCAAGATCCACGCGATGCTTCGCCGCTTTCCGCTGGCCAATGAAGACGACAGGAACATCCCAGCCGTAGCGCTCCTTCAGGACGGGATCCGCGTCGATATTGACTTCCCGGAGGACAGCGCCGAACTCTCGCAAGAGCGGCGCGATAGCAGACTTGGCTTCGTCGCATAGGTGGCACCCCGGGCGCGAATAGAGGGTGACGTCGTGTGCAGCGGAAGCGGCAAGGCGTGCGTCTTCAGGATGGGTCATCGTTTAAGTGCGAAGGTGCATCTTACCGGGGAGCAGGCGCGCTTGGGAAGAACGAGAGCATAATGACGAGGCCGTGATTGCGGCGCAATTGGGAAGAGGCGGAGCGAAATGGGAAAAGTTGTGGCGCTGATGGACGATTTGTTTTTCCAGATGAAGCTGGCGGAAACCGCAAAGCAGCTTGGGGTAGAAGTGAAAATAGCGACGAACGGCGAGGCGCTGGCGGGACTCATGCTGAGCGAGCCAAAACTCGTCATCGTGGACTTGAACGCCCGGAGCCAGCCGCTCCAGGCGATTGAGAAATTGCGTCAGACGAGCAAGGACGTTCGCGTGGTCGGTTTTCTGTCGCACGTGCAAACAGAGCTGGCCGCTCAAGCGCGGACAGCGGGGTGCGATGAAGTTCTGCCGCGCTCGAGCTTTACACAGAACCTGGCGACGATACTGAGCGCGGCAAAGGATTGATGTGGACTCACTGAACTCCAGGGCCCGCAGGCGAGGCATTCTCCTGAGCTGTGCAATGCTGTTCGCCGCTACGTGTGTCTTCTCGCAGGAATCCAGTTCCAGGCCCGAAGGCTCGGGGAGGGCGCCAGCCGAAACGACAAGTAGCGGGGGACCCAGCGCCTCGCTGAAAGCCGTGCTCTCGGCGGCTTGTTCGCAGAATCAAGCCGAGTTTGGCCGCTTTCTCACAGCTCGCAGTAAGGAGGCTTTTTCCCGCATGACGCCGCAAGCGCGCGTCGCTTTGATGAAGCGCTTCGTGCTATTGAATGAGCCAGGCAAAGCGACGGCATCGGCGAATCCCGCAGGCCGCCCCATTGTTCGCTGCCAAACCCCCGACGTCGCAACGGAGATGCAGATTGGCGGCGCCGATCTGCGCGACAATGTTGCCTTTCTTCCCATGGAGCTTCGTGATGCCACCGATACCACCGGCGCTGAGGCCCACCAGATCACTCTGGGGTTAGTACGCGAGGGTGGGGACTGGAAGCTGCTCTCGCTGGGGTTGCTCCTTCTGGATCTTCCTGCCTTGGAAGTGGAATGGGATGCCGCGGAGATGGAAACGACGGAACGAAGCGCCATCGAAGCTTTGAATAAAGTGGCCAAGGCCATCGAAGCCTATCGCAACAAATATTCGCGCTTGCCCGAATCCCTGGCGAATCTGGGCCCGCCGATCCACGGTGCTGCAAATGGAGAAGCTGCTGGGCTCGTCGATTCCGATCTCGCGAACGGAGTGACGAACGGCTACAGCATTCGCTACGCGATACTCGGTGCGAGCACACTCGGCGCACCGGCAAAATACGAGTTGGCAGCAACTCCGCAGCAGTATGGGCGCACGGGACGCCGCTCGTTCTTCCGCGATTCCAATGGAGGTCTGCACGCGGCTGACCGGCGCGGTGCGGTGGGCAGCGAGACGGATCCCAAATTGGAGTAGGGCTTCCTCCCATTCATCTTCAACGCTTTGGAAGCGTCCGTTTTCCTTTTCACTCTGATTGGCACTTGAGCCTGGTTTGTGCTGTGCAAGACTTGGCGCTACTATCGTGCGATTCACAATGCCTAACAAAATCGCAACGCGATGGCTTCTTTTTCTGTTCGTACTTTCTGTATTCTTCCCAGTTCGAGCGGCGGGCCAGTCGCAAAGCAACTTCGGCTATGGGCCTCTTCCCGTCTTCGAACTTCACAGCGGCTTCTGGATCAATCTTCATCACGCGCTCTATCACGAAGCGAAGTTGCGAACCACCACTGCCGGGTCGCCGGACAAAAGCGCAAAAATCTCCGGCCCAACCTTGAACACCGCGCCGGGCGCAAAACCCTCTCTCACGCCCGCGGAACAGCGCAGCTGGGATGATGCCGTGGCGTACTACGCCGCGAATTACGCCGCCAAAGACTTGCTCTTCTCCACCGAGCTCATCCAGTTGAAAGATCAACTCGGCGATTTCGAGGATTGCGATGAACTTTCCGGAAGGAAGCGGAAATTCTGCGACGCGGGCTTGCCTGCGAAGCTGACGCAAGTCCTGGAAGCGGCCGCGCCCGTTTACCGCGCGCAACTTTGGCCGGAGCATGACCGCGCCAACCGTCGGTGGATCATGCGCGTCGCGCCACTCGTGCGCGAACAGGGCGTGGGCTTGTCGGAACGGCTTGCGGACATTTACCAGACGCGCTGGCCACGCGAGAAAATCCGTGTCGACGTCTCGGGCTACGCCAACTGGGCCGGCGCATATACCACTGTCGATCCCTTGCGCGTCACCATCTCCAGCCTAGACCCCCGTAATCAGGGCGCGGCAGCCCTGGAAGTTCTTTTCCACGAAGGTTCGCACGGTATTGCCGAGCCCGTGCAGGCCGCCATCATCCGTGAGTGCCGCCAGCGCGACAAAGCTATCCCTCGTGACCTTTGGCATGCGTTGGTTTTCTACACCACCGGTGAGGTCATCCGGCCAGTGCTTGGTGCTTCTGGCGCGACCGCGGGGGAGCAGGACGGTAGCGTACCAGGCGGCGGTTACACTCCTTACGCTTTGCGTGAAGGCCTCTATCAGCGCGACTGGAACACCTACTTCAGGTTGCTTCAGAAGTTTTGGCAGCCTTACCTTGATGGCCATGCGTCCTTCGACGATTCCATCGCGCGTATGGTCTCTTCGTTGTAATGCTCGGAATCCATTATTCGCCTTCCCCTGAATGCGCCCGTTCCAATTGTTCGCCGGACATCAATATGCTAGGCTTGGAGTTGCAAGAAATCGCCTGGCCTGGCGCCGCGCAAGCCTCTGCGACGCTCAAGTTTCTTCCGTTCGTCTCCGATAGACCCTTCCTATGTGGGGAAGTCTTTCTGGGAGGAACCCTCGCCAGGGCGAGGCGCCGCTTCATAGTTGTAGATGGAATTACCGGCCTCGCCGGAGTCGCCCTGGAAGAGGAAACGGACACGCCCATGTCTGGCCGACAAACAGCCTCGAAGACCGAGAAAGAGCCGGTCGAAATCAAGCTGGCGCACTCCCCGGATTCCGATGATGCGTTCATGTTTTATGCGCTTGCTACTCACAAGCTAGCCACGCCAGGATACAAGTACACGCATGTCCTCTCTGATATCCAGTCGCTGAACGAGGCCGCGCTCACGGAAACCTACGACGTCACCGCCATTAGCTTTGCCGCCTATCCGGCACTCCGTGACAAATACATCCTCCTCGATTGCGGCGCCAGTTTTGGCGAAGGCTACGGACCCATCGTCGTTTCCACCAAGTCTCTGAAGCCAACTGAGCTCGCCGGCAAGCGCATCGCCGTGCCTGGGTTAAAGACCTCGGCCTATCTCACACTCAAACTGCACGAGCCGGAGTTTGAACCCGTGGTGATGCCCTTCGACAAAATCATCGACGCCGTTCAGAACAATCTCGTCGAAGCTGGACTTCTCATTCATGAGGGACAACTTTTTTTCCCAGCCAAGGGCTTGTACAAGGTGATCGATCTTGGCGTCTGGTGGCAGGAGCAGACCGGTTTGCCTTTGGCGTTGGGAGGGAACGCCGTTCGCCGCGCACTGGGCCCGAAGCTGGGTCGCAGTATCGCCCAGACAATTCGTGACAGCGTTTCTTACGGTCTGGAACACCGGGAAGAGGCTCTGAACTACGCCATGCAGTTCGCCCGCGAGATGGACGCCGACCTCGCCGACAAGTTCGTGGGCATGTACGTCAACAATTGGACGCTCGGCTACGGCGAAAAGGGCAGGCAAGCGGTGAAAGAGCTGATAACCCGCGGCACCAAAGCTGGTCTTCTTCCAGGCCCACCGGAAGTCGAGTTTCTTAGCGAATCCTAAGAAAGGTTCGTTCTCTTTATTTTTCATCCCAGAAATTTTCTTTATCTAGGCTGTTTCTCTGCGAGCTTTCCCCTTGCGTTTTCTTCTGCCTTCGCGTGACCCGCCTTGACGCTTTCCTGTGAATCCCTTAGTGTCATTGAATCGCAATGGGAAAACGAAATACGTTCTGTTTGGATGAGTTCGTCCTCGAGCTGTCGCCGCTGCTGCTACGTGGCCAAGAGGCAGCCGATGCGCGCCATGACGGCGCCGCCGTGGGATACTAAGAGAAAGTATCGACGAGACTATGCAGAGACTACTTTCGACTTACCTTTTCGTATCGCGAAAATTGACGCCCGAACTCCTGGAGCAAATTGCCGGGGCAGGTTTTGAGGGCCTGGAGATTTTCTGCACCCGCAGCCACTTCGAATATTCCATGAAAGCGGAAATTCAAGCCATGGCTTCGGCGCTCGAGCAGCGCCATTTGCAGCTTGTCTCGCTGCATGCGCCGACGAGCCGCGACGTAAGCGCCATGCGTGAAAGCGGCACTCCGCTGTCCATCTGCGAAGTCGAGCGCGTCCGCCGCATCGAAGCGATGGACGAATTGAAGCGCGTCATCGACGTCGCCGACGACTTGCCTTACGCCCGCCTCATCCTCCACATGGGCGGCCCCCGTGAAACTGCCGATCCCCGCAAGCGCGACGCCGCTTTCAGCACGCTCGAGCATCTGATTCTGCACGCGCATCATGCGGGCGTCACGATCTGCGTGGAGAACACCATGAGCGAAATGGGTGATCCCAATTATCTACGCGCCTTTGTCGACGAAACCCGTCTCTCCGGCCTGCGTTTCAATTTCGATATTGGCCACGCGAACCTCTCCGACTTCCCAGAAGACGAGCGCCTTGAAAAAAGCTTTTCACCGCTGCGCGATTTTGTCTCTTCCGTTCACCTCCACGATAACCACGGCGTGAAAGACGAGCACATTCCTCCTTACGACGGCGCTATCGATTGGCCCGCCGCCATCAAAATCCTCCAGTCTGCACGGCAAACTAGTTTGCCGCTGGTTCTGGAGTTGAAGGAAAAAACTGGGCCGGAAGCTCCGAGCACCGCTGAACAGTTAGCCCCAGCGCGCAAAGCCATGGACCAATTCGAAGAGGCGTGGGAATAGGCTTTAGGAGAGTTCCCCGCGCTCGCTAGAGATTGACTATTAATTTGACCATGGTCTATAATTTTGACCAGGTGATTCTCCCATGGAAGAAGTCTCCATTTCCGAATTCAAGGCCAAATGCTTGGCGTTGCTCGAGCAGGTCAACAAGACCAAGAAACCTCTCCGCATCACCCGCCACGGCAAGCCCGTCGCTGAAGTCGTGCCTCCATCGCCAGTCGAAGACCGCTCGGCTTGGATCGGCTCTATGAAGGGCCGGATGGAAATCCTCGGAGACATTATCTCCCCCGCATCCGATGAGGACGAATGGGAGGCCCTTCGCGATTGAAGCTCCTGCTGGACACTCACATTTGGCTATGGGGACTGCGGGAGCCGAACCGGCTCGTCCCTCGAACTTTGAGTGAGTTGCGGGACACCACGAATGAAATCTGGCTCTCTCCCATTAGCACTTGGGAGGCGCTTCTGCTACACGCCAAGGGCAAGATTCACTTGAGCGTGGATCTTGTTGAATGGCTTGCAGAATCGACCGCGGGTATGCGCGAAGCGCCACTCACACACGAAATTGCCCTTGTCGCTCAGCAGTTGAAGCTGCATCAGGATCCTGCCGATCGCTTTCTCGCCGCAACTGCTATGGTATTGGGTTTGACACTGGTGACTGCTGACGAAAGGCTGCTGGAGTTGGGGAACATCCGGACGTTAGCGAATCGCTGACCTCCAAATTCGATCTGCTCCGGACATTCTGGGCACGGACCATCCTCTGCTAAACTATTTGTTTGTCGATTGCACATAAAAACTCACCATGACGACGATCACCATCGAGCAGGCAGGCAAGTATGACGGGCAGGAAGTCACACTCAAGGGCTGGCTTTACAACTTGCGCGAATCGGGCAAATTGCTCTTCCCCATCTTCCGGGATGGCACCGGCATCATTCAGGGCGTCTGCGCGCTGAAAGAAAATCCCGAAGCGTTCGAATCCTTGAAGGGTCTTACCCAGGAATCCAGCGTTATCGTCACCGGCAAGATCCGCGCCGAAAAGCGCGCTCCGGGGGGCTACGAAATCGGCGTTAGCAAGATATGCGTAGTGCAGAAAGTTCCGGAGAACACACCCTTCCCCATTCAGCTCAAGGAGCATGGGGTCGATTTTCTCCTTGATCAGCGGCACCTCTGGATTCGAACGCCTCGCCAAGCGGCGATCCTCCGCATTCGCGCCGAAGCCATCCGCGCCGCCCGCGAATTCATGGACGGCCAGGGTTACACGCTCACCGACGCGCCGATGTTTACGCCTGCCGCTTGCGAAGGAACCTCGACTCTTTTTGAAGTCAATTACATCGACGACCAGAAGGCCTACTTGACTCAAAGTGGCCAGCTTTACGCTGAAGCCATCGCCATGGCCCTCGGCAAGGTCTACACGTTTGGCCCCACGTTTCGTGCCGAAAAATCCAAAACCCGCCGCCACCTCACAGAATTCTGGATGCTCGAGCCCGAGGCCGCCTACGTCGAGATTGACGAAATCATGGCGCTCGGCGAAGGCCTCGTCAGCGCCATCGTGCAAAACGTCCTGAAGAACAAATCGCGCGAACTGGAAACTCTGAAGCGCGACCCCACCAAGCTCGAGAACGTGAAGCCCCCGTTCCCGCGCATCAGCTACGAAGATGCGGTTGCGGTGCTGAACAAAAATGGCAATCCCGCCAAGTTCGGAGATGACTTTGGCGGAGACGAGGAAACCATTATCTCCAGCTCCTTCGACCGCCCGGTCCTGATTCACCACTACCCAACTTCGATCAAAGCCTTTTACATGCAGCCGGACGCGCAGCGCCCCGAACTGGCCCTCGCTTTTGACATGATCGCGCCGGAAGGCTACGGCGAGATCATCGGTGGGAGCCAGCGCATCCATGATTACGATTTGCTCGTCAAGCGCCTCCACGAACACAACCTGCCCGCGGAGGCCTTCCAGTGGTATCTCGACCTGCGCCGGTACGGCAGCGTTCCTCATTCCGGCTTCGGAATGGGCCTTGAGCGCACCGTCGCGTGGATTTGCGGCACGGAACACATTCGCGAGGTCATCCCCTTCCCTCGCATGATTTATCGCGTGTATCCTTAGGGCGGGGTAGTTCGACGCTTTTCCCGTTTGTTCCTGCAATCTGGATTTAATTAGCGATTTGCCTGGCTCGCGTGCCTCGGTCTGTCGAACGACCGCGCGTTTGGTTTGCACAAGTCAAAAGTCATCCTTCACGGAGCTTCGCATGGCCCAAAAAGTTCGCATCATCGGCGTCCCCATGGACCTCGGCCAAAGCCGGCGCGGCGTGGACATGGGCCCCTCCGCCATGCGCGGCGCCGGCCTGCAATCCAGCATCAAAAAGCTCGGGCTACAAGTCGAAGACATCGGCAATCTTTCCGTGAAGCAACCGGAAGAAATGCCCGTCGGCGAAAAGCGCGCCAAATATTTGCAGGAAATTGCCGAGACTTGCGGCGACGTCGCTGCCGCCGCTGAAAAATCCTTAAACGAAGGTTTCTTTCCGCTGGTCCTCGGCGGTGACCATTCCATCGCCGCTGGCGTAGCCGCCGGCGTGGCCAACTTTTTCCGCAAGGACAAAAAGCAAATCGGCTACCTCTGGCTCGACGCGCACGGCGACATGAACACGCCCGAGTCCTCGCCCTCTGGAAACGTGCACGGAATGCCGCTCGCCGCGATCATGGGCTACGGGGCCCCTGAACTGGTTGACCTTCTCGGCTTCAAACCCAAAGCGGAACCCGCCAACATCGTTATCGTCGGCGCCCGCGATCTCGACGCGCAGGAGCGCAAAATCGTCAAGAAGTCCGGCGTCCACGTTTTCACCATGCGCGACATCGACGAGCGCGGCTTGCGCGACGTCATGTCCGAAGCTCTCAAGTACGCCATGGACGACACCGCCGGCATCGCTGTCAGCCTCGATATGGACTTCGTCGATCCCGCCGATGCGCCGGGAGTTGGCACTCCTGTCCGCGGCGGCGTCACCTACCGCGAAGCCCATCTCGCCATGGAAATGATCGCGGACACCGAGTCCATGGTTTCTCTCGAAGTCGTGGAGATCAATCCCATCCTCGATGAACACAACCGCACCGCGCTCCTTGGCGTCGAACTCGTCCTCTCCGGCCTCGGCCAGAAAATCCTTTGATCCTTCATTAGTTGTCAGTTCAGAACGCGGGATAAAACAACCACTCCACCAATCCTCGTTTTTCACTTATAACTGAAAACTGATAACTTTGAACTGCTGCACTGCCCGGCGGAATGAGATTCGACTCGTGACCCCTGACAACAAGAAGCGACTCAGAATT